>Ga0210387_10004865_pt1 | contig 10299 bp, 9 predicted proteins | sample IncBWC7OmetaG_FD_160108 | JGI IMG/M metagenome (GOLD analysis project Ga0210387, IMG submission 160108) | Forest soil microbial communities from Barre Woods Harvard Forest LTER site, Petersham, Massachusetts, United States - Inc-BW-C-7-O ...
CGCGCTCCTCGTTGCGATTCTCGATGTCGGCCACGGCTTCCCCCGCGCGGGCCGCGCACCAAGCGTGGACGCGGTCGAGCTCGCCTTCGCTGAATGCGCCTGGCGCAAACGTCATGAAATAGCCGCCCAGAAGCTGGCGATCACTGAGCAGCTCCGCCCAATTCGCGGTTACGTCCCGCGTGTCGCGTAGCGCTGCTCTAGCAACGCGCTCTAGCCCAACACGCGCGTCGCGCGACAACTTGAGCTTCGTCTCGGACTCGGTCAAGGCGATGAGGCCATGCAAGCGATGGGCGAGCGGGCGCTCTGCGGATGCCTTCCACGCTGATAGGACGCTGGGCGCCTCAGGGTCGGCGCCCAACGCGCTCACGATTTCCTCCTCGAATTGTGCGGCTAACGTCGCCACGTGCGCGTCGATGGCGCGAAGCATGGCCGGGTGCTTCTTGAGCCGCGTAACGACGCCGGGCGTGTCGTCGTGGTAGCGCGACGGCAGACGCGGAAATAAGCTCTGGCGTAACTTCTGTACCCAGCTTTCATAGGTGCGAATCGCGACTCCGCCGATGCCGAGCGCAGGCAGCACTTCGGAGATGTAGCGCGCGAGCGCGTCGTTGAACACGACCACGAGCATGCGGTCGGCGCGAAAACGTCGTGCGTCGTGGAAAGCGAGGTACGCGAGGCGATGCAAACCGATCGTCGTCTTGCCGCTCCCTGCGCCACCCTGAATTACGACCAAGCCCGAGTCCGGGCTGGTGATGAGCTCGAATTGACGACGGTCGATGAGCGGAGTGATTTCCTTCAGGTGCTTGTCGTCGCCGCCGTCCTGCCCGACGCCTAGTTTGCCTGGACGGTGATGCTGGGCGGCGCGGGTCGCCGTGCCGGCACCACCCGCGAGCTTCGCCGAGTTGTTGTCCAGGCGTCGCCATTCACCGCTAGCGCGTCGCGCGAAGGCTCCTTGGGGCGCGCTACTGCGGCGCAGCGTGCCATCGACGATCGTCAGGCTGCGGCGCGTAACGACGGTGCCCGACACCTCCCGTTCTCCGAACACCTCGTCGTAACCGTCGCCCTCCTCGTAACGATAGAAAAGGCGGCTGACCGGTGCGTCTCGCCAATCGACGATACGCACGCCCGACTTGGTATCGAGGTAGGTACCGCGACCGATCAATACCTCACGTCGCTTGCCGTCCTCTTCTAGCGCTAGGTGCCCGAAGTAGGGAGACTTCGTATCGACATGGACCTCGGTCGCCTCGCGTCGGCGCGTCGACAGAATGTGCAAGCGCTCCATCTGCTCGAGCAACGGCGGCACGTCTTCGAGCCGCGCGGTCGCAATCTGGTCGCGTAGATCGAGCAGCTGCGCGTCGTAATCGGCGTTATTCGCGCGCGGCACCTCGCGAACGCGATTTTCGAGGTGATCGGTCACCTTCGCCAGGCAGCGCTCCTCCTCACCGGTGATGCGGTCGAGATCGGGGTCGGGTGGGTTAGGAATTTCGGCCATCGGGCGGGGGCGCTCAGAGCGAAAAAAATGGGCTTCGGCGCGTACCACGCACGGCGCGTGGAGTCGACGACCGAACTGCGCCGGGCGACGCTTCGTCGAGGCCCGCACGGTGACCCACAGAATACGGTATTCCTCTTGTAAAAACCAGCAATTAGGCCGGTGTGGCGGTACGCCGCAGCAAGTTGAGTTTGGACTCTTCCGAGCTAGTGTCATGCTTGCCAATCAGGCGCGGGCAGCCACGCCAGAGGGAGCTCGGTTTGGAAAACTCAATGCGCGCCATGGTGCTCGATGCACCGCGCGAGCCTTTGCTCGAACGCAGAATCCAGATCCCGCGGCTTGGTCACGGACAGCTGTTGATCCGAGTTCGTGCTTGCGGCGTGTGTCGCACCGATCTCCATGTCCTGGACGGCGAGCTGGCGGAGCCAAAGTTGCCGCTGGTCTTGGGCCACCAGATCGTCGGTACTGTGGTCGCGATTGGCGACGGCGCGGACGATTTCACCGAGGGGCAGCGCGTCGGCGTGCCTTGGCTCGGACGCGCGTGCGGTGATTGTAAATATTGCCTGAGTGATCGCGAGAACTTGTGTGACCGCGCGGAGTTCACTGGCTATCAGATCGACGGTGGCTACGCTGAATACGCGTTGGTCGACCGACGCTTTGCGTTGCCGCTACCGGGGTCATTTCCGGATCTGCAGGCGGCACCCCTCTTGTGCGCTGGTCTGATTGGGTACCGAGCGCTGAGCATGACGGGAGACGCCGAGCACGTTGGACTCTACGGCTTCGGCTCGGCGGCGCACATCGTGGCGCAGGTCGCGATATTTCAGCGTCGAAAGGTGTATGCATTCACGCGCCCCGGCGACACGCGCAATCAGGAATTTGCTCTCAAAATCGGGGCAACTTGGGCGGGTGGCTCGGACGCAGCGCCGCCGGTCACGCTCGACGCGGCGATCATCTTTGCGCCGGCAGGGTCGCTCGTGCCGCGTGCGCTGCGCGCGGTGGGCAAGGGTGGCAGCGTCGTCTGCGCGGGCATTCACATGAGCGACATTCCGTCGTTTCCATACGAGCTTTTGTGGGGAGAGCGCTCGCTGCGCTCGGTGGCCAACTTGACGCGTCGCGACGGCCTGGAGTTCCTCGAGTTGGCTCCCCGGATCCCGGTGCAGACGCAAGTGCAAGCCTACGCATTGAGCGACGCGAACCGCGCCCTCTCCGATCTCAAAAATGGCGCGGTGAGCGGTGCGCTGGTGTTGACCATTTAGGCCGCCGCGGGGGCCCGTTTGTCTCTCGAGCTGAGCGCGCGACCGGTTGCTTAGCTGCGACCGGCACCATCCCCCGCGCTGTACGGCGCGGTCCGATCGATGCTGAGCTCGCGCCGCAAGGCGCGCGCCAGAGGCTCCAGCTTGTCGCGTGCGGCGAGCAGCTCGAGCTCGAGATCTCCGGGTCCGTCGACGACGATCTCCAGCCTAGTGGGAAACACGTAACAGCGCAGGCGTTTGACGAGCTGGCTGTGTCCTCGGTCGAGCGCAACGGCAAGCCGCAGAATACCGGAAAGTACCTTCACCAAGCGCTGTTGTTCGGCGTCCAAACGCGCGAGCCGCTCATGGCTTTTCTTTGGGCGCTCTTGACGGTGATAGAAGACGAGCAGACCGAGCAGTTCGATCTCTTCGTCCGTGAGACCGCGCAGCGGGGAGTTGCGCACGATATAGCGCGAGTGCCGGTGTCGATCCGCGTAGCCGATCTGGCGGCCCACACCGTGAACGAGCGCTGCAAACTCCAACAGCTCGCGTTCGTACGCGCCGAAGCCGTGGATCTCGACCGTTTGATCGAAGAGCTCGAGCGACAAGCGTGCGATGTGGTGCTCTCGGGGGTCGTCGCGCTCGTACTTGCGAGCGAGCTCCACGATACTGCGGCGGCGGGGATCGGGGATCGGCGCGTGAGTCGTTGGCGCTCGCCCGTGGCGCTCGAGAAAATCCCAGATCACACCTTCGCGGAGCGAAGCGTCACAGAGTGTGAGCTCTTCGACCTCGGCCATCTCCAAGAGCTCACTCAGCAGTACACCGCCGAGGTGAATGGTGTCGGCGCGCGCTTCACCAATCCCTTCGATTTTGGCCCGCTTTACCGGATCGAGCTCGACCAAGCGGCGGGTCAAGTTGCGGATGTCGCGTAGCTGCGCGGTCTGCGCGTTGAGCGAGCGCCAAGCCGCGCCGCCACCGGCCAGATGCGCCGCTTCCCCCAACGTGCGAATAGTGCCCGACGTGCCGACGGCGCGATCGTAGCCGAGCTTGTGGGCCTGCGACATGACCTCCGCGGCGGCGCCGTGGACGTAGCCTTGTAACTCGTACAGCTCACGCATGCTGAGCGGCGCAGACGTGCCGTGATGGTCGAGCAAGCGCTGAACTCCGAGGCGTAAGCTCTCGTTCATGAGCACTTGAGTCTGCGTGCCGAGTGACAGTTCGACGCTACCGCCACCGATGTCGAGCACGAGCGTGCGCTCGTTTTGAAGATCGAGCGCGTGCCTCACGGCCAGGAAGATGAGCCGCGCCTCTTCCGTACCCGAGATCACGCGCGGCAAAATCCCGGTTTCGCGAAACGTTGCGTCCAAAAATTCGGTGCCGTTCTCCGCTTCGCGCGTGGCGCTGGTGGCAACAGCCAGGATCTCTTCGACGCCGCGACTCTCGGCGAGCTTGACGTAGCGCCGCAAGACGTCGAGCCCGTCGGCGAACGCGCGTTCGCTGAGCCGCATCGTGCCAAATAGCCCTTGTCCGAGGCGGACCATGGTCTTTTGGCGATCGATGACGCTCAAGCCGTGGTCCGGGTTCACCTCGACCACGACCATGTGCACCGAGTTGGTGCCGATATCGATGGCCGCGATTTTCATGACTGTTTGGCGAGCGCCGCGCGAGAGATCAACTTTGCTAGGCCATCGAGCGCGGAGCTCGGAATGCCATGTCCGCCGTTGAACGGGATGAATTGGACGGCCAAGCCCGCCGCGCTCAGCTCGTCACGCAGCCGCTCAGCGAGAAAGAACGGCAGCACCGGGTCCGCGCGACCGTGGCTTTGCACGACGCTCAGCCCACGGCGTGCCGGCATCAGCGGCTGCCACTCCGCGTGGGAGATCAACGTTCCACTCAGCACGGCCAGGCCACTGAACTTTCGCTGGCCGCGAAGTACGATGTCGGTTGCGAGCATCGCGCCCTGCGAAAATCCACCGATCACGGTCGTTTCGGGCGTGGCGTGGAAATCCCGTTCCAAAACATCGAGCAGGCCAAGCATAGCGTCACGCGCTTCGGTGATGCCGTCCGGCACCTCGGCGATCAGACGCTCCGCGGCGTCTTTCGTGAAGCGATCCTGGAGCCGCGCCATGTCGATGTGCCACCAGGCTCGGCCACCAAAGCCCAAATCGAGCGGCGCTTCGGGGAAGACGAAGCGCACCGATTCGGGCACCGCGAGCTCGCGCCAGAGTGGCACGAGGTCCGTGCCTGGCGCCCCGAACCCATGCAGCAGCACCACGACAGGGCCCGTTCCGCCGCCTTCGCGGTCACTGCCGCCCGTGACGCGCGCACGCAGCGTGCCCAAGGTGAGCTCTTTCATCGGCGCTGACTTTAGCGCGAGACCTTCACGCCGGGTGGCCGAGTTTGACTGGGCGCGCTCGCCGTGATTCCTTTCGCAGGCGCATGGATCTCAAGGCCTTGATGAGCGAACTGTTGGGCGAGCTAGGCCGCGTTTCGAAGGCGGATGGCGTCGTCGGCACGGTGCGCGACGCGGGCCAGGCCAAGGTGCTTCCGCTGAGCAAAATCAGCATCGCGTTTGGCACCGCCATCGGTGACGTTGGTGGGACGACAAAGCGCGGAAACGATGAACGCGACGCGGATGCGGAAGTAGGCGGCGCGGGTGGGGCGATAGTCGTCGAGCCGCGCGCCTTCGTCGTGGTGGGTGAGGACGGCGTGCCGCACATGTTGGCGTTACACCGCGGCAAGACCGCCGTGGTCCGCCGCGGCATCGAGATTCTGCCGGCAGCGAGTCAGCCGGAAGCCTTGCCATCCGGCGCCGCCCCACGGCTCGGGTCGGGCGAAAAGAAATAGCGCGTCCGAGGAGGCTCGCGTAGTGCTCCTCTGGTTCGGTATCGGTGCGACTCTGCTCGCGCTGCTGCTCGTTGCTCTCGTACGCGTTCCGCTTTCACTGAGCAGTAACGTGCAGGCGAAGGCCGACCCGTCGGGCGCATGGGCGGTCGCGTGCGGGTTCGGGCTGGGGCCAATTGCGCTGACCATGATCGCGGCGGCCGGCGTGAAGCCGTTTCTGACGTGTCACGTCTTCGGCAAGCAGCTAGCACGTCTGCCGTTGTCGCGTTGGGCGCGTCGACGGCGTCCGCCCGCCGCGCCCGCCGCGCGACCAGAGCTACAGACCGAAGCGCAAGAGGTTGCGCCGCTGTCGCGTTTCGAGCGGGGTGTCGCGGGACTGTTTCGATCCATCGACCCGTTCGAAGCTTTGCTCTCCTTGTGGCAAAAAGAGCGAATTTTTCAGGTCCGGTCGTTGGTCCTCGAGGTCGAGTATTCGTTTCGAGATGTGGCACTCACCGGGCGCATTTTGGCGGCCCTCTACATGCTGTCGGGGGTGTTGCCCGAGCAATGTGAGATCCACCAAAGGCCGGGTTGGGAGTCCGAGGACCGTGTGGCGTTTGGTGCGGACGGACGATTCAAGATCTGGCCCGGACGCCTGCTGCTCGATGTCGCACGATTCGTGCTAAAACAAAGATCCCAGGCGCGGCGCAACGCTGCCCTGGCCAAGCGGGCAGCGCAGTCGACATGAGCGAATCCAAGATCGGTGACATCGTCAGCAGTTTGCTCTCGGGCGTGCACGGCATCTCCAAGAGCGAGACCATCATCGGCGAGCCGCAGCAAGCGGGGGATGCGACGGTCATTCCCGTGCATCGCCTGAAGATCGCGTTTGGTGCGGGCAGTGCGACCGCTGGCGCCAAGAGCGGGAAGATGGGCGGAAAATCGGGTGGGCACGGCGCAGGTGGCGCGGTGGAGCTCGATCCGGTGGCCGTGATTGCGATCAGTAAAAATGGTCACGCGCATCTGCTCACTGTCGAGGGTGACGAGAGCAGCGCCTGGTCCGCCTTGTTGCAAGAGGTGCCGGACATTCTTGGGCGTCTCGCGCAGTCAGTTGGTGACCGCGTCCGAACCGAGCTGAATGCCCGCGGTGTGAAGGCCAACGAGGTGGGGGCTCCTGTCGAGCCGGCAGCGAGCGCGCTGCCCGACGCCAAGCGCGAAGGTTAAGCGGCGCGGCTGAGGACATGGCGGAGCGCGCGCTCCAACCGTGTCAGACACTCGGCTACGCTCTCCGAATCGACGCACAGAAACGGGCGAAACCGAATCGAGCGCTGCCCGCAGGCCAAAATAATCAGGCCCTCGGCGAAGCAACGCTTGACGATCTGATTGCGCAGCTCGGTCGTCGGCAAATCCATGGCGCACAGTGCGCCGAGCCCGCGCGCATTCGAGACTTCGGGGACTCGATCGGCGAGCGCCTCTAGACCCACGCGGAGCTCTGCGCCGCGCAGTGTGGCGTTCTCGAGCAAGCGGTCGTCGCGGATGATTTCCAAGATGCGCGTGGCTCGGACCATGTCGACGAGCGACCCGCCCCAGGTGCTCGAAATGCGACTTGGCACGGAGAACACACTGTCGACCTGATCGATCCGCGATGACACGAGGATGCCGCCGACCTGCATCTTCTTGGCAAAACAGACGATGTCTGGTTGTACGCCGAGGCGCTGAAACGCCCACCAGGCGCCCGTGATGCCAACACCCGTCTGCACTTCGTCGAAGATCAACAGGGCGTCGCGCTCATTGGCGATACGGCGTAACCCGGCCAAGAATTGCGGCCGAAAGTGATTGTCTCCGCCCTCGCATTGAATGGGCTCGACCAGAATGGCCGCGATTTCGTGATCGCGCTCGTCGAACGCGCGTTCGACCGCAGCGAGTGAAGCGCGCTCGCTGGCAGCAATTTCGGCCTGCCGTGCCGCGAGCGGAAAGCTCATTTTCGGGATGGGGATCCGAGGCCAGTCGAACTTCGGAAAGTGCAGCGTCTTCGTCGGGTCGGTGTTGGTGACGCTCAGCGTGTAGCCCGCGCGACCGTGAAAGGCGTGCTCGAAGTGCAGGATTTGGCTGCCGCCCGCCGCTCTGCCGGCGTCTAGATTTTTGCGCACCTTCCAGTCGAATGCGGCCTTCATGCCGTTTTCGACGGCGAGCGCGCCGCCTTCGACGAAGAAGTAGTGCGGGAGCTCGGGTGGCGCTGCCGTGTGCGCGAGCGTGTCTACGAACTCGGCGTAGTATTGGGTGTAGAAATCGGGGTTACCGACCTTAGTGGTCGCCGCGCGCGCCAGGCGAGCCTGCATGTCCGGCTCGAGAATCCCCGGGTGATTGTAACCCAGTGGATTGGACCCGTAGAAACTCGCAAAATCCAGGTACTTTCCGCCGGTGAGCGCGTCGACGGCGCATGCGCCGTGGCTCTTCTCGAGGTCGAGCACGATGGGATAGCCCACCGCCAACAGATGCTGGCGCAACGTCTCGTGTACCGCCCCAGGCGCTATCCGTATGTGGTTCGCCATCCACGAGTCTAGCACGACTTTTTTCGAAGAGCCTGGAACGGCAGCCGCACCAGAGCGGCGCTCGAGTTGGATTCGCAGCCGGGTACAGCGGCACACTTCGGGACTGCTCAACACGCATGATTTGTGGCTTACTGCCGCACGCAACATGGACGCACGGGCAATCGCAGGCGCTGTCGGCAGCTATCTCAAGGATCACCCCGAGGAGCTATGGCGCCTCTTGCGCAATGCGTTGGCGCTACGCTTTGGCGTTCCGCTCGCCGCGCTGCGTTGGATGGCGCTGAAGGGCGCCGGCCAGAAGGCCCCGAAAGACGTGCAGATCGACGCCGTGCCGCCTGGCGTGCGCGTGGCAGCTTCGCTCGATCTGATGGGCACGCCCGTGCGCGCGTCGGCAGTCGTTTATGTCGAGCGCGTTCGTGCCAACGCAACGGAGCTGGTGTTCGAGATTCGTCTCGCCGAGGTTTCCCTAAAGGTGACCGATGAGTCCTCGGCGACGCCGATCGCTGCGCTGCTGAAGTCTGGCGCGCTGGATCTCAGCAAGCCGGGCAACCTTGCTGCGTACATGCCGAAACGCCCACCGATCCTGATCGACGCCAAGGACGACCGCGTCGTGATCGATCTGATGAAGCACCCGAAGTTTTCGCGTAGCGAAAACGCGCAGCGCCTCGTGCGCTTCTTGGCACCGCTGATCACCGTCTCCGGGATCGAGACGGGGCCGGAGCATTTGGACGTCGCGCTTCGGCCTTTCCCAGAAGGTGTCGCGGACGTGCTGAGCCGCGTGCGTAACATCTTCTGAGTTTCGCCATGGGCGCGCGCCCGGCGCGCCAGGAAGACGCCGATGTTCGAGCTAGAAGCCGTCGCTAACTATCACTGTAAAGTCGGTGAGAATCCGCTCTGGGACGAGCGCGAAGGGCGCCTGTACTGGGAAGACATCGAGAGCCACCGTCTATTTCGGGTCGACGACGCGAGCGGGGAGCATGAGTGCTTCTTTCGTGGTGACATGATGATCGGTGGTTTTACGTTTCAGGAGGATGGCTCCCTCCTGTTGTTCGAGATGAATCGCATCTCCATACTGACGAAAAGCGGAGCGCACCGCGTGGTCGCCTCCGATATCGACAGCGACATGTTTCGCTTCAACGACGCGATCGCCGATCCGGAGGGTCGCGTCTTCGTCGGCACCATCGGCAAGACCGACCAGAGCGGGGGTCTGTATCGCGTCGATCTAGACGGTACGGTGACCGCGCTTTGGAAGGGCACGGGTTGCGCGAACGGGATGAGCTTCACGCCCAACCTGGAGCAACTGTATTGGACGTGCAGCACGACACGTGTGATTCATATCGCCGACTACGACCGCGCGACCGGCGCGCTGTCCAACCGTCGCCCATTTTACGAGGCCCCGATCGAAGAGGGCACACCCGACGGGCTGACCATCGATCAAGCCGGCGAATTGTGGACGGCACGCTGGGGCGGTTCAGCGCTGCTCCGGTTAGGCACCGACGCCCGTGTGCGCGACAAGATCTCGTTTCCGGTCAGCCGAGTCTCGTCGGCCGCATTCGGCGGCCCCAACTTGGACACGCTGTACGTCACGACCGCCGGCGGTCACGTCGATGACGAGGCGCTCGACGGTATGTTGTACCGAGTCAAGGTGCCAGTTCCGGGGCGGCTCGAGCTCCGCTCCCGGATTCGTCTCTAGGCGCTGAGTGCTATTCGGCGGCTGGAGCCGGCGTGCCGGGGGGCAGCGCGCGCGGTGATTTTGGCTCGCGCTTGCCGTCCCACCAGGCCTTCAATCGCTCCATGCTGAACGGGCGCGAGTACGCGTAGAGCGCCATCAAGCTTAGCGCGTAAAACAACCACGCCTGCGCAACGAAGCGATCGTCGACCCAATAAAAGCCGGTCGGAGCGTACAGCAAGATCGTGCTGATTCCACTGGTGACGACTATGGGTGGGCCAAGCGACGGCCGCACTTTTATCAGCGCTGGGACGACGAGGAACAAAGAGTAATAGTAACAGGTCAGATTGGTCATCGAGATGACCAAGCAAGTGCTCAATGCCAGCCCGACCCAGAGTAGTTTCGTGCGCCGTAACGCCCACACGGTCCAGCCGAACACACCGGCGCAAATCAAGAGGAAGAGTGGCTTCATCATCTTGAAGCGATCGAGCCGGCCCTGCTTCCAGCCTTCGAACGGGTCGTCCATGTTGTGTCGCGCAGGAA
>Ga0210387_10004868_pt1 | contig 10297 bp, 7 predicted proteins | sample IncBWC7OmetaG_FD_160108 | JGI IMG/M metagenome (GOLD analysis project Ga0210387, IMG submission 160108) | Forest soil microbial communities from Barre Woods Harvard Forest LTER site, Petersham, Massachusetts, United States - Inc-BW-C-7-O ...
AAGCCAATTTTTCAAAACGGCCTTGCCGAATATTAGTACCGGCGTATAAGGGACCCTTCCCGAAGCCATTGTACCAGAGCATCCCCCGATTCTGGGCTGCCAACATAAGTCGTTTTAGAGTTCCCCGTTGGGTTGCATTAACAGCTCCGTATTCAATGAGACGTGTAGTCGCGAGCGCCAGAAGCTTGGTCAATTGTTTCTGAACTTCATGTTTCTGCTCGGGAGGCAGTTTTTCTGCCTCATCGAACTGAGCCCTCATCTTGTCCGTGCTGACAAGAGACAAAAGCGTTATAACAGTTACCAGCAAATCGGTATAGGCCTGGCACACAGCGGCCAGGATGGTAGGCCATTGATCTTGACTTTGAATGTGTTCCTCCTCCAGCCACTCTGTCACCTGCCAGTAATTTGTTATTGTAGGCCCCTCGATGGGGTTAAGATCCCTGAGTATCTGTATGATTACTCTGATCTGCAGGCCAGGCTGGTCTAGCGCCACGGAAATACGTCCGGTTGCATTCCTCAAGGCAGATGCATAATTTGTGATATTTTTGTGAACCGCCTTGATCTTTTGTGCCACCTCTTCGGCCTGGAGCTTTCTCAAGAGAGTTTCGATCTGTGACGTCAGCGACTCGGATTTCGGGGCAAAGAAACTTAGGATCTGCCCGACCATGGCGAAAATCGCTCCCACCAGCATGCCTGGAGGGCCGCCGGCAGCTGACAGGCCGCCCAGTAAGGGGGCCAGGGATGCGCAGATATCCATGATCGCTGCGGAGCCGCTGATCGGATCATCCTTTTGGAAGGCTGTGATCGCAGTTAACGTACCCTTGGTAATGTTAGGCAGGGCCTTGGCCAGATTTTCGGTGGTTTTTTCAAACTCTTTGCGTCGCTTGTCTTCCTTTGACAGGCCTTCGACTATTTTCAGTTCCTCCTCATATTTATCCCTGAGTTCAAGGGCCTGATGCAGTCGTTCTCGCTCATTCGGATCCCTAACGCCGTCCAAAAATTGTGCGGCCTCCATCAGCTCCAGCATCTCAATAATGTAGTCCTGTTGGGCGTTACCGCTCATGAGGCAGCTCCTTAAAATTAGATATGGATAGTACAAGTGGCATATGTTCTTCCTGTCTCAGCGGCTTCATTTCATGATTCTTCGATTTCTTCTAGCCAGGCGGAGATGAAGGTCACTGTCGGACACTTCGGACGAAGAATGCTCATTTTATGCTATTGCCAGCGTCCGGGCGCAAGCTGAATCTCGGCGAACAGCTTTGGCAGATGCATCTCGAGCAACTTGTCGATCTTCGCAGCGGCGGGGACGGTAAAGGGAGCGCGACGGGGTTGCACGCGATCGTTCTCCCAATACTTGGACCATTCCCGCGTGGTTTGGAGGAACTCACCGGCGAAGTCCACGGCGTCCGGAAATCCCTTTTCAATTTGCAGGCAGCCGGTCAGGCAGATATCGATGTACGATTGCACGATGGGAAAGTCGCGCGTGGGTATACTCTTCTCCCGTTGGCCTTCCTCGAACTTGTTGAGGTAGATATAAATTTCGCTTTTCGGCACGGAGCCGCCGGAGAGGATCTCAACGTGGCTGGCGATGTCCTCTCTCGTATAACCGCTTTCCCGCTTGTCGGTATCGTCCAACTCCTCTTTGTTCACCGCATAGATAACTCCGTTCATGTAGCCCGATTTCTCCGGGATGGCTCCGACAAACGTGGTGGAGAAACCAATGGCGCCTGTTCGAGCCCACCAGCCGCGGACATACCCGCGAGCCCGGGCCGGCAATACATACAACGCCGACGGTGTCGACCGCAGTCGCGATGCCTGTTCGATCAACGAGCCGTATCCAAAGATATAGGGCATGGGGGGAACTTAACATTTTTGCTGCCCTTAAGTCACTGGACATTTTGGATAAAAATGTCCAACGCTGCAAATGGTGAAAGTTCTGTCTCGTGCAAATTGTATAAGTGTATGTTTTTATTGGGTGCCTGATTTCCAGATTTCAGGCCCTCAAGACCCTGGCCCACATTTCCGGAGCGGTGGTTGCTTTTCCGCTTAGTGGTTGCTCCGTAAGGTTCGCGCGTAAATCTACTGGCGAGCGACCATTAACAAAGAGGAGCGCGTCTTTATAAAAAGCCAGTGACTGGTAAAAACAACCTCTTGTTTCAGTTGCGCCGGGCCGCGCGCTGTCACATCCGGAAGGCATTGTCAAAGATGTGGCCGCAAGCGCGAAGATGAAATGCGCGTTCGAGCGGATACCTCTCCTTACTCGCAATCGGTCCGCACAATCGAACTCGTACTCGTCCTCGAACTCGGTTTTTTGAACCTCGAAGCTAGAAGGGGTCTATGATCTGGGAAAACCCGAATCGATAAAACCAACCGGGCGCTCTCCTCGGCGTAATGAAAATCCGGACGAGGACGAGTACGATTAGAAGATGCCGGGGACGCCCTCTTCCATCACGACGACTCTCTCTTCAATATGGTGACGTTTGATCGCCGCGCGCAATCGGGTCAGGGGTTCCTCCGGAGGCTCGAAACTCAATCGAAATGAGCCATAGTGCATTGGGATCATGAGTCTCGCGCCCACCTCGGTAAAGGCCTGGACGGCTTGCTCGGGATTCATATGTACTTCCCGCCGGCTGGGCGGATCGTAAGCTCCGATCGGTAATAAGGCGATCTCAGTCGGCAGGCGTTGCCCGATCTCGGCAAACCCCGAGAAGTAAGCGCTATCTCCGCAGTGCAGGATTGTTCGAGTGCCGAGCTTCAAATGAAATCCCCCGAAGCCCCGGTGAAAATCGTGGAGAACACGGGCGCCCCAATGATGACACGGAGTCAGCGTCACTCCGATTTCTCCGATATTCAGCGTCTGCCACCGGTCCAGTTCATGGACCCGATTGAACCCCAGGTCCTGCACCAAATTTCCAACTCCATTCGGGACGATGATCGGTTGAAAGGCTGAAATTCGCCGGAGGGTTCGTCTGTCTAGATGATCGAAATGGGCGTGCGTGACCAGAACGAGGTCGATCGCCGGCAGATGATGCAACGAGAATCCCGGGCGCCGAATCCGCTTAATAATCTTCAGCCAGAGCGACCAGATTGGATCCACCAGAATATTCAATCCCCGCCAACCAATTAAAAACGAAGCATGGCCGATCCACGTCAAACAAATCTGTTCGGGTCGAAGCTCGGGAAATTGTGGTCGATGCGCTATCCCCTTTCGGCGTGTAAAAAGAGAAGGCAGATAGACTTGAGTAAGAAAATTTCGTCGAAGCCAGCCCTTGCCAGGTTTTAAGCTGACACGATGCCCTTGATGCCTTGAGATATTCGACACGACAAACAAGTCATTATTGAATTGTGTGACGATGGCAAACACCAGATCGCAGTTTTCCGATAAATCTCGTTTGCGGGACAGGATGCGCCAACGCCTGAAGCAACTCTCTCCAAGTGAACGACACACGCAATCCCTGCGGATTTGCGAAAATCTATCCTCCCTCTTCTGCGGCAAGAAGAGTCTCGCCTTGTTTGCGCCGACGCTCACCGAGCCCGACCTGGACCTTTTGTGGAAACGCGGCCTGACCGATTCTCATCTGGTCAGCTATCCACGGTGTGAAGGCGACGCTCTCTCGTTTCGCCGAATCCTGGCACTCTCGGAACTTGTACCCGGGCGATTTGGGATCCGCGAGCCGGCTCAAGGCCCAAGAGTTCAGCAGTTGGACCTCATCGTTGTGCCCGGTCTGGCTTTCACGGCTGAAGGAACACGACTCGGTCGAGGCGCAGGATTCTACGACAGATTTCTTTCCACGATCCCTGGAACTACCGTCAAGATCGGCGTCTGCTTTGAGTTCCAGCGACTCTCAGAGATTCCGCATGAATCTCATGACGTGAAGATGGACGCTGTTGTGCATGCGTAGCCCGAAAATCTCGCAGGAAGCGCATTTCTCCGGTGACGCCGAAAAAGAAGCCAACGCATCCACAACTACCTTTTCGTCCGGGACAACACGCTTGTTTTTACCTCTTCTTGGATCACTGCAATGGCGGCGGGAGCACGATTGCAGAGTACCGCGGCGATAAGGGTTTCTCCTCGTCGATAGCGTGCGATAAAGTTTCTATTCTCTCTGCTCCCTTCGATGTCGGCGAGCAGATGAGGCGTGCTGAAGTCACCGACGAAATCGAATTGCATTCCGAGAACCTGACTGGAACAGGCCGAAACGCTTTCAAACTTCTGGCGCTTGCGTCCGCTTAGATTTGCTCCGGCAGTGAGTCCCTGCAGCCGCGCCATTTCGATATTCGTAATGCGTTTAGCCCCTCCGTAAATGCGATCGGGATAGAGCGCAATATCTCCTACCGCGTAGATCCCTTTTTCGTCTGTCTCCAGGTATTCGTTGACCGGGCATCCGCTCGGGCTGCTGAGTGGGGTATTGGCCACCAGTTGCAGGTTGGGTTCGGTCCCGATCGCCACCACGGCCAGCCCAGCCGGAAATCGCATCCCGCTTTTAGTCTGGATGTTCTTGATCACCGTCTTCCCTTCGAATCCATTCAAATTTTCATTGAGCAACAATTGGATTCCGGCCTCCAGATAGGAATCGGTCAACCATTGTGCGGTCTCGGGGTCGAGCAGTTCCTGCCAGATCACCTTGTCTCGGCTCAGCAGGCTCAATTTTGCGCCGGAACTCGTCAGAAAGGAGGAGACTTCTGCACCGAGAAACCCTGATCCCACGACGACCACATGTTTCTCGCTGAGAAGAATTTCCCGGATCGCCAGAGCATCCCGAAACCCTCTAAGATAAACAACATTGCCCAGGTTTGCGCCCGCTACTTGGGGGCGTCTGGCTCGGCTGCCGGTTGCCAGACAGGCCTTGCGAAATTCGATCGTTTGGCCGTTCTCGAGGACCGCAAGGCGACGTTCAATATTAAACTCGCGCACGTAGGTCCCAAGGCGGACTTCGATGCCCCTTTTCTTGTACCAATCCTCTGGTTTTTCGACCAACTTATCGAAAGAAACGCCGGAATCGTTCAGAAAAAACTTCGACAGCGGCGGACGTTGATAGGGAAGGTAAGGCTCATTGCTGACGAGGGTCACCGAGCCTTTAGTGTCATATTGGCGCAGAGAGTCGCAGACGCTGGCCGCACCGACGCCGCCGCCGACGATCAGATAATCACGTTGGATCATGCTTGAGCCGCCAATATATGGAGGCGCCGCAATTCTCTCGAAGAAAAATCTCTGATACAAGCCGCGGCTTGTGCAAACGTGAAGTTTTCCGTCTCTTCCGAAGGCCTAACCTGGCATTGCGAATCGGTCACCGAACTTCTCTTGCAGCCGGACGCGTACCCGTTCAAATTCCTCGCGGCCGATGGAATCGATGTAAGCTATGACGCCGCCGCGACCTGCCGGATAACTCCATCCCAGCACTGAGGCCAGGTCGGCCGTCGCAGCGTCCTCAATAATGCCCTCCCGCATCGCGTGAAGCGCCTCGACCGTCTGAATAATGAATAAGCGCTGTTCGATCTCGTCCGCAGCGTATGGCTGAATCGCCGGGGCAAACAGACGGCGAGATTCGGCCGAATCGACACGCTCCAGGCGGGAGTCGTACTCATAAATTCCCGCTCCACTTTTCCTTCCCAAACGTGACTGACTGGTGAATTTCTTGAGGATCTTGATCGAATCCGCGGCGTTTCTCGCCGCGCCTCGCCCTTGCCTGGCCAAGCTTTCGAAGATATCCGCCAACAAGTCGAGAGACATCAGATCAGCCACCGTCAGAGGACCTAAAATCATGCCGGCATTTCGCGCGACATTGTCGATCATCCAGGGAGAAATCCCCTCGCGAACCATGAAAAGGGCTTCCTGGAGGTAAGCGGCCACGACTCTACTGGTAAAAAATCCCGGACCATCCCGGACAATGATCGGGGTCTTCTCGAGTGCCTTCGCCAGCAATAACGCGCGCTCGATTGTTTCAGGACCTGTTTTCTCTCCAACAACAATCTCCAGAAGTTCCATTCGATCCACCGGAGCAAAAAAATGTGTTCCCAGAAATCGTTCCGGACGGTGGCACGCCAACGCGAGGTCCGTGATCGGAAGCGTCGTCGTATTGGATGCGATGGTGGCTGCCGGATTGGCGAACCCTGTGATCTCGGCGAGTTTGGCCTTCTTAAGGTTCGCGCGTTCAAAAATTGCTTCGACGATAAAATCGCAGCTTGCCAGGACGCCAATCTCAGGGACCCAACGAACCCGGTTTAGCAAGTCGGTTGGAGTCTCCTGCCTCAATAAACCGGAATGGACGTCTCGTTGAGCAATTTTCTTCATGCGTTGAAGAGAATTGTCGGAAGCCTCGTGCGATACGTCGACAACAATGACTTCGTAGCCTGCCCGGGCGGCTGTGTAAGCGATCCCAGTTCCCATCAATCCGGCTCCGAGCACCCCGATGCGTTTGATGGGAGCCTGCTCGTTGACGACTCTGTGAAGCGCCTTTTGCCGCGCTACATGGAGGGTATTGACGCGATTCGAAGTCGACCGTGAACGCCGTACCACCGACCACTGCTCCATTTCGAGGCGGATGCCCGCGTCAATCGATCGTTCAAGTCCGTCCTGGAGACAGCATAGGATGGCCGTGGGCGCCACTTCCTCAGGAGGGATGTGGCGCCGGAGTTTGAGATAAATCTTCTCGAGGAGTTGGCGATTCGACGACCTTTGAGAATAGGTCAACGAGAGCTCCTGGGTAACCTGGTCCCAGGGTTGTCCAGACTTTGGATGGGCTTGGGCCCACTCCATGGCAGCCTCGGAAAGGCGGTGATCCGTTACCTCAAATAAGTCCGAGGCAACCTCTTCCGAGATGCTCACTTTCTCGGCCTGTAACAGCAGCCGGGCCGCCAATTCGATGCCGCAGAGCCTGGGAAGTCGTTGTGTCCCTCCGAGAATTGGCATCAGTCCGTATTTGAGCCAGGGAAAATCCAGACTGATCGTTCCAACGCTGGCGAATCGGACGTGACACGCCAAAGCTATTTCGAGCTGAAGTCCTCCGATCGATTCGGATACAAGTGCGGCGACAACCTTTGGACCTTGCTCCATCTGCCGAATCAGGTTGCGTAGACGATCGATTAACGGGTCTCCGGCCAGAATCTGATCGACCTCATTCCCTTCCGTTTCCTGGCGGCTATGAAATTCGATGAACAGAGCGTTTGTCGCTGGATCGGAGAGCGCCGTCTCGAGGCGATCAGCAAACTTAGAACTCAAAGGTCGTTCACAGGATATCCGAGCGTAGGGTTCTTGATTCATACGCGCTGGACCACTGTCGCAACCCCCATCCCCAGTCCGGTGCACATGGTGACCACCCCGTATTCAACGTTTCGCCGGCACATTTCCTTGACGAGCGTGCCGATCAGAACCGCGCCGGTCGCCCCGACAGGGTGACCCATTGCTATCGCGCCGCCGGCAACGTTGATTCGTTCGAGCGGCACTTTCGTCTTTTCCATAAAGTACAAGACGACTGCAGCGAACGCTTCGTTGACCTCGAAAAGACCGATATCGGCTGCGGTCAGACCGGCCCGTTCGAGTGCTTTGCCAGTCGCAGCAGCCGGTGCGGTCAGCATGATGCAGGGATCGTCCCCCGCGCTCGCGGTCGCCACGATTCTCGCTTTGGGGGTAATTCCCAGTTGTTCGGCGATTTGTCCGTTACCGATCAACACGGCGGCCGCACCGTCGGCGATCCCGGAAGAATTGCCTGCATGATGAACGTGATGAATCTTGGCGATCTGCGGATAACGCCATCGGAGGTAATCGCGATAGTTTTCCCCGATCCGCTCAAAAGCGGGCGCTAGCTTTGCCAGGCTCTCGGTCGTGACGTGGTCGCGGAGCAGTTCGTCTCGGGTGAGAACTGGTTCGCCGTTGTCGTCGGTGATCGGAACGACCAAATCGTCAAAAACGCCCTTAGCCCATGCCGCGGAGGCGCTCTGTTGGGATCTTGCGCCAAGAGCGTCAACGTCGTTCCGGGTATATCCCTGCATCGTCGCGATCAGATCGGCGGAAAGCCCCTGTGGAATCTGGACGCTGGCATCTTTGAACGACACATCAGATATCATCGGGCCTCCTGAACCGAAGATTGAAAAGAGCGAAAGCATTTCGACTCCGCCGGCAATAATCAAGTCCGCCTGCCCCGACATCACCTTCGCCGCGGCGGTATTGACCGCGTCCAAACCGGATCCGCAGAATCGTGAAACCATGAAGCCCGGAGTGGTAAGCGGGTAACCGGCTTGCAGCACGCTCGATCTGGCAAGATTGCCGCCCTGATCATTATACTGCTCACAACATCCCAGAATGACTTCATCGGTGACCTGTTTAACCCGCGGATATCTGAGGCTCAGTTCCCGCAATAGTGAACTGGCAAGGCGCAACGGGGTCTGAGTGTGGAGCTTGCCTGTCGATTTTCCGCGGCCGAGCGGCGTGCGGATGGCGTCGAGAAGGAAGACTTCGGCAAGAGACGGCATAAAGGAGAAGTATTCCTCTACAGTACTCTTTTTCTTCAATTAGCCAGCGACGGAACCGTTGCGCTGGAAGAACGATTTCGTTATCTCTTCTTGGGGCCAAATGAAGAAATATCGAATTGCGGCGATTCAGGGAGACGGAATTGGTAAGGAGGTTTTACCCGAAGGGATTCGGGTGATCGATGCGGCGGCCGGGAAAGCGGGCATTCAATTTGAGTGGGAACAGTTTCCCTGGAGTTGCGGCTACTACACGGAAACCGGCCGAATGATGCCCGAAGACGGTCTCAACCAGATCCGGCATCATGACGCAATTTTTTTGGGTGCTGTCGGGTTCCCAGATGTCCCTGATCATGTCTCTCTCTGGGGACTGTTGATCCCAATTCGTCGCGTATTCGAGCAATATGCCAATGTTCGCCCGGTGAAGTTAATGCCGGGAATTCAATCTCCGTTGCGGAACCGGGAGTGCGGTGATATCGACTTCATCATTGTTCGCGAGAACAACGAAGGGGAATACTCGTCGGTCGGCGGGCGGATGTTTGAAGGCACCGAGTTCGAGTTTGCCACCCAACAATCAGTGTTTACGCGCCGCGGTGTCGACCGGATTTTGCGCTGCGCCTTTGAGACCGCCTCTAAACGGACAAAAAAACTGGTAACTTCGGCGACCAAATCGAACGGGATCACGATCACCATGCCGTTCTGGGATGAGCGATTTAAGGCGATTAGCGCTGAATATCCGCTGATAGAGACAAACCAGTTTCATATTGACATTCTGACCGCCCACTTCGTCCTGCATCCTGACCGGTTTGATGTCGTGGTTGGTTCGAACCTTTTTGGAGACATCCTCTCGGACCTCGGTCCCGCGTGCACCGGAACGATCGGCATCGCTCCTTCCGCGAATCTGAACCCGGAACGCGCTTTTCCCTCGATGTTCGAGCCGGTGCACGGTTCGGCGCCGGATATTGCGGGAAAAGGGATCGCAAACCCGATCGGTCAAATCTGGTCCGGGGCAATGATGCTCGAGCATCTTGGTGAGCTCGATGCCGCCGCAGCGATCGTCAGGGCGATTGAAAAGATCCTTGAAACCGGACCTAAAACTCGCGACATCGGCGGCTCTGCATCGACAGAAGAAGTGGGCAAAGCTATTGCCGCGGCCGTGTAGCCGGCCTGCTTCATCCTTTCGATTTTCTTTTCGCGTCCTTTCGCGGGTTTCCGGGCCCTCCGGTTTGCCGGAATCAAGCCCGCGAAACACGCCGCCAGAGTAAGTGCTCCGCCTACAGGGCCTGCTTGAGCCTGGCGACCTCGGAATGCGTCGACGTCAGCAGCTTCTCCAGACGCGCACGATCCGTGAAGGCGTCCTTTAGACCTTCTTCCAAGTGGTCAGCCGTGTGACGTGGGGCGGACCGGCGGAATATCTTCCATGAGCTGCTCGATCGCGTTCTGGTCCTTGAACTGCGTGCCACCGCAGTGCGGACAGGAACAGAGTTGGACCTCAAGGAACTCATCGATCTGCTCAGGCTCTGGTCGGCAAGCGCCCGGATGTCCGCGCTGGCGCCCAGGCCGCTTGGGTGCCAGGGCACGTTTTTGGGGGTCGCCACGGAAAGGAGCAGCTTGGCGGTGCGCGGCGCGTTGGGCCTCTTCGAGCGCCGCTTCCAACTGAGCGATGCGCTTTGCTTTGACTTCCAGTTGTTGGTGCAACGAAGCGTTTTGGGCTCGCAGGGCCTCCAGTTCGGGCGCGATCTGGGCCAAGCGCTCCGCCTGCAAGAGCGCGGCTTGGAGTAAGCGATCTGGATTTTCGCGGTGCCATTGCTGGAGTATCGCGACAGCGATCTTC
>Ga0210387_10004869_pt1 | contig 10297 bp, 12 predicted proteins | sample IncBWC7OmetaG_FD_160108 | JGI IMG/M metagenome (GOLD analysis project Ga0210387, IMG submission 160108) | Forest soil microbial communities from Barre Woods Harvard Forest LTER site, Petersham, Massachusetts, United States - Inc-BW-C-7-O ...
GCCGACATGGAGGCGCCGCGGCCGATGGACCGGCTGATCTGCGGGGACGTCGGCTACGGCAAGACCGAGGTGGCGCTGCGCGCGGCCTTCAAGTCCGCCAGCCAGGGCAAGCAGGTGCTGCTGCTCGCGCCCACCACGATCCTCGCCCAGCAGCACTACGGCACATTCTCCGAGCGCCTTGCGGACTACCCGATCAACGTCGAGCACGTCTCGCGCTTTCGCTCCGCGGCCGAGCAGAAAGAGGCGATCGCGGGGTTCGCGGCCGGCCGGGTCGACATCCTCATCGGCACCCACCGCGTGCTCTCGCGCGACGTGCGCGCGAAGGACCTGGGCCTCTTGATCGTCGACGAGGAGCAGCGCTTCGGCGTCAAGCAGAAGGAGCTCCTGCGCCAGCTGAAGCTGCGCGTGGACGTGATCTCGATGTCCGCCACGCCGATCCCGCGCACCCTGCAGATGTCTCTCGCGGGCCTGCGCGAGATCTCCGTGATCGAGACGCCCCCCGAGGGCCGCCGGCCGGTCAAGACCTATGTGGGCGAGTACGAGGAGGAGCTCGTCAAGCGCGCGATCCTGCGCGAGCACGAGCGCGACGGCCAGGCTTTCTTCCTGCACAATCGCGTCGAGTCGATCGAGGAGACCGCCGAGCGCCTGCGCGCGCTGTGTCCCGGCGTGCGCTTCGCGGTCGCCCACGGGCAGATGTCCGAGGGCGAGTTGGAGACGGTCATGATGGACTACCTGCGCGGCAAGGACGACGTGCTCGTGTGCACCTCGATCATCGAGTCGGGCATCGACATCCCCCAGGCGAACACGCTGATCGTCGAGCACGCAGACGCCTTCGGCCTGTCTCAGCTCTACCAGATCCGCGGCCGCGTCGGGCGCAGCCGCGAGCGCGCCTACGCGTATCTGATGTACGACTCCGCGGCCGCGCTCACGCCCGACGCCGCGCAGCGCCTGGCGGCGCTGTCGGACTACACCGAACTCGGCTCGGGCTTTCGCGTGGCGATGCGCGATCTCGAGCTGCGCGGCGCCGGCAACCTGCTGGGCGACGAGCAGTCCGGGCACGTCGCCGCGCTCGGCTTCGAGCTGTACATGCAGATGCTCGACGAAGCCGTCCGCCAGGCCGGACCGGTCGAGGGGGAGCAGGACGGCGACGCGGAGGAGCTGCCCGAGCCCGTGCGCCTGGACGTCAACGTCGACGCCTACGTGCCCTCCGACTACGTCCCCTACGAGCAGGCCAAGATCGAGATCCACCGCCGCATCGCCTCCGCCTTGGAGGTGGCCGAAGTGCAACAGCTCCACGACGAGCTCGAGGACCGCTTCGGGCCGGTGCCCGAGCCGCTCTCGAACCTGCTCGCGCTGCAGCGAGCCCGGATCAAGTTCGGCCAGTCCGGAGCCACGGTCGTGAGCTTCCGCGGCGACCGCCTCGCCGTAACCCCGATCGAGCTCGACTCCGTGCGCGCACGGCGGTTGCGCGAGGAGCTGCCCGAGGCGCTGTACGAGTCCGGACGCTCGCAGGTGTCGGTGCGCGTGCCCCGAGAGGGCCCGGCGCGGTTTCCGACCGTGGTCAAGGCCGCGGACGTGTTGCTCTCGCTTAAGCGCGAAGCCGCTTGAACATATCTTCAGGAACTCCTTAACCACGACACATCAGTTTCCGCTAGAGTGCCCGCGTCGTGTTCAAGAACTTTCGTTTCATCTCGGCGCTGGGCGCCGTTTTCTTTGCCGTCCTGGGTCTCGCCGCTTGCGGCGGCGGAGGGATACCCGGCAACGCGGTCGTTCAGGTCGGGAGCAACCCGATCACCAAAGCTACCTATGAACATTGGCTGTCGGTCGCGGCCGCGTCGAGCTCGACGGCCACGCCGGGACAGACCGCACCCAAGCCGGTGGTTCCCGTTCCGCCCAACTACACGGCCTGCATCGCACACCTGGAAGCGACCGCTCCGAAGCCGGCCAAGGGTCAAGCCAAGCCGACCACGGCGCAGCTGAAGAGTCAGTGCGAACAGCAGTACAAGTCGCTGCAACAGGAGGTTCTCGGCTTCCTGATCTCCTCCGCCTGGGTGCTCGGCGAGGCCGAAAACCAGGGCGTGCACGTGAGCGACGCCGAAGTCAAGAAGCAGTTCGAACAGATCAAGAACCAGCAGTTCCCCAAGGCTGAAGAATTCAAGAAGTTCCTCGCCAGCTCCGGCCAGACGGTCTCCGACCTGCTGCTGCGCGTCAAGCTCAACCTGCTCTCCTCGAAGATCCAGCAGAAGGTCTCCAAAGAAAAAGGCACCGTCACGCAGGCGCAGATCAAGAAGTACTACGAAGAACACAAGTCGCAGTTCGGCACGCCCGAAAAGCGCAACGTGAAGATCATCCTCACCAAGACCGAAGCCGCCGCCAACAAGGCCAAGCAGGAAATCGAATCGGGCAAGAGCTTCTCCTCGGTCGCCAAGGCCGTCTCGATCGACCCGACGAGCAAGGCCAAAGGCGGCGAAATCACCGGCGTGGTGAAAGGCCAAGAGGAGAAAGCGCTCGACGAAGCCATCTTCTCAGCGCCCAAGGGCAAGCTCGGCGGTCCCGTCAAGACTCCCTTCGGCTACTACATCTACGAAGTGACCGGCACCACCACCGGCAATCAGCAGTCGCTGTCCCAAGCGCAGGCGTCGATCAAGCAGCAGCTGACCGCTACACAGCAGCAGCAGGCGCTGAGCAAGTTCGTCAAAGAATTCCGCACCCGCTGGGAAGGCAAAACCGAATGCCGCAGCGGCTACGTCGTGCAGGACTGCCACGAGTTCAAGAAACCGGCCACACCCACAGGCGCCACACCGGCCACACCGCAGACCGGCGCACCGCAGACCGGCACGCCGCAGACAACCTCCACGGCCACCACACCGACTAAATAGCCGCATGAGCGAGATCGAGCGGGTTCACGCCCGTCAGATCCTCGACAGCCGAGGCAATCCGACGGTGGAGGTAGAGGTCGGTCTGCGCTCGGGCGCCCACGGCCACGCGGCGGTGCCCTCGGGCGCCTCCACGGGTGAGTTCGAGGCGACCGAGCTGCGCGATGGTGGACAGGCGTGGAATGGCAAGGGCGTCATGCGCGCGGTGGCGAACGTCAACGACGAGATCGCGACGGCCGTGCACGGAGCGGATGCGGCCGACCAGCAGGCGCTCGACGATGCACTGATCGCGCTCGACGGCACCGCGAACAAGTCGCGACTCGGCGCGAACGCGATCCTCGGCGTATCGCTCGCGGCGGCCCACGCGCAGGCCGCGGAGGAGGGTCTGGCGCTGTGGCGCTACCTTGGCGGCGAGGCGGCACGGGTGCTGCCCGTGCCGATGATGAACGTGCTCAACGGCGGCGCGCACGCCGACAACAAGGTCGACTTCCAGGAGTTCATGATCGTACCCTGCGGCGCGTCGAGCTTCTCGGAGTGCCTGCGCATGGGAACGGAGGTCTTCCATGCCCTGAAGCGCACGCTGCACGACCGCGGGCTCGGCACGGCCGTGGGCGACGAGGGCGGCTTCGCGCCCGATCTCGCGTCCAACGAGGACGCTCTGAAGATGCTCGTAGCGGGAATTGAGGCGGCCGGCTACCGCCCGGGCGAGGATGTGGCGATTGCGCTCGATCCGGCGGCGAGCGAGCTCTATGACGAGGGCTCCTACGTGCTCGAGCACGAGGGGCGCACGCTCAGCGCCGACGAGCTCGCCTCCTACTGGGCGGACCTGACCGCGCGCTATCCGATCGTCTCGATCGAGGACGGCATGGACGAGGAGGACTGGAGCGGCTGGGCGACGCTCACGGAGCGGCTGGGCGAGCACACGCAACTCGTAGGCGACGACGTGTTCGTGACGAACACCGAGCGTCTGCGCAGGGGCATCGAGTCCGGCGTGGGAAACTCGATCCTGATCAAGGTCAACCAGATCGGGACGCTCTCGGAGACACTGCAGGCGATCGCGATGGCGCGCGCGGCCGGCTACACGGCGGTCATGAGCCATCGCTCGGGAGAGACCGAGGACGTCACCATCGCCGACCTCGCGGTAGCCACCGGCTGCGGACAGATCAAGACCGGGGCGCCCTCGCGCTCGGATCGGGTCGCCAAGTACAACCAGCTGTTGCGCATCGAGGAGCAGCTCGGCACCGACGCCGAGTTCCCCGCGCGCTCGGTCTTCCGCAGCTGAGCCCACGCAGCAGGTCGGCACCGTGCCGAACAGCAGCATGCGGGCCTTACCGAACGCAGCACGCGCTCCGTGCCGGACGACCGGCGGCGCAGCGCTTGCAGAGCAGGTGGTTCCGAGACGGTTTGCAGGGATCCGCGTGCCGGAGGCGAATGCGAGCAGCAATGGCAAGCGCGCAGGCATCCTCCGCACGGCCCCGGGCGATCGGCGCAAGCGCTCCGGTCGCGCGCATCCGCTGGGACAAGCTCGGGCGCGTCGCGATGTTGTGCCTGCTGATAGCGCTGCTCTACCTTTACGTGAGCGCCGGCATCCGCATCTACTCCACCTGGCGTCAAGCGCGCGGAGACAGCGCGCAGCTGGCCACGCTCGAGCACGAACACGTGCTGCTGCAGCACCAGCACGAAGCGCTCGGACGACGAGGCACCGTCGAAGAGGAGGCTCGGCGGTTGGACATGATGCATGCCGGCGAGCAGACCTACGTGATCACCGGCCTCCCTCGCAACTGAGCTCCTGCGGCGCCCTTGCCGAGCCCTTGCGGCGCCCTCTTCTGCGTCCCCGCGGTGCTCTCGAGCAGGCCGCTAACCTCGACGGGTGTCCTCTTTCGAAAACGCGATCTACCAGTGGCACCGGGGCGAGCGACGCCTGAGCGAGGCCGCGCCTGAGCGCCACCCACTGCTGGAGCGTGTCATCGCCGAGCTCGTCGGCGAGCTGCGCCGGCGTCTGGGTGGCAGGTTCTCCGCCCAGGAGCTCGCCGACCTGTATGGGACGGGCACGGGCTGGTGCATGCAGACGGCAATGCGCATCGCGCCCGACGATCCCTGGGCATGGGACTCCAGCGTGGTCGTCGACGTCGCCTTCGCCCGCTACCTGCGAGAGGCCTCAGACTACGCCGGGGGCAGACGAGCGCTGACGGAGGCGTGACCGCTGGCTGCGGTTGATGTGCACTACGCCTCTATAGCGTTGCTGGGCAAGTGAGGCGCGGACGCAGGGAGCGTGGCGTACCAGAGGCGCGCGAGCGACTGAGGACAAGGCCTCGCGCTGGCCGAGACGGGATGCGAGCCAAAGGCGAGTGTCTCCCGGCTTCGGCCGGCGACGCTCTAGTCGTCGTCGCCGACGCGGCGGATGACTATCCGGTCCTCTTCGATGGTGACCTCGACGGGCCGGTGTCCGGCCCAGTGCTCGGCGTAGATCGGGTTGTCCTGGATCGCGGGGTCGAGCCACATGCCGTAGCCCTCCTCGCCATGATCGAAGGTGCCCTCCAGCGGCCCGCCGCCACGCGCTCCGCTGCGTCGGCGGCCTCCGCGACGCCCGCGCCGACGGGCGCGGGTCGGGGTCTCGTCCTCCCCACCCTCCTCGCCGTCCTCGCTCTCGGGCTTCGCGCGCTCTGCCTCCTCTTCGGCCGCCTCCAGCTCCGCCGCGATCAGCGCGTCGTCCTCGGCCCTGAGATCGACTTCGTCGGGATAGTCCGTCGCGACGGCACCATCGGCGGGATCGGCGTCGCTGACGAGCTCGTTCTGGCGCTTGAACTGCTCGATGTCACGGACGGTGACCTCGAGCTGGTGGGCGACCCAGGCGTCGGTACGGCCTTGCCGTACCCACGCGCGAATCTGGTTCAGGTGCGGGCGCAGAGATTTACGAGCCATGGACGGTCCGGGAGACTAGCGCATACGGGCGGCGTCACGGTTCAGGTGGCCGGACAGACTTCTCGCGGGCACGACCGACTATGCTTGCCTGACCGGCGCGGTCCGGGGCCAAACTCCGTCCACTGCTCGTCGGCCGATAGGAAGGTTGCACCATGCTGGTGCTCACGCGCAAGTCAAACCAAAGCATCATGATCGGGGACGACATCGAGGTGTCGGTGCTGTCCGTCATGGGCGACAAGGTGCGCATCGGCATCCAGGCTCCGCAGGACATCCCCGTCTTTCGCACGGAGATCTACCTGGAGATCCATCGCGACGATGCCGGGCGCGTGTCCCCCGATGCTACGCCGTCGGCAGTGGTGGACGAGGGTCCGAACGAGCCGAGTGAGGCCTGAGCCTCGCCGCACGATCTTTAGCCGTCACGCCGGTTGTCGCCTGGCGATCTCCTAGCCGAGCAACAGATACAGCGTGCGGAACATCACCACGGTGACGATCGCCGCGGTCATGATCAACGTGAGCACGAGCAGCGCAAATCGGACAGACCCGCGCTTGTGTCGGCGCTGAACCTCACGTTTAAGCGCGCGTTGCTCGGTCGTGCGTCGCAGCGACGCACGACGGTGACGGTCGAGCGAGATCTCTTTGACGAAAGCCTGCTCCAGCTCGGCGAGACTTCGCCGCATCTTCATAGCGCTCACTCCGCTAGGCAACCGGCGCCTCGGTCTCGGCGCGCTCGTAGACCTTGACGAACCTCAGGTAGTTCTCGGCGATCTGGCGGGCGCCTGCCGAGCGTTCGATCTTGCCGGCGACGTACGCTTTCAGCGGGTCCCACCAGATCGAGCGGCCGATCGCGAAACCGACGAACCCGTCCACGGGGGCGGCCTGAGAGAGCCAGTGGTCGACCTTGGCATCGTCGGCGCCGCGACCGAGCACCACGCAAACCACCCCCTCGCGCCCGCCGGAGCGGGCCTGGGCGACGAGCATCTCGCAATCGGAGCGCGCGTCCACGCCCTCGATCTTCCAGATGTCGACCTCGATGCCGGCGTCCTGGATCTCGGCGATCGCCCGCCTCATCAGCTCGGGGCGCAGCTCGGTGTCATAGCGGTCTGTATCTCCGCCCACGGTCTGCAGCTGCGCGTCCTCGGCGGGCACGAGCAACTCGAACAAGAACCTGCGCTCGTTCTGCACGAGCCAATCCGACAGTCGCTTGAGCTTCTTCAGCTGCTCGCCGTTGTCGGCGGCATCTCCGTCGGGGTTGTAGCGCACCAGCACCTTCGTGAAGTCCGGGTCGAACTTCTCGATGTGCTCGCCGAACTGGTCGCCGTACTGGAAGTCGAACATGCTCTGGCCAGAGCGCTCTGCCGGCATCGCCAGCTTCAGACCGCGAGCGCGCGCCTCCTCGGGCACGGTCGAGCCGAACTGCTCGTCCACGAGCACCCCCGTCACCGACGGATCGGCCCCGGCGGCGACGGCCTGGGAGAGCCCCTCGAAGATCAGGTGCTTGGCATCGGCGATCATCGCCGTCTGCTCGGCGTCGGGTTCGCCCTCGATGCCGAAGAACTTCTTCTGAAACGACCCACGATGGTCGAACGCGAGTATGTAGAGCTTCTGGTCATATCCTGGTCTCATGGCCTGAGTATTCCACGGGCGGACGCAGGCCGGCGTCCAAACGTTCGGCGGGTCGGGGCCGGGGGGTCCTTAGAATGCAATCACGATGCCCCCTGGCCCCGACCTGTTCGTCGTGTGCAAGCAGTGCGGCTCGGAGGTCAGCCCGTACATAACCGAGTGCCCCTACTGCGGCTCCAGGCTCCGCCGCCGGGCACCCAAGCTGCCACGCGTCAAGAGCCGTGGACGGGGCTTGCGCCGACTCGGGCGCACGTTCACGTTCCACCGCTCGCACTCGCACTCGAGCGCGCATCCGGAGGGGCGCTTCTCGCGACGAGGGGACTACCCGCGCGGGGAATCGCCGCCTTTTGCGACGATCGCGCTGGTTACGCTGGGCTGTGCGGGCTGGGTGCTCGTGCGCGGGGGCTATCTGGGCACGGTGCACGTCGCGGGGCTCGGCGACGTAGCGGGCACGTACGTAAGCTTCTTCAAGATCGCGATCGGCGGTCCGCTGAATGGCGACTGGTGGAAGCTGCTCAGCAGCCCGTTCGCCTACGTCAACGGGCTGTACGCGTTCATCGCCCTGCTCGCGACCGCGATCTTCGGGTGGCTGCTGGAGCGCCGCCGAGGGCCGGCGATCGTGCTCGTGGTGTTCTTCGCAGGGAGCGTCACCGGCGCACTTGCGGCGATCGCGCTGTACTCGGAGCCGATCGTCAGCGGCGCCAACGCCGGCGCGCTGGCGTTGATCGCCGCCTGGTCGATCCCCGATCTGCGGGCAGTGCGGGGCGGGCGCTACTACGAGGGCGACCTGCTCGGCACGGCGGCGATTGCGGCGCTGCTGCTCGTGCTGCCCTACGCCCGCCCGGAGGCGAGCTGGATGGGGGGCGTCGTCGGGGCGCTCGTCGGTTCGATCGCCGGTCTGGGCTTGGATCTGATCGACTCGCAGGAGCCCTGACGCTCATATCATGACGTTGCGCACCTCCATCCAGCCCACGAGACAGGAGCAGCACAGACCATGGACATCCGCTTCCTAGGCCACGCGGCGTTCGAACTCAGCGACGGGTCCACCTCGGTGCTGATCGATCCCTTCTTGACGGGCAACCCCAAGGCGGCGGTGACCGCCGATGAGCTGAATCCCCAGGCGATCCTGCTCACGCACGGTCACGCCGACCACATCGGCGACACCGTCTCTATCGCCACGCGCGCCGGCTCGGACGTGGTGGCGATCGTCGAGATCGCCAATGAGCTATCCGCGGACGGTGTCGCCCAGGTTCACGATCCGAACCTGGGCGGCACCGTCGCCTTCGATTGGGGCACGGTCAAGCTCGTGGCGGCCTGGCACACCTCGACGACGCCCAAAGGCGCGGTCAACACCCCCGCTGGACTGATCGTGCGCTTTGCGGGCAAGACCATCTATCACCTCGGCGACACTGCTCTGTTCTCCGACCTCGAGCTCATAAGCGAGACCAACGGCCCGATCGACGTCGCGCTGATGTGCATCGGCGGGCACTACACGATGGACCGCCACGACGCGGTCCACGCCGCCAGGCTGATCCGCGCCAAGCAGGTCATCCCCTGCCACTACGACACTTTCCCGCCAATCGCGACCGACGCGCAGGCGTTCAAGTCCGAGGTCGAGTCCGCGGGCATATCCGAGGTGGCCGTGCTGGCACCCGGCGAGAGCCTGAGCTCGCCATGACCCTGACCAACGCAGTCGTCCTGATCGAGGCCGAGCGCGACGCGCTGTCCACGCTGGGCTCCGCCCTTGCCGACATCGAGGGCGTCGCCGAGGCCTACTCCGTCACGGGGGAGTGGGATTTCGTGGCGATCGTGCGCGTCCCCGATCACGAGCAGCTGGCGGACGTCGTGACCGCCGAGATCGGCGGCCTGCCGGGCGTGAGCCGTACCCAGACCATGGTCGCGTTCGCGGCCTACTCGCGCCATGACCTGGAAGCGCTGTTCTCGCTGGGCGACTGAGCCCTCGCGGGTCCGCGAACCATGGCATCGATCCCCCTGAAGCCCGAGTACGGTCCCACCCTCGGCGAGCTGCTGGCTCCTCGCTGGCACGCCGCGTCGCGGCTCGTGCAGGCGATCGTCGTGGCGATCGGCGTCAGCCTGTTGACGCTCGCTGTGGGTACGGCGCTGACGCTCGAGAACGCCCACTACTCCCATGGCGGACCGGCGCCGTTCTCGTTCAGCTACCGCGGGCTCTACCGCACGGCGCCGGCGCCCGGCGAGTACGTCCAGGTGCGCAGTCCCGCGCGCGGGCCGTTGCGCAACTCATTCGCCGTGGGACCGCTGCGGCTGCCTCCGTATACGACGGGCCTCAGTGCCGAGCTGCCGCTGTACGCGGCCTCGTATGTGGATGGGCTGCGACACCGCTACACCGGGTTCGTGCTGCGCGGTGAGGGCAAGACCCGGGTCAACACCGTGCCCGCGTACATGGTCGCCTATACCGCACAGATCGCCGGTCGCACGGTCTACGGCCGCGATGTCCTGTTGTTGCCCGAACGGGCCGGGGTGCGCGACGGTGTGCACATCGTGATGCTCAGCGCCCCCACGCCACAGGTGAGCGGTCCGTTGCTCGTGGGCACCACCGGTGTGCTCGAACGGCCGCTCGAGACGTTCACGTTCGGCTAGGCGCCCCCTCACCTGGGGGTTAGCGGCGTGACCCTCGCTAGGGCGTTGTCTGCTCGCTCGTCGCGGCGACGGCGACGGCGACGGTCGATTCAACCGCGCCATCGACCTGTGAGGCACCTTGTCCCACCGGTTCGGTGGGAGGAGTGGGCGTGGTGTCGACCGGCGGCGGCGGCGGCGGCGTTTCGACGGGCGGCGCCGGTTCGGCGGGCGGCGTGGTCGTTTCGGCGGGCGGCGAGGCTGTCCCCCCGGTCGGGTCCGTG
>Ga0210387_10004870_pt1 | contig 10294 bp, 11 predicted proteins | sample IncBWC7OmetaG_FD_160108 | JGI IMG/M metagenome (GOLD analysis project Ga0210387, IMG submission 160108) | Forest soil microbial communities from Barre Woods Harvard Forest LTER site, Petersham, Massachusetts, United States - Inc-BW-C-7-O ...
GCAGCGATCCCTTCCGGTCCCATCGCCATCACGGCGACAGTTCCTTGCAGGTGTCGGCGGCGTTGGCTTGACCGGATTATTGGGTGCGCGGGCTTGGAGCGGTACTGACGATTCAGTCGCCTTTCCCTTCGTCAACGGAGACCGCAATCTGGTCAAGAACTTTCCGCAAAAGGGCGGGATGGTTCTGCAGCGTTCACGACCGCCGTTGCTCGAGACGCCCTTCGAAGTATTTGATCAGGGCGTCTTTACGCCCAACGATCGCTTCTACGTACGTTGGCACCTTGCCAATATTCCCAGCGTCGTTGACCCCGGTTCGTTTCGGCTCAACGTCCGCGGCCATGTAAAGCAGTCGATAAGCTTCACACTCGATGATTTGGTGCGGAAATTCAAACCTCTCGAGATCGCAGCCGTGAACCAATGTTCGGGCAATTCACGCGGATTCTTTGCTCCACGCGTGGCGGGCGGGCAATGGGCGAACGGCGCCATGGGCAATGCCTTATGGAGGGGCGTAAGCCTGAAGGCTTTGTTGGATCGTGCGGGTGTCAAGGCCGGGGCGCTTCAGGTCCGATTCAACGGACTCGATACCGGGATCCTCCCGCAAACACCTGACTTTATGAAGTCGCTGGATCTCGATCATTCACTCGACGGTGAGGTGATGGTCGCTTACGCGATGAATGGAAAGCCGCTGCCCCTGTTAAATGGCTATCCGCTGCGGTTGGTGGTTCCCGGTTGGTATGCGACCTATTGGGTCAAGATGCTCAACGATATTGAAGTGTTGGACAAACCCGATGACAATTTTTGGATGACACGGGCCTACCTGATTCCCGACACGCCTCTTGCTGATGTCGTGCCGGGCCAGCAGGGCATAAAATTGATCCCCATAAACCGCATGGTGCCGCGTTCATTCATTACCAACATCAAGGATCAGGCGGAAATCAAGGTTGGTAAAACAACGACGGTGCGAGGCATCGCGTTCGGCGGTGATACGGGACTCGCCAAGGTATTGTTTTCAGCTGATGCCGGAAGCCACTGGCAGGAAGCGCGTCTGGGGTCCGACCACGGCAAATATAGCTTTCGGCAGTGGACTGTGGATTTACGGCCTTCGGCGATGGGTCCGCAGACTCTCATGGTCAAAGCACTCAATACGGCCGGCGCGTCTCAGCCGGATCGCGCGAACTGGAATGGCGCGGGCTTTATGCGCAATGTCGTTGAATCAGTTTCAGTGAGATCGGTTTAGCGGGCTTGGCGATAGTGCTCAAAAAATTGCCATTCATGCGTTTGATGTCCGTCCTCTACTGCGTCGCGATGTTGTCTTTCGCGTGCGGAGTCGCCTGGTGGAGCTCTGCGAGAGCGGACTCTACAACCGGCAGGAAGGATCTCGCCTCGCGGCAGTGGACAGTCGTCAGAGTCGAATTGCCGGCGAACGATGTCCCTTTCCCTCCTGGCGTTGGCGAAGATATTGCGAGCAGCCAATGCCTGATCTGCCACTCGGCGGGAATGGTGTTGACTCAGCCGCCTCTCAAGAAGGACGAGTGGCGCGCTGAGATAATGAAAATGCGCACTGCCTACGGCGCGCCCATCCCTGACGAACAAGTGGATGGTTTGTCGGAATATCTAAGAAATATTAACGGTCGACAATAAAACCCGGTGCGGTTCGGGCGCCTGCGAGCGGTTGCTAATGGCTTCGTGCTGCGGAAACAGTCCAAAACGGTTGTTGTGTCGCGATGAATTCGATACGTACGCCGCCAATGAAGGTTTTCAGCCAGTTCGCGCAGTCTTCCATTCCGGCCTGTTCGGAGGGCACATGCCCGATGAGAATAAGTGCCTTTTTCCTTCCTTGAGAAACGGCGTCGGCTGCGTACTCCACGGTTTCCCATTCTCGCGCCTCTCCGGCAAGCAGTACGTCAACGTCGTCTAATCCGAGCGCCGAGACTTGCTTGGCAAATCCGGACGCTCCGGGAGCGAGCGCAACTCTCGTTACGGACATGTCGGGATCACCGACAATGCGCAGGATCGGCTGGTCTAATGCTTTCGCCACTTCCTCAGCCAGTTTGCGCAAGGTGGTGGCGGGCAGGGTGTACAAATGTGGGTTCTTTGGATTCTGAAAGTGAGTCCAGCCCAATACGCGCGTCATGCCGGTTAGAATTCCGTCCGGCGTCCGACTGTGCCAATGGTCGTGAAACCTCCAGACAACCAAGCCGTTCTTTTCGATGAACTCACGCTTCTCCTTCCAAACAGCGTCGTCTTCCTTGATTCCCTGCGGCGCGTCTAAATGATCAAAAAATGTCGGTTCGTGCGTAATGATGAGATTGTCGCCATGCGCAGCGGCACGCTGCAGGACATCCATCGTCGCCATCATGGTCACCGCAATGCCCTTTATCCGCGTGCTTGGATTGCCCGCCTTGAATGTATCAACCGTCGGCTCATCCCAGCCGGTAGGAATCTCGTTTTGAATGGCAGCGACTATTTCGCGCGCGGTCAGCTTAGAGCCTTGCGACTGCGCCGGCTCGCTCCGGATGGCGGTTGTCCCAAAAATGGCGAAGGCTATTGCCGCAACGGTTGCCAGTGGCTTCATATTCGGATGATCCAAGACAGTCATGCTTATCTTGCCATTGTTTTTCCGAGAATATGAGGGACTATCGCGGCGGAGGGGGGTAATCTTCTGCGACGAAGTACTGGAACGACCACATCTCTTGAGGGAGGAAGACCATGGATGAACAGGAAATCTACCACCGCGCAAAGAGGCGTGTCGGGCAAATGAGGGGATTCTATATCCACGCCACCGTCTATGTGCTCGTGAACGCCTTGCTGATTACCATCAATTTGCTGACTGCTCGCGACCACATTTGGTTTTTTTATCCGCTACTCGGCTGGGGAATCGGACTGGCCGCGCATGGCCTTTCGGTGTTCGGGCTTGGCGGTTTCCTGGGATCGGAGTGGGAAGAGCGCAAAATCAAGGAAATCGTCGAGAAACAGCGCTCGCTCTAGCTACTCATTGTCCCGCGTTCTCGCGGCCGACCCTGGACCAGTCGAGCCGTCGCGTCGCGACCATCCAGGCGCCAAGTATCACAAATAGCAGCAGCGAGCCAAACAGAAGGGCATAGTCCTCGGAGAGGAGTATCACGTACAAAATGCCGTAGGTGCTCGCCAGGGCGCCGCCGATCCCGAAGGCGGCAAGCCGATTGTTGGTAGCCCCGGCGATGTAGGTTGTGATCAGTGCAACCAGCGCTGCTGCAGCCAGCCCGTAGGACAGGGCGAATCCGATATGTTCCGAGAGTGCGAGAAGCAGCAGATAGAAAGTGGCCAACGCGAGCCCGACCAACAGATATTGCATCGGATGAAGGCGCAGCCCCCGAACCAAACGCTCCCAGGCAAAGAAGCATGCGAACGTGATGGCGACAAATAAAATACCGTAGCGCACAGCGCGGTAGTTCTGGGTATAGATATTGGAAGGCTGGAACAGTCGAACGCCAAAGGCGGTCGCCAAAAGAACAGGTTGCGTCACGGTCGCGCCGCGCCAGGCCTGTGGGTAGGCGCGATTCAGTTCAAGCACTTCCCATTTCGCGGAATAACCATCAGGTTTGATGTCGCGCGACTGGGGGAGGAAGGCGCCATCAAAATCCGGATGCGGCCAAGCGACACTCGCCGTCACTGCGGTATGCGATCCTAAAGGCAGGAAGTGCAGCGACTCACTGCCCGCAATCTCGAACTCCAGGCGAAACGCCAATGGCTTCGACTCGCCTCTTGATTTCAAGTCGATCGGAGTGCTGAGGGCAGTGAATCCTGCAACTTCGCCGCTGCCGGCACGCGATGACTGACCATCCACTTCGAAACGCGTGAGCGCTCTTAGATATTTGACGCCCGACAAGGGTAGTTGAAATACGGCGCGCGTGGGGAGCACCTGCAGGTCGGCATTGGAGAGCAGCAGGGACGCTATGGCCTCTGGCTTGAACACACCGGTCATGACGACTTTCGATACATAGACGGGAACTGAATAGATGCCCTTGCTGCGTACCTCCACCGATACTTCATTCGTGATTTGAACCTCATCCGGAAGAAGGTGTAGGGGTGCGCCTTCTGCCCATGTTTCGGTTCTCTCCTGAGTAGCGCGATTCACCTGGACTTTCCTGTCTTGGGTATCCACGGTGAGGATGGGCGCGCCGAGAACTTGTGACCCGCCGAATCCCGCTGCAATGACGTCATAGGCCTGGGCTTGAAGAGTCTGCCTTTCGCTGACCAGACTCTCGACACGCGACAATGGCCACAACATCAGCAGTGTTAAGCCTGCAATAACTGCGGCCTTGACTGAAACAGATGCAAATCGACTCTCCAAGCTCTCCACCACAACTGCTCCCTATGATTCGTGACAATCATTAGAAGCGGCTTTTAGGGCAGACAGCGGGCAGAATTGTGGCGAATTCAGGCGATCCGCCGCCTCAAACAGCGGTTAAGCAGGAGTTGTCTGAACAAAGTCGTCCACCGGGCAGAGCGCTCCGGTGGGAATTTTGCACTGCTGTTCGCTGCGCGCCAATGCCGATGCTTGTCGGCGTAATTGCGCTATCTCGGCGCGCGCAATGATTAACTGTGCCGAACGATAATAGTCGTGGTCAATATGTTGCAGAAGATCCTGCATGACGCATGAACCGTGCCAAATGCTGCGGCGCGTTGTCTGTCTGCTACCGCACTTAATATTGATGCCGCCGTTATCGAGGGTCGTCCTACAGTCGCAGCGATCCAGTCATGCGCCCACCGTCTTGTTTAGCGCGTCATTGAATGCCCGCGTACATGTTGCGCGCAAGTCGGAATCTTTATGGTCAAGCATGCTTGCGACAAAGAGGTCATCGGGGAAGCGAAAGGATCCCGGCGTTTGCAGCGCCCGCAAGTGATTAAAGAGCCGATGCTGAAGCTCGTTAATTGCCCGCAGCCCCTTGGGGTTGGCAACCTCGGGCGATTGAAAAGCGTAGTTGGATCGTGCGGCAATCGTGAGATTGTGACCCAGCGTCGCCAGAAAGCGTATCTGCTGCTCCGGTGTAAGTGCAGCAAATGCATTGGTGGCTGTTTGCGTATCCATATTACTCGACCGGAATGGCTTCAACCTGGATGTGGAGCGTCACCTCCATTTTGAACCCATACCTTTGGCCGATGGTGATGCCGAAGTCCGCACGGTTAAACGTGGCGATGGCGTCGGCGCCGCACACGCGCTTTTGCGTCGCCGGTAGATCGACCGCGCATTTGAACGAATTGATTCGCAAGGCAACGGGCTTCGTGATGCCGTGAAGCGTGAGGAGGCCTGCGACTGTCGTTGGGGAGCCGTTAATGAAGCCACCCAGGGTGCCCTTGTAATACGCCGTCGGATATTTCTGGGCCTCGAAGATCGGCGGCGCGATCGAATTTACTGCTTCCTCATTCAATTTGTCATTGCCAAACTCCACGCTGGCGATGTCAACGGCGACATCGACGGGTCCGGTTTGTGCAGCCGCATCCAGAACGATGTTGCCGCGGGTCCTCTTGAAGATACCGCGCCAAATCGAAACACCGCCCAGGTGATCGGCCTCGAACTCGGGATGAGTGTGATTGGGATCGATGGTGTATGTGACCGGCGAGGCCGAGGCAAGCCCGGAAATCGTCAAGAGAGTGCAAAGGGCAGGGTAATTCATTGTTGAGATGCACAAGGTTGTGTAGCGACTAAGTGCCGAGTGAAAGAACCCGTTCTCACGCCGCAAGTTCCTTCAACGCGTGTACCAGGGAGTCCAGATCCGCCGTTGATGTGTATACCTGCGGCGTCACGCGTACTCCATGAACACCTGCGCCGTCGATGGCGACGGTGTATACCTTGTACTTCTCGAGAAGAGTGCGCGCGAGATCGCCCGGTGTCATGCCTTGCACGCCGACATTCGCGATGCCGCAGGACCGTTTGACATCACTCGGAGTGTTCACCACCATCCTCCTCAAGCCGCGTACCTGTCCGGTCCAGTACAGCTGTAGATAGCGCAGTCGCGCTTCCTTGCGCGCGCTGCCAATCATTTCGTGGAACGCGAGAGAACGCTCGATGGTCAGATCGGTATGCACCGGATGCGTGCCGGTATGATTGAGTTTTCGAATATCATCGGCGGGTAGAGTTTCGTCGCCATAAATTGGCCAGAGCTTCTCAATGCGGTCGCGCCTCACATAGAGAATTCCGGCGCCCAATGGTGTGGCCAGCCACTTGTGCAGGGAGGCCCCGTAGTAGTCGCAATGCAAGTCGGGAAGTCGATAATCGAGGTGGGCGAAGGTGTGCGCTGCGTCGACCATTACCGGTACGCCCTGTGCGTGAGCCATATCGCAAATGGCGCGCACGGGCAAAATGTGCCCGGTGATGTTTACCATGTGGGGCACCATCAACAACCGCGTTTTCTGCGTCAGCGCGTTGGCGTATACCTTCACGATCTCGTCGTCCGATTTTGGGTCCATCGGGATATCAACGAATCGATTTAGCATGCCGTGGCGTCGCGCCTGCAATTTAAACATGTCGATCATCGAGCCATAATCTTGGTGGGCGAGGACCGCTTCGTCCCCTGGCTTCCAGTCGAATCCGCTGATCACGGTGTCAAGGGATTCAGTGGTATTACGAGTGATGATCAACTCCTCCGGGGAGCATCCCGCAAAGGCAGCGAGCCTTCCTCGGATCCGGAGCTTGTCGTCGACTTGCCGCGTACGCATATAGTGCGATGCTTCCAGGTTGACCGAGCGCACATTGTCAATGAATGCATCGAGCACCGGCTGGGGTTGGAAGCAGTAGTAGCCGTTCTCCAGATTGATGTAGTCGTTTGACAGGCGGAACTGGCCTCTCACGGCCGTCCAGAACGCCTCATCCTCGGCGACCGCGGCAACCGGCTTCGTTGCGTACTGCGCCAACAGGCTCGGGCCGAACATCAATCCCAAAGACGCACCACCGGCTGCACTCAGAAAGCTGCGTTTGTTCATGCTAATTCTCCCGGTCAGTGTGCGTTCCGAATCGCGTTGTTGCCTGCCTTGCAGCGACCGGATTCATGATACAGACCTCAAAGACTGAATATGTAACCAACAAACGAGGGTATTCATGCAAGCGCCGTGCAAGCGGCGAACAAATAAGTCAAAGGGTAAAACCCCGGTTGTTGCGAGACACAGACATCTCGCTTAAGTGGAGACACCTGCGCGAAACTGGTAAGCGCCACACCTACCGGAGTCCGCTCAATGTCGCCCTTAGCCAATCTCATCGACGGTCTCTTTGGGCTTGCCGCAGTTTCTTCGTTTGCAGGTTTTGTATTTCATCTGCTGGCGGGAAATCCTGATTTGGCCCTCATGTGCTTTGTGGGTATCGGCGGAAGCGCAGCGATGGTCTGGATGTTCACTGCCTGGCGACGCGCGTAGGAATTCAATCGATCGCTTCTCGCGCGATGCCTTGGGATCGAACTGTTAGTCGGCGATACCTCTCCCCCCTCCCTGCGACCGATCAGGCCCTCGGTTCCGTGGCTACCGCCACGACAATGTAGGCGCTTTCGGCGAAACGGTTGGACATATTTCGACGCGACACCCCGGCGTTTGGTAGCCTGTAGCAGCGTAATCATGCTGTCCTGCGGAGAGTCTCACCGATGCTTGCGTTCGATCGATTTGTGCGTGAAATGTATCGGTGGTTGAGCCAATTATTCCCGGAGGCTGTGAAGGGTCGCATTCGGCGGTCGATTCCAGCCGCCATCGCGCTCGCCGGCGTGTTTTTCTGCACGCCGAGCGCCGCGGATCCCAGCGGGTATGCCTCGCTTGTGAGGCGGGTTTCTCCGAGCGTGGTCACCATCCTCGTGGAAGAAGCAGCGATTGGTCCGGCTCAACGGGCCGCGTTAAGGGCGAGAGCACGTGATTATGATTCGATGCAGTCCGCGATTCAGCGGCTGCTGTCCGGAGCCAGCGGTGATCAATCGGGCGATGACGGAGCCACCGCCTCATTGGGATCAGGATTTGTGGTGCGCAGCGATGGATTGATTGTCACGAATCGACATGTGATTGTCGGAGCTCGCAAAGTTCATGTGCATCTGCCAGATGGCCGAGACGTCACTGCCGACATCGTCGGTGCTGACGCGTTGACCGATATCGCGCTGTTGCGAGTCCACGCCGGAAGCCTGCCGGCGCTGCGGTTGGGGTCTTCCGAGGACGTCTCGGTCGGCGATGCGGTGATCGCGATCGGCAACCCGTTTGGACTGGGTCAATCGGTCAGTGCGGGCATCGTATCGGCACGCGCCCGCGCGCTGGAAGATGATCCCTACATCAATTTTTTGCAGACGGATGCCGCAATTAATCGCGGTAACTCTGGCGGACCGCTCCTATCGACTGCGGGCACCGTGGTTGGGGTGACGTCAGTCATTTTCTCGCCGAGCGGCGGCTCCGTCGGCTTAGGCTTCGCAATACCCGCGGAAACCGTATCTGCGGTGATCCGGCAACTCGAGGCACACGGTCGGGTAGAGCGTGGGTATCTGGGAGTCTCTGCTCAAGAATTGACGCCCGAGGTGGCTACGGCCTTGCATGTCAAGGCCACTGGCCACGCTTTGATCACGGCCGTCGACCCGCAGGGCCCATCGACGCATTCTCTGGCCATCGGCGATGTGTTGGTGAGCGTTAACTCGGTACCCGCCACATTTAGGACGCTGAGCACGATTACGGCACGACTGGTGCCCGATTCGCTGGCGACGATTAAAATCGAACGGGATGGCAAGGAACAGTCACTGGCCATCAAGGTAGCCCGTCTGCCTGATCCGCCGGATGATTCAGCCGTTACCGGAGGGCAGGACAGTTGGGTGCCCGCATTAGGCTTGGGTGTCGCAGATACGACTGCCGACATACGAAAAGCCATCAAAGCGAACAACGAGACCAATGGCCTGATCGTAACGGAGCTTCGGCCCGCCGGCGCGGGTGCGGTTGCGGGCTTGAAGATCGGAGACTTGATCACTCATGTCGGGACCAAGCAATTGATCGCCATCTCGGACTTGGCGACGGCCAAGGTTCCGACGCGCCAAGCGCCGCTGCTTTTGCGTGTCGTGCGCGAAGGATCTCCCGCATACGTCGCAATTACTGGGCAGACTGAAATCCCTCTTGTCCCGCACTGAGCCCTCGAAGCGATGAAACCTCCCAAAGGCGTAACGGACGAGGCGAAATGGATCAGGCATTGCTGCCAGATTCACGCGCGCGCCAAAGAACTGCGTGAAGGAAAGATCAACTTAATAGAGGCTTCTGTCGCTCTTGGTCCCCTCGCGTCTTGGACACGCGCGGAATCCGAGCGGGATTTTGAAGTGTTTAGACAATTGAGGGACGAACTGATTGGATTGCCAATTGGTCGCGAACGCAAGTGGTGGGCCGCCCATGCGCTGGCGCGCGAGGATGAAAAGATACAGACCATAGAAGATAAATGGCGGAGCAAGGCAATGAAAGCTGCCGGCAATCTTGAAGCTAAATATGCCTGGAGCCTCGCGGCGCGCGCGGCGCTGCGAAAACAAGCGCGCAAGGCGCCGGAAAAGCGCCGGAAGCGGCCTTCGGACTAGAGAAAAAAAGAACGACGGCGATGTCCTCAGACAAAGACTTCATGGGCGGGGCGTTTGGGGGTAACCGTCTGAGCGTTCAGCCTCTACCAAAGAAATGCCGCGGATTTTCCACGGTGATCGTCCGAATTGTCTGCTCAGTCACGCCAAGTTGCCTTAAGTACGGGATTGTCTTGCGGGTGTTAAACAGCATTCCATCGGGATTCCTTTTTTCCATGACTTCCATGGCTCCGGTACCGGCAATCGAGATGCCAAAGTACCAATCATTGGAAAGAAATAGCTTTTTGCCGTAACCAGCGTCAACGAGAGTTTTGATGGATTGCGCACGCTGCTGCCACGACCTGGTTTTCGGATGAGCTTCCACCGCGGATTCAGCGCCCCAAGTTAGGTGATCCATGCCAATGGTGTATCCGCGTTTGACCAGACCCGTGAGATAGTCCATATCGTCCGAATCATCACAATGTCCCAGACACACCATGGCGGGATCCAGGCCTTCGCTTTCGAAAATATCGGCCTGCTTTTCGCCGATGCGGTCAGCCGCGTAGGTATGCGTGGTAATGGGGACTCCAGTCGACTTACTCGCTCGCGCCGCGGCCCTAAGCGCTTTCTCCAAAAACGGTGTGACCCCTTCATGATCAGTTGCGACCTTGATGACGCCCGGTTTGATGTCCGTACCCTCGATGCCGCGTTCGATCTCCAATACAAAGAATTTGGCGAGCTCTTCCGTGGATCGCGCCTCCATGGATAAAGAC
>Ga0210387_10004871_pt1 | contig 10294 bp, 7 predicted proteins | sample IncBWC7OmetaG_FD_160108 | JGI IMG/M metagenome (GOLD analysis project Ga0210387, IMG submission 160108) | Forest soil microbial communities from Barre Woods Harvard Forest LTER site, Petersham, Massachusetts, United States - Inc-BW-C-7-O ...
GACGACGCACGCCGCCTGGCGGTCAAAGCCCAGTTTTTATGCCGTTTCGACGGAAGACCGGACGATCAATCCCGATCTCGAACGCTTCATGGCCAAGCGCATGGGCGCCAAGACCATCGAAGTGAAGGCGAGCCACCTGTCGCTGATCTCTCATCCCGATGAGATTACCCAGTTGATCCTGGAAGCCGCCGGACAGCCCGTTTAGCAGGTGGGCGTCATCGTGCACGGGATGTCCGCCGAAGTGGACGACCGGTCCCGAATCCAAGCGCAGAAGGCATATGTGTTATGGCCAGTCTATATTCCACAAAAGTCAGTGCGAGCGGAGGCCGTCGCGGTTCGATCCGTAGCGAAGACGGTCTACTCGACCTCAAGCTCGCACTGCCCCGGGCTCTTGGCGGAAGGGGCGATGCGACGAATCCCGAACAACTTTTTGCAGGCGGCTATGCAGCGTGTTTTGAGAACGCACTCCTTCATGTGAGCCGGGATGCCGGCCACCGCTTTGCCGACGACGATATCGACGTCGTCGCCGAAATCGAGCTTAGTCGAAATGAAACGGGAGGCTTCGTGTTGGCCGCCGCGCTTGCCGTGACCATTGCTGGCATCGACGAACAGGCCGCTGAACGACTCGTCCAGGGTGCCCATGCCATCTGCCCGTACTCGAATGCGATCCGGGGCAATGTCGATGTGGCGACCTTTGTCTCGGTCCGGTGAGTCGGACCGATCGATTTCACGCCAGAGCCTCGGAAGCCATGAGAATAAGAGAAACCGGGAAATGAAGAAGTGGAACACGCAAAAGACCACACCGGCGGAGGGAGTCCGGTTCCGTCGCGTCTCCAGCCTGTATCTGCTTGGTGTAGGAATGGCTAAAATGACTATCGCAACTCCTCAAGCAATGCGCGGGCCAGCTTGAGATCTGCGGTTTCGAATCCCTCCGTGAAGCGATCGTAGACGAGGGCCAACGTATGCCGCGCGTGATTGCGCTGCCCACCTTCGCAGAGCAAGCGGGCCAAGACCATCGTCGATCTCAACTCCCAGGCGAGCGCAGATTGCGCGCGTGCGACGGCGAACGATTCGGTCAGGCAGTTCATCGCTGCCTCACGGTCATGTTGGGTCGCGAGAATCTGCGATTTGATCCGAAGGAGTTCGGACAAGTCCAATTCCACTCCACTATTTGTCGCGCGCGCAATGGCTCCATCGATCGTGAAGAGCGCCTCCTCGAATTGCCCCGTCTTGCGCAGGCCTTCCGCGGACGCGCGGATGAAGTCCGGAAGTAGAATATTGTAATGTTGAGTGCGCAGGGTCTCCAGCGCACTCCGGAGCAAATCGAGACCCGCTTCGGGCTCATCCCGGGCGATAGCGAGTTCGCCCTTCAGCGCGATGCCGGCGGCACGGTATGGCTCCAGTGAATATCGTCCGGCGTGAACGATCAACTGCTCGATGACGCCGCTGGCTCCTGACAAATCACCGGTCCACAGTAAGACGGTCGAGGCATAAACCAGCGAAAGGCAGATCGGAACTGGGCTATCTCGGCTCGCCGCTTCACCAATGGCCCCTCGCACGATTCTAAGCGCCCGATCCGAGAAGCCACGCAGCCACAGGGTGCGAGCAAGGCCGAGGAGCACGGTGATGCGCTGAGCAAGACCACCGAAGAAGTTGGAGTTGAAGGTACCAACCTCGACCGCGAGTGCCAAGCCGCGCTCAAGACGAAGTTGGGACAGGGCTTGGTTACCCAGAAAGTGGTGAGAAATGCCCAGCCACCACTCCGCCCAGACAGTGCCGGCCGGGTGCTTGGCAGCCTGTGCGATGGTGATGGCCTGTTCAGCGACCACCAAGGTGCCGCGGAAGTCGCCACGTCGGCCGAGAAAGTGGAACAGACCGACGAGAAGGCGCAGTTGACGCGCACGGTCCTGGAATGCATCCGCCAGTGCAAAACCGCGCTCGAGTTCGACGCGAACCTGATCGCTGTTGCCCCTGGTGAGCATCGATGACATCGCCATGGCTTCCTGAAGAATCATCTCGTGACTGGTGCCGCGGCTGGCGCCGTCGAGAGCGGCCAGCGCCCAGTCGCACCAAGTTCTGCATTCTTCAAGCAGCGATAGTCCGATTAACAAGGGCGCCGCCCAGGTGGCGAGTTCGATGCCGACTGCGACATCGCCATGGTCCGACAGCGCCCATCCTAGCGCCGCCCGCACGTTGCCGATATGCGGGAGGTATTCCGAAAGATCGTGTTCGCCAAACAACGACTGGATTGTTTCGTCGTGTTCCAAAAACTTGGAATAAAAAATCGCATGGCAACGGGCGATGCGATCCGCTTCGCCACGCTCCGCGAGTTTGGTTGCGGCGTAGGTACGTGCGGTGTCGAGCAGCCGATAGTAGGTCGATTCGTTGATGACGGTCCTGGATATCAACGACTTTGCAACCAGGCTCGCGATCGCGTCGACAGCGGCCGCCTTGTCTACCTCCGTCTCGGACGCAACGGAGCCGGCCGCCTGAAGCGTAAATTCTCCGACAAAGACTGAAATACGGCACAGGACCACCCTCTCGCGCTCCGAAAGCAGGTTGTAACTCCAATCGAGCATTGCGCTGAGGGTCTCGTGCCGCGGCTGCGCGGTGCGACGGCCGCGCCAGAGCAAGCTGAAGCGGTTGTCGAGCAGCTCTGCGGCCCCTCGGATTCCGACGCAGCCGACACGACTGGCCGCGAGCTCAATGGCAAGTGCGATTCCGTCAAGCCGACGGCAGATCCCACCTACGATCGGCGCATCGATATCGCTGAGTGCGCCGCCATGGCCGCTCGAAGTCGCGCGCTCCATGAAGAGCTGAGCAGCGGGATACTGGAGCGCTTCCGAGGCAGTCAGGCCGGCACCCTCGGGTGGACAATCAAGTGAATACAACAAGTGGACATGTTCACCTTCCACCCGGAGGGCTTCGCGGCTGGTCGCCAGGATGTGCGCTTGGGGCGCCCCGATGACGAGGCGTTCGGCCAGCGCTGCCGCAACACCGATCACGTGCTCGCAATTGTCGAGCACGAGGAGGATCTTCCTGTCGCCAATAAAGGCCAGCAAACTAACGACCGGGTCCTGGGTTTGCACCACAAGCCCGAGCGCCGATGCAACCGCACTAGGCACGAGTTGGGGGTCGGTCAGCGCCGCCAGGTCGATGAAGAACACCGCGTCATGGAAACCATCAATCAGCGTATGAGCGACAGAGATTGCCACGGTCGTTTTTCCTACACCGCCGGGACCGACGATGCTGACGAAGCGCCACGCCTGGAGCTGCTGCGCCAACGCTCGAACAGTGTCGTCGCGGCCGACCATCCGCGCTAGTCGCGGCGGCAGCTTTTGAACTCGTTCTGTGGTAGTAGTCTCACTGGCCGAAACCGCTGGCTTGCTCGAGCGTGTAACCGGCGCGACAAAACAATAGCCCCGACCAACAACATTTGACACGTATCGTGAGCCGTCTCGTCCGTCGCCAAGCGCCTTCCGAAGAGCCGCGATGTGGAAGCGGAGATTGGCATCCTCCACGGTTACGTCCGGCCACACCCTTGAGATTAACTCCCTCTGAGTGACAACTTTTCCAGCCTGCTCCACGAGTGCGATCAGGAGGTCGATCGCGCGACCGCCGAGCGCTATAGGCTCGTCAGCCTTCTTGAGCAACCTTTCGGCCGCAAACAGGTTGAATGGACCAAAAGAAAGCACGTCCGCGGGCTGGAAGTCGCGGCTATCACTCATACGCGTCGTTCTGGCTACTCGGTTAGGTGACAAGTCTGTCTTCTGCCGCATGCGAGTCAAAAGGATCACGATCGATCCCCGCCTCCTCTAGCTAACCCTAATTCACAGTCATTCGCTCAACCGATCGCGTTCGAAGAAATAGGGCTAGACCCATAACGGTGGTCATCAACGCGCAACAAAATGCAATCACTGCCGCCCATCCGCCCTCGCGCCAAAACCATCCGCCCAGAGAACCCATCACACTCGATCCAAGGTAATAGGAGAGCAAATAGAGCGAAGCCGCATGGCTCTTGTTTGTGTTCGCGAGGTACCCGACCCATCCGCTGGCTACTGAATGCACTATGAAGAACCCAACGGTTATCAAGAGTATCCCGACAATTATGACCACCAGAGATTGTCGTAACGTCAAAAGCAGCCCAAAGATAGTGACGATCGTTCCGAAGATAACGACGGGCGGCCGTCCAAAGCGGTCGGCCAGCATGCCGGCTGCTGACGACGCGAATACGCCGAAGACGTACGCGAGGAAGATTAAGCCTATCTGCGTCTGGTTCAGACTGTACGGAGGTGCCAGCAGCCGAAAGCCAGCGTAATTGTAAATCGTCACAAAGGCGCCCATCGCCAGAAAGCCGATCGCAAACAGGAAAGGCAGCATGCGTTGGCGGAGATGTCCGCGCCAAGCCCCGAGATGCACACGGACGTCGAGCGCGGGACGGCGGACGAAATTTCTTGACGGCGGAAGCAATAGGACAAAGCCGCACGCGAGCAGAAGATCGATGATCGCCATCACGGCCAAGGCGACGCGCCAGGAGGACCAGTGCGTGAGCGCACCGATGGCCACGCGTCCGATCATACCGCCTAACGCGGTACCTCCGACATAAAGGCCCATCGCTCGTCCAAGACGTTCCGCTGGAACCTCCTCGGAAAGATAGGCCATCGCGACGGCCGGAACTCCCCCAAGCACGATTCCTTCGAGCGACCGAACCACCAACAGAAGCGTCCAGGTCGGTGCGACAGCGGAAACAAGGTTGAGGAGAGCTGCACCCGACATCGAGATGAACATCAGACCTCGGCGGCCCCACGTTTCCGACAATGCGCCAACGCAAAGAATGGATACAGCGAGCCAACCCGTGGTTAATGACAGCGCGAGCGAGCTGGATGCCGGATCGATTCCGAACTCAGAGGTAAATTCCGGGAGCAGTGGTTGCGTGCAGTAGATCAGAGAAAACGTGGCGAAACCCGCCATGAACAGCGCGATGCTCGCTCGCGCGAGATCCCCGTCAGGGCGATAGGATTGCGATAGCCCGCTGGCGTCCGGATCGTGAGCCGCAACCTTGCGATCAACAATATCGATAGATTGATTCATGCGATATGTCCGAAGATGCAAGTCGTAACGATAGCCAACTGGAGCAAGGGATAATCAGGCCAGAGCGTGCTCCAGAGATGCAGCGTTGGCGTTCGCATGGATCGTGAGGAAGCGATCCGCCTCCAGCGCAGCCATGCACCCAAGCCCCGCTGCGGTAACGGCCTGCCGGTAGACACCGTCGGCCACGTCGCCAGCGGCGAACAGCCCAGGTACGTTCGTGGTCGTCGTGCCCGGCCGGACCTTGATGTAACCATCGGGGTGGAGGTCCACTTTTCCCACCAGGAGAGAACTTGCTGGCGCATGGCCTATGGCAACAAAAACGCCATCAACTGCAATTCGCTCGAGGGCTCCGCTAGTTCGGTCCTTTAAGACAATTCCGTTGACCTTCGCGGGATTGCTCTCACCGACGATCGAGTCTATCTCGCTGTTCCAGCGCACGGAGATCTTCGAATGCGCGAACAGGCGATCCTGGAGGATGCGCTCCGCCCGCAACGTATCGCGCCGATGGATCAACACGACGGAACTTGCAAGGTTGGCGAGATAAAGCGCCTCCTCGACGGCGGTATTTCCGCCACCAGCTATTGCGACCTGCTTGTCGCGGAAGAAGAAGCCGTCGCAAGTGGCACATGCTGACACTCCGAAGCCCCGGAATGTCTCTTCGGAAGCAATACCGAGCCACTTCGCCTGCGCACCGGTCGCATAGATCAAGGCGCCGCAGAGATAGCGGTCGCCGCTGTCACCGACCAGACGGAACGGGCGGGACGCTGTCTCGATCGCGACGATATGGTCATAAACGATGCGCGTTCCCACATGTTCGGCCTGGGCTTGCATCTGTTCGACCAGCCACGGCCCGTGAATGACGTTGGCGAACCCCGGATAGTTCTCGACGTCGGTGGTCGTGACGAGTTGGCCTCCCGGCTGCATGCCCGTAATCAGGATTGGCTTGCGGCTCGCGCGGGCGGCGTAGATCGCGGCCGTGTATCCGGCCGGACCTGCGCCCAGGATAATGATGTCTGCCTTGTGTTCGCAAGTCATGTCGTTGTCCTTGTCCGATTAGAACTTCTGCATTCCCCAGCGCCTCATCGTCCGGCGTTCTCCTCTCTTGTAGACGTTGCGCCGTCCGCTTCTTCGTCGGACCTAGACCCTGCCCCTCGAGACGATTCCCTGTTTCTCCAGCCGATTCACTTCGCTCTCCGCCATCGATAGATCGCGACAGAGTATCTCCTCGGTGTGAGCGCCCAGACGCGGCGGTGCGCTTCCGTACTCGATCGGCGTGCGCGAGAACCTGATCGGATTGCCGATCAGCTTCGTGGTGGCCCCGCCGTCGTGCAGGCGCCGTTCGACGACCAGACCCCTGGCGACGACGTGCGGGTCTTCGAACACTTCGTTCATCTCGTTGATCGGCCCTGCGGGAATCTTCTCGCCGTCGAGTGCGCGCAGCAGCCCTGCCTTGCTCCACATCCGGATCTTCGAGGTCAGGATGGATAGAAGCTCGGCGCGATTGCGAACCCGGTCGGCGTTGCGCTGGAATTTCGGATCCGAAGAGAGCTCTGAAACGCCGAGGATCGCGACGAACCTAGCGAACTGTGCGTCGTTGCCGACCGCCGCGACGATGTGGCCATCGCGGGTCGCGAAGGCTTGATACGGCACGATGTTCGCGTGAGCGTTGCCGTGACGTTGCGGCTTCTTTCCGGACGCCAGGTAGTTCATGCCCGCGTTGGCGAGAGTTGCGATCTGCACGTCGAGAAGCGCGAGATCGATGTGCTGGCCCAGTCCGCTCGTTCGCCGTTCGTTGAGGCTAGCGAGGATCGCCACCGTGGCGTAGAGGCCGGTGAAAATGTCGGCGACCGCGACGCCCACCTTCATCGGCTCGCCGTCCGCCGCGCCGGTGATGCTCATCAGGCCGCCCATCGCCTGCACCAGCAGGTCGTAGCCGGGCTTGTCCTTGTAAGGTCCGGTCTGCCCGAACCCGGAGATCGAGCAGTAGATCAACCGCGGATTCAGGGCCGAAAGGGCTTCGTAGTCGAGCCCCAGGCGCTTTAGCCCGCCGACCTTGAAGTTCTCGACAACGACGTCGCAGGATTTCGCCAGTTCGGTGACGAGATCGCGGCCCTCGGGCTTGCTGAAGTCGATGGTGACGGATTTCTTGCCGCGGTTGGCGGCCAGATAATAGGCGGCGAATACGTCGCCGGCGTCCCTTCCGACGACGAAGGGCGGACCCCACCCCCGGGTGTCGTCGCCCTCGCCCGGGCTCTCGATCTTGATCACCACGGCGCCGAGGTCGGCCAGAAGCTGCGTCGCCCAGGGCCCCGCGAGGATGCGGCTGAGGTCGAGAACGCGCAGACCGTCCAGACATGCTTTCATGATCGCCTCAGGAAAAAGCTTGGATGCCGGTGATCGCTCGCCCGAGTATCAGCGCGTGCACGTCGTGGGTGCCTTCGTAAGTGTTCACCGTCTCCAGGTTCTGGGCGTGCCGCATGACCTGGAATTCGCTGGAGATACCGTTGCCGCCGTGCATGTCGCGGGCAGTCCGGGCGATATCGAGCGCCTTGCCGCAGTTGTTGCGCTTGACCACCGAAATCATCTCAGGGGCCATCTGACCAGAATCCATCAGACGCCCGACCTGGAGCGAAGCCTGCAGACCGAGGGAGATCTCCGTCAACATGTCAGCGAGCTTCTTCTGGATTAATTGCGCCGCGGCGAGCGGCCGACCGAACTGCTTGCGGTCGAGCACATACTGCCGAGCCCGATGGAAGCAATCCTCGGCGGCCCCCATCGCACCCCAGGAAATCCCGTACCGCGCACGGTTGAGGCAACCGAAAGGACCCTTGAGGCCGGAGACGTTCGGCAGCAGCGCGCTTTCCGGCACGACCACGCCGTCGATCACGATCTCGCCGGTGATCGATGCGCGCAGCGAGAGCTTGCCCTTGATCTTCGGTGCCGAGAGACCCTTCATCCCCTTCTCCAGGACGAAGCCGCGGATCTGATTGTCGTGCGCGGCCGACTTCACCCAAACGACGAAGACGTCGGCGATCGGCGAGTTCGAGATCCACATCTTCGAACCGATCAGCCGGTATCCGTCGGCGACCTTCTCGGCCCGCGTTTTCATCACGCCGGGATCCGATCCGGCGTCCGGTTCCGTCAGACCGAAGCAGCCGACCCACTCGCCGCTGGCGAGCTTCGGCAAATAGCGTTTGCGCTGCGCGTCGTCACCGTAGGCGTAGATGGGATACATCACCAACGACGACTGAACGCTGTTCATCGAGCGATAGCCGGAATCGACCCGTTCTATCTCGCGCGCGACGAGCCCATAGGACACGTAGCCTGCGTCGGCGCAGCCGTACTCTTCGGGAAAGGTCACGCCGATCAGACCGAGCGCGCCCATCTCGCGGAAGATCTCGCGGTCAGTCTCCTCGTTCAGATAGGCCTCGGTCACGCGCGGCAGCAGCTTCTCCCGCGCGTAATCCCGGGCCGTGTCGCGGATCATGCGCTCGTCTTCGGTAAGCTGCTGATCGAGCAGGAACGGGTCGTCCCATGCGAATACGGGATGATGCGTCGTTGGACGCGGCGCTCGTTCCACTTGGGCCATCTGTCGCTCCGGATTGCCGAGGAGGCGACGGTCGGCGGAAACGCTGGTTATATCAAGAAGTTTCTGATACCATCGATAATTGCAAAATAGGTATAAATGAGAATGAACACGTCGGGATTGCCTGATCTTACTTCCCGCCAACTCGAGACGGTGCTGGCGCTCGCCGAGTATGGCAGTTTCATCGCAGCCGCCGCCCTGCTCAAGACTTCGCAGCCCGCCGTGACGCGCACGGTCAAGCACGTCGAAGAGGTGCTCGGTGTCAAGCTGTTCGACCGCAGCACCCGGTCGGTCCAGATCACCGCGGCGGGAAAGGAATTCGTAGGCGTGGCGGGCCGCATGCTCAACGACCTGAAGATCACCATTCGCAGCATGCGCGAGCTCGCGGACCAGCGACGCGGCCAGATCATCGTCTCTTCGATCATGTCGGTCGCGAACGGCAAGCTGCCGGGCTTGGTCTCCGAATATCGCCTCGCCTATCCGGGTATCGAACTCCACGTCCGCGACGGAGTCCACGGCACTGTCATCGAGGACGTGCGCAGCGGCGCCGCCGACTTCGGCATAACCTATCTCGACGACCTGCCGGATCCATTCCAATCGACGTTGCTCGGGAAGGAGGGGTTCACGGTGGTACTTCCGCGTGATCATATCTTGGCCAAGAAGAGAAGCCTCACTCTTACCGACCTGAAGGATGCACCACTCGTCTCACTTCCGAGCGATTCGAGGACGCGGCGCGTGATAGACAGCGCGGCTTCGTCTCTGGGTTTGACGTTGAACCACGTCGTCACCGTCTCGCAGTTCGCGACGATGCTCGGTTTCGTGCGGGCCGACATCGGCCTGGCGATCGCTCCGCACAGCGGCGTCGCCAGCTTCCTCGGTAAGGAATTGAGCGCCGTGCCGATCAAGGGAAGACCCCTTGCCCGCGAACTCGGCCTCATCGCCTTGAAAGAACGCGACCCCTCGCCAGCCGCGTCGGGCCTGATGTCGCTCCTGCGGACGAACTGGAATAAGACGCTTCGGTAGTCTTGGCGGTGCCAACTTATACAAATTCTGTATCAATCCCGGCTATCAGGATTTTCTTGGCATATAACGGATTGGGCATAGGGTGACTCCGGGTTGAAATAGCCGGAGCGAGATAATGGCACTTGAGACATTGGAACAGGTCGGCGCGGCCGCCATCGAGCGGGTACCGACCAACACGGATCTCATCGAACTTTACTACGAACGTGGATGGTCGGACGGACTTCCCGTCGTCCCGCCCACCCAGGAAAAGATCGACGCGGTCGTGGCTGCGCTCGGCGGCGACCCGCAGTTCGTTGAATGCAAAGTGGCGCCGCGCTGGGGCGCGCTGACCCGCGAGATACTCGCCATCAACATGGTGATGGCCGGCTGCCGCCCCGAGTATGCGCCGATCGTCCGCGCCGCGATGCTGGCGCTCACCGACCGGGCATTCAATCTCAACGGTGTGCAGGCGACCACCCACGTCGCCTCTCCGCTCATCGTCGTCAACGGACCGCTCGCCGCGGAAGTCGGCATGAACGGCGGCCCAAATGCTTTCGGATCGGGAAATCGCGCCAACGCGACCATCGGACGAGCCGTCCGTCTGATCATGCTTAA
>Ga0210387_10004872_pt1 | contig 10293 bp, 12 predicted proteins | sample IncBWC7OmetaG_FD_160108 | JGI IMG/M metagenome (GOLD analysis project Ga0210387, IMG submission 160108) | Forest soil microbial communities from Barre Woods Harvard Forest LTER site, Petersham, Massachusetts, United States - Inc-BW-C-7-O ...
CCGCTGCCGCGCCGTGTGGCGCCGGCCAGGATCAGTTCGCCCGCATGCGACCCGACATAGGTTTCCAGCAGCGTTCGCGCCAGGCGGTTCTTCATGCGGATTTCGCTGACCAGCGCCAGGATCGGCAGCAGCTCCGACAAGGCCGCGATATGCCCGTCATCGAAGCCGCTCGCGCGGTCGGTCGAAAACGCCACCGCATGTTTCTTGCCCAGCGTATGATACAGCGGCCATGCCACATAGTCGGTGAGACCGAGCGCGCGCAATTCGCTATAGAGGCCATGCTTGCGGCCGAGCGCGCCATCGCGGTCGAGATGCTCCCGTACCTCGGGCGCGCCCTTCTGGATCTCGTCCACCGGACTGCCGATATATTCGGATCGTTGCTGAACGTCGTAGTCCACCCGCGTGATCGTGGCATCCTTCATGCCGTCGACCCACAGGACACGGGCGCCCAGCCATTGCGGATGCTGGATCAGGAGATGAAGGGAGGCCCGCTTGACGGGAATGCCTGCGCGCTGGAGCCGGTTGCACAGCTCGGCGAAAATATTGTCGATGAAGCGCTCGTCGCGCGCCTGGCTCGTCAGCCAGTGCAGGACATCGCCATAGGACAGCGGCGCGGCGGGATCGATGGTGGTCGGCGCATCCATGGCTTGCTCCTCGGCGGTCGGCCGGATCGGCGGTCAGGGATATGTCGTGTCCCGCGCGAGCGGCGTCAACAAGGACGTCCCGGTCTTTATTGCGTCACCGGCCCGCCGTCGGCGCTACGGACACGACCAGCCGATGTCGTCGACGCATACCTTGGCGAGAACCTTGGCAGCATCGATTCTCGCCGTATTTGCCATCAGGATGCGCTTGACGCGCGCCGCTTCGGCGTCACCCAGGGCCGTCAGATTGCCGGTTTCCTTGATGGCGGCGCTACAGACGAGCCCCGGGTCACCGTCGATATAGTTCGCGCGCGCCTTGATCTCGGCGACCGTCAGCGGCACGACCGGTCCTCGGGCTAGATCTCGCAGGACATCGACGAGTTCATCGTAATCCGGTCTGCTCCAACGGATCCCGCTCATTCTCCGGTCGAAGCCGTTTCTCAGGGCCGCCCGATGAGCGAACCGCAAGATCGTGTCGTCCGGCTTCGCCTGCAGCAGTTCATCGGCCATGCCGCCCGCATACAGGAACGCCCTGCACGCCAACGGCTTGTGTTCGAGGTCGCGAAGCAACGCTGCTTCGGCGCGGGTGATCGCATTGATATGCTCGTCATCGGCATAGACTTCGATCTCGCTGCCGAGAGCGATGTCGAGCGCCTTGTTGGCCGCGATCCACCCTCCCTTATTGAAGGCAGCTTCGGTCCGGTAGAGCAACATGTCCCTGAGAGAGGGATCCTGCGCGGCCATCGAGGCGGCAAACGGATATCCCTGCAGATTATCGTCGAAGGTGCGCTCGAACGCGGTCGGCCTGACCAACCGCTCATACCCGGCCCATGCGGCCAGGCAGACGACGCAGGATATGAGAAAGATCAGTCGTTTGTTCATCGATCCGGCCATCGACGGTGGCGCCGGCGAAAACAATCTCACGTTGCCGGGCCTTGATCCAGCAGCGGCGCGGTCTACGCTTAACGCAATGTTTCACGCGTAGGGCCCGGCGGGCTCAACAGCCATCGACACAAAAGGCCCGCGATCATCTCGCGGGCCTTTGTCATTCAGCTTTGGCCTGGTTGCTCAGCGCGCAACACCTGTCGTGACCGGTGCGGCCGTCGCGGTGTTCACTTTCCGCCGCGGCGTCAGCACGCTGACCTGGTGCGGAGAAACCGCCGACGGGGCGACCTGCCCCTGTTCAACATTCGTAGCTCCGAGCAGAGAGGCCTGCACCGGCGAGATCGGCAGCCCCTTTGCTTCATAGGTCGGCAATTCCGCAGCGAAGCTCGTGGTGGCGCCGGCGATCACGATCGCGACCACGGCTGCGAGGCTCAAGGATGTCTTCTTCACTGCAATTCTCCTGCGATTTATTTCGTGCGAGGGAAATAGGCTCCCTTGCTGCGTTGCAACACGCTATCCTATTGCATTGCAACAATGCAAGATTGCGACGGGTTGCCCTGGGTGGTGTTTTGTTTCGCTGCGAGCGTGAATCACGGCCTAAACAACTGAAATAACTAAATAAAGAAGAATAAAACTCCTGAATCAGCGTTCAAAACACGGAGGCTCACAAGCCGATCACGTTTGTCTGAAATGCAAGGATTGGCATGCGGATTCGCGATCGGCGGCGGATTCACGCCGGGGCACGCGTAGGATGGTTGGCTCGAAAACGGGGATCATTGATTTGCCCGACGTGTCCAGCACATATTTCGTTAAATGCGAAAATATATCATCTTCCGTTTTTCAGAAATTTATGGTTTGATCCGCGCATCCCGGTTCCAGTCAGGAGGGGCGTTTGGCCAATCGGCACAAACGTTGGAACGGGATGCGATGGACGCGAAGGTGTCGCCAGGCGTGCGACAGCTTCGCGGACGAGCAAAGCCGCGTGGTCTCGATTCCCCGACGCTGGAATCAAGTCTGCCGATTGGCGATGTCAGCCCTACGGGCCTGACACGCCGGGCAGGCGACGGAGGCTAACAAGCCCGGCACTCCGGGGAGAGCGCGGAACAAGCCGTAAACCATTGCGCGGGGAGCGCCGGACTGTTTCGGCGTACCTGTGGTGACTTGCTTGCGTGCTTTCTTCCATTGCACGCAAGGCTGCGGGTGCGACGAACACCCGGCGCTCCCTGCGCCCTCCTCTCTTCGAGGGCCGCGAGATCGATGCATCCCTCGGGCATTCGTGCCGCGAGAAGGCGAAGGTGTGCCTTCCGCTCTTTGACAGGCTGAATCGGATAAACGGTGGCGTAACCCGGATGAGCGCAGCGATATCCGGGGTGTGCACGTCAAGACCCGCATGTCGCTAACGCTCATGCGGGCTACTTCACGCGAGCCGAGCGCCTTACCTCGTCACTGGCCGATCATGGTCATACAGCACGCGCACGCGGATCGTGCCTTCAACATCCCTGAGATCGGCGAGCAGCGCCTCGCCCTCGCCGCCGACGACGTCGGTCTCGAGCACGACGTAGCCGACTTCAGGGTCGGTTTGCAGGTACTGCGCGAGGATGTTGATGCCGTGGCGCGCGACGGCGTCGTTGACCTGCCGCAGCACGCCGGGGACGTTGCGGTGAACGTGGATGAAGCGGGTGCCGGTCGGCCGCGCCGGCAGTGCGACCTGCGGAAAATTGACCGCACCGAAGGTCGAGCCGACGTCGGAATAGTCGATCAGTTTGCGTGCGACCTCGCCGCCGATGCGATCCTGGGCTTCTTCGGTCGAGCCGCCGACATGGGGGGTCAGGATCACATTGGAGAGGCCTTGCAGCGGCGACACGAAACGGTCCGTGTTCGAGGCCGGCTCGACCGGGAAGACGTCGACCGCGGCGCCCGCCAGATGGCCGCTTGCGAGCGCGCCTGCGAGCGCCTCGAGGTCGACGACGGTGCCGCGCGAATTGTTGATGAGACAGGCGCCCGCCTTCATCTGGCTGAGCTCGCGTGCGCCGATCATGTTCGCGGTCGCCGGCGTCTCCGGCACATGCAGCGAGACGACATCGCTCGAAGCCAGCAGCTCGTCCAAGGTCTCGACCGGCTCGGTGTTGCCGTGGCGGAGCTTGTCGGTCTGGTCGAAGAAGATCACGCGCATGCCCATCGCTTCGGCGAGGTTCGACAATTGCGAGCCGATATTGCCATAGCCGACGATGCCGAGCGTCTTGCCGCGCACCTCGCGGCTGCCGTCGGCCGATTTGTCCCAGCCGCCGTCATGCGCCGACACCGAGCGTGGGAAGATTTTCCGGAACAGCATGACGATCTCGGCGATGGTGAGCTCGGCGACGCTGCGGGTGTTTGAGAACGGCGCGTTGAACACGGGAATGCCGACACGGCGCGCCGCATCGAGTTCGACCTGGTTGGTGCCGACGGAGAAACAGCCGACCGCCATCAGCCGATCGGCCGCCTCCAGCACGTCTGCCGTAAGCTGGGTTCGCGAGCGGATGCCGAGCATGTGCACGCCGGCAAGCCGCCGCTTCAGTTCGTCCGGGCCCAGCGCCTTTTTCAACCGCTCGACCTCGCTGTAGCCATTGGCCTCGAACAGCCGAACGGCGGAGTCGTTCACATTCTCGAGCAGGAGGACGCGGATCTTATCCTTGGAGAGCGAGAGAGGCATGGGCGTTCCGAATCAGGGCTGACCGGCTCGGCCGGTCCGGATGGCCGGATCGATAGCCGGGCGGACTGCGCGGCGCAACGGTGGTTGCTGAAACCGGGGCCGTCCAAAGCCGTATTTCTACCAGCTACAAAGCGGTATCGGCTGGCACGATATTCGCTTTGCTGGAATCAGGAAATTCCTCGAATCTTCGGAGCCGCCGGATGGGCGAAGTCATACGGTTTGTACCCAAGGCAGAGTTGGAACGGGCGCGGCTCATCCGCGAAGCCCGCGCGAATTATGAGCGCATCTTTCCGCAGGCCGATCAGGCGAGCGAGCGCGAGGTGCCGAACAAATAAAAGGTCGCAGGGCGGATCGGCGAGATTTGATCCGCCGATCGCTTCGCCAATCCGCCCAGCTTCCTCACGCGGCCTTCTTGACCTTTTCAGGCTCGGATTGCTCCATCGCGCGCATGTAGAGATCGAGCAGGCTTTCGCGTTCGTCGCGCTCGTCCTGGTCCTGTTTTCTGAGCTTGATGATCTCTTTCAATATCTTGACGTCAAATCCCTCGCCCTTGGCCTCCGCAAATACTTCCTTCTTTTGCTCGTTCAGCTCCTGCAATTCAGTATCCAGATTCTCGATCCGCTCGACGAATGCGCGAATCTTGCCGCCGGGAATGGTGACGTCAGACATGGTGCCTCCCTGTGAAATGAGATCGTGAAAATGACCGCAAAGAAATCACCAATGTGTTAACCCAAGGGGAGGAACCAGAATGAAGTAGAAGGTGCTTAACGGCCGAACATGAACGTGATTTCAATCCAGTCGCAGGTCGCTTTCGGCCATGTCGGCAACAGCGCCGCGGTTTTTCCGATGCAGATACACGGCATCGACGTGATCGCGGTGCCAACCACCCTGCTCAGCAACCGGCCGGGCTACAAAACCATCCGCGGACGGGTGCTGGAGGCGCAACTCGTTTCGGATCTGCTGCTTGGCATCGAGGAGCGCGGCGCGGTCGAGCGCACGAACATGATCTTGTCGGGTTATCTCGGCTCGGCCGAGATTGCTGATGTGATCGCGGACTTCGTCACGCGCGCCAAGGCAAGCAATCCCGCTCTGATCTATGCCTGCGATCCCGTGCTGGGCGATCGCGACCGCGGCCTGTTCGTTCGTGACGACATCCCGCCTTTGGTGCGTGACCGGCTGTGCCCGCTTGCCGACATCATCACGCCCAATCATTACGAGTTCGAATGGCTCTGCGGAGCGGAGGCGAAAACAATCGATCGGCTGATTGCGCACGCGCGGACACTTCACGCGCGCGGGCCCAAGACCGTCGTCGTCACCAGCGCAGAGCTTGCCGATACGCCCGGCGGCGCGATCGAGTCACTCGCCGTTGAAGCATCCCGCGCCTGGCGCGTGCGCACGCCAAAGCTTCCGATCAGCCCGAACGGCACCGGCGACCTCTTCGCCGCGCTGTTCGTCGCAGCCCGCGTGCGCGGCGCCGTTACGCCGGAGGCGCTCTCTCACGCCGCTTCCGCGATCTTCGCCGTGCTGGAGCGCACCGCGGCGCGCGGCACCGAGGAGATGCGCATCGTCGAGAGCGCGGAGATGCTGGTTCATCCGAAGCGCAGGTTTGAGGCGATGGTTGTTTGAACTCGTCAGGATCGGATTACCTCTTGCCTTAACCACGCCACAAAGCGCCAACTGTTCACATCTCAAAAATGTGATTTTCTACCCCTATTGGCGTCTTGATTTCCGGCTCTCCTTCGACTCGCGCGGTACGTTGTTGATGTTGGATGGGTAAGAAGCAATGACCAAACAGGCTTTGGCTACGGGCGAACCGCGACACCGCCTTCCATCGATCCTGCTCGCCGCCTTCATCGCCGGGCTCGTCATCGCGGGCGCGGTGGAAGCGAAACAACAATGCAGCGTCTCGGCCGGCCAGGGCTATTGGTCCTGGCGCATGATCGACGGCAGGAAATGCTGGTACGAAGGCAAGCCCATGCTGTCGAAGGCGATGCTGGAATGGCCGGCGGAGAGCGCAGCACAACCCGACACCACGGCTGACACCGCGAGCGTCGCCCCCGAGCGCCGCCGCCCCGAAAGCCAACGCTCCGAGAGTCATGGCGATCCTATGGACGCGCAAGCCTACGCGCCGGCCGACTCCCAAACCTTCGAGGCGCTCTGGCGCGACCGGATCGAAGGCTCGCGGAAGTAGCTTCGGCTGACGCCGCAGTGACGCTACGTTAGTACTTCCGCCCGACCGGGATCTTTGCGCCCTGCAGGCCGATCTCTTCGGTGGGGCGCGTGCCAGCAACGACGAAGAAGACATCACCGGCGCGATAGGTCACGGGCTTGTTGTCCTGTGCGACGATGAAGATGCCGTCGAGCACCAGTCCCCTGATGTCGTAGTCATGCGCGTGTGCGGTGTTCGCGGGCCGCGGCTCGATCGCCTTGGTTTCGATCTCGACATATCCGCCCGATTCAGCTCGGTTTCGAAGACGTCTTGCTGCATGGAACGCTCCCTCCAAGGTGCTGGAGGGAACGATAGCATTCCGCCGCCTGCCCACGAAACCCGCCCCGGCTACCTCAAAACCGTCCTACTCCTCAAACCCGAACAACTTCGCCGGATTGTGCACCAGGATCTTCTCCAGCGTCGCCTGATCCGGCGCATACCGGTACATCAGCTCCAGCAAATCAGCGTCATTCGGCGGCTGCTTCACCGAGACCGGGTGCGGCCAGTCGCTGGCCCAGACGCAACGGTCGGGCGCGGCCTCGATATAGGTGCGCGCGATCGGGATCACGTCATCATAGGGCGGGCCCTTCCTCGATGTCTTCTCGCCGAGCGAGAGCATCACCCAGAAATTGCCCTTCGCCAGCAGCTCCAGCATCTTCTTCAGGTTCGGATCGTTCCGGCCCGCTTCCGGATCGGGACGGGCCATGTGATCGATCAGCACGGGCACGTCGAGCGATTGATACTTCTCGACGCTAGAGATGATGCCGTCCTTCTCCGGCTGGATCTTGGTGTACCAGCCGAGTTCCTTGATCCGCGCGATCGCGCGCGCAAATTCCTTGCCGGAGAGCACCGCGCCAAGCTCCTGGCGAAAGCTGAAGCGCGCGCCGCGTACGCCGGCCTCATGCAGTTCCTCGAGATAGGCGTCATCGGCTTCGGCAAACACCAGTGCATTGGCGCAACCGCGATAGTTCGGGCCCATCATCGCGAGCCCATCGAGCACCACGCTGTGGTCGGCGCCGTAGGTCGTGGTCTGCACGATGACGCCACGGTCGATGCCGAGCGCCTGGTGCATGCGCAGCGCCGCCTCCCAGGTTGCCGTCGGCATCTGATAGGCCGCACCGGGACGGATCGGATATTTGTTCAGCGGTCCCAGCACATGAAACTGGCTGTCGACCGTGTTGTGCGGCGGCAGCTTCGACGGGACGCGCGGATCGGGATCGAACGGGAGATAGGTCGGCACGCGAATGCTCCTTCAGTCGATGACGGCGGTGAAATCACATTGCACCAGCGCGCCGCCTTCCATGTCAGACTGCTGCGAATGGCGCGCCGGGCGCGAATGCTCGTCGGGAAACATCTTCAACCATTCGGCATTGAGCGGCCCGCGCTGCGAGCGGTCCTTCAGCCACACAGTCATCTTGATGATGTCGTCGGTGGTGCCGCCGGCGGCCTCGACGGTCGCCTTCATATGGGCGAACATGTTGGCGCATTGCGCTTCGAGGCTCTCGGGCATCTTGCCGTCGGCATCGCGCCCCAGGATGACGCCGCTCATCACGAGATTGCCGATGCGGCAGGCATTCGGGATCGGATTGACGTGCTTGAAGCCGCCGATATGGACGCTTTTGCGCCGTGCTGTGCCGGTCATGACACCGTTCCTTTCTTGGTTGCGTTCAATCGGTCGACTTCGGGGTCTGGAAGACGCTTTGCAGGGTCACGATGTCGCCGAGCCGCGCATAACGCGGCCCACCGATGCGGGCGATCGGATCGAGCACGGCAGTCTCGACCTTGCCGTTGTTGAGGAGGCCATCGCGGATGTGAAACATCACGACTTCGCCGACGATGAGCCGGCTTTTGGTCTCGCCGAATTCGAGGCATTGGCGGAAGCGACATTCCATTGCGACCGGCGGCGCGGCCAGCCGCGGCACCCTGATCTTTTCGCTTGCGACCGTCTCGAGCTTCAGGTGCTCGACCTCGCTGACGTAAGAGGGATGCTCGGCCGAGCTCTCATGCACCGCGTTCATCAGCGGCGAGTCCGCGATGTGGATGACGTATTCCTCGTGGGCAAGGATGTTGTGCGCAGTGTCCTTGTAGATAGGGCCCTTGCGGCCAACGCTGATTGCGAGCATCGGCGGCTTCTGCGCAACGAAGGTGAAAGCGCTGAAAGGCGCGAGGTTGAGAACGCCGCTCGAAGAGAGACTCGTCACCCACGCGATCGGGCGCGGTACCACGATCCCGGTCATGAGCCGGTAGATCTTCTCCGCATCATGGCCGGCGGGATCAAGCCGTGTCGTCATCGCTTAGCCCTCTACAAAAGCGCTGATGTCACTCGGCCTTGATGTTCGCCTTGCGGACCACGGGCGTCCATTTGGCGTCCTCGTGCTCCAGATAGGCGGTGAATTCGGCAGGCGTCATCGGCACGCTCTCGGCGCCGAGCTTGTCGAACTTGTCGATCACGGTCGGGTCCTTCAGCACCGCGACCATCTCGTCATGCAGCTTGCTGATGATCGCGGGCGGCGTGTTGGCGGGCGCGAACAGGCCGGTGAAGGTCTGCGCGTCGAAATCCTTGTAGCCGAGCTCGGCGAAGGTCGGCACGTCAGGCAGCGAGGCGAGCCGATGCGGGCTCGTCACGGCGAGCGCGCGCACATTGCCGTTCTTGATGAAGGGCAGCCCGACGGACACCTGGTCGAACGCAAACTGCACCTGCCCGCCGATCAGGTCGTTGGTCGCCGGCGCATTGCCGCGGTATTGCACCGTGACCCATTTCAGACCGAGCTCGGTTTGCACGAGCTCGCTGAGCAGATGGTTGGTGGTGCCGGCGCCGGGAGAGGCCATGGTGAGCTTGCCGGGCTCGCTGCGGACGAGGTCGAAGAATTCTTTTGCGGTCCTGGCCGGGGTCTTGGGGTGCACTTCGAGCAGGAGCGGAGTCATCGAGATCGCCGTGATCGGGATGAAGTCGCGCTTCCAGGAATAGGCCTCGCGCTGGTTGATGAGCGGGGCGAACAACACCGGGCCGTTGGCGCCGACGAACAGCGTGTAGCCGTCATGGTCGGACTTTGCGAAAGCCTCGCCTGCGATCATGCCGCCGGCGCCGGCCTTGTTGTCGACGATGAAGGGCTGGCCGAGCCGCTCCTGCAGCTTCTCGGCGACGATGCGCGCTGCGGTATCGACATTGCCGCCGGGCGGATACGGCACGATCAGGCGGACGTTGCGCTCGGGATAGGTCCCAGCCGCCACCGGGCCTGGCGCGAGAGCCGACATGGCAATCAGCGCAATGGCGAGAAACCGCATCAAATCCTCCCGGTGGTGTGCGGATCGTTGTCCGCCAAATCGTCGAAGCTTGCACCGGGCGATAGCGGCGGCGCGTGCCTTGCGATGCCGCATCATTCGATTTCCCGCCTTTACCTGTCGACGGATTTATGCGGATGTCGTCCACATGGTGGACAACGGTACGGACGTAACGCTGCAGTCGGAACCGCGAAAGGGCGCGCAGGCGATCCGCCGCGCGGTTGCCGTGCTGCGCATCCTGGCCGCGGGCCGCGAGGCCGGCTTGCCGCTCGCCGAGGTCGTGCAGGCGACCGGCCTGACACGCCCGACGGTGCACCGAATTGTCCACGCGCTGATCGAGGAAGGCATTGTCGAGCGCCACGACAGGACCGGCCGCTACACCATCGGCGGCCAGGTGCTGGAACTGGCCCTGGCGCGTCCCTCACGCTCGCCGCTGCTCGCAGCGTCGGATTCTGTTCTCGCGGAACTATCGCGAGCCGTCGGCGATACGCTGTTCCTGACGGTACGTACCGGCAACGACACGCTGTGCATCGACCGCCGCATCGGCTCCTATCCGATCCAGGTGCTCGCGATCGAGATCGGCG
>Ga0210387_10004875_pt1 | contig 10291 bp, 7 predicted proteins | sample IncBWC7OmetaG_FD_160108 | JGI IMG/M metagenome (GOLD analysis project Ga0210387, IMG submission 160108) | Forest soil microbial communities from Barre Woods Harvard Forest LTER site, Petersham, Massachusetts, United States - Inc-BW-C-7-O ...
TGCTGCTGACAACGACGCAGGACCCGCTCGGCAATACCGTTCAGGCGGTCAACGACTTCCGCGTGCTGGCGCCGTCCCAGCTCACCGACCCCAACCTGAACCGCGTGCAGGTGCAATTCGACGCGCTCGGGCTGGTGGTGGCGACGGCGGTCATGGGGAAGACGACGGAGAACCTCGGCGACACGCTTGCCGCGCCGACGACGCAGATGATCTACGACGTCCTCCGCTGGCAGACGTCGCAACTGCCGGCGGTGGTCCACGCGCTGGCCCGCGAGGTGCACCAGGCCGACGGCTTCCTCGAGAGCTACACCTACTCGGACGGGTTCGGGCGCGTGGCCATGAAGAAGGTCCAGGCCGAGCCCGGGCCGGTGCCTGGCGTGACGGGGACGGTCAACCCGCGCTGGGTGGGGACCGGCCGCACGGTCTTCAACAACAAGGGGAACCCGGTCAAGCAGTACGAGCCGTTCTTCAGCGCGACGTTCGAGTTCGAGGCCGAGACGGCGGTCGTCCAGTCCGGCGTCACGCCGATCATCCACTACGATGCTCTCGACCGAGTGGTGCGGACGGAGCTGCCGAACGGGACGGAGTCACGGGTGGCGTTCGACGCCTGGCAACAGATCTCGTCGGATCCGAACGACACGGTGTTGGGCACGACCTGGTACAGCTCGCGTGGGAGCCCCGATCCGACGGGCACGACGCCGACGGACCCCGAGCAGCGGGCGGCGTATCTGGCAGCCCGGACGGCCAACACGCCGAGGACCAGCGAGTTCGATGCCCTGGGGCGGCCGTTTCTCGTCACGGAGATCAACCGGACCTGGGACGACACGGTCTCGCCTGCGACGTTCAGCGACGCGCCCCTTCCGACGCGGACGGTGCTCGACGTCGAAGGGAACGCGCTGGCGATCATCGACGCGCGGCAGGCGGCGCTGAACCCGACGACGCCACTCGCGGCGCTCGAGCAGCGCTTCGACGTCCTGTCGCGCGTACAGCGGACTGACAGCCTCGACGCGGGGACGCGCCTGATGCTCCCCGACGCCGGCGGCAAGACGCTCCGGCGCTGGGATACGCGCTTCCAAGTCTTCAGGTACCAGTACGACGAGCTCCAGCGCCCGAGCCACTTGGTCGTCCAGAAGACGAAGGCGGAGTCCGCCGGCGACGACCTGACGGCGCGGCTCCTGCTGCGCATGATCTACGGCGAAGCGCTCGACCCAACCGGACCGCCGGCGACGCAGATCACGACCACGACGCCGGCGTCGCCCGCGCAGGCGCTGAACCTGCGCGGTCAGCCGTACTTGACGTTCGATTGTGCGGGCGAGGTCACGAATGACCAGTTCGACTTCAAGGGAAACCCACTATCGAGCACGCGGCGGCTGGCCGCCGACTTCACGACCGAGCCGAAGTGGAACACGGCTTCGAACGACCTCACCGGCCTGACGGACCCGGTGGCGGTCCAGGCGGCTGCCAATGCCTACCTGGATCCGATCTCCACGACGCCGCTGACGACGTTTCAGATCCAGTCGGCGTACGACGCCCTCAACCGGATCACCAGCCGTACGACGCCCGACGGCAGCGTGACGCTGCCGACCTACAACCAGGCGGGGCTGCTCGAGACGCTGCAGGTGGCGGTCGGTACCGGCGCCACGCCCGGAACGGTCATCTCGAACATCGACTACAACGCCCGCGGTCAGCGCATCCTTTATGACTACAGCGATCCGACGATCACGCCGTCCTCGGCGAGCCCGGCAACGACCTGCGAGGTGACGTACCAGTACGACCCCTTCACGTTCCGGCTGACGCGTCTGACGACGAATCGGGCGGCCAGCGGCGCGCTCACGGCGGCTAAACTGCAGGACCTGGTCTACACGTACGACCCGGTCGGCAACGTGGTCGAGACCGACGACGACGCCGACACGGCGCCGATCTTCAGCGGCACGACGCCGCCGGTGGCCGCAACCGGCCTTTACCGCTACGACTCGCTCTACCGGCTGATCGCCGCGCAGGGGCGCGAGCACCCGGGCCAGCAGCAGCCGACCGGGACGTTCGACATCGCCCTCGCGAATATCCCCCACCCCAACGACCTTCAGGCACTGGTCCAGTACATCGAGAGCTATACCTATGACCAGGTCGGCAACATCCAGGCGATCCAGCACCGGCCGATCTCCTCGGGGGCGAACTGGACGCGGAACTACCAGTACGACACCGCCAGCAACCGCCTCCTGAGCAACAACGACCCCGACGCTGGCGGCACGGCGACGTACGCGTACACCGGCAACGGCGCGATGGACAGGATGGCGCACCTGCCGGCCATCGACTGGGACTACGCCGACCGGATGCACCACGCGAACCTGGTAGGCGGCGGCGACGTCTTCTTCACCTACGACGACAGCGGACAGCGCGTTCGCAAGGTGCTCCAGCCCACGACCAGCACGACGCTGACCGAGCGCATCTACGTCGGGGGCTGGGAGACCTTCCGTAGCCGGGCCGGGGGAACGATCACGTCACCGGTGACGCTGGAGCGCGAGACCCTCCACGTGATGGATGACGGGCGCCGGACCGCAATGGTCGAGACGACAATCACCGGGACCGGTCCGACGGGTCCGCAGTGGCGCTTCCAGCTCGGAAACCTTCTCGACTCGGCGGTGATGGAGCTCGACGCCCAGGGACGAGTCATCACCTACGAGGAGTACCACCCCTACGGGAGTACAGCCTTTCGCTCGTCCGATAGCTCGTCCGAGGTGTCGCCGAAGCGGTATCGGTACACCGGCAAGGAGAGAGACGAGGAGACCGGTCTCTACTACCAGGGGGCGCGGTACTACGCGCCGTGGCTCGGTAGATGGACCGCGGCGGATCCCGCGGGGTTCATAGATGGAATCAATCTCTACGTCTATTCCCGAAACAACCCGATTGTTTGGACTGACCCGCAGGGGACTCAATCAGCCGGACCCCAATGCAATCCAAGTATCGAGTCCTGCGTTCCGGAACCGGAATCAAATAGTTCGACAAACTCGGAGGTGGTGAATCAACGGTCTAGTAGCGAAGATAGGGCGGCTGACCAAGCTAGAGAGCAGGAGGAACAAGGCCTGCGGGCCCTCAAAGAGGGAAAGGCGACGGTGCCGGCCTATTCCCAAGAACAATTCGAAGCCGACATAAAACTTGCCTTGCAGTTATCCGAGACGCCAGAATTCAAGCTGGCTCGCGCTCAGGCGCAGGCAATCGCCGAACAGGGATTCAATAGCGAGCAGGAGCTTGAAGCCGAGGTCGCGCTCCAAAAGGAGTTGCCTGGCTTTGGAAAATCCTTGATCCCATTTTACGGATCGGGAAAGAGCGCCTATGTACATTTCAAACACGGAAACATCGGTCGGGGGCTGTTGTACTCCGGCCTTGCCATAAGCGATGTGTTTCTCGTAAAGTCGCTCGCCATAGGAGGCGGTCGACTAGGATTAAAGCTATTAGGCGCTGCGACGGCAGGTGCCGTCACCGAGCACGTAACAGAAGCCGAAATCGCTCGCTTCTCGGAGCAGGGATTCACAAGCGCTCAAGCCCAGTATTTGAGCACGGAGTACAGCGGTATGGGCCACCACTTCTTACCGCGGAAGCTGCAGCTCCCGACACTGATACAGGAAAGTCCACTGAACATTCTCAAGCCGACCGGTATCTCTCGTGGACGGTTTTACGAACTGCACTTCAATGCCGACCCGTCTTTCTATGGTGCAGCTTTTCCCCGGTCCATAGGGGGGGCATGGAGCGGGCGAGCGATAGGTCTTACCAAACCTGGGACACTGGGCCGCTTCTTTTACGCTGTACCGCCGCCGCTTGCTCTTACAGTTGGCGGCGCCGGCCACGCTGCGGCATACTTCGACGACAGGTCTCAGTGATCCCGAAGACGTTCATTACGTTCGAGGCGGAGTTGCCTGATGACGGACAGTGGTCGCCCAATGGCGAGTTACTAATCCCACCCGGAAAAGGCATAGCTAATGTTATTGCAGAAGCTTTGCGCGCCCGTGGCGTCTCGGTTGGGGAGGTTAGCCAACATTCGTTTTATGGATGGGAAATGTCAGCCGATTCGTACCAGTGTTTGCTGCAGTTCCCGGATCCATGGCTTCTGCTCGTCCAAGAGCACTCTGGTGCGGTCCACCGATTATTTCGAAGGCAGGAGACCAACGCGAAGCTGGAGCGGTTTCTAATTACGCTTGGCGATGCCCTGAGCACTGAGTCTCGACTATCCAACGTACGGAGTTTTACAAAGGCGGAGTACGAAAGCGGGGCGTCGTAGCTTCGGTGTCGGCGATGAGGTCGATGCCCGGAAAGGGACGCTATGCGGTCGAGTACCGGAGAGTCTCCAGCACTCATCAAAGACACCGCCCCGGAGCTCCGCGCGTTCGGGTTTTCCGACACGGGCAAGGCGCTCGTCGCTGCCGACACGCTGCTGTACTTATGGAGACGCGACTGAAGCGACAGACGCCGCATCTCCGGCGCATCTCAGGCCCGAGCACGAAATCAGAGTATCGTTCACGGACCGATTGAGGGCTTCTCCATGAAACGAATTCTCCTGTGGGATATCCCGGACGAGATCATGCTGGTCGTTGCGCATTCGAGCGGCGTAACGTATCAGAATCAGGTGGGTGGCGAGGCCTGCTGGCAGGCCGAATTAGAAGGTCTGCTCTGCCCCCTGGACGTCAGTCCCGAAGGCACACGCCGAATCCAGGGTCTCGACTATCCTGCCGCGCGGGCAGGCATTCCAGTCGAACTGGCGGACCAGATCGACGACGTTCTCGCCGCGAGCACAGCGACAAGATTCCTGACGGTCGACCGCAACCGGCTCGCTGACTGTTGGGAAGCGTGGATCTACGTTTGGGTCGATTCTCCTGAGGGCCGGCCGGAGGGTACCGGACCACATTTCGCTTCCGTACTCGGGTTTGGCACGGCCGTAGGCGTGCTCACTTGGCCGAACGGCGATTGAAGACTGCCATGCACAGAACCAGAAAGAAGAAGAACCACGACCCCAAAGATGCCGGGGCGTCAAGAGAAGGCGGTCAACCCTTGGTGGCGAAGCCGCGGCCCTTCAGGACCTCGATGGTCGAGGCGCGAACCGAGGCGGTCTCCCAGTAGAATTTGTCCTCGTCGGTGAGGTGTTGCGGATCGAGCTGCCAGCCCAGGTGGTCGGCCTGGTAGGGGTGAGCGAGTCGGATGCCGGTGCTGCCGTAGGAGAGCGGCACCACGTCGCGGTGGTTCACCTGAAAGGTCGTGTCCAGCAGCGATCGGTAGCATCGAAGCGGGACCCCGGCGACCGCTCCGTTGGCGCGGACCACCTCTTCGGATTGCAGCGTCCTCTCCCACGCTTGAATCTCCCGACCGGTCGGCAGCGTGTCCGGGATCGTTTCCAGCCGCAAGGAGAGACCCACCTTCGGGCAGCGCAGCGCATTCCAGGTCTCGACCAATTGCGGGATGGCGTCCTTCGGGCACTCCGCGATCGGCACGACGTCCGGATCGGTGACGACGTAGAAGGGGCGGTCGGGCGTCGTGTGGGGCTCGAACAGCCTCTGCTCCCAGACCCGGTAAGGTCCGTAGTTGTCCCCTAACCGGTGGATGGCGATCGTCCCGCGCATGCTGTCGAACCAGTCCAGCAAGGGGCCGTAGGTGGAGCCGTTGTCGACGATGATCGGCTCCGCGAGCTCGGCGGATTCGAGCCAGGCCACCAACCTCTGCAGGCAGAGGAGGCGGTTGAAGGAGACGATGAACACCGGAATCTTCACCGGACCTCCCCGCTCCCGCAGCCGCGCGACCGGGCGGCGGGACGCTTCACGAGGCGACGGCCAGGATGAGGTTCTCGCCGTTGTGTCCGATGGTGTTCAATCCATACTGTTTGGCGATGGTCTGGATCTCCTCCACGTGACCGTCGTGCTCGACGCACAGGCAGCGAAGACCGCGCCAGATGTCCTCGGGCAGCTGGCGCACGAGGTCGATGTTGTAGTTCTCGACGTCGATCGAGATGAAGGCGAACGAGCGGCCGAGGAAGGTCCAGAGGGTCTCCAGCGTGATCTGTTCGACTTCGATCGGCGCGAAGGTCAGGGAGTGCCACTTTCTCCGATGGATCTCGTAGGCGGCGTCGATCGTCGACATCATGTCGGAGGTGTGGAACGTGACGCGCCGGTCCTCGGGTCCGATCGCGTACTCGTGCACGCTGACGGCCGGATTCGCGCGGTAGAGCTCCCGGCACTTGCGCGCCGCCTCGGGGAGCGGCTCCACCAGCGCGCCGGACCAGCCCAGCTCGAGCAGGCGGCGCGAGTTCGAAAACGACACGCCGTCGTAGGCCCCGATGTCGAGCAGGCGCCCGGTCTCGGCCTTGAAATAACCGGTGACGATCGACTCTTCGTTGTTTTGCGAATACATGGTCACCCCGTCCCTATCGTTGCGTCGTCGTATTGGAATAAAGGAATTCGTAGAAATAGAGCAGGCCGCGAACGCGGGCCCAACGGCCGACGTGGCGTCGCATCCGGTTGGCCCAGTCTGCGTCCTCCCCCTTGTTGATCGGGGGAAAGCGCTCCCTGGTGGCCAGCTCTCGCCTCCAGACCATCAAATGATTGGGAATGCGGAGATAGCAGTCCGGCAGGTCGGTGCTGTCGAGGTCGAACGACAGAAACGATCCTCGGGGCATCCCGTCGTCGACGGTGGTCACCACGTCGTAGAGGAGCGTGTCGAGCTGGCCGCGGTTGTTGAGGAGCGCGTCGGAGATGACCTCGCCATAGTTGTGTGACACCCAGTCGTCGTCGTCGACGAAGGTGACGTACGGTGCCGATGCGCGATCGATCAGCTCGTTGCGCTTCTGCCCCACGGAGAGCCCCGGTCGATCGTCGACCAGGAAGGGGACGCCCTGCCTGGTCAGCTCGGCCAGCAGGAGCTCCAGGAACTCCCGGCGCTGCGGAACGGTCGGGATGAGGACCTGGAACTCCCGAAGGGGCGGCCTGGCGCCAAACATCGCCGTCCGCCGGGTGAGACTCTCGCGATGAAGGCCGAGGTAGTAGCCGGGCGTCTTGGGCGATTGGTTCCAGTAGATTGCCAGCCGCGCCCTCCAATTCGGTGAGTAAATGCCGTCGGAGTCGCCATCGTCCGTTATGAAGGTGTTTGCCTTCCAGGGTTGAAAGCCGTGTTGTTGCCGAAATGAAAAGACCGCCTGTCCGGCGTTGGTGTGCTGAGGGGCATCGTGCCGCGCCCGAATCTCGTCGTTGATCTGACCGTGGGCGTGATGGAAACGAAGGTCCATTCCGTCGAGGACGGCATTCCGACCACAGGCCACCGCGGAAAATTCGTTGTCCGACCACATCGACCAATAGGCGTCATGAAGCATGTAGCCGAAGGCGTTGTAGTACTGGCGGGTCATGATCGCGTGGGGGAGGAAGGTGGCGCTGGCCGTGAGACCGTCGGAGATGGAAAGCACCGCGCTCGTCGCGCCGTTCTGCAGCTTCTCCCGGATGCGGGCGTCCCATCCCGTCGGGGCGTGAAGATCGTCGGAGCACTGAATCAGGATGTCTCCCCGAGCCTTGCGGGCGGCGAGGTTCCAACCGTCGACGCAACAGGGACGTCCTGGGTTCAGGAAAACTCTCGTGCGGGGCAGCGCCGCCAGGGACCCTTGGTGAGCGGCGAAAGCGACGTCAATCGTCACGACGAACTCGATCGCCTCGGTGTCGCTGGCGTTGCCGATCCAATCCTGAACGCGCGCAGGCACGAGAGTTGGACGAGCGGATGTGTAACAGACAGAAATCAAGGCTCTTTCGCCAGAGTCCCGTGACGGGCGGCCAGTATACAGCCGATCGTTCGGCGGGTGCCACCGTCGGAAAGGAGGTCCGCGCCGCCGAAGTTGACATCGACCGGGTACTTCAGAGACCATTGCGCGGTCGTTGCAAATCGGAGGGAGAGCCGGGGCCGTGAAGAGATGAGGCGGGCGGTCGTAAATGTCGCGACGGAGCGGTACGTCGCCGGCCAGCGCAGATTGAGGGCCGCCCTCGAAGACGGCTCGGGCGAAGGCTCAGAAGTCGTCTGCTGGACCGATGCCTTGCCGGCGGGCTCGCCGGAACACGACGAGGTCCCCTATGCCTTCAAGGCCTTTGCGATCGAGGCTGTCCGCCGGCGCGGCTTTCGCTATGTCCTGTGGGCTGACGCGTCGGTCAAGCCGATCCGTCCGCTGGAGCCGCTCTGGAACCTGATTGAGCGTCAGGGCTATTGGTTCAGCGACAACGGGTGGGACAACGGGGAGTGGACTTGGCCCACGGCGTACCGGGATCTCGGCATTACGCCCGAGGAGAACTGGGGCATCAAGCACGTCGTCGCCACGGCGTTCGGGCTGGACCTGCAGCATCCCCAGGGGCTCGCGTTCCTGGAGGAGTATCTCCGGTTGGCGAAGACCAAAGCCTTCTGCGGTCCTTGGTTCAATCGCTTACACCCGGACTACACACGCCACGGGCCATCCCCACGGACGGGAGAGTGCGCGGACCTCAAGATCCGGGGCCATCGCCACGATCAAACGGCCGCAAGCATCGTCGCGCATCGACTGGGATTGACGTTGACCGCGCCCCCGAGGTGGATCGCCTACCATCCTCACCAGACGCCGGAAACTGTGCTGTCGATCGAGGGCCTCTAGACGACCATGAAGAAGTGCGTCATCAACTTCGCGAGAAATGGGTGGTACCCGGCGGGGCAGCGCCGTCTGGACGCCAGCCTCCGCAACGTCGGCTTCGATGGGGACGTGCTCATCTGGTCCGAGGAACAGCAGATCGGCGCGCCGGGACATGGCGTCTCGCCGTATGCTTTCAAACCGTTTGCGCTCCGGGAGGCCGCTCGACGTGGCTATGACCTGGTCATCTGGGCGGACGCCTCGGTCTGGGCCATCCGGAACATCGAGCCGATGTTCGGTCACCTCGAACGAAACGGCTGGATGCTGTTCTTCAATTGCCAGGCGGGCAGCTGGACCAGCGATGCCTGCCTGGCCTCCTTCGGCGTCACCCGCGACCAGGCGATGGAGATCCCCATGCTGATGGGGATCTGTATGGGCTGGAACCTGAAGTGGCCCCAGTGTCAGGCCTTTCTGAGCAGCTGGCTCGAGAAGGCCTCGGACGGGGTGACCTTCCCCGGCTCATGGACGAACCGCCAGCAGGAGGTCTCGACGGATCCCCGCGTCCTGGGCCACCGCCACGATCAGAGCGCCGCCAGCTTGATCGCCTGGCGGCTGAACATGGACCTCATCGCTCCGGACGAAACGTACTTTCAGTACTACGAGAATTCACGGCGGGTCTCCTTCCAATCGGACCCGGATCTCGGCCTGATGAAACCGCACACCGTCATGGTGGCCCAGGGGATGTGAGGTGAGCGCCCAGCCCCTGCTTTCGATCTTGGTCCCTGCGGTCTTCGATCGCGGATTCGCACCGGTCTGCACGAACCTGGCCGAACAGGCCAAGGACTCTCGCGAGGTGGAGATCTTGCTGCTCTACGACAACAGAATGAGGTCGACGGGCCACAAGCGACAGGTGCTTCTCGACAGCGCGCGCGGTCGGTACATCACCTGCTTGGACGACGACGACGACGTCGCTCCCGATTACCTCAGCGTCGTGCTCGACGCGATCCGGTCTGCCGAGCAGGAGATCGACGTCATCGTCTTCAATTCGCAGTGCGTGTTGAACGGGGGGAATCCGTTCGTCGTGCGGACAGGCATCGAGTACGAGAACGAGCAGTGCTGGCAGAACGAGGGACGTTGGAGCGATATCCGTCGGAAGCCTTGGCACTGGTGCCTCTGGCGCAGCGGCCTGGCGAAGGCTGCCTCCTTTCCCGACGGGTACATCGATGACGATTGGTTCTGGCTTCGCCAGATGATCCCGCTGGTCAAGCGCCAACACCGGATTGATCGGGTGCTGCACTACTATCACTATGACAAGGCCAGGTCTCTTTCCAATCAGGGAGAGGCCACGACATGAACCTCGTGGAAGGGACGTTCGCCGGGCTGGCGGGAGAAGAGATCGCGCTTTTCCAGAGGCTCCTGGCGGACCTCGAAGGGGAGGGGGTCGAGATTGGCTGTCTGGACGGCTACAGCACGGCGCACATTCTGGAGTGCTCGAAGCTGCGTTTGACGTCGATCGATCCCTTCATCCCTGATTCCATGGCGCCGCATCTCATCGGGAGCCGCGCGCGGTTCAGCGACAACGTGGCTCCCTGGAAGGAGCGCTCGACGCTGGTCGAGGACTACTCCTGGAACGTCGCGGGTCGGTGGAATAAGCCGCTCGAGTTCCTCTTCATCGACGGCGAC
>Ga0210387_10004877_pt1 | contig 10289 bp, 8 predicted proteins | sample IncBWC7OmetaG_FD_160108 | JGI IMG/M metagenome (GOLD analysis project Ga0210387, IMG submission 160108) | Forest soil microbial communities from Barre Woods Harvard Forest LTER site, Petersham, Massachusetts, United States - Inc-BW-C-7-O ...
CTTCGGCTTCGCCAACGATCCCGCCGACTATCTTGCCTATTGCTTTGTGGCAGTTGTAGTGAGCCGGATGTCACTGCATGAAGATAGGCACCGACTCCCAGTCAGCAGGCTTACGGGAGAACCACAGTTTTCCATGGCGGTGTCCACCTAAAATAGGGATGACGATACAACTTTTGACAGAGATCGCTCGAGGTGTGATACCAGAGGTGTTAATTTATGAGAAAAAGCTCCGGGCATTGTAAGGTCAAAATGCTTTGTGCTCTATTCTTGTCGGCAATTGCTACTCTTGTCTTTACAGGCAACTCTGCATTGGGTCAGCAGCCACACCCAGATAAGCCGGCACCTCCGCCGCAAGCGCAAGGATATAAGCTAGCGTTCGCGGGTGAGTTCGACAGACTTGACCTCAGCCCGGACGGTCGGGGAATACACGCGTGGTACGAGGGCATCTGGTTTAACCACCAACACGCATCACGAAAAAATATTTCCGTTGCTAATTCGATGCTCTGTTTGGAATGGGAGCGAGGACAAGGGGCGGTAGACACGAGCATTACGACTTTTTCACCTCAGGCAGGAAACAATGGGGCCTGGCGCTACGGTTATTTCGAAGCGCGCTTGCGGTGGGATGTAGTCAAAGGCGCATGGCCTGCCTTCTGGCTGATTCCCGTGGAAGATGCAACCGGCCAGGATATTTATAATGGGACGAAGGAGTCGGGCGAAATCGACATCTTCGAAGGTCAAGGCGACCACCCGCATGTTTTCTACGGCACCATTCATGATTGGGTGAACCTCCGCGATCATGCAAACAAGAACAACTTTTTTGCTCTCCCCGGCAATGTGGATTTGTCCCAATTCCACACCTACGGTCTGCTTTGGACGCCCGGAAAAGTGACCTGGTACCTGGACAACCAACCGCTGCACTCTGAGAGTACGCCTGCCATATTTGATCGTCAGGACTTCTTCCTCGTTCTCACCATGCAAGAGGGAGATGACTGGAAAGCTGGGAATCTTTCTGGCGTGACCGCACCCAGGATGACCCTGAATGTCGATTGGGTACGAGTGTGGCAACCGTAGGAGCGCCACTTTTTACAAGGCGCGTTGAGGCAGAAAGTGAGTTGTCGTTTCCCTGGCAGGTAGCGAACCGGATAGCTGAGGTCTACCCGATTGGATAGAAAGGATCTCGATCTGCGCCTTCGTGCTTTGCTGCCCACGAACGTCATTGAAGCCAAGTTTCTGCACCGGTTGGAGATACACGAGGCGAGGAGCCGGACGGCAATGGGCCCACGAGTGGCACCGCATCTGCTCTTGTATGAGTGGAAACGCGACAATACCGTGACCAAAGTGGAAGGGAGAAAGTGATCGACCATGTCTGACGTTCACTGTGGTACTATCAATGTTCTGCCGAGCGGGTTGCCGGCTGTGGCCAGTCCCGAGCCGCGATCGAGTGGTTCCGGATCATTTCATGGAGAAGAACGCATTTTCCTGCACACTCCCGAGCCGTTCTCATCGGCTGCGTTGTACGTCGAAGCTCTGTCTCGCGCGCTTACCTCGGAAGGAACTCCGATCCACATTGTGTGTCCCAGCAATCATCAGTGCCTGGAAGAATTCAACCATAACCCCTTAATCACGGTTCACCCCACGATTGCACGTTCCACCGACGGCGAGCAGGGTTTATTGGGGAAAGTGGTTGTCAACGTTCGATTTCTGCTTTCCTCGTTGGCCGTTTTGTTTTTTGCTATCCGACGTGGCGATCTAGTGCATTTTCAATATAGCTTGCACTTGCCTTTCGGCGCACTCTTCTTCTTGTGCGCTCGGGTTCGCGGCTGCAAGATTGTGTATACCGCTCACGATCCGCTACCCCACAAGTGGAAGATGCCGAAGAAGCTGCGCTGGGTGGAGACACGTGCGCTGCGGTGGATGTATCGCGTCAGCAACATCATCATTGTTCATAATGAAGTCGGAAGGCGCACGATCCTGGAACGGTTCGGCGAGGATAGCGCAAAGCTTAAGGTGATACCTCAGGGCCCCTACGAGCTTGGCACCGACACATTACCGATGCCCGAATCGGAGTATCTGGAAGTGCTTCTGTTCGGCGCGCTGCGCGAGAATAAGGGCGCTCACCTCGCCGTTGAGGCCATTCAGCAGCTTTATAGGGAGGAAGTCCCGATACGCCTCACCATTGCCGGAGCCGTTCTTAACCGAAACGAGCGGGACTACTGGGAGCGCTGCCAGGAGTTGATTCGGAGATGCCCTCAGCCGATCCGCTTGATCGAGGGTTTCGTTCCCGACGAACAGCTTCCTGAACTGTTTGCCAGTTGCCATTGCTTTCTGCTGCCGTACACCCAATTCTTTTCGGATAGCGGTGTCGCATCTATAGCACTGGCGAATGGACGGCCGGTAATTGGAACCAGAGCAGGAGGGCTCGGCGCCTTGCTCCAGGCTTCTAACGGCGGGCTCGTCATTGAGGAAGCTTCTGCGGACGCGGTTGCCACCGCGTTGCGCCAGGCCGTTATTCTGGGCCGGCGTCGACTGGACGAGTTCGGGCGGGAAGGCAGGGCTTGGATACTGCGAGAGTGCGGCTGGCCGAAAATCGCCCGCGAAACCCTCCAGGTGTACTCGGCTCAACAGTTCGCAGCACCAACCGCCACCCGGATCAGCTCGATTCCGCACCCGGGAAGTGCGCCATCGTAATTCTCAAGCGTTGGTTTAACTAACGTCCAGGCCGGGGTCCCCAAATGTCAAACCAGTCTTTGGGGTCCCGACCCCGGACGACCTCGGCAATAACCCAAAATGACCCACCTGTGCTCCTCCCCGAGACCCTGCTGACCCAAGACCCCTGCTGAAAACACAATTTGGCACAGCGCAATGAGGTGGTGGGCAGCTCGTCCACGCCGAGGCCGGGTTGGCGCGACCGGAATCCACTGAGGCTCACCTGAGACGCGCGAGAGATGTTCTTCAGGCTCTCAGCTATATCTCCTGCCGGTTCCAGGCAAAGCCTCGTTTTGGATTTTTCACGACCAGGATTCTCGCCATCGCTACGCGAATGCGCTCCGGCTCTATCGGAATGGTTTGTCCCCGTAGGCTTTTGGATAACTCAGAAACCGATTCAAAGGGTGCACCTCCTACTCTCCCGTAATAAATCGGGCCTCAAGCGCCAGCACCGCTTGGACTTACACACCGCACGCAGGACTCATAAGAAAGCGCGCCGTCTGGCAGGCCTCTTGCTTCTCTCATGAGCGAGACAAGTTCGAAAGGACTACAGCAATCACGACCATGACTACAACGCTGAAAGATAACGTTTCGCAACTGCATCAGGCGCCACAGAGCCTGTCAGCAGAGATGGCAGGGAACGGTCTGGAACAATCCCACACGAAACGGCCCGGGCGGATTGTCATCCTTATCACGACCCTGACTTTCGGGGGTGCCGAAACGCAGGTCGTTCGCCTCGCCACTGAGCTGAAGACGAGAGGCTGGACGGTTTGCGTAGTGTGCATGGTTAAACCAACCGCGTACATGAGTCAGTTGGAAGCGCAGCACATCCCGGTTCACTCGCTGGACATGAAACGAGGTGTACCGGACGTGAGGGCTGTATTCCGTCTCGCCTCCCTCATCCGCGACTTTCGAGCGGATATTGTGCATTGCCATATGTTCCACGCGAACCTCTTGGGCCGTGTCACCAGGCTTTTCTGCCGAATACCGGCCTTGGTGTGCACTGCCCATAACTTTAGAGAGACGTCGGAACAAGACGGACCCACCTGGCACAAGGAACTCCTCTACCGCATCACGGACCCCCTGGCAGACAAAACCACGATCATCTGTAACGCGGCATTCGAGCGATACGTTCGCGTGGGTGCGGTGCCGCGTAGGAAGTTTCAGATGATTCCGAATGGTGTCGACACCGATCACTTCATGGGCTCGAAAAACCGGAGAAGGAACGCGCGCGAAGCGCTCGGCATTAGTTCCGATTTCGTATGGCTCGCGGTCGGCCGATTGGTCAAACAAAAGGACTATCCGACACTTTTCCGCGCCCTTGAGCTGCTCAAGCACGAGCGATTTGTCCTTTTGCTTGCCGGCAACGGGCCCCTGGAAGAAAAGTTACGGGAAGAATGCAGGACGCGTGGATTGGAGGGACAGGTTCGTTTTTGTGGCGCCCGCGAAGACATCCTTGACCTCTACAGCGCTGCCGACGCTTTTGTGATGTCGTCCGAGTTTGAAGGTCTCTCGGCGGCCCTGCTGGAAGCAGCGTCGACAGGCCTCCCGGCAGTGGTCACCGATGTGGGTGGTAATGCCGACGTCGTTAAGGATGAAATCACAGGTTACGTGGTGCCTCCGGCGGCGCCGAAACGACTGGCCACGGCTATGCATCGGCTGATGGCTCTCTTGCCAGAGAGCTTACAGACGATGGGCGATGCCGCCCGCCAGCTCTGTCACGAACAGTTTCGGATTGCAGCCGTGATGGATCAGTGGCTCGACCTTTATGCCACGTTCCCGCGGCATGCTGAAGTCGTTCCGATCAAAACAGCAAGTCAAAGTCGCGATTCCCAAGGGAGAGGCCCGGAGCAATCGATTCACACTGAACCGCAATCCTGCTTGTCGAGTCAGTCGGAGGTGACGCGATGAGCGCTGCCCGTGCTAACTTCTCGGACCCACGCGGGACCAACAACGCACTTCCAGCATCTGCCCAGGAATTCCAGACGAGCCGTGGGCGGAAGCGCCCTGGTGCGCTGGTTATATCACTCGATTTCGAACTTCATTGGGGAGTTCGCGATTCCGCGCCCCTCGATGGCAACGAACGGGCCCGACTGCTGTCAGCGAGACGGATCGTCCCCCGTATGCTCGACTTATTCGAGGAGTTCTCAATTCACGCTACGTGGGCCACCGTCGGTCTTATGTTTGCGCACTCCCGAACAGAGGTTGAAGCGTTGAAGCCCACCCGGCGGCCCAAGTACCGGGACAGCCGGTTGGATCCTTATCAGGAAACGCTTGGAGCGGGGGAGGCTGACGATCCCTTTCATTTTGCTCCAAGCCTGATTGCAGAGATAGCGAGCAGACCCGGTCAGGAGATTGCGTGTCACTCGTTTTCTCACTACTACGCCATGGAGCCGGGACAAGGCGCCGAGGAATTCGAAGCCGACCTGAGGAGTGCGGTGGCCATCGCAGCCCAATCGGGTCATAGCTTACGTTCCTATGTCTTTCCCCGGAACGAAGTCAATCCTGAGTACCTTTCGATTCTCAAACGTTTTGGGATCCTGGCCTATCGTGGAACGGAGCCGACCAAAATCAAGCAGGCGCGTTCGTTTAGTGAGCAGCGGCGTCCCCATAGAAGGCTTGGTCGGCTGTTGGACAGCTATCTGGATCTGTGCGGAAAGCAGACCTGTCTATGGCCGCTTGACGGGAGACTTATCTCGGTCGCAGCCAGCCGATACCTGCGGCCTTACTCGCCTATTCTTCAGCCATTCGAAGCTTGGCGGCACGCGCGAATCGAACAAGCCATGAAGTACGCGGCCGAGCAGGGCGAAGTCTTCCATCTGTGGTGGCATCCTGAGGACTTCTCCTATCACTGCGACGAGAATCTCGGTTTTCTTCGCTCTGTGTTGAGGACCTTTGACAGCTATCGCGCCCAGCATGGAATGGTCTCCGTCGGCATGGCGGAGATACACAGCGCTCAGCCCATCTGCACGTCGTAACAGGAGCTATATGAACTTATTTAAGACCGTAGAAAATGAAATTGATAACGGCTCTTCTGCAACCAAGGATAGCGGCAAACCTCGAATCCTGTACCTCGTGACTCGAGCCGAGCGCGGAGGTGCCCAGACGCACGTACTCGACCTAGCATGCTCCATGCGACCTGACTTCGAGGTAAGTGTTGCCACCGGAGAAGAAGGCTTCCTTACGGAAGCTTGTCGCGAAAGAGCCATCCCCGTTTACGTATTGCCCCATTTGCAGCGGGAAGTCAGGCCAATTGCGGACGCTCGAGCTTTCCGGGAGATTTGGCAATTGATCCGGAAACTGCGACCAGATCTTCTCCATCTGCACACCTTCAAGGCTGGTTTTCTTGCCCGGCTCGCGGGTCGAATACTTCGGATTCCTTCCGTTTACACCATTCATGCCTGGCTTTACGGGACAGCGGCGGTATCGCGCTTCTCCAGTGCTCTGAGCGGCCCTTGCGAGCGCTTGGCGGCGCGCTGGTGCGAACGCATTATCACGGTTTCCCGGGCTGGAGCGCGAATCGTGCGCGGGCACCGAATCGGATCTCCTTCCAAGCTTGTCACCATTCACAATGGTCTCCCGGATTGCTCCGAACAGGCCCGACTTTCACCGACCGAAATGCCCGTGATCACAATGGTGGCGCGGTTTATTGAGGGCAAGGACCACGACCTTCTACTCCGGGCCTTTGCCCGCACTCCTAAAGGACCGCGGCTTCGTTTGGTAGGCGACGGTCCTACTCGAGCCAGCGTGGAAAGCCTGGCACAAGAACTTGGTATTCAGGAGCAAGTGGATTTCCTGGGCAATCGCGACGACGTTGCTTCGCTCCTCGCCACCTCAGACGTGTTTGTGCTCGCATCGCGATCCGAGATGCTTCCAATCAGCATCTTGGAGGCGATGAGGGCAGGGCTGCCAGTGATCGCCTCCGATGTCGGCGGGGTTGGAGAAGCCGTTACGCATAATGAAAACGGATTTCTAGTGCCTAGCGGTTCTGTCTCCGCTTTGGCGCAGGCATTGACCGATCTGACCAACGACTATGCGCTTCGCCTACGCATGGGTCAGGCAGGGCGCCAGCGCTTTACGCGTCAGTTCTTGAGCTCATCCATGCAAGAACGCACTCGATGCATCTATTGGGGCGTGTTGCTGAGCCTTGGCAGCCGTGGGAGACTGGCGCCGCCTGCAAACTGGCAAACCGCTTAATCAGGATGCATGTGTGTCCGAAAAGATGGAAGCGCGCCACGACGCGGAGCGCACAGAAAAGGAAAGGAAGAGAATGAATATCATGGCAACCACCACAACTCTGCCCCTCACTGCCGCATGCGTCGAACCGATCGGTCTATTCCATTCAAGCGGTGAAGAGATTCCGCCGGCCGCTGAGAGCGATCCGGCAGCTAAGAACTTTGTGCTACCCGAGCGGGCGCGATGTCTTGGCCCGTCTTGTGAGTCATTGAATATGGAAGCGCGGCAACTGCACCCTTGCCCGTCTTCTCTCGAAGGTGATGCCTTGTATGATGGGCATCGAGATTGGTTCCGACGCCCAGGTTGTGCGGGGGCTGTTCATTCACGGCACAGGCGTGGTCATCGAAGAAACAGCGACCATGGAAGACGATGTAGCTTTAGATCACGGGATGACACTGGCCGGCGCAGGCAAGGAGTAGGGCGCACACCACTCCACAATCGGCGACCACGCCATCATTGGGGGAGGTGCCAAGGGTTTTGGGAAACATCACTCTGGACAAAAACCACCGTATCCGAACCTGGCGCGGTGGGGCTCCGGGATATGCCGGACGCGTCCACTGTTGTTGTTGGCTTTCCCCGCCGCACTGTTTTCCAGAATGGCAGGCGGGTCTTGGCTGATTCCGAGCTGGACGATGATTCCCTCCCTTAGCTCTTCCGGAATCGCATCCTTTACCTTTTGTCCAAAGCTCGGGCCGGAACCACTTGGGCAACCATGCGCCGATACTTTAGTCCAGACCCCGCATGGCGCTGATTAGCCGCGTCCGTGTTGTCGGTAGAGTCATGTGTCCAGCAACACAGTCTCTGCTTCGATGCGAGGAATTTTGACGGCAATGACGTTGGGGGAGATCAGCTAATCGCTCAGCGCTCTGTTCTTCCTTAATGATAGTTGCAAAATCGCTCGGTCGCTCTTGCCCAACGCGTTGCGGCCACGCTCGGGAGCTTGATGTTGGCATCTTCGAACACTTATTGAATCCGGCTTGCAATGCGGGAATGCTATTGGGGCACTCATCCAAGGGCTCTTGGCGTTATCGAGACCTACGCCTCTGTCAGCCCGCCCTATTCTCATTGCTCTTCACTGTTCGGGTGAGCATACAAGACTCATGCCGCCTAACGGCGTGCTCAGGCGGCTGTCTCCGGCAGTCTCAGTCAGTCTCAGGCGGCTGTCTCAGGCGGCTGTCTTGACAAAGGAACGGGGCTGTGTAAACCTTCGAAACGCTATTCCCGGGCCCCTGATCTTGTTCACAGGAGAAAACTGTGAAAAAATTGCGCGCATTCTCTGGGCTCCTCGTGACTTTCTTCACTCTAAACTTGATGAGTGCTTTTGCTCAGCTGCCTAACGTGACTGGTCCTTGTACCGTACAGAGCGGCAAGCTCGCATGTGCAATTCCGCAGGAATATGGAGTCGTTTCGAATGGACCGATCAGTTTTAACGGCGCCTTGTACTCGTACGGCGGCCCCCCTAAGGTTGTGGACAGCCACCCGGGTCATTTTGCGTCTGATTTCTCTACAACATTATCGCCTTTAACCGGTAATATCGCTCGGCAGGCCAACCTTCTGCCGCTCGCTTCTCCCTCTTCCGGAGTGCTGTTGACCTACGATTCGTCCCTCAAAACTTTCGTGGTCAGTACAGATAGTCTGGGACCGATTCTCGGCGAGCGCGGCGACACGATCGGGCGTCATAAATTGTTTCTTGGCTTCAGTTACCAGTACTTCAATTTCGACCAAATTGATGGCATCAATCTGCGCAGCGTACCCGCGGTTTTTGCACACCGGCCAGACACGAACGATGACGGCTCCTCTTCGAGCTGTAACTCATCCGTTTCGGCCCCCCCGTCCGCGAACCTCAACGGATGTGCCTTTGTTCGCGACGCCATCGGCACACAGAATTCAATTGCCCTTACGGTCAATCAGTACACGGGATATATTACGTTTGGTTTGACCAGCCACGTCGACGTTTCCATGGTGATTCCGTTCGAGACCGTTCGGTTCAATGTCTTCTCGAACGCGACGATTATTCTTGGCTCAGACGGCTCGTGGAAACCAACTCCAGGCAGCCCTGACGCTTTATTGTTTAACCAGAACCAAACCAATACAAACGGGAATCCCTACTTCTTTCACCTGCTCAGGGGCTGCCCGAATACGAGTCCGGCCGCGGGTCCATCCGGTCTTGCTCCTCAATGTTTGAACCACAGGTTTCCAGATCCGAACTTCCTAGGATCTGGCAGCAGCGCTGTCAACTCTGCTTCAGGGATTGGGGACGTAGTCGCGCGCGTAAAATGGAACGCTTGGTCCGGAGAACACATGCGATTCGCGAGCGGGCTCGACGTACGTTTTCCGAGCGGAGACGCTCTGAACTTCTTGGGTTCTGGATCTTACGGCGTGAAACCCTTCGTAGTGTTTTCCTATAAGGCGCGGGTTTCTCCGCATGTCCTGTTCGGCTATGAGTGGAACAGCAACTCCATCCTGACGAGCAGACAAATTACTCTTACCGTTTTTGGCGCGCCTCAGCAGCAGAACAAAGGCCTGACCACAGGTCAGAAAGGGTACATGCCTAGCGATTTCGTTTATACCGCTGGCATCGACGCCGGAATTACTAAATGGCTGACGGGCGCTTTCGACATTGTGGGAGCCAGATTTCTCCGTGCGGGAACGGAGTCGGTCACCTCGCAGCCGTTTCTCGCGCCCTGCAACTCGGGTTGCACAGTCCTGCCCAGCCCAAACACAGTCTCCATGAACAGTCTTTTGCCACATAACGATGCCTCCTATAGCATCGATAACGCGTCGATCGGTGCCAAGATCCGGCCCATCCCGAAGGCTTCCAGACTCGTGCTGACTGCTAATGTTCTCGTAAGACTGGATGGTGGTGGCCTGCACTCAAAACCTGCTCCGCTGGTTGGATTGGGATACACGTTCTGAGGGTCACAGTCAGGGTTTGCTTTTCTAGGTCGCTAAGACCACGACAGCACACCGGCGCAATCAGGAAGGTCATCACTGAACATCATCAATGCGCCAGGTTCCGTTCGATTTTGAGAGCTTAAATACCGTGCGGTCTCGAATGCTGCGAGTGCTCTGACCTTTGGCGGTGTAGTCCTGAGCAATCACCGTCGTTGCCACCGCAGTGTCGCCACCAGCCGCAATATCAATCTGTTCGCTGTCGAGTTTCATACGAATAGAGCTTGCAGTGGCAAAGCTCGTTTTAAATTTGCTATAGCGGTCGCCCATTTTCGGCCAGACCTGCTGCAATGCGTCAGCATCCCGGTGCTCGAAGGCATCAATGTAGCGCTGGATCACGGAACGAACCTCCGAACGAACCTCCCGGAGGTCGACGGCTGGTGGTAAAACCTGAT
>Ga0210387_10004878_pt1 | contig 10289 bp, 6 predicted proteins | sample IncBWC7OmetaG_FD_160108 | JGI IMG/M metagenome (GOLD analysis project Ga0210387, IMG submission 160108) | Forest soil microbial communities from Barre Woods Harvard Forest LTER site, Petersham, Massachusetts, United States - Inc-BW-C-7-O ...
TCGAATAGCGGGTGGATTTGAGGTCAGCGGAATAATATCTTTCGGATCCGGACAATATCTGACCGCGACTACCAGCGCAGTGGATCCAGGCGGCGTTGGTCTCCTGGTTGGGCCAGCGACTGGCCGACCTGATTATATTTCCAATCCCAATGCTGGAGCTGCTTCGCACACTCTACGGCAATGGTTCAATACCGCTGCCTTCCAGCTAGTTCCAACCGGTCAGTACAGGCCGGGGAATGATGGCGATTCCAACATCCTGGGACCAGGCTATGAGAACTGGGATCTGAGTCTCTTCCGCAACATTCTAATTTGGAAAGAGGCCAGCTTTCAACTGCGCGCTGAAGCATACAACGTGTTCAATCACACTAATTTCAGTGGTGTTCAAACTACATTGGGTACAAGCAATTACGGTCAGGTTACAGCAACTGGCCCGAACCGTGCGTTGCAATTCGGCGGCAAATTTACGTTTTGAAACCGCCGAAGGTCTTTCAACTAAGTTTCTGAGCGGGGCTCCAATAGTCCGTAGCCGAAGGAGTTGAGATGAAGTCGATTATTGCAGTCGCGTTGTTGATTTGCTCCTCGTGGTATGCGCATTCGGCTGATATCGTCGCTGATCTTTCGGGAGTTAAGCCTGGTCCAATTACAGTCAGTTCTGCGGCCCAGTCGCTTGACGTGAGTTGGAGTGACTCAAACTCGCACCAATGGAGAACGACGTTTTCGTTGGATGTGACGAAACCCCTGATTACTTCGATAGCAGCGGACGGGCAGAATGTGGTTAGTCTGGCGAGACCTGTCTACCGTGTTGCAACAGGAAAGCGGAGTGGGGGATGGGACGCATTCTTCGATTTCCCTCCGGCGAACCCCGCCGGGACGCAGCGCTTTATGCAGGAGTTTCATCCAAGCACCGTCACTGCGCGCACGGTAGGAGACCGCGTAGAGGTAACGTTTAATGGGATGAAGTTAGGCATCTTCGATGGCTCACTGCGCTACGTATTCTATCCAGGCAGTTCGCTTATCCAACAGGTGGCGCTGCTGAGCACTAGCGAAAAGGACACCGCCTACTTCTACGACGCCGGGCTGCAAATGACGTCGACACAGGACCTAAGGGCCGGCGGCAATATGGGTTCGTCGATCTCGTATTACAACGCTGATGGCGAACTGGCCCACGTGACGCCACCTTATGGGTCGGAACGCCATACTTTGGAGGTTCGCTATCGAACGGTTGCGGCCAAAATGGGAATAGGCAGCCTCGCAGTATTTCCTCCGCCGCACCGCTACTTCTTTGCGCGAGATTACACGACGAACCAAGGGTATCTCTGGTACACCGCGTGGCGCGGACAGGTGGGTCTCGGTGTGCAGCAGTATCCTGACGATAATACTGGGATCGACCCCTGGATGAATGCGCCACCCGGGACAGTGCAGGAGATGGGGCTATTCCTTTTGCCCGGGCTTCAGGACGCGGATGCTACCCTGAAACACGTTCTGGCCTATACGCACGGCGACCGGTTCCCTCATGTGGATGGATTTATCACTTTTTCGCCACATTGGCATTTAGCGTACACCGTGCAGGCGATGGAGCGAGGGGCTAATTGGGTGCCTCCCTTTAAGCCGTTAATGGAGGCCGCCGGCATCGATTCGGCCATGATCATGGATTTCCATATCGATGGTCACCCAAGCGATCTAACAGAAGTGCGACTGCACGAGTTGGAGGAGTATTACAAGGTTTGCAGGGAACGATCGAACTCAACGTTCCTGTTAATTCCGGCGGAAGAGGCCAATGTGATTTTGGGAGGGCATTGGGGACTGGTCTTTCCAAAGCCGGTTTACTGGATGCACGATCGCACGCCCGAGCAGCCCTTCAAGACGGCAGAGGCAAAGTACGGGACAGTCTATCGCGTGCACACGCCGGACGATGTGTGGGCTATGGTGAAAGCGGAGGGCGGTTATGTGTATCAAACACATCCCCGTACCAAAGGCTCAACAGGATATCCTGACAAGGTTCTGGACACAACCTACTTTCGCGATCCTAGCTATCTGGGAACGGGCTGGAAGTCCATGCCGTCCGACTTGTCATTGCCTCAGTTGGGCGAGCGAGGATTCAAAGCGTTGGATGACGTCAATAATCTGGGGCTGCATAAACACATGATTGGAGAGATCGACGTCTTTCAATTGAACTCGACAGATGAACTGTACGGGTTGTTGAACATGAACTACCTAAGAATCCCGAAGCTACCGGACTTCGACCACTACGATGAGATCCTCAAGTCAATCCAGAAGGGAGATGGGTTCATTAGCACCGGGGAAGTGTTGCTGCCGAGCTTCTCGCTTTCAGGCAAAACCGATGAAGTGGACGTGGGTGCGCAAGTAAGGTCGACATTCCCGCTGCGGTTGGCAGAAATCGTGTGGGGGGACGGATCCAACACGCATCGGGAGAAAATTGATCTCGATTCGGCGCACGATTTTGATGACCATGCTTATGCTTGGAAAGCGAAAACGCCGGGATGGACGTGGGCGCGGCTTGAGGTTTGGGATGTGGCGGGCAACGGAGCCTTCACGCAACCGATCTGGCGGGATCAGCAACGTTAGAGCACAACGCGGCTGACGGACAGGAAGCTTGGGACTGGATGTGATTCTATTGCAATACTGCTCCTAAAATGCTATCGCAGGCTCAGGAGCAACGAGAATTCAACAATCTTTGGAAGGACCGGCGCTACAAGGACACGCAGAAGAGGATGTTTACAGATACTGTCAGCCCCACGATCGGAACAACAACTCCTTTACCAGCGCGCGTTGCTAACTGGTAACGGACATGGTTTTAGGCGAACCTCTACATCAATGGTTTTGACCATGCCCAAATCGAATCGTCAAATCTCAAGGCGCACTTTCCTCAGTAAAGCTGCCGCCAGCGCGTGCGGACTCGCACTGGAGCAGGCACATGCAGCGAAGCCATCGAAGCAACCGAACATTCTCTGGATCATGTCGGACGAGCACAATCCCCAGGTCGCGAGCTATTACGGGAACAAACTCGTCCAAACGCCCAATGTCGATTTGTTAGCTCAGCACGGAATCACTTTCGATGCCCACTATTGCAACTCGCCTCTTTGCGCTCCATCGCGGCTGTCATTGACTGCGGGGAAGTATGCCTCACGAGTGGACGCCTGGGGACTGACGAGTGAATTGCCAAATGCCGACATAACTTCACTACCGAGAGTGTTGAACGCGGCTGGCTACGAGTCTTTTCTTTGCGGGAAGCAGCACTACGACTACACCAGACGGTACGGATTCACGGAGATTGGTGGGAACTTTAATAACTGGTACAAGACAGGCAAGGGACATCGCCTACTGCCCACACATACTCAGCAAGAAAGGCTTTCCCCGCGATTTGACGGCTTCCATCCTGGCGACCATGGCAGCACCGTTGAGCATGACCGTCGAGTAACGACAGGTGCCGTAGACTTTCTTTCCAGGCGCGGAGAAAATAAGAGGCCGTTTTTTCTTTTCGTTGGCTATATGGCGCCACATTTCCCGTTGATTGTGCCGGAAGCCAACGTTCTGCCGTATCGTGGCAAGGTAGCGATGCCGGAGATTCCGGATGGCTTTCTGGATCGCTTGACGACAAACTACAAGGTGCAGCGCGCGGGCTTTGAAGAGATTGGCGTCCCCGACGACACTGTCCGACGAGGACGTGAACTTTACTACGGGTTGACAGACTGGGCGGATAACGAAATCGGCAAAGTGCTGACGGCGCTACGCACCCATCCTGAAATCGCTAAGAACACCGTCATCATTTATTCCTCCGACCACGGAGAAAACATGGGCGAACACGGCATGTGGTGGAAAAACTGCATGTATGAGCCCTCAAGCAGAGTGCCGCTTGTGATCTCCTGGCCTGGGCGGTGGAGTGGCGGACAGCGGCGCAAGGGGGCATCGTCCCATGTCGACCTGGTAAAGACAGTGGCAGAGATCGCTGGCGCGCGCACGCCTGAGGACTGGAACGGCACCTCGATGCTGCATTGGATGGATCATGCCAACGCCGCATGGAAGGATTTCGCCGTCAGTGAGTACTATGCGCATAACACTGCCTCCGGGTACGTAATGTTCCGCAGCGGAGAATGGAAGTATGTGTACCATACGGCGATTGACAAAGACCATCCTGCGGAACGCGAATTGTATAACCTCATCGAAGACCCGCAGGAGTTTACGAGTCTCGCCAGTTGGCCCGAGCATCAAGTCCGCATGGAAGCTCTACACAAACGTATGCTGAAAGAGATTGGTGGTAACCCTAACGAGACCGAACAGCGGTCGCGCCTTCAACTTGGTCGCGGCTACATCCGTTCGGACCCGAAGCCACCTGGGGCTGTCGAGGATTTGGAAGGTTAGCGAGGGCTTCTCCTAGAAGCAAGGAAGTCCACTCAGCGGTCAGTTGCTGACTGACATTTCACCATAAAATTCTTCGGGAATGTAACTGAGCCTGCGCGTATTCGGTATGCTTATCCCTATGGATATCCAAGAGGTAGCCCGGCGCGCGAATGTCTCGACAGCAACAATATCTCGCGTACTCAACGGATCGACCAAGGTTAAAGCCTCAACCTTCGAGCGCGTCAAGAAGATCATCGACGAGCTACATTACGTGCCCAATACGAGCGCTCGCACGTTGCGGGTTGGCAAGAGCCAGTTACTTGGCCTAATAGTTTCTGAGATCAACAACCCCTTTTTCCCAGATCTAATTGACGATTTTGAAGCGCGAGCCCGGGAACGAGGTATTGATGTGGTCTTTACGCATACAAACTACCAGAGTAATCGTCTGGAACAGTGCCTAAAGCGCCTGATTGAGCGGAACGTGGACGGTATCGCAGTTTGTACCTCCGAGACGAACCATGCTGCCTTTGAGTTTGCGGCACGGCATCGCTGTCCCTTCGTTCTGATGAACCAAGAAGGTACGCACACACCTTATAACAACATCTATGTCGATCATATGAGCGGGGCGATTGAAGCGATACGTCACCTGCATAAACTCGGGCACCGGCGCATCGGGTTCATCGCGGGACCCGGCAGTTTCCATTCCACCAGAGCGAGGCGGGAAGCCTTCTACTCCGCGATGAAAATGACCCGGATTCGGGTGAATGAGGATTGGGTAATCGAAGGGGACTTGCACGTGGAGGGCGGCCAGGCTGCCATGGAGCGTCTACTGCAAAGGACCTCCCGTCCAACGGCCCTCTTTTGCACCAACGACCTTATGGCGTTCGGTGCGCTTCGAGCCGCTCACGAACACAATATCGCTGTGCCTGAGGAGTTCTCGATCATCGGCTTCGACAACCTTCCAGTGTGCGATATGGTGACGCCGCCGCTTTCCTCGGTCGAAATCCCGCGTCGTTTAATTGCTTCCCATATCTTCAGGATGCTTCTCAAGGCTGCGGGCGCGCCACAGGGGCGAAAACTGCCGACACCGACCATAAGGACTACTCTGGTTCTGCGCGGATCCACAGCGCCTCCGAAGGCCAAATAACATCGCTTTTAGCCCTCGCTCAAACTCCCTTGGTCGGTGAGAACAAATGGTCCAAATTTCTGTAATGCTTTACACTCGGCAAAGCATTTGCGTATGATCAGTCCCGGAGTTTGGCTATGAACCGTCGTCATTTTCTGGAAGTTGCTACCGGCGCTGCTCTTGGCAGCACAATGCGAGCAGCATTACCGCAGCAGCAGGGTGGGCAACCTTTGACGGTAGAGTTTACTCACCCACGAACAGGCATTGGGCCGTTTGAGCGAACCCGCTCCGGCAAGAGTCCCCATATTTTCATGATCTCGGCCGATATGGTGAGCCCGGATCTTTATCATCCCGACCGGGCATTCTCGAAACAAATGCATACGCCGGCCTTGCATTCGCTGATGAAAGACGGCACGTTCTTTGCGAACGCCTGTTGCACCGTACCGCTATGCGCTCCTTCTCGTGCTTCGTATCTGACCGGACGATACAGCTACGTTCAGGGGAATGGCGAACGCGCACTTGAAGGGCTGGAGACACAGTTGCGGCCCGATGACATCATCTATCCGGAGTATTTGCGTGCAGCTGGATATCTTGCGCGTCAAGTAGGCAAGGGACATGTTGGTACGAAGAAGTTCATTGATGCCTTTACGGAAAATGACAATCCGTGGGATCGTTGGTCGCCTCCCGTCTTCGACGATGATGGCTTCCTGGCATATCGGCATAACCTCGGTGTGAAGTCGCAAAGGTACCAGCGCGAGATCGTATTTCGTATGCAGGATCGCACGACGCCCGGCAACTCGGCCGGTGGCTGGATCGTTCAGGAAGATGGCAAGCCCTATCCGCTGGAAGCTCACTACACGTACTACCAGGCGATGCGCGCGATCGGCACGTTGCGCGACCTCGTTGAGACTGGCGTCGCGGCAAAGCAACCGGTGTATTTGCAGCTTGACTTCTTCGATCCGCACCAGCCGTTCTCGATTCCCGCTGGATTCGAGGCACGAGAGCAAGAGCTTCGACAGTCGATGACCCTCCCACAGTCATATCAAGCGGTTCGGCAGCGCGACTTTCGTCGCGGCGATAATGAAGGGGAGATTCTCGATGTCTATCGCAAGTACTGGGGTATCTACGATCCGCAGATGCTGCTCGATTATCGGGTGGCCTATGCTCTACAGATGGAGATCGTCGATCATGCCGTTGGCATGGTGCTGGATGAGGTTCGCAGACTCGGACTCTATGATGAATCGATGATTGTGTTCATCAGCGATCACGGGGAAATGAATGGGCGTCGCGCAATGGTTGACAAAGGTGTCTACCTCTATCCCGACGTGCTTCGGGTGCCGTTCATCATTAAGCCGGCTGGGCTAGCCCAGGCACGCGTTGTCGAAGAACCGGTGTCGCTCCTGGACCTTTCACAAACGCTGCTCGACGTAGCGGGAGTAAAACCGGAAGCAAAATTCGATGGCATTTCTCTGCTCCCAGCGCTATCCGGCGGAAAACTGCCCCAGCGAGAACCCTTATTGTTTTTCGGTGGTTGGCATGTAGGTGTGAACTTCGCCTGTGGAATCGGTCACCGGACAGCGGATGGCCGCTACTTTCTATATGCCTATAACCTTAGTTCACCGAAAGATGAGCTCTACGACATGAATTCTGAGGATGCTGTGAACCTGATTGACGACCCGAGGCACAAGGACGTCCGCGACTTGATGCTGCGGGCGCTGGGGGATGCGCTGCAGAGTGATCCGCGGTGGGCTGGCTATTGGGCGGAGTTTCGCATTGCGCGTTACACCTTGTTGCCAAAGACAAACGGCGACATGCAACTGTTCGCGAAGCCAAGCTGAGTTGGAGACTTTGTTCACAGCACATTCCGCATCCCGAGAAAGGACGTTGATATCGATGGTCTTCGAACGATGCTGATAGGCGATGCTATCCCCTACGACGGTTACATAATTCTCTGTTGATCCTGAACAGACCAGGTGTTGCGAGCAAAAAATGGTCCGAAACGCCTGGTCCAAGCCGCAAACTCAGACTGCAATGAGACTGCTACTCTTTTGCCGGCTGATATTTCTGAAGGTAAGGCGGCACTACCAGATTTCCGGTCCGTTCTCCTTCAGGTGTCTCCGGCATGGGCCACGGTTGCACGCCTACCCGCTTTGCCCACGCATCCCACATCCCTGCCATTCTTTTTGCGTGCTCAGGCTGAGCAGTTGCGAGATCGTGCAACTCGGTGCGATCCGCTTCCATGTCGAAGAGTTCCCAACCGTCCGGAAAACGCGAGACGAGCTTCCATTTACCGTCGCGCACAGCCTTGTTTCCTTCATGCTCCCAATAGATTGGTCCGCGAGCTCGCGATTTGCCAACGAAGATCGGTACAAGGCTTTCTCCGGCAAGAGCGGGAATCGGGCCGGCGGCCACTTGCTTCGGATAAGTTAGCCCCGCGATTTCGAGGAATGTGGGCATAAAGTCAGTCTCGTGGCCAACCGCATTTACCGGTGTTCCGGTAGCCTTAATCACCGCAGGCCAACTCGCGATTAGCGGCGTACTCACGCCGCCTTCATGCGCGTAGTGTTTATAAAGACGGAATGGCGTGTTGGCGCAGTTACCCCATGGGATACCAATGCTCTGGAAAGTATCTTCGCCCCCGGGCATAACGCCTGGTACGTTGCCAGCGCAGGTCATTCCACTCTGGCACGGTCCGTTTGCTTCGGTTGCGGTGTTGACGTGCGATGGCCCCTCGCGCGATTCATTAGGCGTCTGCCGTTTGCCGCGGGCGATTTCTTCGGCATTTCCGCCGTTGTCGGACATAAAGATGATCAGTGTATTGTCAGCGATACCAGCCTTTTCGACAGCGGTGATAATGCGACCGATACCCTGGTCGAGGCGATCGATCATCGCGGCATACACAGCCATACGCCGTATCTCCCAGTCTTTGTTGTCCACCTTGTCCCACGCAGGCACGCGTGGGTCGCGAGGCGTCAGTGGCCATTGCGTCGAAACGAGCCCCATGGACAACTGCTTCTTGTGCCGCTCCTCGCGGAGTGCGTCCCAGCCCGCCTCGTAACGTTTCGCATACTTCTCGACCGTCTCCTCCGGCGCCTGAATGGGCCAGTGCGGAGCATTGAACGCGGTATAGAGAAAGAAGGGTTTTTTCTGCGGGGCAAGTTCCGTGACGAACGAAGCAGCGTGATCGGCCCAAAGGTCAGTTAGGTACTGATCTTTGGGTGGTGGCGGAAGCGGATCGTTGCCGTTCATAAGGTGAGGCGATTCGTAGTAAACGGAAGAACCTGCGATCATGCCCCAAAACTTGTCGAAGCCGCGTTGAAGGGGCCAACTGCGCTTTCCTTCCTCCGTTTCCGTCGCAAGATGCCACTTGCCTACCATCGCGGTGTTGTAGCCGGCAGTCTTTAGTGCCTCGGGGATGGTGAGTGTAGCGGCATTCAGGATTCCGTTGTATTCGGGATAGGGATAGCGACCGTGGTCAGCGACCATGTCGCCCATGCCGGCCTGCTGCGCGTAGAGGCCCGTCATGATGGAAGCGCGAGAGGGACAGCAGCGGGGATTGTTATAGAACTGGTTGACTCGGATGCCGCGCGCCGCAAGCTTGTCAAGGTTCGGAGTTGCCACCTCCGAGCCGTAACAACCGATGTCGGAAAATCCAAGGTCATCGGCCAGAATGAAGATGATGTTCGGCTTTGCGCCGGCTGCAGCGTGCGGAGCAGGTGATCCGAATGCTGTTGCCGTGCCTGGGGCGAGGGTCGCCGCTGCCACACCTGCACCCATTTTGATAAAGTCTCGCCGGTTTGCCATGTGGTTTCTCCTTGCGGCACACATGGCCGCGCATGGAAAATGTAAAGCATTGCATAGAGAAGGGTCAATGCCAAAGTTTCCGCAGTACGCGCTCTTGGCTCATACGAACCTGGAAGCGAATCCCGTTCCTATCAAAATTAGTTCTGGCGCAGCATACGGTAAAGGGAATGCGTCAGTCGACAAATTAACGTTCCTAAACGATGGTTAATTCATTGGGTAAGCTCGCCAGCGCTTGACTACCTCGGGATCCATAAGTGCCTTAATGAAAACTCCTCCAACGACTGACCTTGCCTGAAACCCCATTTGCTTGCCGCTTATCGTGTCGTAATAGTCAGTGGTCGGTACGCGGGATGGCGTGGTGTCGGCCCATACAGTGAGAAGATGAATGAGATCGCGGAACTGATTCGGGTCACTGCTAATGGTTGCAGTCCACACCTCCCAATCCAACTTTGTGATTGATTTGCGGTTATCCAGAGGAAGACCATACGGTCGCATGTGTTTTGAGTAAAAGGCCCATTCCGTTAGAGTTACATTTTTCGGAAACAAATGCAGATCGAGGATGTCATCCCAAACGAGATTGTACTTCTGGCTCCATGTGCCAGGTTGATCGAAGGCCAGCTTGTAATGGTCTCCATCGCGGGCCATCTGCTCCCACTGGGCTGGCAGCTTACGTACAGTGGCCTCGTAGCGGTCCGCTAGCTTGGTATCGCCTACACCACGCGCGATTTGCACGAAAGCTCCGAGTGCCTCAATAGCCTTTATAGAGAGATTCGTGTTATGAGCAAGGTGGCCGGCAAAATCGTCGGTGCTTAGTTGATTTTCGGGGTCCATTCCTTTTTCTTCGAGATACGCAGCCCATTTCGTAAGCTGCGGCATATATCGCTTGGCAAAATCCCAGTTTCCTTCGGCGCGACCTAGCGCCGCGATCATCAATAATAGGTTTCCACTTTCCTCTACAGGCATCTGGTTGTCTTCGCCGACTTCGCCGCCGCCATAGACC
>Ga0210387_10004881_pt1 | contig 10286 bp, 9 predicted proteins | sample IncBWC7OmetaG_FD_160108 | JGI IMG/M metagenome (GOLD analysis project Ga0210387, IMG submission 160108) | Forest soil microbial communities from Barre Woods Harvard Forest LTER site, Petersham, Massachusetts, United States - Inc-BW-C-7-O ...
CGGGTCGATCCGCTGATCGGCCGCGAGCACGAGGTCGAGCGCACCATCCAGGTGCTGTGCCGGCGCACCAAGAACAATCCGCTCTATGTCGGCGAGCCCGGCGTCGGCAAGACGGCGATCGCCGAGGGCCTCGCCCGCAAGATCGTCGAGGGCGACGTGCCCGATGTGCTGAAGGAATCGGTGATTTACGCGCTCGACATGGGTGCGCTGCTGGCCGGCACGCGCTATCGCGGCGACTTCGAGGAGCGGCTGAAGGCGGTGCTCTCCGAGCTCAAGAAGAAGCCCAACTCGGTGCTGTTCATCGACGAGATTCACACCATCATCGGCGCCGGCGCTACGTCGGGCGGCTCGATGGACGCGTCGAACCTGCTGAAGCCGTCGCTGCAATCGGGCGAGCTGCGCTGCATCGGCTCGACCACCTACAAGGAATACCGCAACTACTTCGAGAAGGACCGCGCACTGGTCCGTCGCTTCCAGAAGATCGACGTGCCGGAGCCTTCGATCGCCGATGCCGTCGAGATCATGAAGGGCCTGAAGCCGGTCTACGAGAAGCACCACCATGTCAGCTACACCGACGACGCCATCAGGGCCGCGGTCGAGCTGTCGGCGCGCTACATCCACGACCGCAAGCTGCCCGACAAGTCGATCGACGTGATCGACGAGGTCGGCGCCGCCCAGATGCTGCGTACCCCCGACATGCGCAAGTCGACCATCGAGGTGACCGACATCGAGGAGATCGTCGCCAAGATCGCCCGCATCCCGCCCAAGAGCGTGTCCAAGGACGACACCGAGATGCTGCGCAACATCGAGCGCGACCTCAAGACGGTGGTGTTCGGCCAGGACAGGGCGATCGGCCAGCTCGCCGCCGCCATCAAGCTCGCCCGCGCCGGCCTGCGCTCGCCCGAGAAGCCGATCGGCTCCTACCTGCTGGCCGGCCCGACCGGCGTCGGCAAGACCGAGGTGACGCGCCAGCTCGCGCGCCTGCTCGGGCTCGAGCTGATCCGCTTCGACATGTCGGAGTACATGGAACGCCACAGCGTCTCGCGCCTGATCGGCGCGCCGCCGGGCTATGTCGGCTTCGACCAGGGCGGCCTGCTGACCGATCAGGTCAACCAGCACCCGCATTGCGTGATCCTGCTCGACGAGATCGAGAAGGCTCATCCCGACGTGTTCAATGTGCTGCTGCAGGTGATGGACTACGGCAAGCTCACCGACCACAACGGCCGCTCGGTGGATTTCCGCAACGTCATCCTGTGCATGACGACCAACGCCGGCGCCGCCGACATCGCCAAGCCGGCGCTGGGCTTCGGCCGCGAGACGCGGCACGACGAGGACGACGACGCGATCAACCGGCTGTTCGCGCCGGAGTTCCGCAACCGTCTCGACGCCGTCATCAAGTTCGCCAATCTCGGCCCGGACAGCATGAACAAGGTTGTGGACAAGTTCGTGGCCGAGCTCGAGGTGCAGCTGGCCGACCGCAAGGTGTTCATCGAGCTCAGCGACGGCGCACGCCGCTGGCTGGCCGAGAAGGGGTATGACCGGATGTTCGGCGCCCGTCCGCTGGCCCGCGTCATCCAGGAGCACCTCAAGAAGCCGCTCGCCGAGGAAGTGCTGTTCGGCAAGCTGGCGAACGGCGGCGGCACGGTGCGGGTCGACGTCGAGGGCGAAGGGCCGGCCGAAAAGCTGGTCTTCACCTTCCTGCCGCCCGAACGCGACGCACTGCCACCGGCCAGTCAAGAACCCGTGCTGGCTGAGTGAAGGCATTCCGGCCGCTGTGGCTTGCGCTTCGGGCCGCGGTGCTTGCCACCGCGGTCTTCTGGGTCGCCACCTTCATCATCGACAATATCGGTTGGGAGGCGCCTATCAGGGGTGCGACCGAGCCGCTGGTCTTCTTCGGGGTCTTCTTTCTCGGCGTGCTGATGACCGGCGTTAAGGGCTGACCGCCGGCGAAGGCACGCCCCGCCTCAACCGCGTGGCGGCAAATCGATCCGATGGTTCTTAAGCGCCTTCTCGAACACCGGGATGGCCGATGCCGGATCCGAACGGCACTTGCCTTTTGCGATCTCGACATCAAGAGAGGTCGCCACCGACCCTTTCTCGTTTCCATCGGAGACGTATTGCTCGAGTTTATCTTTGAGGTCGGCGCAGTACTTGGCGTCAGCCGATTGCGCGAAGAGGGGGAGGGCCATTGCAAGGGAAAGGCCCGCGACCAACGATGCAATTCGAGTTTTCAAGTTTGGCTCCTTCCGTTTGGAGCGCCGGCGAACCCATCTGCTTGAACCGAGTCAACGGTGTGACCAGAAGAATTCATCACACACGATGTGCGCACACATCGTGTGCCGCGCGAGGTCGACGATACGTCGTCGACTACTCGTTTTCCTTACGGAAAGGTGAATACTGTTTCAGGCCTTCGATCTCCTGCTCGACCGCCGGCCGCTCGCGCTTCAGATAATCTTCGATGGCACGGCGGAAACCGGAATCGACGACCCAGTGCGCCGAGAAAGTGGGCACCGGTACGTAGCCGCGCTGGATCTTGTGATCGCCCTGCGCACCGGCCTCGACCCGCTGAAGGCCGTGCGTGATCGCATAGTCGATGGCCTGGTAGTAGCAGGCCTCGAAATGCAGGAAGGCGTGGCTCTCCAGGCAACCCCAGTAGCGGCCATAGAGCGTGTCGTCGCCCATGAGGTTGAGCGCGCCACCGACCGGCCGTCCGTCGGCCTCGGCCATCACCAGCACCACCTTGTCGGCCATGGTGCTGCCCAGGATGTCGAAGAAGGCACGGGTGAGGTAGGGCGAACCCCATTTGCGGCCGCCGGTATCCATGTAGAAGGCGAAGAAGGCGTCCCAGTGGTGGGGCTTGATCTCCGCGCCTGTCAGCGCCCGCACGGTCAACCCCTCGCGGCGCACCGCCTCGCGTTCCTTGCGGATCCCCTTGCGCTTGCGCGAGGCAAGGGCTGCCAGGAAATCGTCGAAGCACGTGTAGCCGTTATTGTGCCAGTGATACTGTTGCCCGAGCCGCAGCAGCCAGCCGTGCTCGCCGAAGCGCTTCCAGTCGGCCTCGGTGCAGAAGGTGGCATGGACCGAGCTGATGCGGTTGTCGCCGGCGATCTTGGCCAGCATGTCGATCATGGCGTCGCGCACGCCGTCTTCGAACGGTCCGGGGCGCGCGAACAGGCGCGGCCCGGGTACCGGGGTGAAGGGCACCGCGGCCTGGAGCTTGGGATAGTAGCGGCCGCCGGCGCGCTCGAAGGCCTGCGCCCAGCCATGGTCGAAGACATATTCGCCCTGGCTGTGGCCCTTCAAGTAAAGCGGGACGGCGCCCTGCAGGGTGCCGTCGTCGGTTTCGGCCAGGAGGTACTGCGGTTGCCAGCCGGTGCGCCGGCCGACCGACTTGGAATCCTCCAGCGCCTTCAGGAAGCGGTGGCTGAGGAACGGGTTGCCGGCCGAGCCCGGCGCCAGCGCGCAGGCGTCCCATTGCTCGGCTTCGACTGCGGCAAGCGATTCGACGACCCGCAGGCCGATGGTCGGAGAGTCATCCGGCATGGGCCAAGCATAGCTCGAATCGTGCCAGGAATTGCGCCTGGAATCGGGCGGCGGATTCTACGCGGCAGGTTTGCGGCGATGCGCGGGCTCGTCGGCCGGCGAAGCGCCCGTGCGAGAAACAAAAAAAGTCCGGCAGACCAAAGTCGCCGGACCCGTAATCACTTACGCCTTTCCGCCCCCGAAAGGCGGGGGCGTCGTATCTCTCTGGCTTTACGCCTTATGTTCTGAAGGTGGCTTCCGGTGGGGCCATGAGGGCACCCACTCGGAAGCCGAAAGGCGTTCGGTTAGAGGGGCCAAAGTTTAGCTTTGGCCTACGCCCTTTCCTTTTTACTGCTTCTTCTTCTTAGCAGCCTTCTTCTTCGCAGCCTTTTTCTTAGCAGCCATAACTGTCTCCTATGGTTAGCTATGAGGCTCCCAACCGTGAGGGCCCCGGGGTACGCGGGTACGCTTCGCCACGCATGCTCAACTGCAACCGGTGGTGCCGCCGCAGGTCGTGCATTTGAGGCACGTCCCGTTGCGAACCATGGTGAAGTTGCCGCATTCCGGACAGGCATCCCCTTCGAAGCCCTTGAGCTTCGCCTCGCGGGCGAAGCCAAAGGCGGAGGAGGATGCCTCTCCGAGCGCGACACCGACGACGGCCGCCTGGGCGTTTGATGCCAAAGCGACGGCTGGACCGTCCGTCAGTTCGTTGGGCCGCGAGCCGGCGGCGAGCGCTTCTTCAGCGATCGCGACATTGCCGGCCGTTCGGCCATTCAAGACATAAAGATTGCTGCGCACGTAGCCGACGCTGGCGATGCGCTTGACCGCGACGGCGGCCGCCTGGGCCGCGTCGGTGCCGGCTGCTGGCAGCTCGCCCTGGACCTCGCCGCGGCCGACGCCGTCCGGCCTGAGGTCGGCCTGCTCGACATGCGCGAGATCGCTGCGCCCGAGATAGGAGATCGCAAGCTCGCGGAAGATATAGTCGAGCACCGACGTCGACATCTTGATCGCGTCGTTGCCTTCGACCAGGCCCGAGGGCTCGAAGCGCGTGAAAGTATAGGCCTCGACGAATTCCTCGAGCGGCACGCCGTATTGCAGGCCGATCGAGATGGCGATGGCGAAGTTGTTCATCAGGCTGCGGAAAGCCGCGCCTTCCTTGTGCATGTCGATGAAGATCTCGCCCGCCCGGCCGTCCTCGTACTCGCCGGTGCGCAGGTAGACCTTGTGGCCGCCGACGATCGCCTTCTGTGTATAACCCTTGCGCCGTTGCGGCAGGCGTTCGCGTCCGGCCCGCACCTCGCGCTCGACGATCCTCTCGACGATGCGCTCGGCAATGATCGGCGCCCGCGCCACCGGCGGCAGATCGGCGAGGTCGTCGTTGGCGGCGCCGTCGCCCAGCGCCATCGCCGAGAGCGGCTGCGAAAGCTTGGAGCCGTCGCGATAGAGCGCGTTGGCCTTCAGGCCAAGCTTCCACGACATGTCATAGGCCTTGCGGCAATCCTCGACCGAAGCTGCGTTGGGCATGTTGATGGTCTTGGAGATCGCGCCCGATACGAACGGCTGGGCTGCAGCCATCATGCGTATGTGACTCTCCGCAGACAAGCAGCGGTTGCCATCTCGTCCACAGGGATTCGCACAATCGAACACCGCGAGATGCTCAAGCTTGAGATCGGGTGCGCCCTCGACCGTCATCGTCCCGCACGCATGCAGGTTGGCCGCCGCGATGTCGCTTCGCGAGAAGCCGAGGCGGGCCAGCACGTCGAGCTTGGGATCGGCGAGTGCCGCGTCGTCGAGGCCCAGCGTCTCGCGACAGAAGGAATCGCCCAGCGTATAGCGCGAGAAGGCGAAGCGGATGTCGAAGGCAGTGCCGATCGACTTCTCGACCCGTTCGATCGCCGCCTGGTCGAAGCCGCGCGCCGCCAGCGTCTCGGCATTGATCGCCGGCGCCGTGGCGAGCGAGCCGTGGCCCACCGCGTAGGCGATGATGCGGGCAATCGCCGCCTCGTCGTAACCCAGCGTGCGCAGCGCCTCCGGGACGGTCTGGTTGATGATCTTGAAGTAGCCGCCGCCCGCCAATTTCTTGAACTTGACCAGCGAGAAGTCGGGCTCGATGCCGGTCGTGTCGCAATCCATCACCAGGCCGATCGTGCCGGTGGGGGCGATCACGGAGACCTGGGCATTGCGGAAGCCGTCCTGCTCGCCCAAGGCGAGCGCACGGTCCCACACCCGTTTGGCCGCGGCGACGAGGGGGGCGTCGGCGCATTGGGTCGCATCGAGCGCGACCGGGCGTATCGAGAGGCCTTCGTAGCCCGCCGCCTCGCCATGGGCGGCGCGGCGGTGGTTGCGGATGACCCGCAGCATGGCTTCGCGGTTGGCGGCGAAGCCGGCGAAGGGACCCATGAAACGCGCCATCTCGGCCGAGGTGGCGTAAGCCGTGCCGGTCACGACGGCGCTCAGGGCGCCGGCGATCGTCCGTCCGCGGACGCTGTCGTAGCCCAGGCCCGACGCCATCAGCAGCGCGCCAAGATTGGCGTAACCCAGGCCCAGCGTGCGGTATCGATAGGAAAGCTCGGCGATCCGGCGCGAGGGGTATTGCGCCATCATCACCGAAATCTCGAGCACGACGGTCCACAGGCGGGTCGCGTGCTCGAGCGCGCCAATATCGAGCGAACCGTCGGCACGGCGGAACCGCATCAGGTTCAGCGACGCCAGATTGCACGCCGTGTCGTCGAGGAACATGTACTCCGAGCACGGGTTCGAGGCGTTGATGCGCCCCGATTCCGGACAGGTGTGCCAATCGTTGATCGTCGTGTCGTACTGCACGCCAGGATCGGCGGAGTGCCAGGCCGCTTCGGCGACGCTGTCCCACAACGCCCGAGCGCTCACCGTCCGGGCGACCTTGCCTGTGGTGCGCTGGGTGAGTTCCCACTGACGGTCGGCCTCGACGGCGTGCAGGAACGCGTCGGTGACGCGCACCGAGTTGTTGGCGTTCTGGCCCGAGACCGTGAGGTAGGCCTCCGACTCCCAATCGGTGTCGAAGGCCGGGAACTCGATGTGGCGATAACCTTGGCGGGCAAACTGGATGGCCCGCTGGATGTAGTTTTCCGGCAGCTCGGCCTGCCGGGCGGCAACGATCTCGCGACGCAGCCTGGCGTTCGTCCTGGGGTCGAAGGCGCCGTCACCTTCGATGTCGACGTCGAGGCAGGCGCGCATCACGGCGTTGAGGTGCCGGTTGGCGAGCCGCGAGCCGGCGACGAGCGCGGCGACCTTCTGCTCCTCCCGCATCTTCCAGGCGATGAAGTCTTCGATGTCAGGATGGTCGATATCGACCGACACCATCTTGGCGGCGCGCCGTGTCGTGCCGCCCGACTTGATGGCGCCCGCCGCACGATCGCCGATCTTGAGGAACGACATCAGTCCCGACGACCTGCCGCCGCCCGACAGAGGCTCGCCTTCGCTGCGGACCTGCGAAAAGTTGGAGCCGGTGCCCGAGCCATACTTGAAGAGGCGCGCCTCGCGTACCCAGAGGTCCATGATGCCGCCCTCGTTCACCAGATCGTCGGCGACGCTCTGGATGAAGCAGGCGTGCGGCTGCGGCCGTTCGTAGGCCGACGAGGACGGGTAGGCCGCGCCGTCCCGGTGGTCGATGAACCAGTGGCCCTGGCCCGGACCGTCGATGCCGTAGGCCCAATGCAGCCCGGTGTTGAACCATTGCGGCGAGTTGGGTGCGCAGATCTGCGCCGCCAGCATGTAGCAATGCTCGTCATAGAAGGTGCGGGCGTCTTCCTCGCTATCGAAGTAGCCGCCCTTCCAGCCCCAGTAGGTCCAGGCGCCGGCCATGCGATGGAAGACCTGGCGGGCATCCCGTTCGCCGCCGTAGCGCGCTTCGGTTGGCAGCTCGGCCAGCGCCGCTTGGTCGGGCGCCGAACGCCACAGCCATTGCGGCACGTCAGGTTCGCCGATCCTGATCATGCGCGCGGGCACGCCGGCACGGCGGAAATACTTTTGCGCGAGCACGTCGGCTGCGACCTGCGACCAGTCGGCCGGCACATCGACGCCCTTCAACTGAAAGACGATCGAACCGTCGGGATTGCGGATTTCGGAATCGGCAGCACGAAACGCCATTCCCGCGAACGGCGATCTTCCTGCTTGCGTATACCGACGCTCCAAGCGCATCGACGATCCCCCGTGCCCAGTTCCCGTCTTTTGTTCCCTGTGCGGGGGGTGTGCTCGGTCGATCGAGCACACACATATGGGCACGTCATGATAGTAAATTACAAAATCTTGTGTGCGCAACTACATTTTGTAGATGAATGTGTTGATGGTACTAGATGATGCAAGTGGGCAACAGGCACCGAATCGAGCGAATCGTATGTCGACAAACGATGTGAATCGTCGCCTCGATTGCGTCGCGTTGCGCCCGTACAAGCTCACGCGTACAAGCGGCGCGGTCTCTCTCGAAGCGTGGTTTTGCTCATGACTCTCGGCACCTGGCTCTTCACAAAGATGCGCGGCGAACGCGTCGGCACCGATGCCGAAGGCAATCACTACTATAAGGACAGGCGCGTGATCGCCGGTCGCCGGCGCAAGCGGTGGGTCATGTACAAAGGCGTCGTGGAAGCCTCACGCGTTCCGCCCGAGTGGGATAGCTGGCTGCACTTCACGACCGATGTGGTCCCGCCGGCCGGTGGCTTGCCGCGCAAGACCTGGCAAAAGGATCACGAGCCCAACCTCACCGGCACCGACCATGCCTATCGCCCGCCGGGCCATACTCTCGTCATCGGCGACAAGCCCAAGCCGCCCTATGAGGCGTGGCGTCCGGGCTGAGATGCGCCAGCACTAGGAGACAGGCGTGGGTCGCAATATCGTCGAGACGATCGTGGGCGCGTTGGTTCTGTTGGTGGCCGGCGTCTTCGTCTTCTATGCCTTCGCCAAGTCCGATCGAAGCAGTCCCAACGGCTACGAGATTTCCGCCCGCTTCGACCGCATCGACGGGCTGAAGCGCGGCGCCGACGTCACGGTGAGCGGCGTCAAGGTCGGTTCGGTCACCGGCTTCGATCTCGACCGCAAGACCTACGAGGCAGAGGTGCGCATGATGGTCTCGTCGTCGGTCAGCCTGCCGCTCGACACCAACGCCAAGGTCGTGAGCGAGTCGCTGCTGGGCGGCATGGTCGTGGTGCTCGAACCGGGCAGCGAGACGCAGATGATCCCGCCCGGCGGCGAGATCAAGAAAACCCAGGGCGCGGTTCCGCTTTCGGAGCTGATCGCCAAGTTCATGTTCGGCAGCACGGGGTCAAAGTGATGAGCGCCCCCATCAAGGGAAAAATGGCATCCAAGGCGCCGCCGGTGTGGCGGCAGCCCGACGGCAAGGCGGTGTCCTGCCTCGAAAAGATCAAAGTCCTGAACCAGAACATCCAGGAAATCGAAACGCTCTGCGCCGATGCGCTGGAGGACGGAGTGCTGATGGGATGCGACGCCCAGCAGATCAAGGCAGCCCTGCACGAGCTGATCGACGGGCTCAAGGCGCCCCACACCGACAAGAAGTGAGCGTGCGCGCCCTGCTGGTCATCGCAGCGCTGGCCATCGGCATCGGCGCTGCTTCCGCGCAAACGCCGCCGCCAGCCGCGCCGCCACCGGCGCCGCCGCATCCGGGCAACGCCAACCTGCGGGCGATCCCCGACGGGCCGGGCAAGCGGGCCGCCGAGCTGCAGGGACTCGACAAGGTGACGGCGCGAACCCAGCGTTTCTACGCTCCGGTGGGCGAGTCGACGCGCTTCGGCACGCTCGAGATCACCGTCGGCGATTGCCTGGTGAACGTGCCGGAAGCGCCGCCCGAGTCCGTGGCCTACCTCACCATCGTCGACCACAAGCCCGGCCAGGCCGAGGAGAAGCTGTTCGCCGGCTGGATGTTCGCGTCCACGCCGTCATTGTCGGCGCTCGACCACGGCGTCTACGACGTGCGTGTGCTTTCCTGCACGATGGCACAGGGATCGGCACCGCCCAGCTCGCGCTGAAAAGCCGCCGGCCGGTCGATGGCGTCGGCCAGCAGGACGCGGAACTCCTCGCGCGGGATCTCGATCGCCCCGAAGCTGCGCAGATGCTCGGTCATGAACTGGCAGTCGAGCAGGCGGAAGCCGCCCTTGATCAGCCGCGCCACGAGGTGGACCAGCGCCACCTTCGAAGCATCGCGTTCGCGGCTGAACATGCTCTCGCCGAAGAACGCCGCGCCGACTGATACGCCGTAGAGCCCGCCGACCAGCCGGCCCTCGATCCGGCACTCGACGCTGTGGGCATGGCCGCGCCGGTGCAGCTCGGTGTAGAGCTCGACAATCGGCCCGTTGATCCAGCTCTCGGGATGGCCTGGCCGCGGTTCGGCGCAGGCGCGCACGGTGTCGGCGAAGGCGGTGTCGGCGCTCACCGCCAGGCGGCCGGCGCGGATCGTGCGCGCCAGCCGGTGCGGCAGGTGGAAGCCGTCGAGCGGCAGCACGGCGCGCAGGCGGGGATCGAGCCAGTAGAGCTTGGGATCGTCGCGGCGCTCGCCCATCGGAAAGACGCCGATCCGATAGGCCTGCAGCAGGAGGTCGGGCGTGATCTCCATCAGGTGATCAAAGCGAGCGGCGGCATGATCCTGCCTCCCCAGTCAGGCGGGGGAGGTGGCCCGCAGGGCCGGAGGGGGAGAGCCACAGTCGAAGCATCTGCAGATTTCAGATCATGGTCTATTCGAAAATCATCTTTGGGGCCTGCCCCCCCCTCCCCCCCCCCCG
>Ga0210387_10004883_pt1 | contig 10286 bp, 11 predicted proteins | sample IncBWC7OmetaG_FD_160108 | JGI IMG/M metagenome (GOLD analysis project Ga0210387, IMG submission 160108) | Forest soil microbial communities from Barre Woods Harvard Forest LTER site, Petersham, Massachusetts, United States - Inc-BW-C-7-O ...
TGGGTGTTACGGTCGGCATCGCCTGCGTGGTCGGCAGCTCCGAATGAGACGGCCGGGCTGGGGCTGCGGATCGTCGCGGTCATCCCGCCATCCCTGGCCGCGTGGCGGACACGTCGCCGGGTGGCTATCCCGCCAGTGCGTACGCGGTGGCGAGCCAGCCGCGGAGTTCGTCGTCAAGGTCGGTGACTGCGGTGATGCGGACACGGTGAGTGAACAGCGGGTTGAATCTGGCCGCGGACTCCAGCCGGCCGGTCGCTGGCGTTGCCGGCAGGATCAGCCCGAGGTCGATCCAGCTGGTGGTGCTGGGCTGTACCATCGCGAACTGCTTGCGGCGGCGGAGGCTCAGGTAGCCCTTCTTGGGGGCGATGTTGAAGCTGCCGAGCGCGCGGATCTCGCCGAGGAGGGCATCGTGCAGCGGCCGGAGTCCGGCTTTCGCGCCAGCGTAGAGAGCGTCGGCCGGGTCCGGTGTTGCGGCTAGGCCGGCGTGATCGCGTTGCCGCGCAAGCAGCGAGACGCGGTGCGCGGCGCCGTGCGCGAGGCCGTGGTCAGCTTTGAGCATCGCCACGACCTGGTTGTGCTTGGTCAGGCCCGAGGCGTCGATGACTGCGAACCATTGGTCCAGGGGCTTGCCGTAGGTGGTCTCGATGTTGCGGATCTGGGACTGCAGGGCGGCGTCGACGTCCATCAGGTCTCCTGGGTGGGTGCGGGTGCCGCGGCTAGCGCGGTGATCTGGCTGGTGATGTGCTGGCGGACCGCATCGGCGGGCTCGAGCGCGAGAGCGTCGCGGTATGCGGCGACGGCATCCTCGCGGCGGCCGCACCGGGCGAGCATCGTGGCCCGGGCGATGTGCAGCTGCGGCCAGCGGGTGAGCCGGGAGCTGGCGGCGAGCGTGTCGAGGATCGCGAGCCCGGCCGCCGGCCCCTCCGCGTATGCGACGGCGACGGCCCGGTTTGCCTCGATGACCGGCGACGGGTCGAACCGGAGCAGTTCGCTGTACAGCGCGGCGATCTGCCGCCAGTCAGTGTCGGAGGCTGTGGCCGTGTCGGCGTGGCAGGCGGCGATGGCGGCCTGCAGCTGGTACGGGCCGGGGCGGCGCTGGGCGAGCGCCGTCTCGACCAGCGACCGTCCCTCGTCCAGACGGTCCCGGTCCCATCGGCTGCGGTCCTGGTCAGCGAGCAGAACCAGCGCGCCGTCCTGGTCAGCGCGGGCGGCGCTGCGGGCGCTGGTGAGCAGGATGAGCGCGAGCAGCCCGGTGACCTCGGGCTCATCCGGCATCAGCCGGTGTAGCCTGGCGGCGAGCCGCAGCCCCTCCTCGCACAGGTCGTCACGGACGACGGCGCTGGTGCCATGCGGGGAGTGTCCCTCGGTGAATGTGAGGTAGACAGCGCGCAGCACCGAGGCCAAGCGGGCCGGCCGTTCGCCCGGATCGGGTACGCGCAACCGGATGCCCGCGTCGCGGATCTTCCGCTTGGCCCGCACGATCCGCTGAGCGACAGTGGGTTCGGGCAGCAGCAGCAGCCGCGCGATGGACGCCGTGGGCAGCCCGCACACCACGCGCAAGGTGAGGGTCACCCGCGATGCCGGGTCCAGCGCCGGGTGGCAGCACGCGAACAGCAGCGCTAGCTGGTCGTCGCCGGCGACGGCGCTACCGTCCGGCTCGGCAGCGGCCTGCTCCTGCACGGCTTCGCGCTCCTTCCCTGGACGGGCGCTCTCGCGGCGCAGGTGGTCCAGCGCGCGGCGCCGCGCGACCGTGACGACCCAGCCCCCGGGATTGGCCGGAAGGCCATCACGCGGCCACTGCTCCACGGCCGCCGCGCACGCCTCCTGCACGCAGTCCTCTGCCAGCGACAGGTCGCCGACGAGCTGGGCCACCGTCGCCGCGGCGGGCCACCACGCGGCGCGCAGGGCCCGCTCGATGTCCGCGCTCAGTGCGGCCCCATCACCATCACCGGCCGGACCTCGACCGACCCGTACTTAGCCGACGGGATCATCGCCGCGTACCGCAGCGCCATGTCCAGATCCTCGCAGTCCAGGATGTAATAGCCGCCGAGCTGCTCCTTGATCTCGGCAAACGGCCCGTCGCTCAGCTGCGTCTCACCGTCGCGGACCCGGACGGTGGTCGCGGTCTGCGGCGGCTGCAGCGGGCTGCTGTCGACCAGGATCCCGGCGTCGGACATGGCCGTCGTCGCGGCCTGGAACTCGCCGAGCATCTGCATGAACTCCGGCGTCCCCGGCGCCGGCCCGGCATCCGGCTCGCCGTAAAGCAGGGCAATGTATTTCATGTCGTCCTCCCGCGACGGTGTCTCGACAGTCACCGTGTTATCGAACTTAGCCTCCCGGATTCGACAGCGGCGGGGGAGAAATCCTGAGGGGCAGACACGGGTCACGTCGTCCCGCCCCTGGTCCAGCCACAGCTGGGCACAATCGCGCTCGGGCTCACCTCTCGCCCCACGCGAAAGCCTGGCCCAGAATGCGCGCCGCCCGATGTCCTGATCCGCCGCCTCGCCGGTGTCCTGGTAATAGCGATCGGGGCGACGCCACCTGGCGCCTTGGCTGAGCTGACCTCTGCTCCTGCCCAGCGTTCGGATTGTCAGGCGTGGCAGTCAGCCAGGGCATCTGGTGCCTTGACCGCGCGTGTCGGTTAGAGAATACTAACGGTTAGTGGATGCTAACCGAGATGCTGACCGGTGGGGCGCGCTGGGCGACGGCACGCGCCGGGCCCTCGTGGCGCGCCTGGCCGAGCGGCCTCAGGCTGTGGGGCAGCTGGCGGCCGGGCTGCCGGTGAGCCGGTCGGCGGTGTCCCAGCATCTGAAGATCCTCAAGGACGCCGGGCTGGTGGAGGACACCGCGGCGGGGACGCGCCGGATTTACCGGCTCAACCCGGTCGCGCTGGCGGCGTTGCGGGATCAGCTCGATACGTACTGGCAGCGGGCGCTGGCCAGGTATGCCGATGCCGCGGAAGCGCCGACTGAGGAGGGATGATGGCCCAAACCGACGCAGCGACGGTCCGCAAGCAGGTCGTGGTGGACGCGCCGATCGAGCGCGCGTTCGCGGTGTTCACCGGCCGGTTCGGGGACTTCAAGCCGCCGGAGCACAACATGCTCGGGGCGCCGATCGCCGAGACGGTGTTCGAGCCGAGGGTCGGCGGCGGCATCGTGGACCGGGCAGCGGATGGCAGCGAGTGCCGGTGGGCGCGGATCTTGGCCTGTGACACGCCGGACCGGGTGGTCTTCAGCTGGGACATCAGCCCGCGGTGGACCATCGAGACCGACCAGGCCCAGGCCAGCGAGGTCGAGGTGCGGTTCTACGCCGAGTCGCCGGCCCGCACCCGGGTCGAGCTGGAGCACCGGCACCTCGACCGGCACGGTCCCGGATGGGAAGCGATCACCGGCGGCGTAGACGGGCCGGAGGGCTGGCCGTTGTACCTGGACCGGTACGCCGCGCTCGTGAAGGAAGGCCACTGATATGCCGCCGATCGTCACCAGCGCCGAGATCGAGCGCCCGGCCGCGGAGGTCTTCGCCTACGCAACCGACCCGGCCCGGTTCAGCGGATGGCAGAAAGGCGTCGTAGACGGGCACATGGACAGCGCGGGCAACGGCACCCAGGCACCGGCCGTCGGCGCGAAGTGCGTGACGACGCGGCGGATCGGCGGCACTAACCGTGCCTCCACGTCCGAGCTGGTGCACATCGACCCGCCCCGGACCTGGGGCGTGCGGGGCACAGACGGCCCGATCCGGGCAGCTGTCGACGTCGTGGTCGAGCCCGTGACCGGCTCCCGCTCCCGGCTGACCATCAGCGTCGATTTCACCGGCCACGGCATCGGCAAGATCCTGGTGCCGCTGATGGTCCGGCCCGAAGCTCGCAAGGAGATGCCGGGAAACCTGGCCATGCTCAAGCAGAGGATAGAAGCGGGCTAAGCCGCCAAGACGCGCCGGGAGTACCCGCAACGCAGCCTGCTGCCCGGATCAGGGTTCTTCCCGGCATGATGCCTCTGCTAGCTTGCTGGCACGCGCAGTGCGCAGGATAAGAAGATGGCGGACCAGGCACAGGCAGCGGCGCACTGGGATGCCGCCTACGCCAGGGCGACGACATCCGGAGCTGGTTCGAGCAACATTGGGACATGTCGCTCCGGATGCTCGACTCTGCCAGTGTCTCGGCCGCTGATGCCGTGATCGACGTGGGCGGCGGCGCATCCCCTCTCGCGAGGGCTCTGCTGGATCGCGGCTTCCGCGATCTCGCCGTGCTCGACATCTCCGCAGCCGGGATGCAGCACGCCCGCTACCGCCTTGGTTCGCGAGCTGACCAGGTTCACTGGCTGACCGCCGACGTCCTGAGCTGGCACCCTCAGCGTCACTACCGGGCCTGGCATGACCGGGCTGCCTACCATTTCCTGACCACCGATCAGCACCGGCAGCAGTACCTGCACACCCTGGACGCGGCCACCGCCCCGGCGCGGTCGCCGTCTTCGGCTGCTTCGCGCCGGACGGACCGCAGCACTGCTCGGGCCTGCCCGTGGCCCGTTACAGCGCGGCACAGCTGGCCCGCCAGATCGGCGCCAAGTGGCCCTTGATCAGCCAGGACTGGGAAGAGCACATCACCCCGGCAGGCACCATCCAGCCGCTCACCTGGGTTGCGCTGCGACTAGAATTCTGAGTCCTGGATCTTGCCCTCGGCTTTAGACCGCCCGGCAATAGGTCACTTCAGTCGTTTGGTCGTGGGGCGGGTGTCCCAGCGGTAGCGTCTGCGGGCACGCTGGATCAGCTGGCGGATGGTGACGAGGGCGGCGGCGAGGTAGAGGTAGAAGTCCACGATCTTGGCGTTGCGTTCGGTGCAGCGGCGCAGCTTGCCGTACCCGTTCATCCAGGCGTGGGTTCGCTCGACGACCCAGCGGGTGCCTGCCTGGATGGGCGCGGGCACGCCCTTGCGGGCGATCTGGGCGTCGAAGCCCAGCTCATCTAGCAGCTGGCGGGTCACGGTGCTGTCGTAGCCGCGGTCCAGGTGGCAGGTGCGGTCCTCGGGGAAGATGCCGTCCAGCTGCCGGCCGGCGGCCCGTAGCGTGGGTGCCAGCAGCGGGGAGTCGTGCCGGTTTGCGCCGGCGGAGGCGATGCCGGGCGGGATGCCGTAGCCGTCGCCGGCCACCGATCGTTTCAGCCCGCCCTTGCGCCGGTCTACCGGGGACGGCCCGGCTCGCTCGCCGCCGCAGGGCGCCTTGGTCAGGCACCCGTTTACCGCGACATCGCCCAGCTCCAGGCCGATGATCTGGTCATAGGCGCGCAGCGCGGCTGCGTGCAGCGCCTCGCCGGCGCCCATCTCCGCCCATTCGGCCAGCCGCCGCCGGATCGTGCGGTCCGAGCATCCCGGGGTGGCGATCCGCTCGTACCCGCTGCCGTGCACTAAAGCGGCCACGACGTGCTCGAAGACCACCCGGCCCGGTACCCGGCGGCGGTGGCAGCCCAGCGGGTGACCCGGATCGAACTCCGGGCGGTCCCCTCCGATGAGCGCGCAGAACTCGACCCAGGCCGGCTCCAGCAGGCATGATGGCACGACAGGCACGGGACACCTCGAAGATCATCGACTGTGGTAAGCCAATGATCATCAGGACCCGTGCCTGTGCCCTGTTACGACACGCCTGACGCGTCTCTATTGCCGGGCGCTCTTAGTCTGCCTTTTCGGCGATCAGCCAGAACCCCAGCGCCGGAAGCACCTGCGCATCGATCAACGCATGCTCGGCCGCCTCCAGATCAGCCCGGCCCAGCATGCGGGCCAGATAGGGACGTCTGACCTCAACAAACGGCACTGTGAACTTGGCGCCGAGCGCATCCTTAATCGTCATCCCCCGGTGCAGGTCGCTGTGCTCACGGCGCCAGCCAGCCAGCCAGCGAGTTATCGGCATCAGAAGGATCACGGGGAACCAGCCAGGCCGCGGCCCGGTCGTCATAAGCACTCCAGTCGAAGTCGTAGACGAACAGCCGCCCATGCGAGCGCACCAGTCCCGCGATCGCTGAAGTTACAGCATCAAGCTCGGCGTGGTGGAGCGCCATCACGGCAACGACCGCGTCGACTTTGCTCAGATCTGTCACCTGCTCGACGCTTTCGCGGATCAGGCGCGGATGAGCTGGAGCGGCCGGATCCACTCCGATCGCGTCGAATCCGAGTTGTCCCAAGCGGTCAACCAGCCCGCCATCGCCACAACCGACATCGAGAACCCGGGAGCCCGCTGGCTGCAAGGCAGCGACAACCTGGTCGAAGTCCTTCCACCATCGAGAATCGGCCATACGCCAGAACCGTATCCCCTGTCGCTCCCGCACAGACACTCGGCACTCTCGCCGAACACCACGATCCTGGTTCATCCCCGTCCTCCCCGCAGGCGCCAATCGCACGTGAATGGGCGTCGGGTCTAGGGTCGGCGTAGCCGATCGCATGCGACGGCCCGCAGGGCCGCCCTAGACGCGGTGGCCGCGATCCGGATAATCGAGGCCGAGGAAGACGGTACTTCCCCGCCCTGCGTGATGAGCAGCCGAGTCACTGCTGCCTGGCAATGGGACGGCGCGGGCGCGCCGGGCGGGCCTCCGAGGCAGAGCCCGGCGCGGGGAGCGCCGGACGCCGCGCCGCAGGCGCCGCCTTGATTACAAAATCGGCCAGATTCGGCAGTGTAAGCGGCCTCTTCGCCTTCGTTCCGAGGGCCCAAGTGGCAGGTTCGGCACTGCCAACGCTCCGTCATGCATGACCTCGAATGACTGGCAGCGCAGCGGATCATGAGTCCGGCGAGCGGCCCGGGTTCAAGAGTCCGACGTACCTGCGCAAACGCTATGGCGATCACTATCCCCAGATGCAATATGGCCGGGTATTTCCCACGACCATGCCCGGAGGGCACCGAACATCCCGTTCAGCGCGCCTCAGCGGCTGCAAACCGAGATCCCCGCTACCGCGCCGAACGGCGGGTGTGCGCGCGTGCTGTCACTGTGGATCAATCACGCTCTGCGATCGCCTCAGACGCGAAAGCCGCGGGTGCGGCGGCACCGCGAGTGCGCGTGATGCCATGGGCTCGGTCACTGCTCTAGTGTCTTTCCACGCTCCCGGTCTCACCTGCAGAGCCAGGTGCTCGCCGATAGGGATCTGGTAGAGCCCCAGATTTCCCCGGATCTGTAGGGTCCTTACTGGTGAGACGAAATTTCGCGCGCCAGGAGGAATCCATGATCGCTGACCTGAAGGCCCGCGCTGACAGGCTCCGCGAGCTGCACCACGCCGACGAGATGCTGGTCTTGCCGAATGTGTGGGACGCGGCCAGCGCCAAGATCGTGGCCGAGGCCGGATTCCCCGTGGTCGCCACCGCCAGCGCCGCGATCTCGGCGATGCTCGGCTACCCCGACGGCGAGGGCGCGCCGTGGCAGGAGATGTTCGCCGCGGCCGGGCGGGTGGCCCGGGCGGTGTCGGTCCCGGTCACCGTGGACGCCGAGGCGGGATACGGCATGGAACCGCGTGAACTGGTGGACCGGCTGCTGGAGATCGGCGCGGTCGGCTGCAACTTGGAGGATACCGACCACCGTGCGGGCGGGCTGGTCGACGCCGGCGCGCACGCCGGGCGGCTGGCGGCCATCCGGGCCGCCGCGGGCGACGCCGGGGTCCCGATCGTCATCAACGCGCGTGCTGACACCTTCCTGCCGGGGTCGGGGGTGCCCGAGCAGGAGCGGGTCGCGGAGGCGGTACGCCGGGGCCGCCTCTACCTGGGGGCCGGGGCCGACTGCATCTACCCGATCGGCGTCAGCCACGAGCGGGACATCGCCACCCTGGTCGCCGAAGTGCCCGGGCCGATCAATGGCAACACCGGGCCCGGAGGCCCGGACCTGGCCAGGCTCCATGAGCTAGGCGTAGCGCGGGTCTCCTATGGCCCCCGGCTCTATCGCGAGGCGTTGGCCAGCCTGAAGAGCGCGGTTCAGGAATTGCTGTCCTGACCATCGCGCTTGACCGCCGTCGCCAGGTCGCCCGCGCGCAGCCGACAGGCCGCCCGTTGCGGGCCGGCCCGAGCGGCCGGCACCAGGCGCCCTTCGGAGTCCTTGAACCACGCCGCCTCGCTTCCACCCGGCATCGCAGCAACGCCGTTCTCGGTCCGTGTCTCCGGCGTGTCGTACTCCTCGAACGCCACGCCGCGGCGCCTCATCTTCTCAACGGCTGTGCGTGCGCCGGCCACATGGATGAAGGCCTGGGTGAACTCCCTGACGACCTGCTGGGTCGCGAGCCGTGACCGGACGCGATGGTCTCGGTCAGCACGCTGAGAACCGCCCCGTACGCGGCTGATACCCCTCCTGTTATCGCGGCGGTGAGCCGTTCGTCGCGGGCTATGTCGGTGTAATCAATAACCTGGCCGCTGACGTCGCTGATGATCTTGGCTGCTTCCGCGATCGTGAGCGCCTCGGGACCGGTGAGTGCGTACTGGGCGCCGGCATGGGCCTGCGGGTCGGCGAGTGTCGGGCTCGCGACTGCGGTGATGTCGTCCGCGTCGGCGAAGGCCTCTGCGCCGTCACCGGCAGGAACCGCGATTGCGCCGCCGGCTGGCTTGAGGAAGGTCTCGCTGAAGTTCTGCATGAACCACGCCGGCCGCAGGATGGCGTGGGTGACGCCCGGCCGGCCGCGCAGGTCGAGTTCGACGCGGCGTATGGCTGTCTCGGGCGGCGCTGAGATAGGTGACGTGTCTGGTGCCGGCGGCCCGGCCTGGTCGAGGAACACCGACACCCGGTCAGCGAAGTCCATCCGCATGGCCGGTCCGAGAAGATAGACCCGGTTGACGCCGTGGAGCGCGGGAGCGTAGGTCTCGGGGTTGTCCCAGTCGAAATGTGCATCGGCACCAGAGCGGGCCGGCGAGTTAGTCCCGCATGGCGGGGGCGGGGTCGCCGGGCAGTGCCCGGTCGAGCTGGGTGCGCGAGCTGATGCCGAGCTTGGCGAACACCTTCTTCAGGTGGTACTGGACAGTGCGGCCACTGATGAACAGGCGCGCGCCGATCTCGGGGTTCGACAGGCCCTCACGGGCCAGCCTCGCAATCTGCGCCTCTTGGGCAGTCAGCTCTGTACTGGTCTCGACAGAACGCTTGCGGGCGGTTTCGCCCGTGGCCCGCAGCTCACGCTCGGCCCGCTCGGCAAACGCTTGCATGCCCATCGCGTCGAGCATGTCGTGGGCAGTGCGCAGCTGCACACGCGCGTCGCCGCGGCGCCGTTCGCGGCGCAGCCACTCCCCGTAAAGAAGATGGGAACGGGCAAGCTCAGCGCGCACGCGCGTATGCCCCAGGCGGTCGACCGACTCACGGTACAGCCGATCGGCGGTGTCGCCTTCGCTGAGCAGGGCGCGGACACGAGCCTCGATTCCCAGCACCCAGTCAGTGGGCGTGAGGCGGGTGCGCTCGGAAAGCCACCCCAGCGCCGCCCTGACCAGCGCAGCGGCACCCGTCCTGGACGCCGCCTCGGCCAGTTCGGGGACCACGAAGGGCCCGTAGCCGAGCTGATCGTGCTCGAATGCCTGCAAGGCGGCTTCGCGCGCACGTTCGTGGTGCCCTAGGCCGTTGCAGAGCACGGATCTGGCGTAGGCCGCGAAGTTCAGCGGCCTGCCGAGGCCGCGCTGCGTCGCGGCCTGCACGGTGGCCTCGATCAACTCGCTGGCCTCGGCCTCTTGGCCCCGCCAGGCCGCTAGCGTCATCTTGGTATAGGCGATGGGCGGATTCCCGGTTGCCTCAGCGACCAGGCGATTTTCTTCGATCAGCCGTGCCGCTGTCGCCAGCTCGCCGGCGAGTATGTGGGCCCTGGCGAGGAAGTCGAGCGCGGACTGCAAATGGACCAGCGCGCCGGTGTCGCGGGCGACCTGGGGCTGGCGACGAGCCAGGCCATGCCAGGATGCGTCGTCCCAAAGCTCAAGAGCGACCATGCCACCGGCTCCCGGGCCGGCGAGCCAGAGCCAGCCGCCGGCCTCGTCGGTGCTGGTATCCAGGTCACGGACGCGCTTAAGTGCCTGGGTCAGGGTTGGAGCGGCCGCCGCGTACCCGTGTGCGAACCGCACCGCGAACGCCTGGAGCAGGACATCTACCGCGCGCGGCGGCTCCGGGCCGGGGGGCGCCGCGAGCGCAGCCTGAGCGGCCTTCATCAAGTCGCCTGGGCATTCGAGGTCGGCGGCCCACATCGCCGCTCCGAGTGACTCCAGGTGCGTCTCGCGGGCCAGGCCGACGTTCAGCGGCTCAAGGCGCCTGGCCGCGCTGAGGAACAGTCGGGAAGCGTCGGTGGCGCGGCGCTGGTCGTAGGCGAT
>Ga0210387_10004884_pt1 | contig 10286 bp, 10 predicted proteins | sample IncBWC7OmetaG_FD_160108 | JGI IMG/M metagenome (GOLD analysis project Ga0210387, IMG submission 160108) | Forest soil microbial communities from Barre Woods Harvard Forest LTER site, Petersham, Massachusetts, United States - Inc-BW-C-7-O ...
GGAAGGACGTCGCGGAGAATGTGCTGGTGCTCAACGACAAGACGCAGACGAGCAAGACGGGCTTCGTGCGCCCAACCAGGAAGAAGAGCTGAACTGCACCCGGCGTGCGGCCACTGCACGCTCTGACATCGAACCCCTGCTAAGGACCCAGACTCTATGTGCGGCATTGTTGGCGCGGTTGCGCAACGTAATATCGTTCCCGTCCTGATCGAAGGACTGCGTCGCCTCGAATACCGCGGCTACGATTCCTGCGGCGTCGCGGTGCTGGCCAACGGCGAGCCACGCCGCGCGCGCAGCGTCGCCCGGGTGGCAGATCTGGACGACCAGGTGCGCGAGAGCCACCTTGAAGGCATCACGGGCATTGCGCATACGCGTTGGGCGACGCACGGCGCGCCGGTCACCGACAACGCGCACCCGATTTTCTCGCGCAATTCGCTGGCGCTCGTTCACAACGGCATCATTGAAAATTACGAGGCACTGCGCGAGATGCTGCGTGGCAAGGGCTACGAGTTCGTCTCGCAGACCGATACGGAAGTAATCGCGCATCTGGTGCATAGCCTGTATCAGGGCGATCTGTTCGCCGCCGTGCGTGCGGCGGTTCAGCAGTTGCACGGAGCGTATGCGATTGCCGTGCTGCATAAGGACCAGCCGCATACGGTGGTGGGCGCGCGGCAAGGTTCGCCGCTCGTCGTTGGCCTCGGCGACGGTGAGAACTTCCTCGCCTCGGATGCGCTGGCGCTTGCCGGCAGCACCGAACGCTTCATCTTCCTGGAAGAAGGGGACGTGTGCGAGCTGACGCTCGAACGCGTGCGCATTGCGGACCGCGACGGCCACGACGTGCAGCGCGATGTGCGTCAGGTGGCGGCATACGGCGGCGCGGTCGAGCTGGGGCCGTATCGCCACTTCATGCAGAAGGAAATTTTCGAGCAGCCGCGTGCGATTACCGACACGATCCCGCAAGCCGAAACCTTCGATGCCACGCTGTTCGGCGAGGGCGCGGACAAGGTGTTTGCCGGCATCGACAGCTTGCTGATTCTGGCTTGCGGCACGAGCTATTACTCGGGGCTCACCGCGAAGTACTGGCTGGAGTCGATCGCCAGGATTCCGACCCAGGTCGAGATTGCGAGCGAGTATCGTTATCGCGAGTCGGTGCCGAATCCGAAGGCGCTGGTGGTGGTGATCTCGCAGTCGGGCGAGACGGCGGATACGCTCGCGGCGCTGAAGCACGCGCAATCGCTTGGGCATCCGCATACGCTGGCCATCTGCAACGTCGGCACAAGCGCGATGGTGCGGCAGACCGGGTTCTCGTTCCTGACGCATGCGGGCCGCGAGATCGGCGTGGCGTCGACCAAGGCGTTCACGACGCAACTGGTCGCGCTATTCACGCTCGCGGTGACGCTCGGCAAGCTGCGCGGTCATGTGAGCGCGGCGCAGGAAGCGGATTACATCAAGCAGTTGCGGCACCTGCCCGCGGCGCTCAACAGCGTGCTGGCGCTGGAGCCGCAGATCATCGCGTGGTCCGAAGAGTTTTCACGCAAGGAAAACGCGCTGTTCCTCGGCCGTGGTTTGCATTATCCGATCGCGCTTGAAGGTGCGTTGAAGCTCAAGGAGATTTCGTATATCCATGCTGAGGCGTATCCGGCAGGTGAGTTGAAGCATGGGCCGCTGGCGCTCGTGACCGAGGCGATGCCGGTGGTGACGGTGGCGCCGAACGATGCGCTGCTCGAGAAGCTGAAGTCGAATATCCAGGAGGTGCGCGCGCGTGGCGGTCAGCTGTATGTCTTCGCGGATGCGGATACGAAGATCGTCAATGACGACGGGCTGCATGTGATCCGGATGCCCGAGCATTATGGGTTGCTGTCGCCGATTCTTCACGTGGTGCCACTGCAGTTGCTGGCTTATCACACGGCGTGTGCGCGTGGGACGGATGTAGATAAGCCGCGGAATCTGGCCAAGTCGGTGACGGTGGAGTGAGACGGACAAGAGACGCTGGAGGATTCGATTCCAGACGCGTGTGTCGCCAGGCTTCTGCGGTCGCCGGCTCAGAGGAAATGAGGCGATTGAGCGAAACAGGGGAGATGCGGGCCCGACGACAAACCTTGGATTTTGGCTCTCCTGCGACGAGCAGTTTTCGGACGGTATTCAGGACCTTCGGGCGCAGAGTCTTGGCTCTCGAGGTGAACTGAAACCCTTGGGTTTTCGCCCAACGCACACCGGTGGTCGCGGTCACGCCGATCGCCTTCGCAGCAGCACTCACCGGAAGACCGCCATTTACAAGTTCCGCGAATTCGTGAAGTCGGTCGTCACGCCGCCGTTCGTCTCCCGATGGCGCGCCTGGCACTCAAAAATTTGAGGCGGTGTGCAATCGACGTAGCAACGTGCGGATATGCCACATTAGACCATAGCGCTTCGCCGAGTTTGCCACCATGGCGAGGCGATGCAATTTTGTCGGTCGCATTCTCGACGGAGAGCGTGCCGGTTGTCGGCTCGTGCGACGACAACCGGCCACGTACAGCCAATCGCCTGCGCTTTCCTTCGGACATTCGGGCGTCGGCTCCGCCTTGGCAACAGACCTTCGCGCACGAACCAACTGCGTCTCGTCGTCGAAACCAGCCGCTCTTGTTCAAAGGTTTTGCGAAGGCTGGGGCGTGCCTCACAGAAGGGCCGCGCAATCGCGCTGAAGCCGTGAATGATTTGCCAGGGCCATGAAAAGGCGTCGCCGAACGGGTGAACGCGCGGGGTTGGCATACCACGTCAGGCTGTCGGAGAATTCGCACAATTGATTGCGAATTTTTGTTGCGCGCTTCCCTCCCGAGTGGACACAGCTGGCATTCGAAAAAAAAGCGAGTTGCCTGTAAGATCCGCCGCTTTCAAGCGACTAAGCCCGGTTGCTTGAGCCTGGCGGTAGCCACATGGGAGGGCGGACGCCCCCGTATGTGCCTGCCAGGCATGAAGCTGGACAACGCGGAACGCGTCGCGCGACGCAAGGGCTATTAGGCATGGATATCGATTTTGAGTGCACGATGTGTGGCAAGTGTTGTCACGATTTGCGTTTGCCGTTGACCGTGACGGAGGCGGTTGCCTGGCTTGAGCGTGGCAATGACGTGCAGATTCTCTGCGACGCGTCGCCGTGGCCCGAGGAGCCACCTGAGGACAACCTCCGGGCGGCGCATAGACGTCGTCGCTCTTTTGCCGCGATGAGTGGGGCGTTGCCCACGAGGGTTGTGGTCATTCTGACGGGAGCGTATACGGGCCCATGCCCGAATCTCCAACCCGACATGCGCTGCGGTATTTATGAGCAAAGGCCTCTGGTGTGCCGAATCTATCCGGCGGAAATCAGTCCATTCGTCGAACTGACCCCAATGCACAAGGCCTGTCCGTCTGACGCGTGGATGCCTGGATTGCCGCCTCTGTTGCGTGCTGGCAAGCTCGTCGACGCGGGCATCCTGCCGCTGATCCAGCAGTCGCGCGATACCGACGCGAACGACGTCCCCATCAAGCAGCAGGTGTGTGCGTTGCTGGATATCGATCACGCTGCGATGTGGAATGAAGGCTTTGTCGCCTATTCGCGTGATCGCGTCGATCTGCTCGCAGCGCTACATCAGGCTAGCAGCGAACCCGCCGTGCCCACGCGGTCATCGACGTGGCGTTTCGTATCCAATCGCCGAACGATGGTCGATACACTTGTGTCGGCCGGAGCGCTCGGTTCTCTCGTCCATGCGAACAGTACTGCGGGCTTCGAATACCTGGGGTTTTTCGCGGCATCTGAGTAAAGGCCGCCTCCGGCAATTTATACGCGCTGAGCACTTGCGCCTGCGATTCGCCGGGCGAGGCTCGGGGGAGACGGGTTGAAGCAGATGGCACGCCATCTCGTAGCCGATTCGGCCGCGTATCCTCCGCCACTGTCCGCAACGGCAGACGACTTCCCGTCCGACTTTACGGCGCGAATGACCGTTTCACACAGAAAGCTGCCGTAAAGGTGGCCCCGGGTTCAGCGTCCGGAGTGGGTCGCGTGCTGCCGATCGCCATGAGGCAGGAACCGGCCAAAGTGACGGTCGGCATTTCAGGGACGCAGTCAGCTATCGATTCATGAGCCGGCATTCCCATTCTGTTAGCCGTGCATGACGATGCGGCGACCGCCAACTGGATAGAGTCGACGCAGGGAGCTAGACCCGAGCGAATCAGCTTCATCTCATGTTAGGATCGACTAACTAACTCGTGCGCAACCTTTCTGGGCCACGTCGTCGATACCGAGGGTAATCCGCATGCCCATCAATTATCTTCGCGGTTTCACGAAGCCTGAGCGCAGCGACGTCACGAATCGTCGCCTCGGGCGATCGCTCGCGTTCGTCGCTGGAGCGGCCAACGCTGGCGGATTCCTTGCTGTGGGTCAGTACACCTCCCACATGTCTGGCATTGTGTCGTCGCTTGCCGATAACCTCGCGCTTGGCGACATCAATGTGGCCGTGGCGGGATTGAGTTCCTTGCTGTCGTTCCTTGTCGGGGCGGCCACGTCAGCGATCCTGATCAACTGGGGGCGACGTAGGCACTTGCAGAGCCAATACGCGATGCCGTTGATGCTCGAGGCGTCGCTGCTTCTCCTCTTCGGTTTTCTCGGCTCGAATCTGGAATCCCACCACGTGCTGTTCGTGCCGGCTACCGTCTGTCTTCTGTGCTACGTGATGGGACTGCAGAACGCTATGATCACAAAGGTTTCAAAGGCGGAAATTCGGACGACGCACGTCACCGGTCTTGTGACAGATATTGGCATCGAGCTTGGTAAGCTGTTTTATTGGAATGTCGGGGCAATGCCCGGCAACTTGGTCCGCGGAGATCGACAGAAACTAGCGCTTCTCGGATCGCTGTTGCTGTCGTTCCTGGTGGGCGGACTTACTGGCGCAGTAGGCTTTATACATCTAGGATTTGTGTCGACCGTTCCTCTTGCGATCGTCCTTCTTACTCTCGCCGTTGTCCCAATCGTCGACGATATGCGTGCTTATCGCAGTTAGGCGAAACGCCAAGCTGCTTCCCGGAAGATATTCCTGAGCCGGGGTGGTATCAACCAGTGCCGCGAGGTCTCAAAACCGAAATTGGCGACAAGCTTGGCAACTTGCGCGAGCTCAAAGAGCAGGCCCGTAAGGCAGAATAGGGATAGCAGTGAGTTCGCTCGAACCGATAACGCGCCGCTGCCATCAAATAATGTTCTTGCCCGAAAAGCGTGCCGATAAAACCGGATACGATTCGGGCCTGCCCAACAGGTACCCTTGAATTTCATCACAGTTTGCCGACCGCAAAAACTCCAGCTGGGCTTCTGTCTCCACGCCCTCGGCAATGACGATTATGTTGAGTTTGTGCGCCAACTCGATGACGGCTTCGACCACCGCTTTGGCCGAGCTGTCGGTGCCGACGTCGTCAACAAACGACTTGTCCAGCTTTAAGATATCTGGTCGGAACTTGGTGACGTAGCTCAAGCTTGAATAGCCGGTACCAAAATCATCGAGGGCGATGCGCACGTTAAGAAGCCGGAGTTGAGCGAGGACTTCCTGCGCATGTTCGAGGCTTTTCATCAGCACAGATTCAGTGATTTCGACCACAAGGTGAGAGCCATCAATGTCATGCTTCTGCAGAGCCAGCCGAATTCTATCGACAAGGCCGGTGTCATGGAACTGCTGGGCCGAAACGTTAATTGATAACGACACGCCGCATGCTCCAGCCCTACGAAGCTCGAACAGTGCGCGGATGGCCTCCGAGACCACCCAGTATCCAACAGGAATGATGAGGCCTGTCTCTTCCAGAAGTGGAACGAATGCTCCAGGAGACACCTCGCCCCGTTCCGGGTGATTCCAACGGAGGAGCGCTTCCATACCAGTGGGGCGTCCGGACTTTGCGCAAAACTGCGGTTGATAGAAGAGCGCAAACTGGTCGTAGCGCACCGCGTCGCGCAACTCCCTTTCCAGCCTCATTTGTTCACGGTCGCCTTCCTCCTCCACTCCAAATACCCGATAGCTGTTGCGGCCCGAGCGCTTCGCGGCAGACACGGCAAGGTCCGCGCTGGTGAATAGCGCCTCCGGCGAATTTCCATGTTCGGGAAATAGCGCCGCTCCAGCCGAAATTGTTACGGACAAGGTTTGAGCCGCCGCCGACAACGGGCGGCGGGCGTCAGTGACAAGACGCTGGCACAGGTTGCCAATATCCCCGGATTCCCATTCGCCCGGCACGAGGACGGTGAATTCGTCGCATCCGCTTGGACGCGATATGACTGCGCTCGCAGGGACGGTTTCGCGGATGCGCCTGGCGATTTCTTTAATTACGCTGTCGCCTGCGGAATAACCGGCCGTGTCATTGAGCACCTTAAAGCGGTCCAAATCGATATACAACAAGGCGAAGTGCGATGCACGCTCGCAGCTCCTCGATAGCGCCTCCAACATCGCGTGGCGATTAAGCAATCCGGTCAGCTTGTCGCTTTGCGCTGTCGCCTCAAGCTGCGGCGGACGCGTCAGCTCCTGCGTCGTACGAGTGGTACGCCCGCGAAGTTTCAGCCGGACCGCCATAATATCGCGGTATCCAGTTCGCCAGCGGGGCACGGGCACGCGCGTCAAGCGCTCAATTGAAACCTTTAAGACGTTACGCCTCATATTTAACACTTCATTTTCTGCGCTTTGCAGCCCTCAAGTGTAGGTCTTCCTATTACACGGCGCCGCCTCGCACATATTCAGCTCTTGAAATCGCACGCCAAGCAAATGCAGTCGTCACCCGCTATCAGCCTTTAACAACCGTTTACGACGATTCGCTAATTAACTTTAACGCATGGGCCTCGCAAAAATATGCGCATTGCATGGTCGGTCCTGATGTAGGTGCGTACGGCGCATTTGTGGTTTGCTGATATTGCAAACCTGACGACACCGCCTGAAAAGCGTTGGCGGTGCATCATTGGGTATCGTCAATGCACCAATGCGGCAGGTCGCCGACCCTGTGTCTGCGTGAGGCGAGGGGTGAATTGTGACGTAGCGTTTTATGGCGACACGTCATCAGGAAGAGATGGTCGCCGTCGTCAAATATTCACCTGACGAGCGCCGCGTGCCTGTCGCCTCGCTGCCAATCGGTGAATGTCAGTTATCGATGAGCCCCACCCCGACCTTGAAACATCGCACGACTTGCCAGCGTAGCGGCAGTTGCCACCGCTATACACGTAGGGGTAGCCGACGATGATTGCCGACAAAAATCAGGCAGAGAATCCCCGAAGCCGCAAACGCAATCTGCAGAACGCCGAGAATAAGTCTCAGAATCCCCCAGACGAGGTAATGTTTCTCGCGCGTGCCTAGGGTTGGCATCGCGCGCGGTGCGTAGATGTTCCCCGCGCTGACGCTCGCCTTCAACTCGACTTTGTTTGATGCCTGACTGCTTTCATGTTCGGGCTACCTTTCAATCAGGCGTTGCCGCTACGCGACGTCGGATCACACTACCTTTCCCAACCAGCCTTCATCGACATTGGCCAATCGGCGCGATGGCAGGCGTTGCACTTCGCCCCCCAGGGTTAGCTACCCAAGGCGTCGTGCTCGAGCTGCTCCGGGGGGCATGACGAACATCGGTACCTTTCACAATGAAGACAACAGACTCGGCAATATTTGTCGCGTGGTCGCCGAAGTGTTCGATGGCCTTTGCGATGCACAGGTAGTCCAGTCCAATCGAGATTGTCCGTGGGTCTTCCGTCATGTACGAGACCAGCTTGCGCACGAAGGCCCGGAACTCGTTATCGATGGGTTCGTCATCCCTGACAATCTGTGCTGCTGCAACGTTATCCATCCGCGCGAATGCGTCCCGCGCTCTGCGGAGAATGCGTGCAGCCATTTCTCCGGAAAGCTTGATTTCAGCGATCTTGACGCTTTGCGCGTTCGCTTCCCATGCGATGCGGCGCGTCCGTGTCGCAATCTTCCGTGCTTCATCGCCTGCGCGCTCGAGGTTGGTGATGCACCTGGATGTAGCCATCAGGAGTTGCAGGTCACGAGCGGCCGGTTGTCGACGAGCGATGATATTGCTGACCTCTTCGTCGATTTCAATTTCCGTCTGCATTAAGCCGTCGTTCCCCCTCGATGACCTGCTCAACAAGAGCCATATCGAAGGTGTTGAGCACCCTCCGGTTTTGCTTTTGGCTCGGTATAAGGGGGGCCGCCGGTTCGAGGTTCACGTCGAACGCCTTGGCAATCAGTCGAACTCCATACCCTCATTGCACCGTAGTTCATTGAGTCTTCGAATCTGTTCAGGCAAGATGCGCCCAAGCGATAACGGTGGCAATGCGTCGACGGAAAAAAAATCAACGGCGTCGGTTTCCACTCCAGAAATATCACCCCGCGCAGTGATTTTCCCCAGGAACACCAGTTTCCAGATGTGGAACACCGAGGGCGGATGTCCATGCTTCGGCATATCCCATACTGCCAGCAATCGCTCGATATTTACGGTGTATCCGCTTTCCTCGCAAACCTCACGCATGGCATTCTCGGCTGGCGAGGCGCCGATGTCGGCCCACCCACCGGGAAGGGACCAGCGACCATCGGCAGCTTCACGCACCAGCAGTATCTGACCGGCGTCATCGAACACCGCGCAGCGAACGTCAATCTTCGGATTTGCATAACCTTCTTCGCGGGCGAAAAGTTGCACGACCTCTGTTGTATTCATATCGGCAAGGTCGGCCAACTGGGCTTGTGCGATGCCCTGTAATTCCTGATAGCGCTCCTTGTCGAATGTTCCGGTCGTGTAATGCAGGCCTGTTTGCGCGATTGCCAACAGGCGACGCGCCTGTGTCAACCGTTGGTTCATCAATTCAGCAGGTGCACGCATGGGGCCGTTCCGCGTCTGGGCGACTGGTGAATGCAAAACCCCACTGTAATCCAGACTCTCGTTGCTCAGCTACGGGTCTGGACGACCTTGCCAGGTCAGTCGGAGGTTTAGCGGCGGCGTAGTTCCGCAACCAGCTCAGACTGGACGGCTTGGTTTGGAACCGGTACTCTGGGGCTGCTGGATGAGGTAGTTTGGCTATGCTGGTCCTTACCGACAACGTGGAGCCGACATGGACGTGAGCACAGAAATGCTTGTTGACATGCTGCGGGAAGTGGAAGCCGATGATCCCATCGACTACGCGGACCTTCCGTTTGGAGAACAGGAACTCAGGCGTCTCGTGATGAGTTCGCTCGTTGAGCGCCACCATCTGGTCGAAGCAGGCATGTCGGTCTCCGATATCCACGCGCTCTACCTGCTGAGCACCGCCAAGCTGGTTCTCGAAAACACGGTGCTCCACGCAAGGCTGCTGATGCTTCAGGGCCAACAGGTCGACGTGCAGTCACTGTTAGCTCCCTTTACCCTCAAAGGCAAGCTGTAGGTTGCGCTGCGCCTGCGGAACCCACTGGGGTCTCCGGGGTTCGTTCAGACAGGTTTTCTTCATCATGAAAGTCGCGCACCGCGGGCCGCTGCGCGCGCGGCAAGGATGCCGCCCAGCGCGCCGCCAAGGTGGCTTTGCCATGACACGCCTGGGTACAGCGGCATCAGGCCGAAGAGCATGGTCAGCCCGTAGCTGCCCGCCACGAACAGCGCCACTAGCATCGCGAGAATGTGCCGCGTGTAGTAGGCCCGTGCGACCAGGTAGCCAGCGTAACCGAACACCAGACCGCTCGCGCCGATGTGCACCGTGTAGGGCGCACCGAGCAGCCAGGCGCACAGGCCCGCGCCAAACATCGCACCGATTGTCGCCTGCCAGAAGTTCGCGATGCGCGGCCACATGCACAGCCAACCCAGGATGAGCAGTCCGCCCGTATTGGCTACCAGGTGCATCATGCTTGCGTGCAGCCACGGGGCGAACAGGATGCCCTGCAGGCCGCCAAGCGTGCGCGGCACTACTCCATGCCGGTTCAAATGCAGGAACGGCAGCGCAGCGGACAGAAGAAAGACCACCCACATTGAGCCGACAAAGGCGGCGAGCAGGAGAATACGTGCCCTAAGCTGCGCGAGGAGCGAGTCAGCGGTGGAAGTCGCGCCTGCGAGCCGTATCGAGTCTTGCGGCATGACGAGTCACTCCGAACGGTAGCGTGAACCCTTGCGCACGAACTGGGCGAGTGGCGTCGCGTCGAGGCAGCGAGTGTCGCGCGAGACCCTGCACTCGCCAGGTAGCGCGTGAAGTACGGCATGAATGCTGCCATATTGTTCTGGCTCCCGCTATCAAGCCAGGCAGCGTTGACACCCCGACACAACAGGTAGAGCCGGCGTCTAAAGTCTTCATCCCGCATGCCGTTATGCAT
>Ga0210387_10004885_pt1 | contig 10286 bp, 10 predicted proteins | sample IncBWC7OmetaG_FD_160108 | JGI IMG/M metagenome (GOLD analysis project Ga0210387, IMG submission 160108) | Forest soil microbial communities from Barre Woods Harvard Forest LTER site, Petersham, Massachusetts, United States - Inc-BW-C-7-O ...
CCGCCGCGTTGAGAGGCAGGGCCAGCCGGACCCGCGCGCCCGCGCCGGGCACGCTCTCGAGGGTGGCCTCGCCGCCGAGCTCCAGGGCCCGGCCGCGCATGCCGGCGATTCCGGTCCCGGCGCTGGGGAGCTTCGGATCGAAGCCGACGCCATTGTCGGTGACGACCAGCTCGATCTGATCGTCGTCGGCCGCCAGCGAGGCCCGGATCTCGCTGGCGTGCCCGTGGTGCAGGGCATTGTGGACGGCCTCCTGGAACACCCGGACCACCGCGACCCGCAGATCGCCTTGGAGAAGGGTCGACCCTCCCTGCTTCACTTCGATCTCCATGACCGCGCCGGCCGGCTCCGCTGCGCGCCGGGCGACCAACGCCAGTCCGGTCGCCAGGTCGTCCAGCTTGGTGGCGCTCTGCGGGAGCGCGTTCAGGACGCCGCGGAGCTCGTTGAGAGCCTCCCGCGCCGCCTGACGGATGCTCCCTCCCAGCCGGCGCGCTTCCGAAGGATCCTCCGCGCGATGCTCGGCGAGGCCTCCGTAGAGCGCGACGAGGGAGAGCGCCGTCCCCACGGTGTCGTGAAGATCGCGGGACAAACGGAGGCGCTCCTTCTCCGATTCAGCCAGGCGCCGCCGGGCGAGCTCGATCTCGCGTTCGTGGCGATCGCGGCGCCAATGCTCGCGCCGCTGCGAGAGAAACCGATATCCGTACCCCGAAACGACGGCCGCCACCACCGGCCAGACGATCGCCTGCGACGGCGGGTAACCGCGCGCCAGGAAGAACGGGATCGTCACCAGGGGTGCCAGCACGTGGATCGCCGCGATCAGCACCGAGGGCTCCGTCTCGGCCGCACCGAAGATGCAGGCCATGACGGCGTAGCCGCTCCAGAGCGCGCTGTTGGGCTTGCCGCCCACGATCGGCATCCACAGGGTGATGAAGAAACCGAGCGACATGCTCCCGAACACCAGCGCGTAGAAGGCGCCGAGGCTCCGCGAGGCACGCCGGTAGAGGAGCCGGTTGGCCAGCGTGAACCAGACCGCCAGCACGGACCACATCACCAGGATCGTCTTGAGGCCGACTCCGGTCGACCGGCGCACCGCCGGAATGAAGAACAGGAAGAATATGGACGACAGGCCGATCAAAAACCGAATCGGCCGCCCTTGGACCGCAAACTCCTCGATGGCGGTCTGCTCCCGCACCGGCAGCCAGCGCAACTGTCGCAAGCGCGCGAAAACTGACGCCTCTTCCCGCGGGTTCTCGACGGTCGCCTCCATCTGGAGTCGATACTAGTCAACCCGGCGAGCAAGCGCACCTACACGTAGGTCACAGAATTTGTCGTCGGGGATGGCGGAGCGGCGCAATCGTCAGCCCGAGACCACCCGGGGTTCTAACCGTCGCTCATGATGCGATCGCGATCACTTGACTGCGTCGGCCAGCACGCAGCTCGAATTGAGCTGCGCGTCGATCTGCGAACAGTCGGTGGTCGCGCAGGAGCCGGTCTCCGCGCAGCGTTGGCAAGACGCGCCCGTCTGGTTGCGGCAGTCGGGATCGACGACGCCGCAGCCGCAGTCGCAGATCGTGCCGTCGCTGTAGGCGCCCGGGTCGCAGGTCCAGCCCGGGATGTCGCAGGTGGAGTTGTCGAGCTCGTCGATGTCGGTGCAGTCGGTGGTGCAAGCGCCGGGATCATTGCAGTAGTCGCACGCCTCGGCTGTTGTATCGAGGCAGTCGGGATCGGGCGCGCCGCAGCCGCAGTCGCAGGTGCTGCCGTCCCGGTAGTAGAGGGGCGAGCAGGTCCAACCGGCCGGCGTGTCGGCGCACCGAGCGTTGTCGCCGCCGGCGATGTCGGCGCAGGTCTTCGCGCAAGACCCGGCGGTCGCGCAGCCGTTCGTGGCGCAGGCGGCGCTCGAAGCACCGGAGCAGTCGGGGTCGTGCGCGCCGCAGCCGCAGGTGCAGCCGTCGCCGCCGCCGTAGGAGGCGAGCCCGCAGCTCCAGACCAGGGGGACGTTCGTCCCCGCGCAGGTTCCCGTTCCGACGGTGACCCGCCCGAAACCGGCGGTCACGCAGGCGTCGTCGCAGGCGGTGTTGCAGTCACAGCTGCCGCTCGTGCCCGCGTTCGGATTGCACGCCTCGCCGCTGATGTCCCCTTCCCAGAGCGCGCAGTTGCAGTGGCAATCGCACGACTGCCAGGTGCTCTCCGGCGCGCCGCCGCTTCCCGTGCTGGTTCCGCCTTCCCCCGCGGCCCCCGGCCCCGGAGCACCGGCCGCGCCCCGTCCTGCGGAGCCCCCGTTCCCGGCGGGGCTCCCGGCCATCCCCGAACCGCCGCGTCCACCGCCGCCGGCCCCGCCCAGCGCTTGCCCCGCGCCGCCGCCGGCCCCGCCCAGCGCCTGCCCCGCGCCCCCACGTCCGCTCGCGCCGCCGGGGCCGTCCATCGACGCGCCCCCCGACGAACAGGAGACGAGCAGCGCAGCTGTCGCCAGCAGCCACCGCCGGCGGACCACCGACCTCCGCGCAGACATCCTCGGCATCGCGATCCCCATATCGGTACCGGCCACGGATGGCCATCGCATCGCGATGCGATGGCAGCAACGCGACGTTCGTATCCAGCGCGAAGCCTCGCATTGGGATGCGAGTTCGCGCGCGTGCGCGGCGACCTAGGGTGCCCTCAACATGAAACGACCTCGGATCGCGCACCTGCTCCCCGCCCTGGTCATCGTCGGTCTCGGCGGCGTCAGCGCCTGCAATCGCACCGGCGAAACGACCGAACGCCTCTCGGTGATGACGGCCGATGCCGCTTGCAGCGCGCCCGCCGACGGCGGCATCGACCCCGCGGCGGCGACGGCCGGCCAGCAACTGGTGGCGCAGCTTCACTGCGCCGGCTGTCACAGCTCCGCCTTCTCGGGCCAGCCCGGAAAGGCGATCGGCGGCGGGTACCCGTCGAACATCACGCCCGATCCCGAAACCGGGATCGGCTGCCTCGCCGACCAGACAGTGGCCACCGCCATCCTCGACGGCGTCGGACTGCGCGGCCCTCTCTGCGGCATGCCGAAGTACCGCAGCAAGCTGGCGGGCGACGCAGGCGTCGATCCTGAAGCGGCGGCCCAGCAGATCGTGCAGTACCTCCGCACGCTGACCCCGGTCGCGAACGCCGTCACCGGTCCCTGCGCCGCCCCTGGCCCCGACGGCGGCTAGACTTCCGCCCGTCGACCGAGCGCCACCACAACGCTATCGTCGCTTGACGGTCCCGGGCGCCCACCTAAGGATCTGTGGATGCGAAACGAGTTGCTGTGGGGCGTGCTCCTGGTGGCGCTGACCGGGTGCGGATCGAGCTCGGGCGGGGGCCCCGGCGGCGGCGGCGGAACGAACGGCGCTGCCGGCGCGAGCGGCACCGGCGGGACCAGCGGCGGCGCCGCTGGGAGCGCCGGGCAGGGAGCCGGGGCCGGCAACGCGGGAACCGCCGGTGCGGGCGCCACCGGCGCCGCTGGCTCCGGCGGCGGAGCTCCGCTCGGTGCGGGGACCTATGCCGGGACGGCGACCGGCGCCAACTGCGTCGGATTCCCCGGCGGCACCGGATGCCCAGTCCAGCTCACCATCGGCGGCAGCGGACCGATCTACCGGGTCACCGAGTTCATGTTTCCGGGGGGGATCTCGGGCAGCGGCCTCACGGTCACCCAGACGGGCGGCAACCTGGCGGTCGATCTGCTCACCGACAGCACCGCCGACTTCTGTCCGACCAGCGAATACACAGGGAGCGGGATCGTCGGTGCGGGCGGCGCGTCGATGTCGGTGACGCTCACCGGGCCGCCCTGCGGGAGCTCCGACATGGTCTTCATCAGCCTCACGTTGACCAAGCAGTGACTGGGTTCATCGAGGGACGAGGTCCCGCGCCTCGATGAGGCGAACGGCGCCGATCTCGCGCGTCGCCTCGGACTGAGCAAAAACGACCAGGTCGACGGCCGGCCAGGTGAGATCGGCTGGTTTCGAAAGCTGAATCCGCGCCGGACTTCGGGGGAGCGGCAGAGGAGTCCGCTCCGAGAGCGCACGCACGACCGCGGCCTCGTCGAGGACCTCACCCGCGTTTTCGCCGCGATGAACCGGCGTGCGCGCCTCTCTCGCCAGCAAGGCTGCAGAGAGACGCCAGTCCTGATCCTTTCGCTCGCTCCCCGGGCCCGCAACGTCGACCGAAAGGTCGACCGTCGAGCCTCGAACGGTCGCCCGCACCGCGAGATCGAAGGCCGGCGCCCGCTGGGCCGCGCGCGAGATCTCGTGCGCGGCGGTCTCCCGGCGCTGCCCGGAGAACTGGACGGCGCCGTCCACGATCATCTGCGGGGTGTAGAGCCCGTCCAGCCCTGCCGACCCATCGGGCGATCTGAGCTGGTTCGAGCTCGCGTACCACGACTGCCGATCGGTGAACGCCGCACGCGAGAAGGGATCCTTCCAGCCCAGGCGATCCCAGTAGTCGACGTGGAACGTCAGCGGGACCACCCGGTCGCGCCCGAATCCAAGGCGCGGCAGCTCACGAACGACGGCGGCCGCGGCAGGACAGGCGCTGCACCCTTGCGAGGTGAACAGCTCGACGAGAACCACCCGTCTCGAGGGCGCCGGAGCGCTCCGGGCATCGGACGAGCATCCAGCGACAAGCAGGGCAAGGACAGCCAGCGACGAGATAGAGAGAGCGCGCATGCGTGTGAACGATACGTCTCGCACGCCGGCCGGTTACGGCAGACCACCCTTCGGCTGGATGCGCTGCGGGAAATTCGGGTTGAATCGTTTGCTCTCCTGCTGGAAGCTTGAGGCGTCTGACGGCAGCGCCGCGCAACTCGGCCGGCGTCGCGTAACCGAAGGGAGCCACGTGTATGGGGCGGCGGATCGCAATGTACTTCGCCTGGGACCGGATGGCGGAGACCACCGCACCCCTGGGTGAGCTCGACAACCGCTTCCCCGCCCTGTTTGAGGTTCGCCGGCTGTTCTGGCCTGCCTATGAGACGTTGGACCACGCCGACGGGGGTCAGGGCATCGACGGATTTCTGCGGGCGATCTTCCTGCAGAACTTCACGCGCTTCGCCGAAGAGGTGGCGGCGCTCTCCGGCCAGCCGCTGCGCCAGATCCAGCGCCGCACGGCAGAAGGAGAGACGCCCCTCGAGGCCCGCCTCATGGAGGAGATCGACACGCTGATCATCATCGGCTTCGACAGCCAGCGGACCGGTCAAGCAGCAGCGGCAGCGGAGATCTCGGCGGTGCGCGCCTTCCTGGCCCGCCGGGAGACCATGCTTTTCGTATGCCCGCACCATGACATCGGCGACACCGAAGGGCTGGCGCCGGACGCCGCCCGCGCGCGGCAGGTCGCGGAGTTCCATCACCATGGCGATATCGCCTTGCCTGGACAGCAGCGCTTCGGCGGTTTCGGCCTGTCTCTGATGGCGGGGCTGGGTGCGCCAATCCGCAACCGCTTCGGCCTGCGCCCCGCGCGCGCCAACGACGGCGAGCCCGCGCCGTTCAACCAGGTCGCCGAAGACCGCTTCGGAATCCTGGCAGGGGTGCCCCACCTGAACCTGCACCCGCACTTGCCGCACTACGAACGGGTCGGCGCCGGTGCGGACGCCCTCGAGGTGCTGGCCCGCCAGACGGTGCAGTCGGAGGCTCCCGCGCATCCGGTGGTGGCGCCGGGCGGCGCATTCGACGCCATCCTGCAGGCCCGCCCCGAGGCCGGGCTCGGCCGGTTGGTGGTTTGCGACGCCACTCTGTGGAGCGGAACCGCCGGAGGGCTCCGCGGGCTGCAGCTCTTCTGGAAGAATGTGATGGGGGCCTAGCCGGCGTCCCCCCGAGCGCCAAGCGGCGGAGTCAGCCCACGGGATAGAAGAATTCCTCGCGCGTGATCTTTCCATCCGCGACGGTGAACAGGCCGGCCTCGTCGATGGACCGCCGCTGTCCGTTCGGCTTGAAGGTGACCTCCAGGACGAAGCGGACGATGAACCGATCGTCGTTCGGATAAGGTCCAAAGACCTCGATCTTGTGCACCTCGTTGTTCTCCAGGAAGAACTTGCTCTTGGCGCGGAGCCCATCGAGACCCTTGACGGTGCGCTCGCGTCCCGGAAATTCCACCGCCTCCACGCTCGCCGCGTCCTGGCTGTACAGCGTGGAGAGGCATTCCTCGCGCCGGCCTTCTTTGACCAGCTCGACGTATTTCTTTCCGATCTCATAGCTGTTCATCAGTGGCTCTCCTGCCAGCAATATACCGGGTTAGAGAAGGGGACGCGCCCCGTCGAACACCCGTTCAGACTCCTCAGTAGGGCTTTTCGCCCTTCTCCAACACGAAGCCCGACGTCGGGGCGGAGAAGCCGTTGACGGTCGTGCCGCCGTTGTGGATGGCCGGAAACATCGCCTGCATGTTCTGGGGGAAACCGAACGTCGGCTTGGTGAGCATGTCGAGGCGACCGAGCTCTTCCGCGGTGAGGGCCACCTCGAGCGACTTCAGGTTGTCTTCGAGCTGCGCGAGCCTCCGCGCGCCGACGATCGTCGAGGTCACCCCCGGCTGCACCCTGAGCCACGCCAGCGCCACGCGCGCGACCGTGCTGTCGTGCGCCTTGGCGATGACATCGAGCTCTTCGACCAGCGCGTAGGTCTTCTCGTTGAGGAACGGCTCGAGGAAGAACCCTCGGTCGCCCTTCACCGCCCCGGCGTTCGCGCGCCTGTACTTGCCGCTCAGCGCGCCGCTCTTCAAGGGCGACCAGGGCGTGACGCCGAGACCGAGCTCCCCGGCCATCGGGATGAGCTCCTGTTCGACGCTCCGCTCGAGCAGCGAATACTCGATCTGCAATCCGATGAAGGCAGACCAACCCCGGAAGCGAGCCGTCACGTTGGCCTCGGCGACCTTCCAGGCGGGCGTGTCGGAGACGCCCAGGTAGCGGACCTTGCCGGCACGCACCAGGTCCTCGAGGGCGGCCATCGTCTCCTCGATCGGCGTATGAACGTCCCAGTTGTGCAGCCAGTAGAGGTCGAGGTAGTCGGTCTGCAGGCGCCGCAGCGAGTTCTCGCAGGCCGAGACGATCGACTTTCGCCCCGAGCCGCCGGCGTTCGGATCGCCGGGATAGAGGTTGCCGCTGAATTTCGTGGCGATCACCAGGCGATCGCGGCGAGCGTGATCGCGGCCGAGGTGGTCCCCGATGATCTTCTCGGAGTGGCCCTTGGTGTAGAAGTTGGCGGTATCGATGAAGTTGCCGCCGAGATCGATGAACCGGTCGAGGATCTGCTGAGACTCCTCGACGCTGGAGCCCCAGCCGAGATCTTCCCCGAAGGTCATCGTACCGAGGCAGAGCGGGCTCACCCGGAGCCCGGAGCGCCCGAGAGTGAGATAGTGGTCGAGAGGCATGGGACTCCTGTGTGCTAGAGTGGTTCGAGAGTGGAACTGTTCCACTTGGAATAGTTCCACGTTAAACTAATGTCCGGGCGGCTGACCGTCAAGGGCGAACACGACATGCGCAAGACCTCCCCCTGGCAGCTCTGGACGCTCAACTTCGAGCTCCTGATCTCGATCATGGCCGAGGTCGAGCCGCGCGTGCGCGCGCAGGGCCTCGAAATGAAGGAATTCCTCCTTTTGAGCAAGGTCGATGAGCACCCGAGCCCGGCACAGTTGGCGCGCGCGCTCATGACGCCGAAACCGACCGTGACCTTCCTGGTGAAGCGCGTCGAGGCCGCTGGTTTCGTCAAGCGGGAGACCAAGCCCGAAGACCTGCGCCGATTCCACCTCACCCTCACACCGTCGGGCCGCAAGGCGATGGAGGCGTCGCGCGACGTCCTCGACGCCGCATTCGCCAGGCGGCTCGCACGCTTGACGCAAGCGCAGCGCGCCGACCTGGGCCGCGCCCTCGAGCGCATGACCGAAGGATGATCAGACTTTCCCGCGCCCGGTGGTCACCGTGCGCGAGCGCTCGTTCGCCTCGGCGACGATGACATCGCGCACCCATCTCCGCGCCGGGTCGTCATGCGTTCGCTCGTGCCACAGCATCGACATCGTAAAGCCCGTCAGCTTGAGCTCCGGCGGCGGCGCCAGGACGACCAGCCCCAGGGGCGGCGCCAGCACCCGCGCGATGCGCTCCGCCACCGTGAGCAACAGGTCGCTCGAGGCGACGACATGGGGTGCCACCATCGCGTGCGGGACCGCCACCGCCACATTCCGCCGTAGCCCGAGTCGCGCGAGCGCGTCGTCCACGAAACCGCCCTCCGTCCCCCAGGGCGAGATGAGCACGTGCGAGGCTGCGGCGAAACGCGACAAGGTCAGCGCGCGCGGCGTCCTCTTCTTGGCGAGCGGATGGGCGCGACGCGCCAGGCAAACGAAACGCTCTTCCAGGATCCGGCGACTTCGGATGCCCGGCCCTCCCTCGCTGGGCAGCGGCGGCATGCGCGCAACGTCGAGCCTACCCGAGGCGAGATCCGAGGCGGAGCCCTCCCTGAGCGTCAGCACGCGCAGCTGCACCTCTGGAGCCTCGCGCACCAGGCGCGCCATGATCCCGGGGAGGAGCACCAGCTCCGCATAGTCGCTGGTACCGATGAAGACCCGCAGGCGAGCCGTCTTCGGATTGAAGGCGCCCGGAGACGAGAGCGTCCCCTCGATGTCTTCCAGCGCGCGGCGCAGCGGCGCTCCCATGGCCTCCGCTCGAACGGTCGGCACCATTCCGCCGCGCCCACGCACGAGCAGCTCGTCGCCGGTGAGCTTCCGCAATCTGGCCAGGGCATGGCTCGCCGCGCTCTGGGTGATGCCGATTCGGAAGGCCGCCCGGGTCACGCTGCGCTCAGCCAACAGCGCGTCGAGCGCCACCAGCAGGTTCAGGTCGATCGCACCAAGATGCACACCATTCATGACGTGAATGTATGACATCCATTGGAACCATGATGGCAAAGGGCGCAGCATCTTCTCCGCGGCCTGGAGCCGCACAACGTGGAGGAGGCTGGCGATGTTCGTCGTGCTTGGGGCTTCGGGACATACGGGCAAGGTCGTCGGCGAGACCTTGCTCCGGCAGAACAAGAAGGTCCGCGTCGTGTTGCACGACGCCGCCAAGGGGAAGGCCTGGGGCGAGGCAGGTGCGGATGTCGCTGTGGCCGACGTCGACGACGGGGCGGCGCTCGGGCGTGCCTTCAGCGGCGCGGAGGGCGCTTATCTCCTCCTTCCGCCCAACTTCAGCTCGAATCGCGTGCGCGCCGACAACAACCGCCGCGCACAAACCATCGCGGAGGCCATCGAGGCCGCGCGCGTCCCGCATGTCGTCCTGCTCTCGTCCGTCGGCGCTCAGCAATTGGATGGCACTGGCCCAGTGCTCGGCCTCCGCGACGCCGAGGAGGTCTTCAGTCGGGCCAGAGCTGCGGTGACGGTCATCCGTGCGGCGTACTTCATGGAAAACTGGGGTCGGTCCCTCACCGCTGTCGGAGCGGGCGTCCTTCCGACGTTTTTGACCGCGGACAAAGCCATTCCCCTCGTGGCGACGCGGGATATCGGTACCGCCGCGGCGCGCCTGCTCTCCGAGGGTGGAAGAGACAAACGGGTCATCGAGCTCGCGGGCCCGCGGCAGTACTCACCCCGTGATGTCGGAGCTGCCGTGGAGCGAATCGTGGGAAGACCGATCGAGGTGCAGCAGGTCTCCGAAGAGGCGATGGCACCTGCCCTGATGGACGCAGGCATGAACGCCGAGTGGGCTCGCCTCTTTCAGGAGCTGACCCACGGTCTCAATGCCAACATCGTGGTCTGGGAAGGCGGTCATCCGCTCTGGCGGGGAGAGACGGACCTAGAGACTGTCCTCTCGGCCCTCCTCGGCAAATAGAGCAGCGACCTCACGGCATCGGGCCGACCTCCCAGGGCGCCGGCGTGGTGCGCTCTTGCAGATGGTCGACGAACGTCTTCACCTTGGGCGAGATGTAGCGCGCGCTCGGGTAGACGACCTGGACCGGGACCGACGGTGCCTCCCAGTCGCGGAGCACGCGTTCGAGCCGTTTGCCGCGGAGGTCGTCCAGGCAAAGGTAGGCGGGAAGGAGCGCCAGGCCCAGGCCCGCCAACGCGGCGGCGTGGACCAGATCGAAATCGTTCACCATCAGGCGCGCGGGCGGCGCAACCTGCGCGGTCTTGTCGCCGCGCTGCAGGCGCAGCGCCGCGCCCCCGGGGGTCGTGCCGAACAGGATGCAGTCGTGCCGTTTCAGGTCGTCGATCGATCGCGGGCGCCCCTGTTTCTTGAGATACGCCGGCGTCCCCACCAGGAACCACCTCACCTTGCCCAGGCTGCGCGCGATCAGCGTCGAGTCGCCGAGCGCTCC
>Ga0210387_10004888_pt1 | contig 10281 bp, 16 predicted proteins | sample IncBWC7OmetaG_FD_160108 | JGI IMG/M metagenome (GOLD analysis project Ga0210387, IMG submission 160108) | Forest soil microbial communities from Barre Woods Harvard Forest LTER site, Petersham, Massachusetts, United States - Inc-BW-C-7-O ...
GACGTAATGCGACATTTTCGTCGGTGTGAGTGCGCTGTTTGGGGGGGAATGCACCATGTATGGTGCAAAGTGTATTCAGTGTATAAACACATATAGAACACTTGAAAAAATAAAATAAATCAATATAGTTAACCTAAGTATATGCACAGAGGACCACCGAAAGAAACTATGAAAAGAGGCCGAATGGTGGGCCGCCGTTGCTATTAAGCTCAGCGCGATGATGACTTCAACATTAGCCGAGCACTCACGCACACTAGACAAAGGTGGCGAGGTTAAAATTGGTACCCTACTCTGCCATAGTCTGTGTAGAATTGGCGAGTTTGTTGTTGGAAACGGTGAACTCGACGTTTATGAAATTAATATGAATCGATCTCAAAACTTTATATTTGAAAAGGTGAATGGGGTCTTTGTTGTTTATCGCTTCGCTTATGTGCGGCAAATAATGACGTTTCTTGAGCTGTCCAAGAACGACCTAGAACGACCAGGTAACATGTATGGAAAGCGAGACCGGACCAAAGGTGTTTGTAAGGGTAGAATAGGATCCACTGTATTCCCTGCCCAAAAATTGTGGATCGAGGTCCTGGCTAGAGTCCAAGGATGTTTACCAACATAGCCATGATCATGACCTTGGTAAATACTGCAGGCAATCCTGTGAAACTGAGCTGGAGATTCTCTTACACATTCACTTCATTCCGAGTCATCAGGTTGTAAAACCACCTACTAAAAGGGCAAGTAATGATCACGTGATATCTTAAGTTGGGCAAGGGGGGTGTCAGGGGTCCATTGGCTATTCTCCACAACTTAAACCACAGCCATTTCAGCTATGGAACAACCACCACCGTCGTCTAGGCCATCGGTCTCAGAAATACCAACGCCACAGCAAGGGCCAGTCCCGTTGTTTGACCTTCAACTGAAATATCTCTCAGATTCTTACCTCAGCTTCTTTCAAGAACGGTGCGTTCCCGCCTTCATTTCGTCGCGTGCTGCTTGATTTCGATTGGTGGTTCCAACCAGGAAACGGATAGAAGAGACCTAGTAAGTTCACTTCACCATCCAATCATGAATTAGCATTCCATTGTGCATGTTTGTTGCAGTGTTGAATCGCTCACGAAGTTGCACCGGAAAATCAAGTCTATTGACGCGTTTTTGGATGAACGGGGCGACTTGAGCTCCACGAGAAATGCTTGGAATGAGGTCAGGGACAACGTCGAGAGAGGTTGGATGTCAAATTTACGTTTGGAATTCATGGTTTTGAGTGCTGGAGTTTCGCAGAGGCGCAAGTTAGACAAGCATTTCTCGCTACACTTACTGTGGATGTCATCAACCCTTTGACATCTTTGAAGGTGAACATAGTCTCTTTCATTTCCAGCCTCTATGAGGGACTTGACTTGGCTATAGGAAACCCAAGATCGCACCCGCAAGCGCATCAGGGAGGACCTGAAGGATTCTAGCACGGCGTACAACGAATATGCGGAAACGACGCTGCCGAAATTAAAGTCAAGGTATTCCAAGAGGTTCTCGGAGGTCGAGGTTCGCGCAATCATAACACTTCCATCTTTTCCTGCATCACTGATCAGCGGACGTTGCAACAGGAGCAAAAAAAAGCCGCAGCTGTCGCTCCACCTCTCCCCCCACGGTCCCCTACACTGGCTCCAGAACATCACCAAGCTCCTCTGGGTAATTCCAAATCCAACCCTTCATTACCAGCACGTCCCAATGTAACGGCCCCTCAACCCTTGAGAGCTCTGGATCGTCGGCCATCGGGTAGCATGCCTCGCAATCGTTCTCCATCCTCATCGACCGCCTTCTCTGATTTGGCTCATCAAGGTGATTCCGCATCGTCCCCTGTGCCGGAGTTAATTCAGTTCCCGTTTCTTTAGGCAAGAAACAACTCAACCAACTGATTGGATTCTTGGATAAAGGTGGATCGATGAAAGACAGCTTGGGAGGGCGAGAGAACAACGCCTTGCGCACTGTTCGTGCGAAGCGGGATGCAGACGAGGCTGGTGCGCTCACTCGTAGAAATAGATGGAGCGATCTCTCATGAATTCGGTCAACAGACAAGGAATATCGGAAGGGAGTTCACTGGCTGGAAACACTTCGGCTTCGGCGCACAAAGATCCTGGAGAGTGGGTATAAAGTGAGTGTCTTCCCACATTTTCCTAGACTGGCGACCGATGTTAGTCACTAGAGCTTGGAGATGTTCATCGAAGAATCGTCGGCGACGGTGAAGAAGGTTCTGGAGAAGTATACTGACAACATGACGTACATTCCTCTCTTCCTATTTCCCGGATCCAAGGGCTAATACTCGTAAACATCCCAGCGCAACCACAACAACCCAAACCCAACTGTCCTCCCACTCCCGATCAATCGTTGACAAAATATCCCCCGAAAACGACTTATCCAAATTCACGTCTTACATTCCACGCTCCCTCGCCTCAGCGATTCCAGAGCCCATCTTATACCATCACGGCCAAGTTGGTTTGTGCAATGATTTAATATTTGGAATCAGTTTGGTCGACTATGCGACAGCGAAGAGTCTACAGGATGGGGATATACCAAAGATTATTAGAATTTGTATTCGGGAGATTGATCAGAGGGGGTTGGAGAGTGAGGGGATTTATCGGGTATGTGCAATTTTTCAGTCGGTTTATTATGGGGAACTTATACGATGCACAGGTGTCGGGTCGACATGCCGTTGTCCAGGCTGTAAGGTCTTGATTCCGAATTTTTGCGTATTGACCGAGTGACCTTTTGGCTGTTCAGCTTCAACATGATATCGAGAAAGATGAAGCCAAGTTTGAATTTAAGCCACAGAAGGACGATGTCTATGCCGTTGCGTCACTCTTGAAGGTTCGCAATACGATCACCTTATCGATCCGCGATGCTGATTGTCCTCGTAGCTGTATCTGCGTGAGCTTCCGGAACCCGTCTTCAAATATCCTCTGCAGGACCGTATACAACATACAGAAGACCGAGGTAGACCTCCCACATATCTCCTACCATGATATCAGCTAACATGCCTTAATCGCTAGCGGATCACCAATCGAACAATTTCATGCTGCTGCGAGCAAAGATGAGGCGATTACCCACCGTTCACCAAGCCACCCTCAAAGCCCTGGTTGAACATCTCGGTCGTGTCGTCGCCCTAAGCGAGAAGAACAAGATGGACCCAAAGAACTTAGCAATCGTGTTCGGAGGCGTCATCTTTGGTGAGGATGAGATGCCCAAAGCAGGGGATCTCCTGAGCGTTCAAAGTTGGAAGGTAAACTAAAATGTTAAATGTTTGTCGGCCCTTATTGACCCGGGTTGGTGTAGGACTCGTTGATGGAGGACCTCATCATCAATGCCCATATTTTATTTGATGAGCATGAGGCTCATCACGAACACCACGAGCCACCTCTGCCTCCGACTCCGGCAGGAGAACCTGTACCTCATTATGCTTACGGGTCAAAGAGAACTAAGGTCGCGAGTGTACCGCCTACCCCCACTAGACCGGAGATGCCTCCGCCAGAGGACTTCACTCCTCGATTACCACCCCGGCCTGCGAATAGTATACATCCTTCCCTTCGCGCAAACCCACCAACGTCGCCGACAAGAGAGCGTGCAAACGTTCCCCCCCCATTTCCGGCTGCTAAACCGGACAATGATACCCCTCCATCTCCGTCTGTTATATCTAGAGACGAGGCTGAAGAATCGAGAACGGATGAAGTAGATCCTGTTGCCGATGTTGCTGCAATATCACATAACGCAGGATCACCTTCGTCTGAGTCTCCAGGATCAGGCACATCAGCGTCCGGGAACGAATCAAGGCAAGATTTGCCTTGATCCAGGGGGCCATTCACCTATGACGGATCGATGACCGCGAGGCTTTTTTGAGATGTATTATCATGTTCTGATTGTTTCTGCATCGGATTACTGTTCCCTGTATTCCCCAGTTGTTATGTTTGTTTGTACTACCGATTCTATGTTTTGTCCTTATTTGGATGGAGCCTGCGAGGCTTGCGAGCAGTCTGACTGGTCCCAGTACCGCGCAATGGCTTCTTCGCAGTCCATCTCGTCATCATTTGGATAGTCCATCCAAGTGCTCTGCCATGCTAAAACTCTTGGGTGGGCTTGCACCCTGAATGAAGCTCGAGAGTCAGTTAGAGTGCAAAGACAAAAAATAATCAATCACCTTATCGGATGGAAGTTCTGGATTTCAAGACATTCCATAGTTGTTGCGCGTGATATCGCGACATAAGCTGAGAAATAATTACATAAGATAAAAAGATAGACTCGGAATGACTCAGAAGTCGCTCACCTTGACCTTTCTCAAATATTCGACTCAGGTCGACCTTGACTCTTGACAAGGTCTGCCCCTGACTCTTATGTATAGAAAGTGCCCAGGCTAGTATAAGTGGCACCTGGAGTCTACGGGCCTCGACATTACCCATGAAACCTTCCACTGTAAACGCCAGAGGGGCACATAACAATTCCCTGCCATTAGTAAAGCGAACCATCGGCCATGCCTGGTGTTGACCAAAAACAGTGTCACCAAGTGGGCAAAGGTTGGATTCAGGCACCAACTGCGGGATCTCGGGTGCGGTGGCTGCGGTCTTCGGTCGTTCGCGGTTCACCAATTGCGCAATCTCGATGTGTCGCTCCAAAGCCTGGCGCGTCGTCATAAAGTCAACTACTTTGCCAACAGAACCGTTAACCAAGGCGCCTTGCTCGACGTTCTGTGGTTTAACAAATGTCAAAAAGTTCGCGGTGGAGACTAACGTTTCACGTGCCTGTATCAACATGACCTGCGCACCGACCTACAAAGGGCAAGCCTTTGTCGTCAACTCACGATCAGTTACGAAGTAGACTTCATACCTTGAGTGAAATAATTGACGGAGCGACTAATCGGGTAAGCAGGTTTGCAGCTGAATCCTTGGAGATATCGTCGCCATGAACATCGTGGCCGGCGCTGTCCATAGAAAGGTAAGTATGAATGCCGCCTACAAGTTCATCAAGTCGAGTGTTGTTGCATCGTTCAACTTCCATTCGTAGAGGAAATCTGAATAGAACTTTCAAGATTTCAAAATTAGTCAATGAGGGTTGACAAACAGTTGACTAGGTTCGATTCCATCGGCGTACGTCAGCGGTCGGGCAAGTCGTTGTAATTGAACGACATGTTGAGGAGTGAGTCGGCCTATTCGCATGGCGGCCAGTATGTTGACGAATTCTGCTTGATGCATTAGGAACAACTCTTCTATTTCGGTAGAGTCTTCACCATTGTCTTTCTGGCGAAATACACGGCTTAGCAATATCGGTTTAGAAATGCATTTCGGCCACGATGTTGCATCGAAGGCATACGTTGCTGGCATGTTGTATGCGTGACTTTTATCGGGAACTGGGGGAAGTTGGCAAAAATCACCCGAAAGGACCAACTAGAATACATGGTCAAAGGAATCCGGAAGAGTGGAGTAATGATTAAGAAATTATTCAAACCTGGATGCCTCCGAAAGCCTCGGGACAACCTCGTACGGTTCGAGCGATATATTCCTAAGCGTTATGAAACTCAAAGTCATTCGAAACAAATCCTCAGTACCCACGAGTTTGTCAAATAGTATAGCATCAACCATGGAAACTTTGCACCGATTAGGATTACTTATCCTGGGGAGTTGAAAGGAACAACCCACTTTCATCAATTATTAAAGTTCTTGTCTTTTGCCAGCGCTCTCTGAGGCGTCCGGACAACTTGATCGCTTCGGCGAGTTTCTCGGCGGGCTCTTATCCCAACCTGATGCCAGCGAAAGAATGGACCGTCGTGCCACCAATGTTGAGACCGGCAATACCAGTTGAAGCCGTGACAGCCAATGAAGACGGCTCCGGAGATAAAGAACCAGGTCTCGATGGTTTTAATGGTGAGTCTGGTTTCAGTACTTTGATTATCTCCCTGAGGAGAACAGATTTGCCGGTCCCTGCGTAACGACTCAGTCGAGCTCATACATATCGGAAGTAGGCCACTACTTACCAGCAGGACCAGTGAAAAAGACATTTTGACCGGATTTGACCATGTCGAGAACCTGTTGTTGCTCTGGCGATAGCGTGATCTGGGGAAGGTCATGTGAATCGATGACAGGGGTTTCGAATCCAGGGGTTTCCTTGCAGGCAAGGTGGTCTTCGTCATTCCGCGGGGGAGTTGTATTCGCCTGCGAAATACACGGCGACGCGGCCTCCGAACATTGAACACCAGTATTGACGTAAGTGCGTTTATTGTCAGGTAAACTATAATCCGTCCAATAAATGCCAGAATTTGGGTAGTTAGCGCGTGTTGGAGAGGAAGTAGATTTCAGAATGGTTTCTCCATCCTGATATAGATGGTTATTTTGGTTGATTTGGTGAATATCTCTTGACCCTGCGGAAACTTGGATTGGGTCGGAATCAGATAGAGGATCACAAAAACTCATGACCGCAGGACATTGAAGCGTGGAGCCTGGCGATCGAATGATCCTATGTGCAGGCGAGACTTACGTCTCTTTCCGTACTTCTTCAGGCGCGTCGTCGTTGCTACAGCTGAGCCATCAAGCCATTTCTGCGCGTCATCGATCGTCGGGAAGCTTCTACCACTGAAACCACTAAAGTTAAATGTCTGGCGCCATTCATAAGACGTTGGCGCTCTGATATTCCGGGAGATATCTCACAGCGGCAGTAAACTATCCAAAAATGCATAGTAATAAGGTGCAATTTGACATCCCAGTTTATTGTGGCACTGACCTCATCCCAATTATCATAAATCCGAGGTCCGTCTCTGCCGACACGGACAGCATAATATTTTACTGTCTTTATTTTAGGCATCACGACACATTGATCGCAAGAATGGGTCCGGTTAGTGCAGTCTCAAGGATGGAAGCGTCCACATGAACCTCCTATAGTAAGTGCGTGACCACAATGTCACGCCATTTTCACGTTCATCACGTGTTCTTCTCAAACTGTTACTACTAGTACTTGCCGATGATGCGCAGCTTTCCATACTGATGCCGAAAGTCGGTAAGACTAAATATTATGCCGTGAGGATTGGTAGAGAAGGGCCCAAAATATATGGCTCCTGGGACGAGGCAAGCTTTCAATTTGTCTGATATTCAAAGATTAGATCAGTTACTATGACTCCATTTTCAACTTATAGTGCAAGTTAAATGTGAGTCTATTAGACTTCCATTGGTTGTATTAAACCAAAGTCATTAGGTGTCGCGATATCCTGGAGCCTCCCATAAGAGCTTTACTTCACGAAATTTAGCAGAGGACTGGCTTGCGAGTCAGTATCGAATTCACGCATCTCAGGGATGAAATTTAAATTAGATTCTTGGCCGCTTATAGCCACAGCCAACACAGCGGGTGTTTCAAACTATCTGGTGGAACGTCAGAGCCTCTCCTCGAAACCGCCACATCCATCGGCCAGCCTGAAAAGCCTGGAATCACCGTCTGAACCTAGTAATAATAATAAAAATGAAGACCCCAGCACACCTCACATAGTGCTCTCTCCGGAACAAAATATTGTTCTTAAAAGGGTAAAAGAAGGGCGCAATGTCTTCTTCACTGGTTCAGCTGGTTAGTCTTATCTTTTGTCAATTCCGCCTTCAAAATGGATAACAAATTCTCACTTGAAATGTAGGTACCGGCAAGTCGGTCCTTTTACGGGAGATTATCCGCATATCAGGTGGTTCTTCGTCAGCGACACTAGGCATTACCGCTTCCACTGGGATCGCCTCCGTTAACATCGGTGGCACAACGCTACATTCCTGGGCAGGAATCGGCTTGGGCCATGAGTCTGCCAATAACCTGGCCGGTAAGTTCCTAGGCCAGCCGAAATTCGTGAATGTCCTTGAGCGCTGGCGTCAAGTGGAGACTCTCATCATCGACGAAAGTGTGTGTTTTTTTCCAAACATATTATCAGTGTTTTGATTTCTTGGACGAAGTTTCAATGATCGATGGTGATCTCTTTGACAAACTTGTGAGTTATACGACCAAAAACTCCAACGTGACTCTTCATTCCCACTGGTTGCAGGAGTGCATTGCTCGTCGTGTGAGGAAAAATGATGCACCCTTTGGCGGCATACAGGTGAGGTTGCTCGCACTTGAACTTGTTACTCAACTAACTGTCTCCAGCTTGTACTGTCCGGTGATTTCTGCCAGCTTCCTCCAGTTCCTGAACGGAAAGACGGAGTGCAAGTCCCCGCCATTTTCGCCTTTGATGCAAAAACTTGGGATCATTGTGTTGGACTCCCCGTTATATTGACTCGAGTTTTCCGTCAAAAAAATCAAGGTTTGAAACCATCGTGGAACCTTCGACTTGTTGACCGACTTTTTTTACAGCATTCGTTAACATGCTTAATGCCATGCGCTTTGGTGAACTCGATCAAAAGACTGTGGAAGCATTCAGGAAGCTATCGCGGCCTGTTAGGTATACTGATGGAATAGAACCGACTGAACTGTAAGCTTGGTTTGATTAGCCTTCCTGCCTCTAATCTCCCGTATTCTAGGTTTCCTACCCGAGGAGAGGTCGATCGAGCAAATAACTCTCGTCTTAGCCAATTGGCGGATCAGGTTCATACATTTAAATCTGACGATTCTCCAGGGCGTGACTCCAAGGGGGAAAGGATAAGCCAGACCCAAATGGAACGTCTGCTGGAACGTCTTATTGTGCCGAAGTTCGTCCCTCTGAAGGTTAGAAACAATCCATTTTTCAAGATTGGATCCTGAACAATGCTCACTTTATGCGGAGAAGGCTGGCGCACAGGTGATGCTGATTAAGGTTAGTTAATGAATGATCAAACCACGGCCGTAGCTCGAATTATATGTCCCAGAACTTGATTCAAGGCGAGTTAGTCAATGGATCCGTGGGTCAAGTTGTCAGATTCAGCACATCCGTTGAGGCCCGCAGAAATGACACCGAAGTCGCCCAAGCAGACAACCCACGATCAGAACAATCAGTGGGTCCTGGAAATGGAGCACAGCCTCAGTTCGTCCAAAATGATAGGGTTTGGCCTGTGGTTCGGTTTGTCGGTGGAAGAGAGATGCTTATGATTCCCGCCGAGTTTACCGTCAATAATGCTGACGGTGAAATGGAAGCCCGTCGCAGTCAGGTGAAGTTGCTTGAGCGTATAAATCACCCACCGCCCTGATGCATAAATTTAGATCCCCCTTATACTGGCATGGGCACTGAGCGTTCACAAGTCTCAAGGACAAACCCTTGAAAGGGTCAAAGTGGACCTCAGGCGCACGTTTGAGAAGGGTCAAGGTGAGAGAAGTATCAGTCGTAGTTCTCAGATGCCTAACCTGAATGTCATGGAAGCGTATGTTGCTCTCTCCCGCGCGACGAGCATGGAGCAGCTCCAAGTTCTTAACTTCGATCCGTCCAAGTGAGGCTCACTCCACTTTCGTCAGAAGATTTGTCTGAATTTCCTTGCTCACAGGGTTGTCGCACACCCGCGTGTACTTGCCTGGCACAAGGGTACCAACGACGACAGCGAAATGTATTTCGATGACGATGACGAGATGGATAATGAGGAAGCTATTGCAGCATTTTACCAAAATTAAAATTATGGTCATGTTCTCGATATCTAATGGGTAATCAAATAACTACCAGAGTATCATCTGCCGTACAATACAAAGTTGAGTACTGATACATATTTGGAACCAGAAAGGCTGGATATACAATGATAGTAAAATTAAACAACTTCGACAAAATTGGCTGGGAAAATTCCTTCCCGACCATCAATTTTCCCTGTCCACCTGCACAAAAAAAAACAGTACGCCCTTAGATTTCGCCGGTGAAAAGCAGGATTCGAATATACCAATCATCAGTTCTATCACTCTTCTGCGTTACGGTAATAACTTCGCCTTTGGAAAAAGATAGGTCACCAGACTGACACGAAGTAGTGAGCTTGGACGTGCATTGTATGGGATAATGTGCACTACCTCAACCGCCTTGAAATCGTAGAGGGCGATGGCGCGAGCGACACCCTCGTGAAGCAAAAGAGGTTTGACCAATTCGGGCTTTGGCATGATATGCGTTGGCGTATGATTGAAACGTGGTAAACTTGTTGGTGAGGCGGGAACAATGTCAAAGTTAGATGACTTCGAAAAGGGATTGGATGAGGGCGAGTAAGCAAAAGGTTTCGAATTGGAATTAGACGAAGAGTACGCGGAAGGGGAAGAAAATGATCGAGAGTGAGCCGCGGCATTTGATGGTTTGGCAAATGGAGATTGTGTGTAATCAAAAGAATTTGGAGAGGGACCTTGAGATTGAGA
>Ga0210387_10004891_pt1 | contig 10270 bp, 7 predicted proteins | sample IncBWC7OmetaG_FD_160108 | JGI IMG/M metagenome (GOLD analysis project Ga0210387, IMG submission 160108) | Forest soil microbial communities from Barre Woods Harvard Forest LTER site, Petersham, Massachusetts, United States - Inc-BW-C-7-O ...
ACCGAAACCCATGATGGCCATGCCGGTGGCCATGCCGGGCCGGTCCGGAAACCACTTGATCAGCGTCGAGACCGGTGAAATGTAGCCCAGGCCCAGTCCGGTTCCGCCCAGCACCCCGTAACCCAGGAATATCAGCCACAGCTGGTGCAGGTTGACGCCCACTGCCGAGACCACGAAGCCCAGACCAAAGCACAACCCGGCCGTGAACATGGAACGCCGCGGTCCGCCTTCCTCCACCCAGCGTCCGAACACGGCAGCCGAGGCGCCCAGGAACACGATCGCGATTGAGAAGATCCAACCGACGTCGGTCAGTTTCCAGTCACCGGGTACTGATTGGCTGATGCCCAGCAGTCGGGTGAGCGGCAGGTTGAAAACGCTGAATGCGTACGCCTGACCGATACACAGATGAATGCACAGCGCGGCGGGCGGCACCAGCCAGCGATTGAATCCCGGACCTGCGACCGTGCGGGATCGGGACAGAACTGTTGCCATGCGTCACCCCCTTACGCTCGCAACCATGCTACACGCAGCGGGGAGGGGCGTCCCGCGTGCTAGAAGGCGGCATCAAAGCAGATCTCGCCTTTGACGCCGACCTGGTAGGCCGAGACGCGCCGTTCAAAGAAGTTGGTGAGTTCCTGCACGTCCTGCAGTTCCATGAACGAGAACGGATTGCGGGCATTGAAGCGCGGCGGCAGCCCCAGCATGGTCAGGCGCTGGTCCGCGACGTACTCCAGATACTGACGCATTTCGGCGCGGGTCATGCCGACTACGCCGCCGGCCAGCACATCCTCGGCGAACTCGCTTTCACACTCCACCGCTTCTTCAATCATCTGCAGCACCTGGGCTGCCCATTCGGCATCAAACAGGCCGGGCTCCTCGGCCCGAACCGTCTTGATCACTTCGAAGGCAAAGGACATATGGGCGCTCTCATCGCGGAATACCCAGGCGGTTCCGGCCGCCAGACCCGGCAGCAGCCCCCGCGAGCGCAGAAAGTATACGTAGGCGAAGGCCCCAAAGAAGAACAGGCCTTCGATGCAGGCGGCAAAGCAGGTCAGGTTCAGCAGGAAACGGCGCTTGTCATCGGCGTCATTGATGCGTGGCAGGGTGGCGACTTCATCGATCCAGCGCTGGCAGAACTGCGCCTTGCGGCGTATCGAGGGAATATTCTCGATGGCCGCGAAGGCCTGCGCGCGCCGCTGCGGATCGCTGACATAGTTGTCCAGCAGCGTCAGGTAGAACTGCACATGCAGCGCCTCCTCGTACAGCTGCCGTGACAGGTACATACGCGCTTCGGGCGCATTGATATGCCGGTAGAGGCTGATCACGAGATTGTTCGAAACGATGGAATCGCCCGTGGCAAAGAAGGCCACGAGGCGCTCGATGAGATGCCGTTCGGCGGGCGTCATGCGTGTGCGCAGGTGACCCAAGTCGATCTGGAAGTCGATCTCCTCGACGCTCCAGGTGTTCTTGATGGCCGCCCGGTACATCTCGTAGAAGCGCGGATAGCGCATGGGGCGCAGCGTGAGATCAAAACCGGCATCGAGCAGACATGCGCAGGTGGTCATTGGCAGGCCTCACAGCTTTGCGGATTTTCGAGGGAGCAGGCGATGGCTTGAACTTCCGTCACCGGCGCGCTCGTGCGTACCGTGGTCTTGGTGATCTGCGTGGCCGGGCGGGAGCGCAGGTAGTAGGTGGTCTTCAGGCCGCGCTTCCAGGCGTACATGTACATGGAAGACAGGCGGCCGATTTCCGGATTTTCCATGAACAGGTTCAGGGACTGGCTCTGGTCTATGTAAGCGCCGCGCTCGGCGGCCAGATCGATGAGTGCGCGCATGGGTACTTCCCAGACCGTGCGGTAGATGTCCCGCAGCTCCTGCGGCAGCGCCTCCAGGCCCTGGATGGAGCCGTCAGCGATTTTTATCGCATTGCGCAGCTCCTCGGTCCACAGACCCAGTTGCTTGAGTTCCTCGACCAGGTAGCGGTTAACCTGCAGGAAATCTCCGGACAGCGTTTCGCGCTTGAACAGGTTGGAGATCTGCGGCTCGATGCACTCGTAGCAGCCGGCAATCGAGGCAATGGTCGCGGTGGGGGCGATCGCGATCAGCAGGCTGTTGCGCAGGCCATGCGCGGCGATATCCGCGCGCAGCGTGTCCCAGGGCAGATCGCTCCCGGGCACCACATCCCAGGCTTCCGGCTGCAGTTCACCGCGCGCGGCACGGGTCAGCGCGAATGCCTCATGGGGGCCGGATTCGCGGGCGAGCTGCGTGGAGGCATGCAGGGCATGGAAGTAGATCGTGCGCGAGATGCGTGTGGATAGTTCGCGCGCCGCGGCACTGTCGAAGGCGAGGCGCAGCCGGAAGAACACATCCTGCAGACCCATGATTCCCAAACCCACCGGGCGCCAGCGCATATTTGATGCCCGCGTCGTGCCGATGGGATAGAAGTTCAGGTCGATCACGCGATCCAGCTGACGTACGGCGATATCGACCGTGTGTGCCAGCTTCTCGAAGTCGAAACCTTCCGGTCCCAGATGGTGTGCGAGGTTGATGGAGCCCAAGTTGCACACGGCCGTCTCACCACCGCTGGTGACTTCGAGGATCTCCGTGCACAGGTTCGACAGGTGCACGGTGTGCCCGGGCTGCGCGGTCTGGTTGCAGGCGCGATTGGATTTATCCTTGAAGGTCATCCAGCCGTTTCCGGTCTGCGCCAGGGTGCGCATCATCCGGCTGTAGAGTTCACGCGCGCCCAGGGTTTTCTTGGCCAGGCCCTGGGCCTCCGCCTGTACATAGGCGGCGTCAAAGGCCGCACCGAACAGATCCGGCAGATCCGGCACGGTGCTCGGGTCGAACAGCGACCACGTTTGGTCCGCCTCGACACGGCGCATGAACAGATCCGGTATCCAGTTGGCCAGGTTCAGATGGTGGGTGCGTCGTGCGTCATCACCCGTGTTGTCGCGCAGCTCCAGGAAGGACTCGATGTCGGCGTGCCAGGGTTCAAGGTAGGCGCAGGCAGCACCCTTGCGCTTGCCGCCCTGGTTGACCGCGGCCACTGAGGAATCGAGGGTCTTCAGCCACGGCACGATTCCATTCGACAGACCGTTGGTGGCGCGGATCAGCGAGCCTTCGGAGCGCACGCGGTGCCAGGCAATGCCAATACCACCGGAGAACTTCGACAGCAGTGCGACGTCCTTGTAGCGGTCGTAGATCGACTCCAGGGAGTCTTCGGGCGAGTCGAGCAGGAAGCAGCTGGAGAGCTGCTCGTGGCGCGTGCCCGCATTGAACAGTGTCGGCGAGCTGGGGATGTAGTCCAGGGCGGAACACAGCTCGTACAGCTCGATGGCCTCGTGCACACCGGGCGTCAGCGCGACCGCGATGCGCATCCAGAAGTACTGCGGATTCTCCAGCACGCTGCGGCGCGTCGGATGGCGCAGCAGGTAGCGGTCATAGAGGGTCCTCAAGCCGAAGTACTCGAGTTTGTGGGTGCGCGTGGCATCGATGGCCGCGTTGAGCTTGCGCGCATTGGCTTCGACGAATGCCAGTACGCGCTCGTTGATCAGGCCGACATCGAAGCCCTGGCGGATCGATTGCGAGAAGGAGTGCACGCCCAGGCCCTGCACCTCCTTGTCGACGAACGCGGACAGCAGGCGTGCGGCCAGCCGTGAGTATTCGGGCTCCTCGAAGATGAACGAGGCCGCGGTGCGGATCGACAGCTCGTCCAGCTCGCGCGTGGTCGCCCCGTCATACAGCCCCGCGATGGTCTTGAGCGCCACGCGCATCGGATCGACATCGTGCAGCCCCTCGCAGCAGCGGGTCACGGCCCGGACGATCTTGTTGACATCCACCGGTTCGCGGCCGCCATTGCGCTTGGTCACGCCCATCGGATGGCGGGCCGCATTGGGCTGCGTCAGTCGAAAGCTGGATTGAGTACGTGCGGCCGCCTGGACCGCGTCGGAAGTTTCCAAAGTCATGCATATCCCCCCGGATGTGCGTGAAAGCCCGAGCCATACCGCGTTGCCGCGGTCACAACGGCAGGTCTTCGGACTCCCGGGCGGGCTCACTCGTCATAGGGAGTGGGCGATCTACTGGACGCCGCTTCCCGTGGCTCTTGCGAGCCCAGTGCTATGGCGTCGGTCGTTCCCGATTACCGCTGCGGGGCAGCTCCGGAATTGGCATTGCACGCCGCACCGGATTCCCTCTTAGGCCTACCCCTTGGGGTAAGCACCGCTGTTGACCACAAGATATTGTGGTCGGGGGTGGGATGTCAACGAAAGAAAAGTCCGATGGTCAAGGCGATGCCAATCGCGACGATGGCCAGGCGCAGGATGCGCTCGTTGAGCTTGTGCAGCAGCAGGCCGCCTGTGATCCCACCGGCGATGGCCCCCGCAGCGGCGATGCCGGCCTGCAGCCAGCGAACCTCCGGGGAGAACAGGAAAATCAGCACCGCCGAGGCATTCATCACCCCGGCCAGAGTGTTCTTGGTGGCGCCGGCGTTGCGCATCAGCAGGCCCGCGGCGGTGAGTGCGGCCAGCATCAGAAAGCCGATGCCGCCGCCGAAGTAGCCGCCGTAGATCGAAATGGAAAATTGTGCAGCCGCGGCCGCGGGGCGCGACAGATGCGCCCGGGAAGCGCGCCTGGGCCCGAAGCTGCCCCAGGCGAAGACGATGGTCGCAAACAGCACCAGCCACGGCACCAGCCTTGCGAAGAAGCGCGACGGGGTGACCAGCAACAGGATGGCGCCGAGCGCGCCACCCGCCAGGCTGATGACCACCAGGGCGCGAAATGACAGGCCGGCGGCGCCGGTGACGTGGCTGCGGCCGGTGAGCGCCGTGGCGATCTGCGCGGGGAACAGCGCAATGGTCGAGGTGATATTGGCGGCACGGGCATCCATTCCCGTGAACATCAGCGCGGGCAGCGTCACAAATGAGCCGCCGCCCGCAAGCGCATTCTGCACGCCGGCCCACAGGGCCGCGAGGAACAGCACGGTCAGGGCCATCAGACCGAATCGGCCACGCTATGGATGACGTAGCCGCCGGATTTGTCGTCACGTTCGAGCGTGAGCAGCCGCCGTGCCGCGGCTTCTTCCAGCAGTTTGTTGAAGGAGCGAAAGCCGTAATAGCTTTCGTTGAAGCCGGGTTTGCGGCGCTTGAGTGCCTGTTTGACCATTGAGCCCCAGATCTTTTCGTCCTCGCCGCGCTCGGCGATCAGCGCGTCGATCGTCGCCAGCACCAGGTCGAAGGCGTCATGTTCGCGGTCATGCTCGTGGTCCTCATCCTTGACGGCGGGGGTCTCGGCGGCCGTGGCAGTGCTCGCGGCCGTCGCTGCTGCCGGTGCCGGTGCCTTGCGCCGTCCGGTACGCCGCGCCTTCTGCTCGCGTACCTCGCGTACCAGATCATCGTAGAAGATGAACTCGTCGCAGCTGGCCGTCAGCAGATCGGAGGTGGAGTTCTTGACGCCAATGCCGATCACACCTTTGTCGTTCTCACGCAGTTTGCTCACCAGCGGCGAGAAGTCCGAGTCGCCGCTGATGATGACAAAGGTCTCGACGTGCGGCTTGGTGTAGCACAGATCCAGCGCGTCCACGACCATGCGAATGTCGGCGGAGTTCTTGCCGGACTGCTTGACGTGGGGAATCTCGATGAGCTCGAAGCCGGCCTGGTGCATGCCGGCCTTGAATTCCTTGTACCGCTCCCAGTCGCAGTAGGCCTTCTTGACGACTATGGAGCCCTTGAGCAGCAGGCGTTCGAGCACGCGGTTGATATCGAACTGCGCGTAGCGTGCGTCGCGCACACCCAGGGCGATGTTCTCGAAATCGCAGAACAGCGCCAGATTGGTGGTATCCGCGGCGCTGGTCATGCCGTTAGAGTCGATGGCGGCAGCACTTCGGCGATGTGCAGGCGTTTTTTGATTGGCACGCAATATATGTCTATGGGAGAAGTGCGACCCCGCAGGGTCATGGAGGGAAGCTCGACGGCCTTGATGTCATGGCCACGGGCGTCCAGTGAGTACTTGAGGGCGCGCGAGAGCACCATTTCGCCGGCACGCGCGCGTTGGCACAGTCGCGAGGCAACGTTCACGGCATCCCCGATGATGGTGTAGTTCATGAACATGGCTGAGCCGACATTGCCGGCCACGACGTCGCCTTCATTGATGCCGATCCCCAGCCCCGTTTCGATGTTGAGGCGGTCGCGCCAGCTGTCCGCCAGCACGGCGAAGCGGTCGAGCATCTCGCGCGCCGCACGTACGGCCCGCTGCGGACTGTCGTCCTGCTCGAATGGCACGCCGAAGCCCACCATGAGGCAGTCGCCGGCCATGTGAAACACCGTGCCCTCGTGCTGGAAGGTGATTTCAGTGAGCAATGAAAAGTATTCATTCAGCAGCGGCACCACTTCGTGGGGACTCAAGCGTTCGGAGATGCCGGTGAAGCCGCGCAGGTCGGCAAACATGATCACCGCATGCGTGCGGATGTCGGCCGCGGTCAGGATGCTGTCACGCAGGCGCGAGTTGTCGAGAATGCGATCGGCCAGCTGCGGGGACACATAGCGACGGAAGGTCGCCTGCAGTTCCTCGCCGCGGCGTTCGTCGGTGTTGCGCGCCGCGGCGGCGATCTTACGACGCCGTGAGCCGGCACGGGCCAGTGCTTCGAGCCTGGCCAGCAGCACCGTATCGCCACCGGTCGCGGTGACGAAATCATCGGCGCCGGCCGAATAGGCGGCCATCTGCAGATCCGAATTGAGGCTGAAGACCACGATGGGCAGCATCATGGTCGCCGGGTGGGCCTTCAAGGCCCGGCAGGCCTCCAGACCTGCCAGATCGTGGCCGTCGGCGTCCACCAGGATCAGGTCCGGGGCAAACCGGTCGATGCTCGCCATGATGTCGGCGTGCAGGCCACAGGAATCCAGGCGGAAGCGGGGTGCGACTGAGCCGTGCTGAAGCAGCAACCTGATGGCCGCGCAATCGCCGGCGGCCAGGACCTGGAACTGCTCTTTTGCCACCACCATGATCAACGATTCTAAACCATTTCCCCACCAGCCGGGTCCGGTAACATTGCCGTTCTTCGCTATCAACCACGAGAGTGATTCCAAATGGCCAGATCCCAGCGCAAGGCAGTTCCCGGCCGCCGGGCCGGTACGGTCTCACGCGAGCAGGCCGAGGAGGCCGTCAAAATACTGCTGCGCTGGGCCGGGGATGACCCGAGCCGCGAAGGACTCATCGACACACCCAAACGGGTGGTGAAGGCGTATGCCGACTGGTTCTCCGGTTACTCCGTGGATCCGCGTGAGTACATGCGTCGCACCTTCGAGGAAGTCGAGGGCTACGATGAGATGGTGGTGCTGCGCGATATCGCCTTCGAGAGCTACTGCGAGCACCACATGGCGCCGATCATCGGCCGCGCTCATGTGGGCTACCTGCCTTCCAACAAGGTGGTGGGCATCAGCAAGCTGGCGCGCGTGGTCGATGGCTATGCCCGACGCTTCCAGGTGCAGGAAAAACTCACGGCGCAGATCGCGGCCTGCATCGATGAGGTGCTCAAACCGCGCGGTGTGGGTGTGGTCATTGATTCAGAGCATCAGTGCATGACCACCCGTGGCGTACACAAGCGCGGTGTCTCGATGGTGACCAGCCGCATGATTGGCATCTTCCGCAGTGATGCGCGCACCCGCGCGGAGTTCCTGCAGTTCATCGACATCCGCGGCTCACGGGCTATTTAGAGCTCCTTGTTCTTGGCCTTGGTCAGCGACACCGCGTTGATGCAATAGCGCAGGCCGCTGGGCGGCGGTCCGTCGGGGAACACATGGCCCAGGTGTGCGTCGCAGATATTGCAGACCACCTCGATGCGGACCTGGCCGAAACTCGCGTCCTCATGATACGCAACGACATTGGGCGCGACGGCCTGCGTGAAGGAAGGCCAGCCGGTGCCGCTCTGGAATTTCTCGGCGCTGTCGAACAGCAGGGTGTTGCAGCACACACAGCAGTACTGCCCCGGCTCGAACAGGTCACACATCGGCGAGCTGTGCGGCCGCTCGGTACCCTTCTCGCGGGCGACATGGAAGGTTTGCGGATCGAGGATCCTGCGCCATTCGCTTGCGGACTTCTCGACACGTCGCGGCGGCGCCGGATTGCCTTTGCGGGCAATGGCGAGCACGTCATTCCAGCGCAACAGGCCTGGGGTATTGGTCATGGTGAGCTCCTGACGGTCTTCAGCGACCGGCTACAGATCCACAGGGCGGCGGGCAATGCCGTGAAATCGGCCAGCAGTGCCAGGACGAAGGCCGCGGAGGAAACGGTGCCGAACTGGCGCATCGGCGGCAAGGGCGAGAAGGCCAGCGCCAGGAATCCTGCGGCGTTGATCGCAGTCGCGAACAGTATCGGTTTGCCGGCTACCAGGAACGCATGGCGCAGGGCGGCCAGGGTTGAACCCTCCTGACGACCTTCCTGGTAGTGATAGAAGAAATGCACCTGGTCATTCTCGGTCGCGCCCAACACTGTTGAGCCGATGAGAATCGTGGCGATGTTCAGGGAGATTCCAACCCCCCGCATCAAAAGAAAGGCGGCCAGAATGGCGAACAGCGAAGGGATCATCGCCATCAGACGCGCCAGCGGGCTGCGGAACACCACCAGGAAGGCGCAGAAGATGATGCTCGCCGTCAGCGCGAAACTCTCCATGAGCGTCGGCACCAGCTGCAGGGTGATCTGATCCGACAGCACGCTTTCGCCCACCACGCGTGCCGTTACCCCCGCCAGTGCCGGCTGCTGTTGGCGCACCGTCGCCCAGGTATGTTCGATGTAGGCGCGCATATTGCCAATGTCGCCGAAGGCCCGGTCCCGGCCGCGGATGGCCAGGCGCACGTTGCCCAGCGTATTCACATCGACATAGCCGCGGGTCGCGGGCGTGGTGAGCAGGATCTGCTCGAGTTGGCCGGCAAGTTCCTGCCACGCTGCGGGGTCCGTCGGCAGTTCATCCTGTCCGGACTGCACGTAGCGCGCCCAGCGCAACAGCGAAGTCGGGGCCTCCACGGCGGTGATGCGCGGATCGCTCTCGAGCTGTCGCACCAGCTGATCAATGCCGTGGAGGAACTGCGGGTCCAGGGCGCCCGCGTTGGGTACCTTGAGCCACAGCTGGTAGACGCCCAAACCGTTCTGCGCTTCAAAATACCGGGTGTCCTGCGCGGCCGCCACGCGCGGGTCGATATAGGTCAGCGTATCGGTCTGCAGCGCCAGGGGACGGATGTGCCCCGGAATGCCCACCAGCGCGATGCCCCCCGCGATCATGCCGGCGATCGCGGCCCCGACCAGCGGCCAGCGCAGGGTCCGGGTGAGCGGGATCCACCGGTCCATGAAGTCCGGATACCAACGCCCGGCTGCTGCAATTTCCGACTGTGTGGGGGTGCGCAGCAGTTGTTGCAGTGCCGGAAACAGCGTGAAGCTGGCCAGCCAGGCCACGACCAGGCCCGATGCGGTCCACAGGCCCATTTCGCGCACCGGGCGGATATTGGACACCGCCAGCGCCGCGAAGCCGGTCGCAGTAGCGAAAATCGACGCCGTGCTGGGCAGAAACTTGTTGGCCAGCACCCGCGCGTGGTGCACGGCGAGATCCTCGCTGGCCACCCGATCAATGTAGCGGGAGTGGATGTACACCAGCGTGGCGGTGGCCGTTACCAGGACGGTGAGCGGCACCAGCGAGGAGACGATGGTGTGCGCCCAGCCGGTCAGCGCGGCCAGTCCCATGGCAATGGAGACCACCAGGCCCAGGGTGATGACGATGGCCAGCAAGGTGCGCCAGGAGCGATACAGCGCGAACACCAATGCGACCAGGAACAGGCCGAACAGCGGCATTGAGCGCTGCGTCGCAACCTGTGTCTCGTGCTCCAGCCACGCGTCCAGCCAGGGTGAGCCAACGCGGCGAATCCGCTCGAAGGGACCGCCGTGGCTGCGCAGCTGGGGTTCGATGGCGCCATCAATGGCGGCCAGCATGCGATCCCGATCCGCGGGTGAACGCACATGCAGCTGCAGCGCGATGCCGAGGAAGTGCGGACCCAGCAGCCCGGCGCGCGTGAACAGGCGGGTGCCCGTGGCGAACTTGTGCAGCGGCTCGACATCCTCGCTCCCCAGGGTCGTGCCGGGGTGGGCGGTGCGATAGATCGTGAGCAGGCTTTGCGGGTCCACCCCCGCAATCCCCGCCAGCCGGTGCTCCAGTTGATCGGTGGCCTGCAATGCCTTGAGAGTGAGCGGATCGGGTGTCTCCAGCATCAGCAGCGCCTGGACGCCTTCCG
>Ga0210387_10004892_pt1 | contig 10269 bp, 7 predicted proteins | sample IncBWC7OmetaG_FD_160108 | JGI IMG/M metagenome (GOLD analysis project Ga0210387, IMG submission 160108) | Forest soil microbial communities from Barre Woods Harvard Forest LTER site, Petersham, Massachusetts, United States - Inc-BW-C-7-O ...
AGGTCGTCCCACACCTGCTGACGCAGCGTGCGCTCGGTGTCGCCGGCGTCGCGCTCTGACTCGGTCTCCCCCACGCACAGGATCGGCGCGAGTCCCGCGGCGAGCGCCGCGGGCAGCTTGGCCGCGAGCGCGCGGTCGGTCTCACCGAATAGCTGACGGCGCTCGGAATGCCCGAGCACGACGCCGTGCACGTCGAGCTCGGCGAGCATCGGCGCGGAGATCTCGCCGGTGTAGGCGCCCTCGGGCTCGGCGTGCATGTTCTGCGCATACACCTCCACGCGCGAGCCGCGCGCGCTGTCGACCATCGCGCGCAGGTCGGTGAACGGCACGCAGATCGCCACGTCGACGCCGTCGACGGCGGAGACGCGCGGCAGCAGCGCCTGGATGTAGGACTCGGCCTGGGCCTCGGTCTTGTACATCTTCCAGTTGCCCGCGATCAGCGGCGTGCGGGCTGCGGCGCCGGCCATCAGGAGACGACTCCTGCGCCTGCCAGCGCCTGCACGCCCGGCAGCGTCCTGCCCTCCACCAGCTCGAGCGTCGCGCCGCCGCCCGTGGAGAGGTGGTCGACCGTGTGCTCCAGCCCGAACTGCGCCAGCGCCGCCGCCGAGTCCCCGCCGCCCACGACGGTCAGCCCAGGCGCGCTGGCCACTGCCTCGGCCACCGCCCGCGTGCCCACGGCGAAGGGCTCCAGCTCAAACGCGCCCATCGGGCCGTTCCAGAAGACCGTGCCGGCGCTCGCGATCACGCTCGCGTAGCGCTCGGCCGTCTTGGGGCCGATGTCCAGGCCCATCCAGCCCGCCGGCACCTCCACCCCGTCGAGCACGCGGTGGGGCGCATCGGCGGTGAGGCGCTCCCCGATCACGAGGTCGTTCGGCACCAGCAGACGCGCGTGGCCGAGCTGCGGGGAGTCGGTGTCGCTGGCCCGCGACAGCGCGCTGCGGGCATGCTCGACGTCCTCCTCGCCGCACAGCGAGTCGCCGACCGTATGTCCCTGCGCGCACAGGAACGGGAAGCACATCGCGCCGCCGATCATCACCACGTCGGCCACGGCCAGGAAGCGCTCGATCACCGCGATCTTGTCCGCCACCTTGGCGCCGCCCACGATCGCCACGAGCGGGTGCCGAGGATGCTCGAGGATGCCCGTCAGCGTCGCGACCTCTCGTTCGAGCAACCGTCCGGCCGCGCTCGGCAGCAGGTGCGTGATGCCCTCCGTGCTCGCATGCGCGCGGTGCGCCACGCCGAAGGCGTCGTCGACGTAGAGATCCGCCAGCGCCGCCAGCTCGCTCGCGAGCTCGGGATCGTTGCTCGTCTCTCCCGGCTCAAAGCGCACGTTCTCGAGCACCAGGATGTCGCCCTCGCGCAGCTCCTGCGCCAACGCCGTCACCTCCTCGCCGACCACCGCCGGCGCCAGCGTCACCTTCGCGCCCGTCAGCTCGCGTAGACGATCCGCCACCGGCGCGAGCGAAAGCTCCGGCACGCGCTCGCCCTCCGGCCTGCCCAGGTGAGAGACCAGCACCAGCCGTGCCCCGCGCGCACGCAGCTCTTCGATCGTGGCCAGCGCCGCGGCGATGCGCGTGTCGTCGCTGACGAGCGGAACGCCACCGGCCGCGGCATCGCCGTTCGCTCCCAGCGGCACATTGAAGTCCACGCGCACGAGCACTCGCTTGCCGTGCACGTCCAGGTCGTCAATGCTCCTCATGAGAACTGTCTCCGATCTCTTCGTGCTCCTTCACGTTACCCCCCGGTCGATCGTCTGCACTGCGATCGCGCCGACCCCGCGAGACAGGCGGGCCGGCGGAACGCCGGCGTCGACTCACAGCACCCTCTGCACGAGATCGACGAGGCGATTGGAATAGCCCCACTCGTTGTCGTACCAGGCGACGACCTTCAGCATCGTGCCGTCGATCGTGGCGGTCAGGGAGGAGTCGACGATCGAGGAGAAGGGCGAGCGCACGATGTCGCTGGAGACGATCGGGTCGCTGGTGTAGGCCATGATCCCGGCCAGCGGGCCCGCTTGCGAGGCCGCCAGCAGGGCGCCGTTGATCTCCTCGACGCTCGTGGCGCGAGCGCACTCGACGGTCAGGTCGACGACCGAGCCGGTGGGGACGGGCGCGCGCACGGCGAACCCGTGCAGCTTGCCCTGCAGCTCGGGGATCACCATGCCGATCGCCTTGGCCGCGCCGGTGGAGGCGGGGATCAGGTTGATCGCGGCCGCGCGCGCCCGGCGCAGATCCTTGTGGGGCAGGTCCTGCAGGCGCTGATCGGCGGTGTAGGCGTGGATCGTGGTCATCAGACCGTGGGCGATGCCGACGGTGTCATTGAGCACCTTGGCGACCGGCGCCAGGCAGTTGGTCGTGCAGGAGGCGTTGGAGATGACGTCGTGCGCGGAGCGGTCGTAGACCTCGTCGAAGTTCACGCCCAGCACGACGGTCGCGTCGGGATCGGTGGCGGGCGCGGAGATGATCACCTTCTTCGCGCCCTGCGCGAGGTGCTTGGCGGCCGCCTCGCGGTCGGTGAACAGGCCGGTCGACTCGATCACGACGTCGACCCCCAGCTCGCCCCAGGGCAGCGCGGCGGGATCGCGCTCGGCGAGGACTCGCAGCTCGCGGCCGTCCACTTCGATGGCGCCATCGCGAGCGTGTACCTCGCCGGGGTAGGGGCCGAGGATCGAGTCGTAGTGCAGCAGGTGCGCCAGCGTGGCGGCGTCGGTCAGATCGTTGACCGCCACCCACTCGATCTCGCCCGCGTCGGGGCGCGCCTGCGCAGCGCGAAACACGTTGCGGCCGATGCGGCCGAACCCGTTGATACCCACCCGTATTGACATGCGTTGCACGGCCTCCTAGTCGCGCGAAAAATGAACGAGGCCGGGCGTCGAAAGCACTGCTCCGTCGCCCGGCGTACCCGGCGAAGGCTATCAGCGAGCGTTTTGCCGACCGCCCGGAGAACGTCGGCGGGGGCTTCTCACTTTTGCGAAGGAGGACTTGCTGCGGGCAGCCGAGCCTGCGCCGAGGGCGTCAGGGGCGCCGCCCCGGAGCGTCAGGAGCGCCGCGAGGCCTTGTCGATGTCGCGGTGAGCGACCGCCACGTCGAGGTCCTCGTTGTCGCGGTAGCGCGCGGCGAGATGCTCGGCGATCGCGACCGAGCGGTGGCGTCCTCCCGTGCAGCCGACGCCGATCACGAGATGGGACTTGCCCTCGGCGACGTACTCGGGCAGCAGGAAGTCGAGCAGCGCGTGCAGGCGCACGTACAGCTCGTCCAGGCGCCCGTCCCGCGCGACGTACTCGACCACCCGCTCGTCGTGGCCGGTGAGCTCGCGTAGCTGGGGCTCGTAGTGGGGGTTGGGCAGGAAGCGCACGTCGAAGGCGAGATCCTCCTCGCGCGGGGGACCGTGCTTGAAGCCGAAGCTCATGAACGTCACGGCGAGGTGACCGGCGGTCTGGCGGGGCAGCAGCTCGTCGGCGATGCGTCCGCGCAGGATCACGGTGGACATGCCGGTCGTGTCGATCACGAGGTCAGCGCGGCTGCGCAGCGGCTCCAGCAGGGCGCGCTCGGCGGCGACGCCCGCGGCGACGCTGCCCTCGGGCGCGAGCGGGTGGCGGCGACGGGTCTCCTTGTAGCGAGTGACGAGCGTCTGCTCGGCCGCCTCCAGGAACAGCACGTGGTGGCTGAGCCCGAGCGCGTCGAGATCGTCGACGACCGCGCGCAGCGCCTCGAAGTAGACCCCGCCGCGCACGTCCGAAACGACGGCCGCGCGCTCGACGCGCGAGCCGCCGTGCACGAACAGCTCGACCAGCGAGCGGATCATCTCGGGCGGGAGGTTGTCGACGCAGAAGTAGCCGGCGTCCTCGAACACGTTCATCGCCGTTGACTTGCCGGCGCCGGAGAAGCCGGTGATCACGACGAGGTCCTGCAGGCGCGACTCCACGACCGGCTTCGCCGCGCGCAGAGGACGGAGGGGCCTGATGACGGCCATCGCCCTGATTGTGGCGGGTCAGGCGGACATTCGTGTCACTTTTCGTGCAACCCGATCCATCACCCGGCCCTGTGCAGATACCCGTGCAGCTCCCGAGCCACCTTCGCGGGCAATCCCGGGACGGCCTGCAGCTCCTCGCTGGAAGCTGCGGCGACGGCCTCGGGCGAGCCGAAGTGGGTGAGCAGCGCCTGCTTGCGCGCGGGACCGATCCCGGGCAGGTCATCGAGCAGCGAGGCGGTCATCGCGCGGTCGCGACGGCCACGATGGTGGGTGAGCGCGAAGCGGTGCGCCTCGTCGCGCACGCGCTGCAGCAGCTGCAGCTCGGGGGTGGAGTGGTCGAGCACGAGCGGAGCGCGGCGGCCGGGCTGGAACACCTCCTCGATGCGCTTGGCCAGCGCGACGACCGCGACGCCGCGCTGGCGAAAGCCGCGCAGCGGCGGCAGGCCGGCGGCGAGCTGGCCGGGGCCACCGTCGATCACGACGAGGCTCGGCAGCGAGGCGAAGCTCGCGTCGTAATCGGAGTCGTGCGGGGAGATGTCGGCCTGGGTCTCCCACTGGGCGTAGCGGCGCGCGAGCACCTCGGCCATCGCGGCGTAGTCGTCGGAGGCGCCGTCGGCGAGCGAGCGGATGCGAAAGCGGCGGTAGTCGGACTTGCGCGGCGCGCCACCCTCGAACACGACCATCGAGGCGACCGTCTGCGTGCCGCCGAGATGGGAGATGTCGTAGCACTCGATGCGAATCGGCGGGGCGTCCAGGCCGAGCGCCTGCTGCAGCCCCTCGAGCGCGTCGACGCGGGTCTGGCGGCGGCGCTCGGCGCGCAGGCGCTCCTGGTCGAGCGCGAGCAGCGCGTTGCGATGGGCAAGGTCGAGGATGCGGCGCTTCTCGCCGCGCTCGGCCGGGCGGATCTCGACGGGGCCGTCACGGCGGCCGGCGAGGGCTTCGGCCAGCGGTTGCACCTCGGCGCTGGAGGAGAGCTCGCGCTGGACGACGATCAGCGCCGGGATCGAGAGGTGGCCCGCGTAGTACTGGAGCATGAACTCCTCGGCCACGTCCGCGACGCCGCGCTCGGTCTCGTTGGAGAGGTAGAAGGACTGCCGGTCGGTGAGCACGCCGTCGCGGATCTGGAACACCTGCGCGTTGGCCTCGCGCCCGTCGATCGCGACGGCGACAGCGTCGAAGGTGCCGGTCGAGGCATTGGCGACGCGGCGACGCTCGAGCAGCGAGTGGACGGCGCGCAGGCGGTTGCGCTCGAGCGTGGCCTGCTCGAACTCCTCGGCCTCCGCGGCGGCGCGCATGCGCGCCTCGAGGTCGCGCTCGATCGCGACGAACCGCCCGGAGAGGAAGTCGCCGACCTGCTCGATCGACGTGCGGTAGTCCTCGCGCGAGATGTAATCGACGCAAGGGGCGGTGCAGCGCTTGATGTAGTAGTCCAGGCACGGGCTGCCGCTGCGCCGCCCCGGCTCGGGGCCGGTGCAGGAGCGGAACATGAACACCTTCGCCAGCACCTCCAGCGTGGCGCGCACGCGCTTGGCGTTCGAGTACGGGCCGTAGTAGGCGCGGCCGGGACGGTGGCGCTCGCGCGTGAAGTACACGCGCGGGTAGTCCTCATCGAGGGAGATGGCGATGAACGGGTAGGACTTGTCGTCGCGCAGGCGGATGTTGAAGCGAGGGCGGTACTGCTTGATGAACCCCTGCTCGGTGAGCAGCGCCTCGGCCTCGCTGGCGACGACCACGCACTCCACGCTCGCGACCGACGCCACCATCTCCGCGTGGCCCGGGCTGCTGGGGACCTGCGCCTTGGAGAAGTGCGAGGCCACGCGCTTGCGGATCGACTTGGCCTTGCCGACGTAGACCACGCGGCCTTTGGCGTCGCGGAACAGGTACACGCCGGGCTGGTCTGGAAGTGCGCGCCGCTGCGCGGCGAGGGTGCTCGCGTGCGTGTCGGGGTCCTCGGCGGTCTGTGTGGCCATCGCGTTCGAGGATACGAGCGTCGAGCGCTCGTCCCCACTTCCCATCCCAGGCGTTGTCGGGAGCTTCAGACCCAATGCACGGATCGGTCGCTGGGGGTGGTCGATGCCAGCGCGCTCCGCTCACCGAGCGTTTCGGGGAGGACAAGCTGGCAACCCTCGATCACGGACACTTCGCCATGCTGCGCCATCCCACGTGTGGGCGTTGCGGCTGCTGTCTCAGTAGGCGCGCCAGCGGCGGAAGACCACGAACACGGCATAGGCGACCCCGGCGGCCAGCACGAACCACAGCAGCTCGCCCAGGCCCGTGTTCCACATGCGCGAGTAGGACATCCACAGGAACACGCCCAGGGCGATCGACCCATAGAGCAGCCCTCGATAGAGATCCCCGAGCGAATGCAGCGCGACGTGGTGTTCGCGGTAGAAGCGCAGCCCGATGTAGCCGATCGCCACGCCGAAGCCGATGTAGAGGAGGGCTTCGAAGGTATGCGCAAACCGGCCGCCGGAGGGCAGGAAATAGACGGCCGCGGCGATCAGCGCGACTATGGCTACGTTGCGCGTGGTTTTGAGGCGATCGGCCACACGGAGAAGGTTAGCTCTTATGCGTATGATCCGTGTTGCGGGGCCGCGACAACGTCACGACCCCACAGGACGACTTCCTACTTACATGCCGCTGCTAGGTTATGGCTCAACAAATTCGATTGCGTCTTCTTTACCGCTGGGTAACTTGAACCCATCCAATAACGCGTTCACCACCTCAGCCACTAATTCGAAGGCGCCACCGTTGAGGTTGGATTCCAAATCATATGTGGTTAGTCCGGTGGTCCCCGGCATTAAGAATAACCTCAAATGCTGTAAACCGTGAGATGTCGGGGTCGTCTCCTGGAAATTCAGATTGACATCCGTAATGGCCGTATTGAGCGGCACCGCCGTTCCATTCTTCTGGAGCGCACCGATCAGGGCGCCCCTTATTTCGAGGGTAGCGAGACTACTACATTGGAGTACAACGTTCTTACCAAGTAAGACGACTGCGGCGGGTACTCCGGCGGTGGCGCTGGTTAAATGCGCTAAGCCCACATGGAATAACGTCGATAACGGGAGGTGAATTTCACCAGGCCCCGCTCCGCTGGTATTACATAATTCATTTGATATCACTTTCGTCGAACACCCTAAGAACCGTATTAAGATATTGCCTAAAGTCGCACTTAAAAATAATCCTAGATTAGTAGCGCCTTTACAATGCATTAAGCTTCCGCCAATCGTCGTCAATAATGCTAAGGTAGCTGACGATAAGAAGGTTACGCCCGCTATGCTTCCACCACCGGCGGGCCTGGCTAACAGTTCAGCGGCCGAAGCACTGGAAGCAGCGCCCGCGCTGAATACGCACACCGCTGCCAGGCACAGCCCGGCGATACTCATTTGTTTCATTACAACTGCTCCTTGATTTTCGAAGCAACGGATAGCTCGCATGGGACGCAGTGCCATCTCGCGTGTGCTCCTGTAGTTGGAGCCCTGGCCCCGGTACTTGGGGAGAGCGGTATGTATCTGCCCCCTGCAAGCCATAGACCAGTTCTGCAAGGAACGCTCGACTTTCTAACAAGTTTCAACGAGATATGCAATCTCGCTGCTTGGAATAAAACTTTGGGCCCAGAAGTCCAATTATCCGGACTCCTGCTACTAGCAGGGCATTACTCTTCCTGCATCACAAATCTCCGAGTTGGAGACGATCCCCCGCAAAACCGCAAAATAAGGACTGCGACGAGACCACAGGCTTGCGGCCGCGCTGCTCGATGGTCGAGCCTGGGAACGATCAGTGGTCGCGATGCACGGGCGCGTCAATCGGTCGATCGCCGTAAGCAACGTAGAGAAGGTCTCTATCGCCGCTTGCGCGCCGCGCCCCTGTGGCCCCTCTTGACGGGCGCGTAACGCCCGTGCGCCTGCGCTTCGCAGACGTGGCGCTTGTGACCCCGTGACAGCCTGCGGCAGGTCTTCAGCGCCGCGGCAAGCAGCTGCGCTCTGGTCGGTCTCTTGGCGTTGGGTTTGCCGGTGTTCGCGGTTTCCGTGGGGAACGCAATTGCGGGGGTGGCTATCAGCGGCAGCGTGAACGGTTGCACGATCGGGTTGCCGTAGGCCGGCGTCGTGAACGTGCGGTCTGCGCCGTAGGTGCGTCCGTCGCTGTTGATCGCGACGATCCGGTAGTGGTAGGTGCTGCCGGGCGCGAGGTTCTGCAGGCCGACCGTTACTTGGGTGGACGTGTTAGCGGACCCAGCTTCGCCGTAAATGCTCGTCCCGTACGTCGTGTCGCTCCCGAGGTCGAGCTCGTAAGAGGTTTCGAGGCCCTCGGGGTTGATCGTGCCTGCCACGGTCGCTGTCGTGAGCGTGATGTTCGACGCTGCCCCGGTGCTCACCGTCGGTGGGGTCGGGGGCGCCGTGGTGAACGTCATGTCGGGACTGGCGGTCGTACCGTCCGCGCTGGTCGCGACCAGCCGGTAGTGATAGGTAGTCGCCGGGACCAGACCGCCGATGCCGATGGGCGCGGGGACCGCCGCGAGCCCGGAACCGGCGCTGACGCCCTGGATCGAGGGAGCGTTACCGCCATAGGACGTGGTCGTCCCGTACTGGTAGTAGTAAGACGTTTCCAACCCTTCCGGGTTGACCGTACCCGGAAGCGTCGCCGTCGTACGCGTGATGCTCTGGGCATCGCCGATCGTGAGCGAGGGTGCGGGCGGGAGAGCGAACGTTTGCACCGCCCCTTCGGTGGTCCCGCTGTTGTTGGTCGCGAGGATGCGGTATTCATAGCTCGCGCCGGACTGCAGGCCGGTCAGCGTCGCGATCAGCGGCACGAAGTTGGCGCCTTCGCCAAACGTGTTTTCAGGTGGGTTGTTGGGCTGACACGGAACCGATTCCAGCGCTCCGCCAAACCCCGTGCCCTGGAGTACGTACTGCACTTCGCAGCCGAAGACCGGCTGATAATTGGGGTCGAGCAACCCTTCGATCGTCGTCTTTGGCGCGGTGATGGCGACGGCGCTTTCACCGAGGAGGATCGGCTTTTCCAGCGCCAGCGTTTCGAACGTTTCGTCCGGGCCTTCGGTTTCCCCGGTCGCGTTCTTGACGATGACGCGGTAGTGGTATTTGGTCGCCGGAGTCAGTTTCGTCAACGCGGCGCTTACGCCTACGGGGCCTCCGCCTTCGAAGGTGGCCGGTTCGCACGGCACCCTGTATTCCCCGGCAACCTGACCGTACTCAAAGACACAAGACGTGCTCTGGTTCTCGGGGTTCACTTCAGCGACCAGGGTCGCCGCAAACGGCGTCGCACCGACGGCGGTCTCGCTCGATACGAGAGGCTGGGATGCGGGGGTTTTGAATTCGACGGTCGAGCCGAAGGTCTGTTCGGCTTCTTCGGCGGGGTTGATCGCCAGCAAACAGACCCAGTAAGTCGTGCTCGCCTCGAGCCCGGTAACCGGCAGCGAGACCTTTTTATGGTTCCCCGCAGCCAGCGGGAACGGCAGTTCGACCGGTAGAACCTGAAAACCGTTGCATTCCCCGCCGGGGCTATAGAAAAACCGGTAAGCGAGTTCTTCGGCGCCCGCCCCTGGATTCAATTCACCGTTGAGCGTTGCGGTGGTGCCCGTGAGGGCGCTCGGCGCTTCGGTCACCGGAGCTTCCGGAGGGGCCGCGAGCGCGGGGGCGACCGTGCAGGCCAGGGCAGCGAGGGTTGCGAGCACCACTTGAGATACATACCGACAGTCGGTATGTATCTGCCCAAAAAATTTTAGATGGAATATCGACATCACGCCCTCCCCCCATCGCGGTTACGATAATCCGCCTTCCGTGCCCTCCGGGCCTTTCGAGCCTTAGCTTTTGGACAACCAGTCACAGCGATCGGCGTGGACTGACGCATCGTCAGACCATTCTGCGCGGTAAACGCCGTCGGCATCACGAGCTTTGAGCCGCACAGGTTTCTTCCGTTCGCGGTGAGCGCCGAGTAAGGACCCTCGGGCAGGTACAGCTCGAAGGTGCTGACCGGCACGTCGGGGACGGTCTTGAACGTCGAGCTCGTGATCCCCGCTTTGCTGATGAACGTCGCGGCGGTCAGATCGACCCTGACACCGTCGCCCTGCAACACGATCACCAGGTCCGGGAAGGCCGCGCCGCCATGAGAGACGAAGTACACCGGACCGTTCAACACATCCGGCAACGTCGGCGTGACCGCCTTCACGACGCCGATGACCGATGCCGCGGGACACGCACCGGGATTTGCTTCGAACGTTGCCGCGGTACAAGCCTTCTGCAACGTCGTCAACCGCGACGGGAGCTGCTTGGGCAGGTC
>Ga0210387_10004893_pt1 | contig 10268 bp, 13 predicted proteins | sample IncBWC7OmetaG_FD_160108 | JGI IMG/M metagenome (GOLD analysis project Ga0210387, IMG submission 160108) | Forest soil microbial communities from Barre Woods Harvard Forest LTER site, Petersham, Massachusetts, United States - Inc-BW-C-7-O ...
CTGTGCGAGGTGTTTCAAGACTGATATAAGGTACCAGATGATAATAAGACAGTTCTCAGACAAATAAGAGCTGTAAGTAATTTGTGATATTCCTGATGTGAGAAACCGGCGGAAACTAAATTGCAAAATTACTGATGGACCCGGCCGGGGATTGACCACTGGTATCTCAACCTCCGGCTTAGTCGGACACTATTGTATCTACTCGAGCTCATTGCCACGCCAGTGGGATGCGGGAGAGGTACGGGTGAATTCCTGTAAGAATTTACAGCCACTCTTAAACTGGTTTCCAGGTAGATTCGAAGTAAAAGGATCCTCTTATAACCGTAACAACAAGATGTCTGGAAATCGACAGTTGGGAAATGGGAGGTAATGTCACGGTCATATTGTTTGTCACGTCTGTATACCAGTGGCCTTGAAGGCAAACAGTGGCAACGTGCGCCAGTGCTTGTAATGCAAGTTGAACAATCCCGGAGATGTCAAGAAAGTCTTCATTCCAAAACTTGAACCACCTCACCAGAGAGGACGGACTTGGGGGTATACTCGATATAGATGAAGTAGATGATACAAGGTAAATATGAATAAATGTACGGTTATCGTCGGATTTCTCTTCTTTTCCGTTTTTTTTTTGTGCGGTTTGGCGCCGATTCTCGGGACGTCGTTCCTCCATTCTGTTCCTTCGCCGTAGTCCCGGATAAGTCAATTGCAAGGGGCCCTAAATCGCGTAGCCTTCGGAGAGCAGCTCCGGGTCACAATACCCCACCTTATCACATTGTGTGTCATCCATGACGTCCTCACGAGCCTCCTTGCACACAAAGTCAAACACAATGGCATCAAGAAGTACAATGAGATCATCTAACGATGTTGAACCGGGTTCCACAGGAACATTTACTTTGGGAGCATCAGAGACCAGATCATCGAGCGAAGAGGTCCCGTCAGAACAAGCAGTGAGAGCAGGAAGATGGCAAGGAGAGGTCATCGAAGAGGTGAATAAATTGCGGCTAGCGAGACGCAGAGGAAGAACCAATGGACGGAGATACGACGAAGCTTTCTCCAAGGCAACCGCATCAGCCTCAAAGGGTGCAGGATTCGCGTTCCGACACCCCCTTGATTTGCCCACTTGAAGTCCTGCGGGATCGTCGACATTATCGATAGGAGAGATGAGTGGAGTTGGAGGGGGAAACAGATCTTCAGCCGAGACGATGTCCAGTGGCACGGTAGAAAAGGCGGGCCAAGACACAGGGAGATTGTCATCATCAGCGCTAACCGACCAGTCATAGATGTTTGTTTCCATCTCCGCGAGCTTTGTTGCTTTGGTGGGAGATGCGTTTTGAAGATCGCTAAAACAAGGTTTCCCCTTGAGCGAGGGTGATCGCTTGGTTGGGGATATCGGGGATTCGTGGTACGGGCCAAAGTCATAGAAGTTTGAGGTGAGAATGACGGGCGGCGAAGAGAAGTCTGAAGGGAAGTAGGCATCCCGGTCTTCCAAGTGTGTTGAATCCTGCGCCCGAACTTGCACCGATTCCTGAGAACCTGAAGATTTCAAAATGACGGTATTGTCTGGGGCCGGGATGATGACTTCAACAATATCATGCATCTTGCTGGGGCTAGGAGGAGCGCTGGGAGGAATGAGGATAATCGCCGGAGAACTAGACATTTCCCGTTGAGTACGAGAAATATTAATTTTAGGGCGTGTCACAGGCTTCTCCGTCTTCTTGCTGGGAATGTCGTAGACAGGCATATCATATACTGTCATTTCTGTCACATGCTTTCTTGTAGAAGAGGCCGCCTGAAGGTCCTGAAAATCCGGTTTTCGCTTCAAGGAGGGCGTCCGCACGCAGATTGTGTCACCATAGTGATAAGGGTCAAAGTTGTCCAAGTTCACTGTGGGAACGACCGCGAATGATACCTCAGAGGAGAAGAACGAGTCCGCTGATGTGGCGAATGGGTCCGATCGATCGTAAAAGTCTTGAAGTCCTGGCGAGACTGCCTTGTATTTGTACGCCGGGGTTTTGGCGGACCTGGGTGCTCGAATGAAGTTTGTCACCGTCGTCAGTGGCGTCCGCGGACTAGGAGTTCTGGAGGTTGGAGTTCTTGGGGTGGCGTTCCGAGGACTGAAGGTGGACGGGAGCCATAAGAAGGATGTTTTGTTATTGGTGGCTTGGGTAAATAAGGGCGCGCCCTTGAACCCCCGGCGTTTGCCGAGTTCGCCGATACTGATATTAAGTTCAGCGTTCAAGTCCGACGGAAGGATTTCGCCGTAGTGATGCGCGCAATCAGGCTCGAGTTTGGTCGTGATGATGACTGGTGATGTGGGGATGATAGAGGGTGGGGAGGGTGTCGGAGGGTAGAAGGAAGACGGGATGGAATAGACGGATGAGGAGTATAGGGATGGTGTTGGGGAGGAAAATTCGACGGGGGTGGCTGATACTGGTGCTGTGTCGACCGCCTCCAAAGGGGGCTTATCGTTGGAATGTGTTGGTGATGGACTGTCGATGATCTCATCATTCTCCCACTCGACAGTAACACCTACCCTGTCCAAATCCGAGTTTCCAAACGTCTTGGGGCTCTCAGAGATTAGCTCGTGTGACCTTCTCTTCTCTGCGTGCGTCCTCTTGGTCCAGAAAGCATTGCAGTCCTTCAATTTTCTGCACCTCTCGAGATCATTGCGAGGAAGGTTGAGTTCCCTGGGGGGACCACGATTGAGTCGATATTCCTTGGTGACTAAGCGCTAGAGCATGTGAGCATTTGAACAATCACCCCGATGTGTGGAACAGATTCACCTTCAACTTGACCATCGAAGCCTTTGGCTTCACCATCAGCAGAGGTCCTATTCCTATTGGAGGCGTGAGCCAAAGAGGTTTCTAGGACAATGGTGATGGGGAGCTCTGGAGCCGGTGGAGCAGGCTCAAGGAAACAGGCGACGAAATACACGCCTTGGAAAAGCCAAGAGCACATGGACAAGAGAATCTGCGAGAGACCAGCGAGGACCTTGGTGAAGAACGCCATATGTGTTTTGTTCCAGCTGTTGAGCATGTTAACGAAGGGGAGAGAACAGCGAGTGAAATGTCTTTATACCCACCAGGCGGCTGGCCATTTTGAAACCGACTGGGAGACTCACGACAACAATAATAATCACGTGTCCGAACATCAGAAGCATGGGTATGGGAACTAAAATTCCGAGGAAGATTAGAGGAGTCAGACTTGTACAGGTTGGAGGAGGTTCTTGAGGGCCAGTCAAAATCAATGAACGATACTTATTCAGTGAATGCACATTACAATTGGTCACGGTTGCGAGGCAAACACGTGATTGTTCGCGGAAATGACACAAGACCAAACAACATCACATGCTTTAGTTCATGTGTCATGTGGTGGCTGCTTGATTTGATTTGGATTTGATAATACTTTTCCCTACATCTTTAATTGGGGGAGCTTGCGACCCCACTTGTTAGCATGGGGACCCAAAATGCAGATGGGTTTCCCACGCCACAAAACCGCGTGCCCCCAGTCTAGGGTTAGCTTGGGCAAACGCGCTTGCGCGTTTGTGGCACTTTCCATCTGAGTTCATCTGAGTTTGAAAAATGCAAAACCTTCGGTCAAAACTTCAGGACTGAGCCAAATATTACCTACTTTTCTCAATATCACTTTGGGTTCTCTGTTGTGTGTACAGGGATATTCCCATACACATTGCCAGCTCAGGGGTTTCAATTTCATTGGGACCCTTTCAGATTTGCCTAAGAACTGACAGTCTCTCAGTCCCAGTTTGCAGCTGCCAAACAAACTTTTTTTTTCCAAAGTTGTGGGACCTCTCTCACTCAACAGTGACCAACTGCATGAGTTTTACTACATTTCCTTTCCCTTCCACCTGCCCTGCAGAAAAGGGGTGCATACTGAATTGTTAATAAGCACTTCCCCTGGCTCTGTCTTGTGACTATACAATTTGAAAGGTGAAATTTGAAAAGGACTGTTCTGAGGACACAGACTCAACCCTGTTGGAAAATCTAAGGCAACCAATCTTTGCAGTACAGACATTGCAGTGCTCCACTGGGTCTTGGTGAGGGACCTCACAAGAGAGCACTGCAGCACATTTCTGTGCTTCGGCAGAAATGTCACAGCCACATGCCACACCCCCATATGGCCCAAATACTATTTCAAATTTCCCCCATTGTGTTTGAGTTCACTCCAACATTTGACATTGCTTAAATACCATCACCAACTCCCACACATGCAGCTTATGAGCCCATTGATAGAGCATCAGGGCATGCCTACAAGGAGTTATTGTCACATGACATTGATGCACCCTTCCAAAGATGAATGACAGTGCTGCATTGGTGACAGAGGGAAGAACTGTCTTTGAGTTCTTCAATCAATCCATCACTCTCAGCCAGATATTCTGCCAAGCAGGGGAGAATCCTGAACAAATGGCACCCCACGATGCATTACTTAGACCATGTACCTACTCACCACTGAAGCAGACTACAATTGTTTTCAAACTTGGTTTTGGGACAACTAGACTCCTGTTGAGTGTGCAGAGTTGACAATGTCCAACATCTATTACCAACAAGTAGTGAATGGCACAGGTTTTGAAACATACTGGGGGTTACCCATGCCATTCATTACCAACAAGGGGCCAAGGGCTGCTGTTCAGGAGCTCAATGTCTGATGTCTGTCTGCTACTGGAAACCCTGTTGTCAAATGCAATGCCATACATAACTGTTCTGCTGCCAAAAAGGCTTCTGATGAGGATGCTGATTGGCTGTGACTGAGATATTTCTTGCAGAGTGCAAAGGTGATGCTTACTTGAAATCTACAGACTTCCAAAGGTGTGACTTCTGCTTATCCTAAACTTTTGATTTTCTTAATAAAAATTTACCTAGGTTTAGTCAATGGATGTCAGGGTGTTGTCAAGAAAATCTGTTTGCAATCAGACATCTAATTCTAAGAAAGGAGATCTTCCTGTTATTGTATTTTTTCAATGCAATGGATATTCTGGTAGGATGATTCAAATTGCCTTCTTAGCTCTGATTAACACAGAAACACAGGTCCTCCAACACCAGGATGGGACAGAATTGATCCCTCTTGGATTCCAATCATAAAAGTTGCTGCATGGTGGGAAGACAGGGCAAGAAAATCCTTTACTTGATCTCAGCTTCCTTTAGCCTTGGCTTGGGCAATTACTATCCACAAGAGTCAAGATTTGACCTTGGAGAGGGCAACCATTAACCTTGGAAACAAGGACTTTTCAGCTGGGCTTGTCATTTGTCGCCATCTCTCATGTCAAGTCACTCAAAGGGGTGACTTTCCATAGTCATTTCTCTTGGAGTCATTCAACAAGAAGCACAGACAGAGTCCATGAAGATGTTACATGAAGATAATCTGAGAGGGAGGCTCTTGGTTTCACATTAGACACTTATGGCATAGATTTTAGGGAATATATTCTTGATGATTAATTGTTTCAGCATTCTGAGCTTACTTTGCACTTGTCCAGACTACTTGAAATACTTGCCAGATAATCTATATTCTATTCTGTCTTTCTATGTATAATAAACACATAAATTGGGATAAACATTGTGTAAGAACTCGGATCAGGCAAGCTCCCCTTAAGTACGTGGGGCACCCACATACAAACATATTAAAATGCGAAAGCGTCAATATATTGAGAATTCCTGAATTCCAAGTCAAGTAATGAGTAGTAAGAAACCAACCGCTCAGTGGGACTTGAAGAGAATTGGAAGAGAAGGAACATGCAGGCCAAGGCAGTGGAAGGAGGACGGTAGGTATCACGCGAGGGTTTCGGAACGAAAACAGAAGTGCATAGCAGACAGCGGATAGACTAAAGATGTAGCAATCAGAAATTGTAGTAATATACAGGCAACGCCAAACATGATATCGACGTGATGTGGGATATTGAAATGATATTAGAACCAAAGTCCGTGATGAATGGCGATTGGTGGTTATGGTGGATGCGGGTATGGTTGAAGTGCAATGAATGAGTGTGGATATATGAAGACAGAAGAATGAAGACTCGGGTCTAAATGAGATGCGTGAGACGAGATGGGATGATGAAGGAAATTGAAAAATTGAAAATGTTGGCCGTGATGATATTGTATGTGAATTGGAGGGAATAAACATGAAACGGGAAGAGTCAAAAAGCATAGCCCATGACCGTGCATAGATTGGGGTTGAAAATGGGAAGATAAAAATGAATACGAAGGTTGATATGCTTGATTTGATCAAAAGGACCAAAAACCAGAACCTGGATGAGAATGCTGTACGAACCAGGTTAACGTTGGAAGCAATGATCCATCAAGGAGATGAAGGTGAAATGCCGTGGAGGAGCCAAGCCAAAGGCAGAGCGAATATGAACATAACAACGGGATGCCGGGTGAGGGAAGACCCAGAAGGGATGGAGGAAAGGATACCAAACGCGGGAGGATCACCGACAATCAACAATGACACCCTGACCCAGACCAGATGTCAACCATGCACACTCATGCTCCCTACCCGCACCCACGCCCACACCCGCGTCAGTTCCCACAACTCCCAGCCCAAGGGCCTTTCTTTTCCCGGGAAGCCCTTCCCGATCCTGCACCCTCGCACTGTAGGGCAAGTCCATAGCAAGCGTAAACTCCTCTTCCACATATCCGTACCCAGCGACGTCCACATCCACTTCGGCATAGGCTGGAGGGCGCCCCGTAGCTAAGTCGACACCGGATTTGCCGATTGTCAACGGCTGGCACAAGATCGACGACGAACTGAAAGATTGGGGACGAGCCGGTGAGACGATCCCTACTTCCACTGGGGCCCTCACGTCGAGCCGATGCCAATGCATACTACTCGTACGCACCCTCGGACGGATCTTGGGTCTTTCGATCTCGAGCGCAACACGTACCCCGCTCTCGCTCTCCCCGTCATCATGCTCGTCACCCCTCCGCCATCCCATCCCTCCCTCCGGTTCAAGCCTCGACCCAAACTCAAGCTCGAGCTCCCTTGTAACGAACGCCTCATCCTCCTCTTCCTCGCTAACGGGGAACAACCGTGGATCGCCGCTACACCTCGTTCGCCTCAACCCCAAACCCAACCCGATCCTCTCGTCGGCACGAGGCTCCTCCAAGTCGTTGTCGTCCTCGTCCTGAGCTACGTCGAAATCTTCATCAGACCAAGAACATTGCCCAAGTCGCGAACTCTGAAACGGCATCGCAAGTCCCACATCTCTGTTCCCGCCTCTCGCCCCCCCAACCAAGCTCTTATTCAGCCACGCGCGGCGGCGGCTCCGAATCTCCAACACGGACTCGTGATGCTTCATCTCGTTTTCTGTATGAGTATTGCGTGCGTTGGCGAGGAGGAAGAGCTGTCGCAGACGAAGGGTCATTGCAGAGAACGCAGTATATTCGGCGAGGTCTTTGGATGAGAGGGTCTGGAGTGGGGAGAAAGAAGTGCGGGATGAACGAGATTTGGGCTGGTTCTGATCATCAGAGGACAATTGTTGTGCATGATGGCTACCATTCGGTGACCGAAAGTGAGACGAAGAGGGCGTATGGATAGACGACCCATCTGTATCTGTATCCTCCGACCCCTCGCCGTCGTCGTCATCCGAATAAAAGGGGGAAGGTGAGTAGAACGACGTTGGTTCAGGGAAAGGGGGATTGTGGACTCTGCCACTACGACGGGACTGCACGAGATCAGGAACCTGGCCACCTGCTTGCTGGACGAGCTGGGCCAAGCGGTCCGAAGCGCGGCGAAGCATGCTTTGGATTACCCAGGTATAATATCCGCCCTGGGGAAGGCGTCGAGTAAGCTCGGTAAGAACGTGAAGACGGAATGTGTCGACTAGGGTCGACCGGGCCCGTCGGCGGAGGGCTCGAGGAGACATGGATGGTGTTCGGGATTGGAGAGTTGCTAAAGACGCGGTGTTCGCGGGGGATGGGGGAGATGTTGGTGTCTGGGGCGAGGATGGGGGTGAAGGTGTGGATGACGGCACCAATGAGCTAAGGGTGATAATGGAACAGGGCGTCAGTTTGTGGGAAAACATTCAATGAATTTCAGACTTACGCAACCAGGGTCATGAGCAGAGAACGCTGCTTTCTGTGACGGCCGACCCTGACCGAAGTAGGTGGGGTAACAACCGACTGCAAATTCTCCTTCTCCTTCTCAATTTCCTTCTCCCTTTCCTTTTCCCTCTCAGTCTCCAACGCCGACTCGTTGACATCATTCAAAACATTTTCCAGGGCTTTGAGGCACCCGGCACCCATGAGGGGCCATTCTTCCAACGAACCGTCAATGAAACGACAAGAAACGGTGAGAGTTGGAACGTCGAATGACACCTCCTCGACAAGATTAGGGATGGCAGCCGACTTGTCAAGTGAGTGAATAGCTCGGGGGATCTCAAGGTCATCCATGGATAGACAATTGAGTTGTTGGGTCCAGGAGAGCGGATTCGGCAGGTTGTCAGGGAGGTTTTGGAAGGTTATAGCGAAGAGGACTGTTGGATGGGGTGCAGCTGGGATAAGTCGGATGAGCATGACGATATTAGTTGGGTTTTATAAGACGGAATTCTGGTTTTCAATGCGACTGTTGGGAAGCATGCAGTAAAAAGGAGGGGAAAAATTTGCGAAAAGGATGAAAGATGAAGATAAAGCTTGGGAGGCAGGAGAATCAGCACATTGACCGCTGCACGATAAGGAAGAATCTTGCTTACTAGGAGACAGCAAGGAAGGCGAGTAAGGAAGTCAGAAGGCCTTCGGATGATGTTAGGGCGCTTCCAGGGCTGACAGCGAGGAAGTTAGGCCCGACAAGCACAAATAGCCAGTATGAAAGTGGGAGTCTTGGTGTAGATGGGGGAAGAAAGGAGCGAGGCGGGGGACTACAGATTCAGGGGCACACGAGGCCAATTAGCTATAGCAAGTTAGACGTCACAGCCGATATTCGAAAATTCCCGCGCAGAAGACTCCGTTATATTTCTCCTGAAACATTGCCCAGGCCCCTTGCAGGCCCCACGAAACAGCCGGAGTAACCATTCCTGCTTTTCTACATTCACCAAGTAATCGGGGTATCGAGGGTGATGGCCTCATTTTCTCTATGTTGATGTGCCACCTGATCCTCTCAATATGGCAATGCGGCCATCACCCGCCCCGAACCCCAAGTAAACCAAATCCGAACGCTGCAGCCCAGATGCTTGACAGTCAACACCCGTCATGTACAACAGGTTAAATGTCGATAATGATTAATGATTAATGACTCCTCGAGGATCGTGCTCTGAATTCGAAGCAAATGGACGTCAACCCTGCTTGCCCAATCGAGCACAGCGGGCGGCTGACCAAAAATTGATTATCTGTTCTTTACAAAGTTTCGGAGTGAGACTCGGGACCGATTGGATCAAACAAGGTGGAGCAGATGATCCGCTTTGTGAATGACATGGAACTGACACTGATCGAGTTGGAGAGCACAAAGTATGCGTCGGTAGAATTGGTGCACTCTGCGGGTAAAGGCTAAAGTCTTACCAGTAATCTCGCTTTCTGAGCAATAGTTATAGTGTATGGTAAGACAATTGTTCTCACTTCTAAGAAATTGGGGATACCCACAGGTTTTCGGAGGTTTCTAAATGTGTAAGGATCACACATAGTCAAGTCGAGTATACGGGACTAACTGAGTTATGTATGCGGACCTCCAGACAACCGTAGCATTTTCTAAGGAAAGGAAATGCCATAGTGGGGGTTTGGGGAGAGCAGAGTCAGCTCACCGTGACGATACTAATGTCATTTCAAGTTTTGTAACAGGTGCCGCGTACTTTGCGCATACAGGCTTTATAGGGTTGACGGGTAAATCATTCATAAAAAGATCTTCGAAGAGCGTGCACATGTGTACATATATTTGAATAATGTTTGAAGGCAGAGCATGCCTGAGACATTCAATATTGTATACTGTAAGGTGGAGGCGATGTTAGAGATGACAAGGGGATATTCAGATAAGTGGGTGGAGGAGATCAAGAAGTACTTGACAGAATGGAAGGCAGAGCAGGATTATTGGGCTACCAGTCCTAGTGCGAGGGTGGGGCCTGATGGGCTGAGCGAGTTAAGATGTGCGTTGACTGGATATAGAAAATTGGAAATGGAGTGGTGGTCGTGATCGAGCATTACAAGCAAGGACATCGGCAAAATCCGACACACGATGTACATAGGGTCAACTTTCGGTAAGTACTTGTAACCACGCTCGCCAACAAATGCCACACGACCACCAGGGACCTGTTTGCTGGTCCGAACAAGTTGATTGAA
>Ga0210387_10004894_pt1 | contig 10268 bp, 14 predicted proteins | sample IncBWC7OmetaG_FD_160108 | JGI IMG/M metagenome (GOLD analysis project Ga0210387, IMG submission 160108) | Forest soil microbial communities from Barre Woods Harvard Forest LTER site, Petersham, Massachusetts, United States - Inc-BW-C-7-O ...
CAGTGGGAAGTCGCTTGCAGGAAGTCATCGAGTGTTCCAGCCAGCGAGACTATCTCGAAACTTTCTGCAGATATACTGATCGTCCCTCGCGATGCCTTACGTTCGTGGCTTCGAGATGTTGCGCTAGGGTACCGGAAGAAAACTTTAGGAATAAGTCCTCACAAAGCCTAGCCTTTGTGGACAACCTCAAATGAATACCCGTCAGGGTCAAATACATCGGCGGCGTAGTATCTCGGATAGTATTCCAGTCGCGCACGGGGCGAAATGTTGTCCCTGGCACCGCAGGACATTGCGGCCTCGTAGAATTCATCGACCTTTTTCTCATCTTCGGCCTTGAAGCCCCAATGAATGGCCGCTGGATCAGGCTTCCCTTCCGTTATCCAGAAGAACGCCCTTTTGCCATCACCAAATCCCCACAGATCAGGATGACCGTCTTCGCCCTTGAACGGCAGGAGAATTTGATATTAAGCGGCTTCAGGGCCGCCTCATAGAAGGCCAGCGAACGATTGACATCGCTGACAGTCAGAATAATGTGATCGAGCATTGTTCTCTCCTTCAGATCGCGAGTGCTTTAACGGCCTTTGCCATGGCTATGTTCATGCTCGGCCCGGACGGTCTTCGGTTCAGTTGCTCGCGCTTGTCCAGTGATTCTGGAAAGTAGTCTCGGCCCTTTCGGCTAGATTTGGGCTCTGCCGCCGTCAACGAACAGTTCAATTCCCGTCACGAAACTGGAGTCATCCGAAGCGAGAAATAACGCCACCTTAGCAACTTCCTCGGGTTCCCCCATGCGCCCCATCGGGATAGTGGATACAATCCGTCCAATCACGTCTGCAGATTGCCGACTTACCAGCGGCGTATTGATCGGACCTGGACTAACAACGTTAGAGCGGATACGACGCTCCCTCAGATCTGTAGTCCAGGTTCGCACGAATGAGCGGATTGCAGCCTTGCTTGCGGCATAGACGCCGAAAGCGGCCGTACCCTTAACGCTCGCGACTGAACCATTGAGAATGATAGAGCTGCCATCCTTCAGTAGTGGCAAGGCCTTTTGCACCGTAAACAGCGTTCCCCTCACATTGATGTTGAACAGTTTGTCGAAATGCTCCTCGGTGACGGCCCCGAAGCGGACGAATTCGCCAACGCCGGCATTGGCGAAAACAACGTCGATTCGGCCTTTCACCTTGGAAACGGTCTCGTAAAGACGATCAAGGTCGGCCAATTGGGCAACGTCACCCTGCACTCCAGAAACGTTGGCGCCAATTGCCTTCACAGCCTCGTCGAGTTCTTTCTGGCGGCGGCCTGTGATGAAGACATAAGCACCCTCTTTGACGAAGAGTTTTGCCGTAGCTAACCCAATTCCTTCTGTGCCGCCGGTGATGACAGCAATCTTACCATCGAGCTTTTTCGTCATCGTCTTTCTCCGTTCGCGTTGAGCTCTGAACTCACGTCCTCCGATCCTTCACTTTCGATCACTTGCGTCCGAGCACCGCTTGACCGAGGTGATAGGAGAGATGGTTCGTGCGGCTCAGTAGGATGGCGAAGCGATTGCGCGAAGCGTCTTTGGCGAAATCTTCTTCCGACACGGCCGAGTGCCTCCGGACCCAATCGGACGAAGACATTTTCTCAAACCCCTTCCGCAATTCAGCGTTGACGACGTTCCATGCCCGGCGAACTTGTTCGTGCGAAGGAGCGTCGGCTCGCGACTTGTCCGGATTCGAGATGAAGGCGACGTCAAACTCGGGATGAAGTCGTTCCCCCAGCGACAATAGCGGTAGCATCGCGTCGTGTACTGCTGTGAGATGTCCCCACAAGTAAAGAAGCCTGTTCCTGCCAGGCGCTATCTCCCGCAGAATCTCCTCGGAAGAGAGGCTTCCAAAAAGCTTGTCCGCGCGATCAATTTGGGTGTTCCATGTCTTCAGCCCAAGAGCTACGTAAGAGCCTTCGTTTCCCATGCGTCCGTCTCCTGTCAACCACTCCGTTTCATTTGTATTTTGGAAAAGTCTTTCCGAACATGGGTGCGCCGCTTTTCGATTGCTCTTCTGTGGCCTCGTCCTGAATCACATCCCAATGTTCGACGAGTATTCCGTCCACGATGCGTAAGATGTCGGTAGCGATCCAATTTGCAGGGGCGTTGAATCCCGAAAACCGTCCGTGCACAATGACGAAATTGCCCTCCGCCACGATCGTTCCCGCCTCGTACTTCAGTGTTGGCGGAAGGCTCTTGATGAGATCGAACAGGCCTTGACGACCGGGAGCGATGTGAGCGCTATGTTGAATGTATTGCGGTGACCAGAATTGCTCCGCCGTTGGATAGTCACGCTTGTTGAAAAGCGTGTCGAAAGCCCTGAGTACCAGTGCTTTGTTCTTTTCCTCGAGATCGCTGGCCATTGTTTGTTTCCTCCAGTCCTGAATAATCCGTCCAGGGCCTCTTCAAGGCTCAAGAGGGCGATTGAAACCTGACCTCCGAACGACCCCAATTGAAATTCAAGTCGTCCTGGGTCAGGGGTCCGCCGATCTGCTCATGACCGTAGTGATGTTCGTACACAACCCTGGACGCCGCCCATCCACGAATCGCGTACCACTTCAAAGTGCACCGTCTACCGCCGACGCCGGTGAAGTCGATCCTCCATTCGGAATGAGTCTCGTTGGCGCTGTCTCGGGGAACCTGAGTCAGCTGAACTGAAATCGACAATCCGGCAACTTCAGCCATTACGTGAAGCGGCACCAGGAAATTCAATAGAAAGGGACGCACTCTATTCTTTCCACGGATTGTCTCCGGCGAATCTTCACGGCTTACCTCGACATCATCGGCGTAGAACTTGTCAAAGATCTCCAGAAACTCTTCGTAGCTCCTGGCGATTTTGGCGCGCAGGATCGCCGCATTTAGAGCCGAGGCCGCGGCCTCCGAGCTCTTGTACGTATTGCCGTCGAACTGGCTAGCGGTCACCGGATTTTTGTCATGCATCATCGGGTCCTCCGTCAGACTTGGGAGGTTTCGCGTGCTCTGCGCCGTTCAAGAAGAAGAGCATTGTGACGGGCTTGGTGCCTTTGTTTCTCCATGCGTGGCGCGTACCGTTTTGCACCACCACGTCGCCGCGGTTCAAATGAAGAGTCTCGCCGTCGTCCAACTCCAGCCACATCTCTCCGTCGTAGACAACTGCATAGTCGACGGTGTTGGTTTTATGCATCCCCGGGTCTTCTTTTTCGAAGTGATCCGCTAATCCTCGCAGACGAACGAGCGCTTCCTCTTGTGCGGCCTCGGCATCAAAGGAGGGATCCGCGAAGACCGAACCGGGCGGAAAGGTCACGAAGTGCAGGCTCGTGCCGCCAGGTCCTGGAACGACGGAGTCGGGATATCGGTCAAACCTCTGCTCCTTGCTGAGGTCCGGGATCGCCGGGTTGACCCAGATGAGTGTGTGCTCGTAACCGGGAACCGTCTTAAACTCATAGGCCAGCAGCGGTTCGTCGCTTTGAACGATGGACTTGCCGTTTGCGTTCCCCGCGACGATACGACGATAAGTACTCGCTTTCTTACTACCCTTGGGCAACTCTCTTTTCTTATAGGCCGTTCTATTCATGGCTAGTTCTCCGCATCGGCAATTTCCAGAACTGCGAAATTCTGATTTACAAACAGGCGGCACCGGGAAGCCGGCCTAAGCGGTTGTAGCCTGCGTCTGATACGCAGCCACAAAAACATCCCGCACAAATGTTTCAAATGAAGTCGGTGTGCTGTTCTCTGGCGAACGCTGCTCCCGCGCAGCGAGGAGCCCTGCGTTGATGGCCTCGAACATCTCGATGTACACCGCGGCTTTCTCCGGCGGCATGCCCATTTGCACCAACACCTGCTGCACCTGGTCGTACGTAAACTGCTCGTAACGTAGATTCGACTTGCCAATGCCCCGCGCAATCACCGCCGTAGCTTCCGTCATCGACAGGTCGCGCTCGCCAAGGAGTTCGCGCGTTTCTTTGCCGGAAAAATCCAGGTCCATGAGACGCTGCGCGGCGTAGTCGCCGACGTCTCGCGTCGCGATCATGGGCAGCTTCAGGTCGGGTAGCAGCGCATGCCCGAACAGTCCCATCCCGTGAATCATGTCGATCGCCGTCAGATTGTTCTCCATGAAATACGCAGCTCGCAGGTGCAGAACGTTCAAATCGCTGATTGCGTTCAGTTTCTGCTCCGAAGAATGCAGCCCAGTGACTGGTCCGGTGCCTTCCGGGACATGCGCGCCGTAGCTGCTCAAGTGCACCGCGTAGCGCAGGCCGGAGTCCTTCACGGCTTTCGCGATCGCATCGCTCTGTCGCTCCTGGTCTTCGCGGGAGGTGATGGGTGGCAACAACAAGTATGCTGCGCGCGCACCGCCGAAGGCTTTGCTGAGCGCCGCCGCATCTGTCATCTCGGCCGTAAGCGCTTCCGCGCCTTTGCGCACAAAGCGCTGCAGCCGCCTCACATCGCGCCCTACGACGCGCACCTTTTGGCCCCTCGATAGCAGAAAATTGGCGATGAGCGAGCCGGTGTTCCCGCTTGCTCCCAAAATCACATTCATGCCGTCCCTTACGGCAGCGACCGTGTCTTTAGGGCTATTCATATTCGTCTCTCCTTTTCGTAACACTCCGTTCGCAACCACGTCGTCGTACTATCTCTGGTGATAATCTGCACATATACACGCAAAGAAATCACCGGCTCGCGCGCGAGAGTTTCGAGAGAGATTTCCTGACGAAGGTTGTATCGGCATTGACACTCTCCGCAAGCATCGCCGAAGGGAGCTCCTCGCCATCACGGAAGCCGAGAGCTGCCATGATGTGTGCGGCAACCGTGAATTGGACGCTAGTCGCGGACATTACATCTCCTACGGAATATGTGATGTTAACAAGCACAATTAGGATATAAGTTTTTTTCACCCCATGGGAAGTGGTCGCGGATTCCAAACTCGCTTCCTGGCGTACGTATCAGGGCGCGACCAAAGGTTCTTCTTTTCAATCACTTTCGCCAAGCCTGCAACCAACCGAATTCGTGAATTTCATTGCTACGGATATACAGAATTACTTTTCCAACTTCGAGTTCAACACCGGTACCGGTCCGGCCAATGCGGCGTCCTTATTGAAGGGCACTCAATTGTGGATCCAGGACTTTCTTGGGTATTCGCGAGTGTCGTTAATGCATCAAAGACGTGACGGTGGTTCCGCCTTTAGTGCCTGGGATCGAGGCCCAACAATGGTTCCTATCAGGAAAATCATGTTTCCCGTGGACTTTTCTAGATCGTGCGTCGCTATGTCTCCATACGTGCAACGAGCGGCAAAACTTCTTGGTGCGACGGTTTCGCTGGTGCACGTGGTTAATCCCGCCGCGTTTGGCGTGTTGGAAGCCTACGAGCTCTATGAAAGACCGATGTCCGAAGTGTCCGAGGACCACAAGGTTCTTGCGGGTCAGAAGCTGGATTCGTTTCTGAAGGAAGAGCTTCCACTCGTTGAGTGCTCCCGGATACTCGAATCGGGAGATGCAGGAACGCGCATTGGCGAGATAGCAAGAGACGAAGAATTCGATCTCATCATCATGCCCACGCATGCCGGTCGATTCCGGCAGATGTTGCTGGGTTCGACTGTGGCAAAAGTCCTCGACGATGCGCCTTGCCCGGTGTTGACGAGCAAACACGCGCAAACGATCGCGCCGAGGCCTTTGCAACATCGCGAGTGGCTTTGCGCAATCGATCTGTCGCGGTATGCGGAAAACGTTCTACGCACCGCCAAGCGAATTTCGGAACAGGCTCGTGCCAACTTGTCGTTGATCCATGTTGTGAAGGAGGAGAGCCAAGCGGCGTCGAATACTTTGGGTTTAGAAAAAGACAGACCTACAAAAGAAATGCGAGAAGCACACGAACGACTAATGAAAATTGCGAACGAGGTTGGCATTTCGGCTGCGACACGGATAGCGCGAGGACCGGTGAAGAAAGCATTGCTGGAAGCGGCGGCGGAATTTGACGCGGATGTGCTCATCATTGGCCGCACTTCGGACGAGGAGTCTGCCGGACGATTAAGAGACTTGACGTATGCCGTAGTCAGGGACGCGCCTTTCCCTGTGTTGAGCGTGTGATAGCCCACCCGCAATGACAAAGAACATTGGAGTAGCAGAATGACCCCAGCTCACCCATCGCTAATGACCTGGAATGGGTAGCCTTCCGCAGTTCTGCTCTATTTCAACGGTCCGGTCAGCAATTGTAAATCGACCGTGTTGGCGCTGGTGTTCCACCCAAGAATCGACGAGGAAGGTCTCGACATAGATCCCAGAGGATTCGGAGTCATAGTAGACGCCCCAGCGGTCGCGCCGTCGCGGCGGCGAATGCGTTGGTACTGTGAATTGCTTCGAGAAACTCCAGTGCTTCGACCGGGTCGATCTTGTATTCGACGGTGACGAGAACGGGACCATCGCCGGGCTCGGGCTCCGCGAACATTGTGGGTCTTGGCAGGTGATTCCATACATCCAGAGTCGTGCTGGGTTCCGGCAACGAGAAGGGTGAACGCAAGAGCAGGCACGCGGCGATTCCCACCGCAGAAACGAGAAGGGCCTTTTCCAGACCGGCTCGTTCCGCCAAAGCGCCCCAAAGGACGTGCCAATCGCCATGCTGCCCTAAAAAACGAAAAGATAGACGGCGAGGACGCAAGCGAACACTGCGGTCGCCACCGCAACGATTCTGGCAACAGCCGGGAGCAAAGCCCAAAAAGCGCTGGCAAAGAAAATAACGCACGCCGACCTGAGCAGGAGTCTCTGAATGCCAGGTGAGCACCGCACATATCGAAACGCGGTAGAGGTAGCTGCTGTGAAGGTTTCCGCAGGCAGGGTGGCTTTCGGAATGGGGCGTTTCCAGCGGGCAATCACAACGATAACACCGAGGGACGAAAAGACGTTGAGAAGGAAGACCGTCCCGACCCCCGCAATCGCTATAATGAGGCCGCCGAGAGCAGGACCAACGGCACGAGCAAGGTTGAACTCAATCCCATTCAGGGCAAGAGCCGGAGATAAGTCTTCCTTGCGTACGAGGTCCGGAAAGGTCGCTCTCCACGCGGGCGACTCCAGTGCGTCGCCGATCGAGAGCGCAAAGGTCAGCCACAGGCCTGGTGGAAAGCGAACTGTTTGGACACGAAAAGGGAGCTTTTACCGGAGCGATTGCGCAAAAAGTCGGGCGATTGGAACTCGCCGATCAGGGCACGCTCTTCTTGGATGAAGTGGGAGACATCCCGATTGAAATTCAGCCCAAACTGCTTCGTGTTTATTGTGTGCCGGCAGCCGGATTGGAGCATGGGACGTGTTAGGATGGCGGCCGAGCCGCAACCATGATCGGACAAACGCTGGATCACTACAGAATCGTTGAAAAGATTGGCGAAGGCGGCATGGGAGTCGTGTACCGCGCGCGGGATGAGGTGTTGAACCGCGATGTGGCGCTGAAGCTGCTGCTCCCCGGTGCGCTCGAAAAGGTTGGCGGCGGGCATTTGCTCCGCGAAGCGCAGACGGCCTCATCTCTTAGTCATCCGAATATTTGCACGATTCACCAGGTGGGACAGAGTGGCAACGATTTCTACGTTGTGATGGAACTAATTGAGGGGCGGTCGCTCAGCGACTCGATCACAGCGACCGGCCTCTCGATGGAAACAGTGATGCGCTACGGCGTGCAAATCGCGGATGCACTGGCGCATGCGCATGACCGCGGAATTGTTCATCGCGACCTGAAGGGCTCGAACGTGATGATCACGGCCGAAGGGCGCGTGAAGGTGTTGGATTTCGGGCTGGCCACCCGGCTTGAACGCGAGGAAATCAGCGAACTCACACTTTCCTACGATTCGTTGGAGAGCAAACTGGTCGGGACTCTCCCCTACATGGCCCCGGAAGTACTGCGGGGGCAAAAAGGAGATCACCTGAGTGACGTGTGGGCGCTGGGCGTGCTGCTCTATGAAGCGGCAGCGGGAAAGCTGCCGTTTCGCGGGAACACTGGCTTCGAGGTGACGGCGGCGATCCTGCGCGAGCCGCTTTCCCCGCTGCCTTCTACAGTGCCTCACGGTCTGGCAGCGGTGATCCAACACTGCTTGATGAAGGAGCGCGAGGAGCGTTACCAGCGCGCCAGCGAACTCCGCGCGGCGCTCGAGGCCGTTCAGGGCGCGGTTCTGGAGAGTCGGCGCCCCGCGGAAGAAACGCGGGGGCCGCGAACGGTGGTACTGCGGGGTATGGAACACCTCACGATGAAGAACGGGGATGTGCTGCTGCTGATCGGCACAAACAAGGGAGCGTTCCTGATGCGGACGTCGCGGGAACGCACGAAATGGGATGTCGCTGGGCCATATTTTCACGGCCAGGGCGTGTATGCCATGGCCTATGACGGACGGAGCGGGCGGCACCGCTTGTGGGTTCCGGCAAACAACGTGATGTGGGGTACGTTTCTGAGGTCGAGCGATGACTTCGGAAGAATCTGGACCAATCCGGCGGAGGCGAGCATCAGGTTTCCCAGGGAGACAGGCGCTTCACTCAAGAACGTTTGGCAGATCTGTCTGGGTCGAAGCGAGGAGCCGGAGAAACTCTATTGCGGCGTGGAACCGGCGGCCCTGTTCGAATCATGCGATGAGGGCGAATCGTGGTCGCTGGTCCGCGGGCTGTACGATCATCCGCATCGGCCACTTTGGGTGCCGGGTAATGGCGGGCTGGTGCTGCACTCAATTGTGCCGGATCCAAGCAATCGAGACCGGATGTATGTGGCGGTATCCGCGGGCGGGGTTTACCGCACCGAGGATGGTGGGAAGACATGGCAGGCGCGCAACAATGGAGTACGCGTGGTGTTCATGCCGGAGAAATATCCAGAGTTCGGGCAGTGCGTACATAAGATTGTGCTCCATGAATCTCGGCCCGAGCGATTGTTCTTGCAAAACCACTGGGGGCTATATCGTTCCGACAACCGGGGTGATTCGTGGCAGGACATCGCCCGCGGGGTGCCCTCGGATTTTGGCTTCGCGATGCTGATACATCCGCACGATGCGGATTGCGTATACATTGTGCCGGTGGAATCGGATGAATTTCGCTGCACCCCGGAGGGCCATTTGCGCGTTTACCGCACGCGAAATGCCGGCGGATCGTGGGAGGCCCTAGCGCGGGGGTTGCCCCAAAAAGGGGCGTACGAAACAGTATTACGAGATGCCTTGTCGTCCGATTCGCTTGATCCGGCGGGGATTTATTTTGGAACGCGTAGCGGAAAGATCTACGGTTCGAGAGATGAAGGAAAGAGCTGGAAGAAAATAGTCGAAGGATTACCGCAGATCTTGTGCGTGAAGGCTGCCGTCGTCCACATGGATGGGGCGCCAAGTGCGAAGTCGAAATCGAAAGCCGCGAAAAAACGGAAAACTTCGCGCCCGGAAAGCGTCAGGCGCGGGAAGTCACGCTGATGCAGGTCTTGTTCAATATTCCGGGTCCGCTGCGCGAGTTCACAGAAAATCGCAGCGCTGTGCGAGTCGAGGTAGAAACAGGCGCGAATCTGCTCCAAGCTTTGCAGGTGCTGTTTGCTGCATACCCGGGATTACGCGACAGGGTTCTGACCGAAACAGGGGAAACTCGACGCCACGTGAATATTTTTTTGGCAAACGAGAACGTGCGTTACACCGGTGGACTTGCGACCGCTATTCCTGCCGGGAAAGAAGTTTCGATTGTGCCAGCAATCAGCGGTGGCTGAAGGGCAGGACCGGCGCCCTGCGCATCCTGTCCTGACCGATGTGTTCTACGTCGGGAGTCAAACCGACCCAGAAACCAAACAGGTCCAAGAGTTCGCTCATTAAGAGGGGCAAGGAGATGCATGAGCCTGAGCGCATGTATCTCAACCCGAGCCAGATTGTTTTTGTAGAGACTGTAGGCACAAAAGGCGCAAACTCAAAAGTTGCCCAGCTCATTGCTCAGGCGCCGCACTAAGTTGGCGCGGGCGTTTTACCCGACTCATTTCCAGCACTTGGTCGCCGACTTCAAGATAGCGTGTCACGGCGGGAAAGCGTCCCAAAGTCGAACCGATTCTCAATCCGACTCTGTTCTTTCACCCCGACGGTCAGGGCCGCTGGGCCGCTATGCCCTTCCGATCGCCCAACCATTCAACCATCTGACGTAGACGAAATGTGTGATCCCCAGATCGAGCCCGTCTTTCTGGGCGCATGAATCGACCGTCGTCTCCATATTGACGAGAACAACATCGAGAAGTACTATCCCCTATCCCTTCACTGTCCCCCGAAGGATCCCGACGAAAAAAGGTTTC
>Ga0210387_10004896_pt1 | contig 10265 bp, 8 predicted proteins | sample IncBWC7OmetaG_FD_160108 | JGI IMG/M metagenome (GOLD analysis project Ga0210387, IMG submission 160108) | Forest soil microbial communities from Barre Woods Harvard Forest LTER site, Petersham, Massachusetts, United States - Inc-BW-C-7-O ...
GTGAGGAAACAAGAATCTTTGTAGGTCGTGGCTTCAGCCACGACCTAAACCAAGAAAACGTCGAGCGGCTTCAGCCGCTGAAGTGCCGATTTTGCCTTTGCAACGAAATTCTAACGCCGCGAACGCCTCGCAGCCTTGCCTTTCACTCGTCGCCGCGCTTTCACCTTCGCCCGCCGCACAACCTTACCGCGGCGTTTCGGTTTCTTGCGCCCTTCGTCGCGCTCAGCCCGCGCCAACTCGCGCCGCCGCGCCGCTGCCCAACCAGTCTTAATTGTCTGCCGTCCGCGCGCGATTCCCAGCGCGTCGGCTGGAACATTTTCCGTGATCGTGGACCCCGCCGCCACATAGGCGCCATCACCAATTCGCACCGGTGCCACCAACGCGGTATCACTCCCGATAAAAACGCGATTGCCGATCGTGGTTTCATACTTGGCCACGCCATCGTAGTTGCAAGTAATCGTCCCGGCGCCGATGTTCGCTTCGCGCCCCACAGACGCATCGCCCAGATAGGTCAGGTGCCCGGCCTTCGCGCCTTCGTGTATCACCGAATTTTTCACTTCCACAAAATTTCCAATGTGCGCGCCCGCGCGTATGTCCGCCCCAGGACGCAGCCGCGCAAACGGCCCCACCTGTGCCTTGTCGCCAATGCGGCTGGATACCATCACGCTATGCGCCCCGATCAATACCTCGTCATCCAGACGCATGTCCCGCAGCACGCTGCCTGTCTGAATCGTGCAGCGTGCGCCGATGCGCGTCTTGCCCAGCAGTTGCACGCACGGCTCAATCACCGTGTCGGGGCCCGCACTCACTTCCGGATCAATCACCACGGTCTCCGGCAGGTAAATCGTCACGCCGGCTTCCATCAGCTCCGCGGCTTTCCGCGCGCGGAAAATCCGGTCCACGTCCGCCAGATTCGCGCGCGTATTGCATCCCAAAATTTCATTCGCATCCGGAGCCACCTGCGCCAGCACGCGTTCATTGCGCTGCCGCAACAAAGCGATCGCGTCGGTCAAGTACAGCTCGCGATGCGCGTTGTTCGGCCGCAGCGCGTTCAGGCACGGCCACAGTTTTTCCAGCGTGAAGCAATAAATGCTGGAATTCACTTCGCGGATGGCGCACTGTTCGGGCGTCGCGGCTTTTTCTTCGACGACCGCTTGCACGCGCCCTTCGGAATCGCGCACCACGCGGCCGTAATCCGTGGGATCGCTCAGCTCCGCGCTCAGAATCGTGGCAGCCGCTTCGCCGCGGCGGTGTGTGTCCAGCAGCGCCGTCAAAGTTTCCGCGCGCAGCAGCGGTGCATCGCCCGGAACCACGATCACCAGCTTCGCGCTCTTGCGCAGCGCGCGCCGCGCTACTTGCAACGCGTGTCCGGTGCCGCGCTGCGGTTGCTGCTTCACCGTATCGACGCCCAGCGATTCGGCCAGCGCCCCCACTTCTTCCGCCTGGTGCCCCACCACGGCCAAAATCTGCGCCGCTTTCACAGGCTGGCATGCGCGAATCACATGCTCCAGCAGCGGCCGTCCGCCGGCGCGATGCAACACTTTCGCCAGGTCAGAACGCATTCGCGTCCCTTTCCCAGCAGCCAAAATTACAATGACGGTGTCAGCGGCAGCCATTCGACAGTTATTGTCGCTTCCCCGCGCAGCTTTGGCAATCGAAACAGCCGCTCCAGCGCCACAAATACCGTGCATTTGTTAACCAAAGCGCTATATTCCCTCGCAAGTCAAACAGGAGGCACGCAATGTTTTGTCGAAACTGCGGTACGGCCAATCCCGACTCAGGGCAATTCTGCTCCAAGTGCGGCAGCCCGCTCACTGCCGCTGCCGCCGTACGACCAACCACAGGCCCGGGCGCAGTCCCCGGCGGTTCATTCGCAACACCGCCTCCGCTCGACAGCAATCCGCCCACCAGCGGCAAAGCCATCGCCAGCCTGATCTGCGGGATTTTCACAATTTTTCTTCCCGCCTCCATCGCCGCGGTCATTCTCGGCCACATGGCGCACTCCGAAATCCGCAAATCGGCAGGCCGCATCGGCGGTCAGGGCATCGCGACGACCGGTCTGGTGCTGGGCTATCTCGGCCTCATGGTCCTTCCCATCATGATCGTCGCCGCCATCGCGATCCCCAATCTGTTGCGCGCGCGCATGGCCGCGAATGAAGCCTCCGCCGTGGCCTCGCTTCGCACCATCGAGACCGCCGCGGTCGTTTACAGCTCTGAATATGAAAATGGATTTCCTTCAAGCCTGGAAGTGATGGGAAGCGCCTCCGGCAGCGAAGCGGCCTGCAACCATGCAAATTTGATTCACGCGCCACTGGCGTCGGGCCAAAAAAGCGGTTACGTCTTTACTTACACTCCAGTGTTTCCGGACAACAGCGCGGCGCCCGTCATTTCACCCAAGGCCGCCGCGAAAGGCTGCACCTCCGGAGGCGCTTCCGGTTTCACAGTGACCGCAGAACCGCTACAACGCGGCAGCACGGGAATGCGCAGCTTCTTTGCCGATCAGACCGGAGTCATTCGTTTTTCAGCTAGCGGAGAATCCGCCACAGCGGATAGTCCGCCGCTACAGTAGCGAAAATCTCACAGGACAATTTGGCCGCTACATTCGGATAGCGCGGAATTCACGCGCCGCATAAATTGTGCGAGCATCGAAGGAACAAGGATCGAAAGAGCAAGGATCAAAAGTGCAGCGATGAAAACGCAGACAGCCGTCGAGAGCGCGAAGACGATGCACATCCTCGATAATCCGATCTGGAATTCGCTCTCGACACTCCACGCACACTTCGCCGAAGGCGACGACCTCGCGAAACGCTACCCTCCGGAAGTAACTTTGCTCGCAGCGATGGGCGAACCAACCAGCGAAGCGTACGCCTCGCTCGCAAAAACTCTGCAGCGCGCCGGCGCGGCGTTATTCCTGGATCAACCGCCGCAGATTCCCGCGGACTGGATCACCGTCCATGCATCGCCGCTAGTGCAGATGCTCTGCGAAAAACCCAATCTCGCGCAAGATGGTTTTCCCGCCGAAAAATTAAATCCTGCAGACCTGCCGGAAATGGTCGCGCTCGCCGAATTGACCAAGCCCGGCCCCTTCGGCACGCGCACGCGCGAACTGGGCGAATACTTGGGAATCCGCCAATCCAAGCGTCTGGTAGCCATGGCCGGCGAAAGGCTGCATCTGCCGGGTTACACCGAAGTCAGCGCGGTCTGCACCCATCCGGACTTTCAAGGCCGCGGATACGCCCGCGAATTGATGTCCATTCTGATGCGCAAAATCATCCGGCGCGGTGAAACTCCCATTCTCCACGTGCGCCAGGAAAATGTTTCCGCGATTCATTTGTACGAGAAGCTAGGCTTCCGCACCCGGCGCCTGATTCATTTTGTGATTGTTCGCACTGCGTGAAATTCCGGAAAAATTAGGTTGTGGCGGGAAGAGAATCGGCAACAGAGGGCCGCGCATCTTCGGAATCGCGCGGCGCAGTCGTCTCGGTCCAAAGAGTGTGGTCGGCAAGCAGGCGAGTGACCAGCTGCGTATGCAGCGCGTGACCAGCTTTGTGCGCAACGATGCGCGCTTTCAGCGGCCGTCCCACCAGCGCCAGATCGCCGATCAGGTCCAGCGCTTTGTGCCGGCCAAATTCATCCGGAAAACGCAGCGGGCCGTTCAGAATGCCTTCGTCGTCCAGCACGATCGCGTTTTCCACCGAGCCGCCGCGAATCAATCCCATCGCCTGCAAGCCCGCAAAATCCTTCATGAATCCAAACGTGCGCGCCGGCGCCAGCTCCCGGCTGAAAGATTGACGGTCCACCGTCATTTCCACTTCCTGCGGACCCACATCCGGATGTTTGTAGTCCACGAAACAGTGCACGCGGAATTCATCCGCGGGATAAATTCCGATGCGGCGGTCGCCGTCGGAAAATTCCAGCGGCTTGACCACATGAATGTAACGCCGCTGCCGCCGCAACTTGCGAATCCCGGCCTCCGCCAGCAGTTCGATGAAAGGTTTCGACGAGCCATCCAGGATCGGAAGCTCCAGAGCGTCCAGTTCCACGTACACATTGTCGACGCCGCAGGAGTACAGCGCCGCGAGCAAGTGTTCCACGGTGGAGAGCAACACGCCTTGCTTCATCAAGCTGGTGGCATAGCTCACGCGCGCGACGTTGCGCACGTGCGCTTCGATCTCGAAATTGTCCAGGTCCACCCGGCGGAAGACGATCCCAGTGTCCGCAGGCGCTGGAAGCAGACGTAGGTGACAGCGCACGGCAGTGTGTAGCCCGACGCCGCGAGTTTCGACTGGTTTTTGTATTGTGAGTTGATAGGGCATTCGCTGGATCAAAGCTTTCTATGCACTTCGGTGACCCCTCATCAGTAATTATAGCCCTTTGCAATCAGTAACTTATACAGGCAAAGTTCGATATGTTCCAACTGGTGTGGTAAGAGTACAACATAACGCTAGGTTCAGACGTGGTTCTGGTTGAACAGGTTACGTCGAATTTCAGGGTTTAAGGCTAGGCAAAGAGCTCCGAGGTTACCCCAACGGATTCGCTCCGGCGTTCGCAGTCCATTCATGAGAACCATTCGCGCCGCGCTGCCCGGTTGTCTGGCCTGGGCGGTTCCGCGTACAATGGTTTTTCACCCAAAACGGCCATGGCTACGCCCTTTACGATCCTTCCGAACTCCACGCCGCCGCCCGCGGAGCATCCGCGGCCGTCCTGGTTGCGTGTGCGATTTTTCGGCGGACCAAAATATCAGGAACTGAAACGCACGATGCGCACGCTTGATCTGCACACAGTGTGTGAGAGCGCGCGCTGCCCCAACATGGGCGAATGCTGGGAACATGGAACGGCGACATTCATGATTTTGGGCGACATTTGCACGCGGGCGTGCGGATTCTGCGCGGTGCCGAGCGGCAAGCCTCTGGGTCCTCCGGCGGAAGACGAGCCGGAGCGAGTGGCGGAAGCCGTGGCGCGGATGGGATTGCGTTATGCGGTGGTGACATCGGTGAATCGCGATGATCAACCGGACGGCGGCGCGGCGATTTTTGCGCGCACTATCACGGAAATTCGCGCGCGCGTCCCGGGATGCAAAGTGGAAGTACTGATCCCTGATTTTCGCGGCGATTGGAGTGCGCTGGGAACGGTGATGGCGGCGAAGCCCGACGTGCTCAACCACAACATGGAAACGGTGCCGCGGCTTTATCGCCAGGTGCGCAAGGGCGCGGTGTATGAGCGGTCACTGGAATTATTGCGGCGCGCGGGAGAAATGATTCCGGGGCTTCCCACCAAAACCGGAATGATGCTGGGACTGGGCGAAACGCGGGAAGAAGTGCTGGCGGCGATGGAAGACATCGCGGCCCAGGGCACGCACATTTTGACGCTCGGCCAGTACATGCAGCCGACGCACGAACATCTGCCGATCGAGCGCTACGTGCATCCCGACGAATTCGCGGAGTTCAAACGGCTCGGCGAAACGATGGGATTCAAACATGTGGAAGCTGGACCGCTGGTGCGGTCTTCGTATCATGCTTTCGAACAGGAAGAAGCGGCACATTCGTAGGCGCGCGACTCGGGCACTGACGCGACTGCGTTGACCGGGCTCGATCTCGTTCCCAATACTTCGAAGAAAAACCGCCGGCGAGACGCCGGCGCCACCCTCCTATGAATCCCTGGCGCGGACTGAAAAATCTGCCACGAGAGATGTGGATGCTTGCGGCGGCGACGCTGGTGAATCGCTCCGGAACGATGGTGCTGGCGTTTCTGGTCTTGTATGTGACGCACACGTTGGGAGTGACGCCAGCGCGGGCGGCGCTGGCGCTGACGGTATACGGCCTGGCGGCGTTGATGGCCATGCCGCTGGCGGGCATCATGACGGATCGGGTGGGACCGTTGCCGATCATGAAGGCCTCGCTGTTTCTGACGGGGTTTCTGCTGCTGCTATTTCCCCTGGCGAAAAGTTACAGCGCGATTTTGATGATGACGTTTGCATTCGCGGTGCTGAACGAATCGCTGCGCCCCGCGACGCTTTCGATGGTTTCGGATTTGGTGGCGCCGGCGCATCGCAAAGCGGCGTTCGCGCTCGGCCGGCTGGCCGGAAATCTGGGGATGAGCGTGGGGCCGGCAATCGGCGGAATCCTGGCGGTGTATTCGTTTCGCTGGCTGTTTCTGGTGGACGGCACGACTTCGATTGTGGCCGGAGCGATGCTGGTGCTCTGGCCAATGCGCAACTTAGGACGACACAGGACGCATGAGCCGGAGTGGACGGACCCGACGGACCTGGGCCGCGAAATCGAAGCGGTTAGTTCCGCGCCACTGGCGGCACTGCATCCCGCGGCGGATCTGCGCGCGTTCCGAAACCCGCGGATGCTTTATTTTCTGGCGGCAATGATTCCGGTGCAGCTGGTGGGTTATCAACTTACGTCCACGTTGCCGCTGTTCCTGGTGCGTTATCTGCACTTTCCAGAATCGGTGTTCGGGACGATTTTCACAGTGAATACTTTGCTGATTGTGGCGCTGGAAGTTCCGTTGAACGCAGCGACGGAGCACTGGACGCACCGACATACGCTGATGCTGGGGGCATTTTTGTACGCGGTTGGATTTGGATCGTACGCGCTGGTGGGAATTGCGCCTTTTGGGAAAACTGCCGGCGTTTTTGCGGCGGTGGTGGTCTGGACGTTCGGTGAAATGATTCTGATGCCGGGCAGCTCGGCGTACGCAGCGGAACTCGCACCGCCCGAGAGGCGCGGAGAATACATGGGGCTATACACAATGTCATTCAACGTCGCGTTTGCGGTGGGACCTTGGCTGGGCGCGAGCATTCTGGGGAAGTGGGGAGCGACGACGATGTGGGGCGCGGCGTTTGTATCGGGATGCATTTCGACGCTGCTGATGAGCCGCACCGAGCGGGGCAAGAGTTCCACGGCTTCGGCAGCGGCGTCATAAGCATTCGACGCGATAAACAAGAGAGAGAGAAAGATGCCCGCTAGCTAAACAAAGGCAAAGGAGCCGGCGGGACGCCGGCGCTACGAAAACGGGCTCTAGTGCGGTGAGGCGAGGAAAGTTTTCGCGATTTCGCGGACGCGGGCGGAACACGTGGGACAGGACGGGCACGGGGAGCAGCAATCGGCAGTGGCGGGTTGATCCGCGATTTTGAGCGCGGCTTGGAAATACTGCGCGGCTTTTTCGGGGCGGCCCATTTGGGTGTTCAGATTCCCGAGCAGCAACAGGAAAATCGGATTTCCCGGGTAGCGTTCGACGAGCGGTTGCGACACCACGGCGGCGCGCTCGTATTGAAAGTCAAAGGTGCGCAAATTTCGGGCGAGATGGAAACGCATTTCCACGGGCGTCACCACGCCGTGGTCAATGCCAATTTGCATCTGGCGAATGCCTTCGCTCCGGCTGCCGCCGGGGATGCCCATGAAAAAGCGCAGGATTTTCACGGTGGTGGAAAGTGAATCCACGTAGTAGTTGTAGAGGCCCAGGCCGGCGGTAGCGTCTGGCATTTGCGGATCGAGTTCGAGGGCACGCAAAAATTCGGAGCGCGCGGAGACTCCGGCGTGCGCAACCGCGCGATTTTCACCACGCAAGACTTCCAGGCGAACTTTCAGGGCAAAACCCATGCCAGCGTAGAAATGCATATCCGCAGTATCGGATTTGGCAATTTGCGCGTGAGCGAGATCAATTACTTTGTCCGCCAGCAGGAGGAAGGCTTCATCTTCCGGTTTTTTCCCACGCTTCCAGGCGTCAATCATTCCGTATCTGATTTCCAGGTTGGCACAGTAAATTTTCCACCAGCGCGCTTCGCCATCGAGCAGGACGGGGAGCGGATTTTCGGGCTGGGACTGTTCGAGATTGCGCAGTATGGCGATGGCGCCGTCGGGATCGCCACTGTACATTTTGTTCATGGCTTGCACGACTTCGGGCGGGAGCATGATTTCGCCTGCACGCGCGGGCGGGGCGGCGAGCATCGCGGCGATGGAAGCGAAGCAGAGCGCAAAAGCAAGATAGATGCGAGAGATTCGGTGAGGCACGTTATTCACTTTACTCTTTTTATCCAGCCGAGGAGCCAGGCGGCGCTAACGTACATTACGAAGCACTCCAGCGCAAAGGGAAGGAAACCGAGGAAGCCGGGCGCGGGCATCTCGAAAATTTTCCGGCGCTGAAACATCGGGAACGTGTAGAGCCATTTTGCGGTTGCCCAATAATTCCAGAATTCCCACAGGCAGCCGCAAATCCAGCCCGCGAGGAGAAAACCGTAGAGGCGCCGGCGCATGCCTTCGGCCAGATCACCGATAAAGGATGGAAGGCCGAGGCGATGATTGAGGGGATCGAGGAGCAAAAGAAATCCGATCCAGACGAGCGCGAACAGGTACGCAGCCAGCTGCCGGGGCACGAGGAGTGGAATGAGCAAGCAGGCCGCGCCGGAAATCATCAGGACGTATTCGGCGGCGGGAGAAATTTTCCGGGGCTGCGGCGCGGGTTCTGGCAGCGGGCCGCCTGATTGCGCTGGGAGAATGGCCTGGACGAGGTCTGCAGTTTCGAACACGGCAGGCGTGATAGTGGCGAACGACCAGGCATAACCGAGAAGCGCGGCGGGCCACGCGCCGGGAAGGCCGACGTAGGTCCAATTTTGCAGGCGGAGATTGTAGGCTTCGAAAATCAGCCAGAGAGGAATTGAAAGAAATGCGAGGCGCGCGACGACGATGGGCGCGTCGTTGAGGCGCGAACGATTGGTGACGGCCAGGACCGCGGCATCGGCGATGAGGATGTAGGAGCTCCAAGCGATGGGCGTGAAATAGGTGGCGACTGGTTCGACGCGCACAAAGAGTAATGCCTGGGCGGAGAGCAGGGCGAGCCATCCGAGCCAGCCGTATGTTGGGAAGGCGCGGAGGCGGCGCGAGCGGAAATATCCGAGGAAGAGTGACGCGGCAGTGCCGGCGGTCAGCGCTAGTCCGAGGATTGTGTGGGTGTTCAGCATCAGCGTGAGGGGCGCGGTGCTCGGGTCAATGATAGCGCAGAGTGGAATAGTTTTCGGGAGGCGGGTTCGGCTTTCTTGTTATGCTGACTTTCCTCTTTTTTTGGAGTCCATCGGCACGTGAAGGATTCTCTAGCGATGCGGCATGAGTGAACCGGAAAAACTCGAGCGTGGGTTGGGGCTGATTGAAGCGACGTCGCTGAACATGACGTTCATGGTGGGGATTGGCCCGTTCATCGTGATTCCATTCATCGTGCGGGCGATGGGTGGGCCGCAGTGCATTCTGGCGTGGGTGGTGGGTGCGGTGCTCGCGGCGCTGGACGGATGCGTGTGGGCGGAATTGGGCGCGGCAATGCCGCAAGCGGGCGGAAGTTACGTTTTTCTGCGCGAGGCGTACGGGGCGAGCCGGTTGGGGCGGCTGATGTCGTTTTTATTTATCTGGCAGACGCTTTTTCAGGCGCCGTTGAGCATTTCGTCAGGCGCGCTGGGGTTTGCGGATTATTCGATTTATCTGACGGCGAAGATTCCGGCGGTGGCGGGGTGGCTGCGCACGCATACGGAATATGCCAGCGGAGTTATTGCGAACTACGACCGCGGGATCGCGGTGTTGATGATCGCGATTGCGGTGTTTCTGTTGTACCGGCGGATCACGGCTATCGGGAAAATTTCCACGGTGCTGTGGGTGATTGTGCTGGGGACGATTTTGTGGCTGATTTATGGCGGGGCGACTCATTTTAACTCGAGCAATCTTTTTAGCTACCCCGCTGGAGCGTGGAGTTTTTCGTGGATTTTTTTCGCGGGGCTGGGACACGCGTCGGTGCAGACGATTTATAGCTATCTGGGCTATTACAATGTGTGCAATCTGGGCGGCGAAATGAAGGAGCCGGGGAAGAATATTCCGCGGGCGATTTTCATTTCGATTTTCGGGATCGCGATTTTGTATTTTTTGATGCAAACGAGCATTTTGAGCGTGGTGCCGTGGCAGGAAGCGGCGCGTTCGAGTTTCGTGGTGAGCTTGTTCGTGGAAAGGACGTTTGGGATGCACTGGGCGACGCTGGCGACGGGGCTGATTCTGGTGCTGGCGTTCGGGTCGGTGTTTTCGGCGACGCTGGGATATTCGCGGGTGCCGTACGCGGCGGCGCTGGACGGGAATTTTTTCTCGGTGTTTGCGAAAGTACATCCTACAAAGCGTTTTCCGCACGTGGCGCTTCTGGCGTTGGGCGGCACGTCCATGGTGGTTTGCTTATTTTTTGGTTTGTTCTCGGTGATTCGCGCCATCCTGGCGATGCGCTGCCTCATCCAA
>Ga0210387_10004897_pt1 | contig 10265 bp, 13 predicted proteins | sample IncBWC7OmetaG_FD_160108 | JGI IMG/M metagenome (GOLD analysis project Ga0210387, IMG submission 160108) | Forest soil microbial communities from Barre Woods Harvard Forest LTER site, Petersham, Massachusetts, United States - Inc-BW-C-7-O ...
ACGCTAGCACCCGCGTAAAGGGATAGACGCGCCAGTTCGTCGTTGATCGTCTGCGGCCCTCTTTCGGCGGGCGGTGCCAGCTCGTCAAAGATTTGAATAACTACCTCGCGCGGCAGCTCTGAATCATACTGAATCGTTCCGTTAAAGTAGTGGTCCTTCTGGATAGCGACCTCGCAAACCTGACCGTCGGCCGCATATCTCGGCGTCATCAGAATTCCTGGGCGGACTTCGTAGGCCTCGACCCGCTGATACTTCGAAAACCGCTCGTTTTGGGAATTCACAGGAAGAAGCAAGAATGCAATCGCGCAGGCCAAGCCAGCTATCCTCGTCATCTCGGTCCTCCCCGCAGGCGCGCGTTCAAAGAACGCGTTTCGCCCGTTTTGCTCATGTTTCGCCACGTTTCCCGCGCCCGCCGCTCATCCCGCGCGAAAAGATTCTACCCGATTCGCGCCCAGAAGCCTGCCCAGGAAGCCCTACCGGACGGCCCCCGAAATTAACCACGCCACATATTGCCAGTCGGGAATTACAGGAGTATATTCCCCGCGATGGAATCTGGGGATGCAGACAGCCCCCTACCCATTTCTCCCGTGTGTCCCTCTCCCGCTGCCTGCGCCCCGCCCTAGGAGAAGGTCTATGCGAAAATCATTAATATTGTTGACGCTGTTCTTGGTGTGTCCGTGTCTGTTCCCTGCCGCAAACGCAAGCGCACAATCAACCCTGATCCCTGCAGGAACCCTGCTCCACTGCACCATAGACGACAGTACGATCTCCCCGAAAACCGCTCAGGTTGGCGACCCTGTCCTCTGCCACCTCAGCCAGTTCACCGAGTTCGGTCGCACCGCATTCCCGCGCGGCTCCTACCTCGGCGGCCACCTCGAAGCAGCCAAGCAGCCCGGCCACTTCATCGGTAAAGGCTATCTCGACATCGTTTTCGATCACATCGGCCTGCCCAATACAGACGCCGACCTCAACGCCAGACTCGTCGCAGCCCAAGGCCAGAAAGTGGATAAAGAGGGCGACATCCTCGGTCACGGCCACGCCAAGCGCGACCTGATCGAATGGGCAATTCCGCCGCTCTGGCCCTGGAAAATAATCACCCTGCCAGCCCGCGGCCCCCAGCCCAAGCTGAAAAGCGAGCAGATGGTCACCCTGAAAGTAATGCAAGACGTGGAGCTGCCCCGGCTGACGGCGTATGTACCCCCGTCGCCATCGCCATCGCAGTATGCCGCCCCGCGAGCGCAATCGTATTCCCAATCGTACGCCCAACCATCCAGCGGCCCGGTCGTCCCGCAATCTTCCTCGGGAGTGTATTACCTGCCGCCCACCGCTCCCGCCGCCCCGCCCGCATCACTAGGCCCGGCGCAAACAGCGGACATGCCCAGCCGCGCCCTCACCCTGGTAGCCCTGAAATCGGACACGATCGTTCCAACCAAGGATTACTGGGTCGCCGGTCGCGAGCTGTTCTACGTTCTGCCGGACGGCAGCGAAGCCTCGACCGACCTGAACCGTATTGACTGGCAGCGCACCACGGACCTGAACGCCGAACGCGGCATCCGCGTAACGCTGCGCACCACACCCACCCGCTTCTAGAGGTGGAAATTCTCAATCCGTAGCTCGACGCTCCACCAGCCCGAAGCGCCACGCTACGAGTTTGCCCGGGGCGTGGCATTATTCAGCATGAGCTTTCTCGTACGCATAGCCACCCCCGAAGACATCCCCCACCTGCGCGAAATAATCGAATCCTCAGTCCGCGCCCTGCAGGCCAACGACTACACTCCCACCCAAATCGAAGCCGCCCTCCACTCCGTCTACGGAGTAGACACCCAACTAATCGCCGACGGCACCTATTTTGCCGTGGAGGTTGCCGCGCCTTCCCCGCGAGTCACGAGTCACGAATCACCATTCACGGCCCCCGTCGCCTGCGGCGGATGGAGCAAACGCAAAACCCTCTACGGCGGCGATCAATATGCTCTCCGCGAAGACTCGCTCCTCGATCCCGCCCGCGACGCCGCCAAAATCCGCGCCTTCTTCGTCCATCCCCAATACGCCCGCCGCGGCATCGGCACCCAGATCCTCGCAGCCTGTGAGGACGCCGCCCGCGCAGCCGGTTTCACCCGCCTCGAAATGGGCGCCACCCTGAGCGGTGTCGCCTTCTATCGCGCCAAAGGCTACGCCGCCCTCGAAAATCTGCAAGTCCCTCTAAGTAACGGAGAAATGCTCCCCATCGTGAGAATGGCGAAGGAAATCAAACCCCAGTCCTGAGGCAGTGCCCTGAGAGAGTTTCCTGAGGCAGTGCCCTGAAAAAGTGTCCTGAAAGCGACCGGCCAACTTGCGGCCGCCTGTAACCTGTTTTTAACATCGCCCCCACTCCCCCCGATGATACGATGCGGCGCGTTTCGGCCATGGGAGGCACAGCAATGGACTCAAACGGCTCTTTCCGCCATGAAATCGAAAATTTACCAGACGACGAGCACGGCAACAAAGTCACCGTAGTGAAGTGTCACGGCAGGCTGCTCAGCGAAAACTCCGCGCAAATAAAAGAACTCGTCAAGCCGCTCCTCGCCGCTGGCGGCCGCATCGTCATTGACCTTGGCGATTTGAATTATATGGATAGTTCAGGTCTGGGAACCCTGATCGGCCTGAAGGTCTCCGCCGTCAAACAGGGCTTGTGCATACTGGAATTCACGAACATGACGCCCCGCATCCTCGAACTGCTGCGCATTTCCAATCTTTCGAAGGTCCTGTCCACATAAGCGCGCCGCTCACAATCGCTGTCCATCGCCACGCTAAAGGTTAACCACCCGCCGCCGCTGTCGCTCGTCGCCCTGCGCCGGCCCTGCGCCCCCTTGCCCCGGGACCAGTGCTGCTTACACGCCGCACTCTCCCAGTCAGTACCGTCGTACCATTGGATAATCTTGCCCCGGTCGTAAGCTGGAAGGTGAATGCCGCGTACGCGGCGCACGTTTCCTGCCGCGGGAATCACGCTCAAGTTCGCGTCCTCGTGCCCGCGTTTCGGTGACCCGGTAATGTTTCGGCAAAAAGAGGTACCAGCGATGAAATTATCAGTAAGCCAGAAGCAGCGGCTGCAGGATGCTTTCAAGCAATTTGAAGAAAATCAAAACTCGCCCGCGTTTCTCTCCGCGGTTGAACAAGTCACAGGCGTAATGGCGCACTCCACGCAATCCTATCAAATCCTTCGTTTCGCTGAATCTTCCTGCACCAATCCCCACGACCCTGAAAACAAACCCGTCCGCAGCGATCCAAACCTGCTGGCTGCGTGTGCCCGCGCTTTCGTCTCTCTCGTCGAGACAGTCGGCTGAATTGCGCTGCAGCGCAATTCACCCTGAGAACCGGCAGCGCCGGTTCGAAGGGTAGCAGCCGCTTTCAGGCGGGCGTAGTTGACATTGAATTTGACGTCGCGAAGGGCTCCCGCCGCCTTTGCCGTGGCCTTTGAATTTGCTTTTGACGCTGTAGCGGCCGCCTTCAGGCGGGCGTAGTTGCCTTTGACTTTGACGCCGCGAAGAGCGACCCGCGCGTCCAACCCTCCGCGGATCCGTACCGGAAACGTTCAAATCTCCACGGACCCAGAACCTCGCCCGCGCGAAAGCACATCCTTCACTTTCGCCAGCAGTTCCGCCGCGCGATACGCCTTGGGGAAAACTTCAAACCCTTCCAGCTCCAACCGGTATTTCAGCCGGTCATCATCAATAATCCCAGCCACCATCAGCACCGGCAGTCCGTGATATTTCGTGCGCAGAAATTTTGCCGTGTCATAACCCGAAATGTCCTCAATATAGGGTCCCCATATGGTCAGATGTCCAATAGGTCCGGCGCGGACTCCGTCATCCTTTTCACCGCCGTTCCCAAATCTCCCGCCGCCATCACCGGATAACCGCCGTGCTCCAGCGTTTCCTGAATCACCACGCGTGCCACCGAATCCGCCACCAGCAGCATAATCAGTGCGTTTGGCATCGTATCAATCTCTCGCCTCGTCGAAATAGTCCGCGCATCCGTCGTACATATCACGTTCCCATCCACATCGTGGAATGCAAGCAGGCGCGTGGCCCACCCGCCGCCTTTCGCACGTAGCCCGAAAAGATAATTTCTTGTACAGTTAAGTTGGAATTAGCCAATGAACGAGCTATATGCGCTCCTCGAGTCGAAGGGATTGTTGTCGGAAACACAAGTGTCCCGGATCGAGAGCATGAAGGATCGTGAAGTCGCCAAGCTGTACGAGGGTGTCTACCGGATTATCTTCGAGGCGCAGCAGCGGCGGCTCGCGGACGAAGATACGGAGTCGAGCGAGAAGGACCCATTTACCTTCTTTGCGGGATCTTCATTGCGCGCGGACTCCGGTTGCGGTGATCCTGTGTGTCGTGCCGGAAGGATCGATTTTTTGGGTCGATACGCGGCGCTGTACGCAAACGAAGTAACGATGCCCGTCCCTCTGGTTGCTCCCCAAAAACTTGACGACATAAAAGAGGCCAAAAGCCGACTCTCGCGCAGCGCGTCTGCCATCCTCCAACTCCGTCCCGTCATCACACGGGGAATCATTAAACCTGTGGTTATGGTAACGCGGCATTGCGTTCACACAATGGAGTGGATGCGGCAAATAGATGCTTTAGTGTATGCGGTCGCGGGAGCCGCTGCTAAGGGATACGCTAATCGATTTACTGCCGAGTACCAGAATCCTAAGATGTCCCCCACAGGGCGACCGACCGTTTATCTGGACGGTCCGGAGGACTTCCTTGATCACGGGGCCGTGGTGGTGCTGTACGACAAGACCCCAAAGTGGATAGCCAAGACGTGGAAATACAATCGTCAAGGCAGAACGCGATTGCCCAGTCAGAAAACTATTCAGTTTGTCCGGTATATTTTTCGAACCTTCGCGCAGGATACGACATTTTATTTAGGATACGGGCTACTCCATAGGGCGCGTCTCTTGACTGACCTGCCGGGTGAGGCCCTCATTCTTGACCGGTTGACTGAAGATGATTCGATTGCCGCAAGCGCTAACGCAATGCAAAGCCTAACTCACATCGTGCCCATTTTGGCCGACCTCCCTCTTGCGAGCCTTATTAGGATTCGTCGCGAAGAGCGCGACTCATTCGAATCGTACCGTCACGCCATCGCGGGCATCACGCAGGACGTGTTAGGACGAAACCGTCGGCTTTCCACGAAAGAAGCTCGAGAAATGCTCAAGTCCCTAATCGAGCCTCAGCTGATACGCCTGAAGAAAGAAATGCGCTACGAGCGCAGACGACAGGTGAAAAGAATCGTTGGCGGATTGGCGACCCTAGCCGCCGGGATTGCGATCGGGGCCTTCGGGGGATTTCCGAATCTTGTCCAAACGGCAGCCGTTGGCGCGGCGGCAGTGACGGGTGGCGGGCTTCTCCGGAAGGCTGCGGAGGTGGCATGCGAACATGGCGGCAACCTTAGACAGCACAATGATTTCTACTTCCTGGCCCGCCTCGAGCAAGACGGTGAGGATTCGTAAAGGGCGGATGGCCGACCGTCCAATGCCAATTTGCGACGTTTCGCTTGCTGCTTATGCGTGTGCGAGGCCCACCCAACCGCTGCGCGAATACTCGGCTACGATGACGCCGAATTTCCGTCGGCGGGTGGCGCACCCTTCCACACCAACCGATCGAATGCAGTTGAATTTCGGGCCGCATCTCTTCGGTTTTTGAAGGGTGCAGATTTACACGCATCGGTGGATAGAGTGTACGTTACGCACGACCCAGTCTTGAAACGCTCAACAACGTTGGTCGAACTGAGGTGCAGACAATGAGGAAACCATCCAAAGTACTGGCATTCGCGATTATCGTGGCTGCTGGTGCACAAGCTTCTAGAGCCCAAAATGCGAACGTTCCAATGCGTCTAGAACATGCGGAGGTGCCGCTGTACCCAGAGCCCGCTCGGACCGCAAACATCTTTGGCACGGTGGAAGTTCTCGTTACTGTCAAAGACGGGGGTGTGGTGACGGCAGAAGTGATATCGGGGCCACCAATACTCACGCAAGCTACGACCGAGAATATCCAGGGTTGGCACTTCGCTTATCACGTCAGCAACACATTCACGACGAAGTTTGTTTATCAGCTTGCGGAAGTTGGTGAAGTTGCGAATCCGAGAGTGGAGTTGCAGTTGCCTTACTTAGTGACGATCACCGGCGTCCGTTTTCGTTCGGTAGGGAAAGCTGGCGGGGCTAAGGGTGCTCCGGGGCGGGATTCACGGGGTGTGGTACCCAACCCTGTCCCCTTAAGCGAGAAATTTGCGGGTGATTCACAGACTGTGGTGCCCCTCCCTTCCCCCTTAATCGAGAAATTTGATGTTTGGGGAACCTTGACCACCGACAGCAAACTCGCTTTCTACAACGGGTGGGCGAATGGTTTGTTCACGACTACGAAAGACCCGGGAACCTTGATCCTGGGACGTTGCCTTGAAAAACTGAGTTTCAATCAAATCCAGGCGATGGTAGACAAACGGTCTGCGAGCCATCGTGAAGGGGTTGAAAATCCGATTAGTACGGAGATGATTGAGGCGGTTACTGTCGCGGGAAGCCCCTGCGAGGGCATTAAGCTGCAAAAAGCAAAAACTTTCCCATTACAACAGCAAGACTAAGGCCGCAAACAGTCCCTATTCCAATCGAAATCGGTAGGACTGAAACGAGGTTCTGGCGGGTGGCCCGCCCGTTACGCCCTGGGTCCCTTCGTCGAAGCAATCACGGTGTTGCTGAGAACGTGCATCACACGAATCTCGTGCGATGTTTGTTGCGATAATTCTCCTAATTTCCGAAGTGCGTTCTCACGTCCGGCTGCCGTCTGCCGCCACACAACGGCGCCATCTGATAGAACCTCGAACAAGTCGTACTCGCGATTCATGCAGCTCCTTTTGGGGTGGGGCAGTAACCATCCCACACGAGTCTCACCGGTGCTGTCTTCAATTGCACACCACCGGCCCGCTTCCCAAAATTACGCATCGTTTTTTGTTGTGCTGCATCGAAGAAACCATAAATTTCTCGAACCCCGCTCCGGGAGGTAGCGGCATGACCGAGAGGAACCCGGCCAACATCAAGCTACAACGCATTCAACAGCTATGGGCAGAGCTTCGCGGAACGAAATTGAATAGCCCGGAGTACCAGGACATTATGAAAAAGATTCGCGCTTTGTCGGGGGAATATCATTCGCCCGTTGATGCGCCCCAGAAGGGCGAAAAACCGAAATGACTCCCAACGATTTGGCTCATTTCGGGGCGGGCTGGCGGGCCGCACTCTTCGGTTTTTGAAGGGCGCGGATTTAGACGCTCGACCACCCACCAACGCACCGAACTGCCCACCTAAATCATCTCGCCGAGCGAGTACCAAAACTGTCCCTCGCCTGTACGCATGACCACCCGTTTCCGCACCTGCCCATTCTTCTGTACAGCTGTTTTTTCGTTTCGCGGGTGCTACCGTTGGCCAGGACGGAAAAATATGAGACGTTTTCCAAAATTTCGCGACCCGCGCTTCGCCCTCACCACCCTGCAAAATCCCAACCTCGAACTCCGCACCTACGCCCAACTCGTCCAAGCCGCGCAATACGCCGCACCGCTCCCGACCCGCCAATTTCTAATTGGTTGTGCCGCGATTAAAAACACCCGCAACTCCCCTGAATACAATGCGTTGCATTTTTCTAATCGGCTCAAAACAGCGATTTGCAGCGCACGTTTTTCACAAGTTTTGCGCTCCAACAATCACGACTCGCGCCATTTCTATTCAATACAAATAAAGCTCAGAAAATCACCACTCTGATGAGAACTCTGATGAAAACAAAGGAGAAACAATTTTCTATTCCGTACAAATTTGCCTATCGTGGCACGGGCCCGCGACGCCGGCGTTCAGTCTTTCTCTCGGTGGGGATTTTCGCTGGTGCGCCCCGAAAACGCACGAAACAAAAAATAAACCGGCAGCCCGCTGGCGATCAAAACCAACCCCGGCCAAGTAGTCGAAGCGCGATAACACAGCAGCACCACAAGGATCACGCTAGCCCCAACAATGTAAAGCGCCGGCACCACGGGATAACCAAACGTCTTGTAAGGCCGCTCCGCCAACGGCCTCGTCCGCCGCAATCGAAAAATCCCAATAATCGTCAAAATGTAAAAAATCAAAACAGCCGACACAACATAGTCGAGCAAATTGCTATAAAGGTTCCCATATTTCCCGCTGACCGGATCGAAAGTCCGCGGCAAAACCAGAAACGCCGCCCAAACACCCTGCACCAGCAACGCGATCCCCGGCACCCCAGCCCGATTCAAAATTCCAGTGCGCTGAAAAAAAAGCCCATCCCGCGCCATCGCGTAATAAGCCCGAGATCCCGTAAGCAACATCCCATTGATGCACCCAAAAGTGGAAACCATGATAGCCAAAGCCATTAACGTGACGCCCAGTCCAGGAAACACAGCCTGCAAAGTGGCCGTCGCCACGCGATCCGATTCCGCGTGCTGGATCGCTGCGAGCGGAAGCGTGAAAAGATACGCAAGATTCACCAGCAGGTACAACCCAATCACCATCCCGCTCCCCAGCGCCAGCGAAAGCGGAATATTCCGCCGCGGATTTTTCACTTCCCCCGCGGTGAACGTGATGTTGTTCCAGGCGTCAGCAGCAAACAGCGACCCAACCTGCGAAACGCACAAAGCCACAAAAAGTCCGTACCCAGTAGCCGCGCTGATCCCCGCCGCAATCGGAACGATTCCGCTAGGCGCCCACATCGCCGTGAAGTTCGCCCGAATCGCCGCAGCGTTGCGACCAAAAAAGATCCCCGCAATGATCAACCCAGCAAGCGAAGCAATTTTGCAGGAGGTAAAAATATTCTGGATCGCCTTCCCGTAGTTCAACCCGCGCGTGTTGCTCCATGTGAGCAGCACAATCACTAGCACAGCAACCAGCTGCGCAGTAGAAAGTGAAATCGCGTAACCAGAGGAAATGTGCACAGGCTCGATGAGGTACCGCGATTCGCTGACCGCGGGCCACAACACGCCGAGAAACCGCGCAAACCCAATAGCCACAGCCGCAACGGTCCCAGTCTGAATAATGAGGAACAAAGTCCAGCCGTACAGAAACCCCAAAGTAGGCGAGAACGACTCCCGCAGATACACATACTGCCCGCCAGCCTGCGGCATCATGGACGCAAGCTCGCCATACGACAGCGCCGCAGTGATCGTGAGGACTCCAGCGATGACCCAGGAGAGCAGCAGCCAACCCGAACTACCAAGCTGCCGCGACATGTCAGCCGACACGATGAAGATGGCCGACCCGATCATCCCGCCAGCCACGATCATAGTGCTGTCAAACAGCCCAAGCCCGCGGCTGAACCCGCGCGCGCCCACTTCGTGAGCGCTTCCGTCAACCGCTTGCTGTTCGGCTGGAACTTTGGGATCGGTTGGAGCTTTGAGATCAGGCGACGTAAGTTTCCTCCCGCGGCCGGCAAAACCGGATAATATCACCGCGGAAGTGGACTGAACGCAGAACCGATTGATCTGTTGCCCTGCGGTTGTGTTTGTAGTTACGGGCTGAGTCGAGAAGGTTGGTCAGTGTAATCCCTGGCCGCGTGCGGGGTTAGAGCGCGGTCGTGACTGCGGTGCCGGCAGCGGCAAACACGGAAGCCATTTCGGCTCGCGCGAGTGGGAGGAAGCGTTCAACGACGGCGGCATCGAACTGCGTGCCGCTCGCTTGCAGCAAGCGGCGCTCGGCTTCTTCGAACGGCAGCCCCTGGCGGTAGGGCCGCGAAGAAACCATGGCATCGAACGCGTCAATCACAGAGACGATCCGCGAACCGATTGGAATCTCCTCGCCTTTCAGGCCGCCGGGATAGCCTTTGCCGTCGTAACTTTCGTGGTGATGAAGAATGATCAGGCTGGCGCGTTCCATCCCAGGCACCTGGCGCAGCACGGCCCAGCCGTATTCGGGATGCTTCTTCATCAGGTCATATTCTTCGGCAGTCAGTTTTGCGGGCTTGTTCAAGATGGCATCGGCGATGCCGATTTTCCCAATGTCGTGCAGCAGCGCGGCGACTTCGATATCGGCGAGGTAGCTTTGATCCAGGCCGAGCTCGCCGGCGACGTGCAGAGCCCATTCCGCGAGGCGCGTGCTGTGGACTCCGGTGTTCAGGTCCTTAAGGTCGAGGAGCTGATTGAATGCGCAGATCAAAGAGCTGCGCAGCGCGGCGATCTGTTCTTCCATCTGCTTTACATGAATACCAGCGGAAGCCCACGGCGTGACGATCTTATCA
>Ga0210387_10004899_pt1 | contig 10264 bp, 9 predicted proteins | sample IncBWC7OmetaG_FD_160108 | JGI IMG/M metagenome (GOLD analysis project Ga0210387, IMG submission 160108) | Forest soil microbial communities from Barre Woods Harvard Forest LTER site, Petersham, Massachusetts, United States - Inc-BW-C-7-O ...
CGCGCTCGCGCTCGAGACCTCCCGCTCCGGGCAGGCCACGGGCGAGGTCACGAGCGTGCTGCGGACCCTGCCGCGGCGCTCGCGGCGCAGGCTGCCCTGGCGCATGCGCCACCCCTGGCGCTGGGCGGCGTCGCTCGCATTGCTCGTCGCGATCGTCGCGATCCTGCTGGTGGCGCTCGCCGGCAACACACACCGGGGAGTGGAGCCCAACGTCCCGTCCAAGCAGGGCCGCCAGCCGGTCCAGCTGAGCCAGACCGCCGCGCACGACTACAACCCCTTCGGCACCGGCCCCGAACACCCCACGCAGGTCTCCAACATCGTCGACGGCGATCCCAACACGACCTGGAGTACCGAGCATTACGTCGAAGGAACGCTCGCCGGCAAGCCCGGCATCGGCCTGTACCTGGACGCCGCCCCGGGCGTGCGCGCGCGCGCGATCGAGCTGCAGACCCCCACGCCCGGGTTCACCGCGGCCATCTACACGTCCAACGACATCCAGCAGCTGCCCTACGGCGACACCACGCCCCTGACGCAGCGTGGGTGGACGCAGGTGGCGGCGCCCCGGACGATCGCGGCGCACACGACGATTCCGCTGAGCGACCCGAGCGGCATCCGCTACCGCTACTACCTGATCTGGATCACCAAGCTCCCAACTTCCAGCGAAGTGGCGGAAATCGCGGAGGCCACGCTGTTCAGATGAGGACGGATCGCGCCGGAGTGCGGTTCCAGGGTGCGCAACCACTGGCTGGCATACACGATGCGTGCCGGAACGTGTAGTATACTGCGAGTGTGGCCGGCGCAGCCCATCGTCTGAATGTCACGCTCGACTCCGAGCACGCAGCTAGGCTGGCGCGGCTGGCCGAGCGCACGCACGTGCAAGAGGGAACACTGGCGCGTTCGCTGCTGTCGATCGCGCTTGAGGAAGCCGACCCGGATGCACGCAACGTGGCCAGCCTGCTCGACGGCATCCCCGGAGCCTATGAGCGGGCACACCTGGGCCTGGAGCGCGCCCGCAACGATGAGACGATCGCTCTGAACGAGCTGTAGGCGATGGCCGAGGTCAGGCTGAGCGCCGTCGCGGTCGAGGATCTCGAGCGCATGATCCTCACGCACAGCCTTCCAGCAGACACCAGGGCCCGTGCGGCTCGCTCACTGGAGCCGCTCTCGCGCTTTCCACTGCTTGGCCGAGAGCTCGAGGGCCGCTGGAGACCCTTTCGGTTCATCCTCGGCCCGTGGCGATGGATGCTCATCCTCTATGTCTACGACGAGATGGAGGACGTGGCGCTCGTCCTCACCATCCAGGACGCGCGATCGTCTTCCGCCGCCACCTCGGGCTGAGCTACGCCCGCCGCTGTTCCGATCCCACCGACCGGACCATTGGCGAACCCCGACCAAGGGCCGCACACGACCTCAATGCCGGCGCGCCCGCTGCTGCTCATGCCGCTCAATCCCCAACCGGCACAGCCGGTCGAGCAGCTCGGTGTAGGGAATCCCCGAGGCCGCCATCAGCTTGGCGTAGACGCTCGTGGGGGTGAACCCAGGCATCGTGTTGAGCTCGTTGACGAGCACCGTCTCACCATCGACGAAGAAGTCCACCCGCGCAAGCCCTTCGCACCCGACCTCGGCGAACGTCTCGACGGCGAGCTCCCGCACCCGCGCGCGCGCCGTGGCGGAGATGCGAGCGGGGACGACCAGCTCCATCCCGCCGGGCGTGTACTTCGCCTCGTAGTCGTACCACTCGCCGGGAAAGACGATCTCGCCGGGCTCTGAGGCCAGCGCCGCCGGGCCATTGGCAGCGCTCCCGGCGCGCCCGGCGAGGGGCAGGCCGAGCACGCCGCACTCCACCTCGATGCCGCCCGCCGTCGCCTCGACGATCGTGAGCTCGTCGTGGGCGAAGGCCCGCTCGAGCGCGTCGGACACGAGCGCGGACTCGGCGACTCGCACGATTCCCACGGAGGAGCCGAGATGGGCGGGCTTGACGAACACCGGCAACCCCAGCTCGGCGATCTCGCCCAGCACTCGCTCGGGCTCGGCGCGCCAGCGCGTCTCGCGCACGCCGACGTAGTCCACCTGCGGCACAGAGGTAGACGTGGCGGAGAGCAGCCGCTTGAACAGCACCTTGTCCATACATACCGCCGATGCGGCGACCCCGGCGCCGACGTAGGCGACGGCGAGCGTCTCGAGCAGGCCCTGGACGGACCCGTCCTCGCCGAACGGGCCGTGCAGCGCCGGAAACGCGACGTCGACCCCGAGCAGGCCCCGACCGGGATGCACGTCCACGGGCTCGCCGGCGCACCGCCAGGCCCCGTCGCGCTCGATCTCGACCGGCACGACCTCGTGGCCCGCGGCGAGCAAGCCGTCGCGGATCGCGGCGCCGGAGGCGAGCGAGACGTCGTGCTCGGAGGAGCGTCCGCCGCTGATCACCGCCACGGTGAGCGTGTCCGCGGGAGCGGCGCTCGGCTTCCCGGTGCGCATGGTGACGGAGGCGGGGGAGGAGGGATCGCTCATGCGCATCACCCGCTCGCCGCCGGGGGAGTGGGGGTCGCGGGGGTGCTCGGCGTGGTGGTCGTCGGCGTCGTCTGCGGACCCAGCGCGCCGACGGCGATCGTCACCGTGGCGCCCTTGCGGGCCTTGTGACCCGCCAGCGGGCTCTGCCGGAGCACGGTGCCGACCTGTGTGGCGTCCGTGGTCGTCTGGGAGACCGCCTCGGGAGCGAACCCGGCGCGCCCGAGTTCGGCGGAGGCCTGCGCCTCGTTCTTGCCGACGACGTCGGGGACCGCGGTTTCGGTGGGCGCCTGCGCCACCACGAAGCCCACCGTGCCCCCCGCAGGCAACGAGGCGCCGGCGGCCGGCGACTGTTCGAGCACCGTTCCGGGCGATTGTTCGCTCGAGGTCTGCTGTGTGATCGCACCGGCGGTGAGCTTGGCGTTCGTCAAGGTCGCTTCGGCGGCCGCGCGCGACTGACCGATCACGTCGGGCACCGTCACCTGCGCGGGGCCGCTGGAGACCAGCACCGTGACCGAGCTTCCCGCCTGCGCCTCGGTGCCCGCCGACGGGTTGGTGGAGATCACACGTCCGCTCGCCACCGTGGGGCTGGCCTGCTTTTCGGTGGTGGGGTTGAACCCTGCTTCCTTGAGCTTTGAGGTCGCCTGCGCGGCGGTGAGACCCGCGACATCCGGCAGCGGCGAGCTGCCCGGTCCGGTGGATACGGCGAGCGTCACGCGCGTGCCCTTGGCGACGACGCTACCCGCGGGGGGCGTCTCACCGATGACGACGCCGTCGGCGACGGTAGAGCTGGCGGTGAGCGCGGGGACGGGGACCAGATCGGCGTGACGCAGCGCTGCGGCCGCCGCCGCTTCGCTCTGTCCCGCCACGTTCGGCACCGTCACATGTCCCCCGGAGGACGGGCGCGTCAATGTCAGCACCAGTGCCAGTGCGACGATCGCGGCCGCCGCCGCGGCGGCGAGGGCCCAGCGGCGATTTCGGCGTTTCCTGGTCTGCTCGTCCTCATCCTCGGGTGGCGAGCCGTCGCCGGGAGGAAGCATCAGCGCGGCGGGTGGCGTGCCGGCGGGTAGGACGTGCGTGCCTGTGGAGGGTGCGCCAGGAGGTGGCTGGGTGGCGAAGATCGCGGTCGCGGCGCCGGCGGGCAGCCGCGCGCGGGCGCCGCTCAGCGCTTCGATGAACTCCTCCGCGCTCGCGTAGCGCGCCGCCGGGTCCTTGGCCAGCGCGCGCAGCACGATCTCGTCGAGCACGGCGGGCACCGCCGGGTTGGCCGCACTGGGGGCGGGCGGCTGGGCGGAGACCTGCTTGAACGCGATCGCGACCGCGGTGTCGCCGTCGAACGGAACGGCGCCGGTCAGCAGCTCGTACAGAATCACGCCGACCGCATACAGGTCCGACGGTGCGCTGACCGCATAGCCTTGGGCCTGCTCGGGGGACAGATATTGGGCGGTGCCCATGATCGAGCCCGTCATCGTCATGTCCGAGGCGCCGGCCTGGGCGATGCCGAAGTCGGTCACGCGCGCACGGCCCTCCTCGTCGAGGATGACGTTGTGGGGCTTCAGGTCGCGGTGGATCACGCCGCGCGCGTGCGCGAACCGGGCAGCTTGCAGGATCTGGGTGACGATGTCGATCGCCACCACCGGCGCGAGCGGGCCCTGCTCGCGCACGAGCTCCTTCAGCGAGCGCCCGGGGACGTACTCCATCGCGATGTAATAGGTCCCGTCCCACTCGCCACGATCGAAGATGCCGACGATGTTCGGATGCGAGAGCCCGGCGGCGCTGGAGGCCTCGCGACGGAACCGCTCGACGAACTCCTGATCCTCGGCGAAGTGATGGTGCAGCACCTTGACCGCGAGGCTACGCCCGAGCAGCTGATCTTCGGCCAGGTACACGTCGGCCATCCCGCCCGATCCCAGGCGCGAGATTACGCGGTAGCGGCCGTCGACGATCGTGTTCGGCTCAACCACGGCGCGGCGGCCCTCCCTTGCGGTCGGACTCAGCCATGCAGCACCGCTTCCATCACCTGGCGCGCGACCGGCGCCGCGAACTCGGCTCCCTGACCGGGGACGTCTTGCAGTGTCACCGCGATCGCCACCCGCGGACTCTGGGCGGGGGCGAAGGCGATGAACCAGACGTTGTTGACGGCGGCGCCGATCTGCGTCTCGGCGGTACCGGTCTTGCCCGCCACCTGCACGCCGGGAATTTGGGCGGCGGTGCCGGTGCCTTCGGTGACGACGGCTTCCATCATGGTCGTGACGGAGGCGGCGGTGGAGGGTTTCATCACGACCGATTGCACCCGCGGGGCGACCGTCAGCACCGTGCTGCCTTCGGGGTCGACGATCCGCTCGGCCAGGTGCGGGGTCATTAGCCGACCACGATTGGCGACGGCCGCCGCGACCTCGGCCATCTGCAACGGCACAACCTGGAGTTTGTCCTGACCGATGCCCAATCGCCCGACGTCGACATACCGGCTGGTGGGAGCGAGCAGGCGCTGGCCGAGATACTCGCCGCTGATCGACATCTGATCACTCGGGTAGTCCAGCTGGGGCTTGCGATCGAATCCGAAGCGGTTCATGTAGCGAGCGAGCGTCTGCTTGCCAAGATGTTCGGCGACCTGGGCGTAAACGGTGTTGACCGATTTGACCAGCGCTTCGGTGAGCGTCAGCTGGCCGAAGGACTCGTGTTCGTCGTTGGACAGGGGCACGCCCGAGACCAGGATGCCGTCCTTGCCGCTGAGGAGCGACTGGGGCGTGTATTGCCCGGTGTCGATCGCCGCGGTGGCCGTCACCACCTTGAAGGTCGAGCCGGGCGCGTACCCGAACTGGGTCGCGCGGTTGACCAGCGGCGTCCCGAAGGAATCGCGGGTCAGGCGTTCGTAGGCGCTGGCAGAGCTCAGCAGGTTGGGGTCATAGCTGGGCGTCGAGGCCATCGCCTGCACGGCGCCGGTGCGCGGATCGAGTGCGACGACGGCGCCGCGATGTTCATCGAGGGCGGAGATCGCCGTACGCTGGGCAGTCGGGTCGAGGGTGGTGATGACTTCGTCGCCCTGCCTGCGCTTGCCCTGCAGCTGGTCGAGGATCGCCTGCAGGGTGGTGGCGCTGGTTTCGCCGTCGAGCGCAGGGTTGCGATAGCGCTCGATGCCGGACTGGCCGAGGTCGGTGAAGGAGTAGCCGACCGTCTGAGCGAACAGCCGGCCGGTCGGGTAGGTCCTGTGGTAGGTGCCTTCGCGCCCGCGCACGCTACGCGCCAGCACCGTCCCGTCGGCGGCGAGGATGCGCCCGCGCCGGATGCGTTCCTGCTGCAGCAGCGTGCGCCTGTTCAGCGCGTTCTGACGCAGCGCGCCGGCTTCGAAGATCGTCCAGCGCGAGGTGAACGCGATGAGCAGCGCGAACAGCACCACCACCAGGCCATACAGGCGAACGATCGGCTTATTCACTGAGCTGTCCCAGTTCCAGGCTGTGCATGAGGCCGGTCGCCTTGGCTTCCGAGCGCAGCGAATGGTCGAGCAGGGTGCGCCTGCGCGCGGGCGACAGCGTCGCTGCGCTGACTCCCGAGACGTAGTCGCTGCTGTACAGCGCGACTCCGCCCGGCAGCTTGTAGGGCACGCCGCGATACAGCGTCACCAGGCCGCGGGCGTTGGTGCCGATGAAGTAGACCGACTGCGCCGCCAGGTACGCCCCCGACGCGAGCAGGCCGAGCACGACCAGCGCGATCGCCGGCGCCACCAGGCGTCGCCGGCGTTTGTGCGCCCCTCCCGGCGCTCGCGCGGAAGTCGGGGCGCGGGGGGTGCGGGGTTGGGCGGGGTGGGGCGCCGTCGCGACGAGGTCGCCGGGCTCGCTGCGCTCGGCCGATCTTCCCGCGGCCACGACGGCGTCAGCGGCGCCTCTGCCATCCAGATCCTCGGGCGCGAGCGCGGTCCGTTCCTCCGTCTCCGGAGGGGCGAGTGAGCTCGCCGGCGCGGAGGGATCCTCCAGGCGAAACATCACGACCGTGATGTTGTCTCGCCCGCCGGCCTCGTTGGCGGCTGCGATCAGCGCCTCGGCCGCGTCGCGCAGTCGCGGGTGCAAGCGCATGAGCTCCGCGACGCGCTCCTCGGGGAGCATCGTCGTCAGGCCGTCGCTGCAGAGCAGGTAGACATCGCCCGAGCGGGCGCTGTAGGAGCGGGTGTCGACCTCGACCGCCGGCTCGGGTCCGAGCGCGCGCGTGATCACCGAGCGCTGCGGGTGATCGACGGCTTCCTCGGGCGTGATCTTGCCTTGGCGCACCAGCTCGTCGACGAGCGAGTGATCGTCGGTCAGGCGCACGAGCTCGCCCGCGCGCAGGCGGTAGGCGCGGCTGTCCCCGACGTGGGCGATCGCCACCTCCTCGGGCGCGACATACACCGCGGTCAAGGTCGTGCCCATCCCCGCGTGCTCGGCGCTCGAGTGCGAGAGCTCATGGATGCGGGCGTTGGCCGCGCCGGCGCGCCTGGCAAGATCGCTCTCGGGCGCGGCGGTGTCGCCCAGCCCTTCCTCGAACGCGTCCACGGCGAGCCTCGAGGCGACCTCGCCGGCCTGCGCTCCCCCCATCCCGTCGGCGACCACGAACAGCGGCGGGCGTGCCAGCAGGGAGTCCTCGTTGGCACGCCGCTGACGGCCTGTGTCGGTGGCGGCGTACTGCTCTGCGACGCGCAGCATCATGGTGTTCCGACCACAGTCGTGCATTCCCCGATGGGCGCTGCGCCGAGCATCCGGGCAGCCGGTCGGTCGAGCATCGTGTCGAGGTTCGCGGGGAGGGCGTGCATCGCTAGTCGACCTCGAACGTGAACTCGGAGTCGCCGATGCGGACGCGGTCGCCGGGATGCAACGGCCGGGGCGTCTCGAGCAGCTCCTCGTTGAGGTAGCTGCCGTTGGTGGAGCGCAGATCCTCGATCACCAGGATGTTGCCCTGCCGGAAGACGCGAGCGTGGCGTGAGGAGGCGAAGGGATCCTCCAGTCTTATCTCCGCCTGATCGCCGCGGCCGAGCACGACATCTGCGTCGAGGTCGTAGATCATCCCGGGATCGTGACCCGGCGCGCGCTCCACCACCAGCCGGGGAGAGCGCCCGGCGAGGTCGGCGACTGCGGCGGAGGAGGCCGAATGCAGACCGGTCGCATCGGGCGAGATCGGCGCGCCCGCCGCCGGGACCGGCGCCGAGGACGCGCCGCGCAGGTCGCGCAGCGCGCTGCGCGAGACCCACAGCAGGAACAGGTAGAGCACGACCAGAAAGCCGAACTTGAGGGCCACCGATACGGGCGCGAGGGTGGTCATGAGAGGTCGAACAAGATCTCGGTGGAGCCCAGCTCGAGGCGATCTCCCGCACGCAGCGGATGGGGCCCGTGGATGTCGCGGCCGTTGACGCGCACGCCGTTGGTCGAGCCCAGGTCGGCAACGGTCCAGCCACCGCCGCCGGGGCGAAGCTCCGCATGCCGGCGCGAGACCCCCGTGTCGTCGAGCACGACGTCGCAGTCGCGACTGCGCCCGACCACGCCGCCCTCGGGTGGCACCGGCAGACGCCTGCCGCCAACCGACAGCAGCGCTCGCGCGGGGCGGCGGGCCCGCGCCTGCTCGACGGGAGCGCGCATACGCGCCGAGCTGCTGTAGATCATCGTCTGCCCATGTTCGTCGGGGGGCTCGGCCGGTTGCACGTCCGCCGGCGGCTCCGCGGAGGAGTCGTCACTGTGACCGTCCGCCCGGACGAGGCGCGCCTGGATGCCGAATTCGCCGAGCGACAGCCCCTCGTCGGTGTGAAATGAGATCTGCGGCTGCGAGGCGAGGATCAGATCCTCGCGGCGAGCGTGCTCGAGCAGGTAGGCGCACAGCTCGTCGATCACCTCGTGCTCGACGCCCTCGTAGCGAGCGCGATCCTCGCGCGAGAGCCACACCGAGTACTCGTTCGGAGCGTACGTGCGCGAGACCGAGGCGGTGCGGTGCTCGTCCATCTCCCGTGCCAGCTTGTGCGCCAGTTCGATCGGGCGCACCTCCGAGCGGAACACGCGCCCAAACGCGCCTTCGACGAGATTGGCGATCCTGGTCTCGAGTGCTCTCAGGGGGTTCATGGGCAGGGGCCTGGTGGTCGTCGGCCGCGATACGGCCCTCCGGCCGTGTGCACTCTAAGGATGACGCGCGGCGACCGGGCCGCGCAGCGCGCGACCTGCGATGGCGATGGCGGCGCCGGCGAGCGCTCCGAGCACGGCGCCGCGCGGCTGCGGTAGGACGGCGCCGGCGGACAGGCCCGCGTCGAAGTATGGCGTGGCGGCGAGCAGCGCCGTCGACCATGCGACCGCCGCGAGCGTGTCGAGGATCGCGCTGGAGCCGCGCACGAGCAGCGGGAGCACGGCGGCAGCAGCAGCCCACAGCGCGGCTCCGCAGACCAGCCCGGTCGTGAGCATCGGCCCGACGACGTGGATCGCGGCGCCGTCGAGCGAGCCCTCCCAGACCGCCCGCGGCGGAGCGGCGGCGGGCGGTCCGAGCCATAGGCGCGCCCCGTGCGCGTCTGCCGCGAGCAGCGGCTCGGCGAGCACGAGCCACCAGTACCCAAGAGCGCCCAGGGCCGCGCGTGCCGACCACCGGGACGCCTGTCCCGCCACGGCGGGATATGCGCCCGCCAAGCCCACGAGGCCGAGTGCCGGAGCGAGCCCCGCCGTCAACCAGCCGACGCCGGGACGGGGACCCATCAACAGCAGCGGCGCCGCGGCGGCGAGGAGCAGCAGCGCGACACCCGGACGCGCGCTCGCCACCTGCCAGACCGCAACGGCGATGACGCACCCGGCCCAGACCGCTCGCGGCAGCGGTATACGGCGCGATCCGGTGGCGGCGGTGCGCGCGAGCGGCTCGAGATCTTCCCGCTCGGGATGAGCGTATGGGTCGAATCCTCGAGCGGGCACGCTCCCGGCGCCGGCTTGGGGGCGCTCCCGAGCGTGGTGCTCGTCGAGTATCGGGGCGTGGGCCGCCGTCGCCGGTGTGAGACGATCGGCTGCGCCCGGCTCATGAGCCCGTCGGGCGGCTCTGCGGCGGAGCGGTCCGCGGCGGCGGGTCGGGCTCTGCGCGAGGGCCTGTTCGAGGGCCAAGCGCAAATCTTCCAAGGTCCCGCGCCGGGTGGGCTCGACCGCCAGCGCCACGTCCACGGCGTCGGTCAGCGCGCGCGGGAGATCGGGGCGGCGCGCGCCGAGCGGCGGCAGTGGGCGTCCGATGCGACGGGCGGTCGCCGCCGGGGTGGGCCCGCGCACCGGATTGACTCCGGTGAGCCCCTCATACAGGACCAGGGCCAGCGAGTAGACGTCCGCGGCCTCGCCGATCTGAAGACCCTCGCTCTGCTCGGGCGCCATGTAGGCGAGCGTGCCGAGCGTCTCGCCGGTCCGTGTAAGCGGCTCATCTCCCGCGAGGCTCGCCCCGCCGAAGTCGGTCAGCTTGGCCGGCGTCGCATGGACGGCGGGATCGCGGGGTATGAGCACGTTCTGCGGCTTGACGTCGCGGTGGATGACCCCCCGAGCGTGGGCGTGGGCGAGGGCGTGGGCGAGCGTCACCCCGATCTCGAGCAGCTCCTCGTCTGAGAGGGCATCGTGCGCCACGAGCTGTGCGAGCGTGTCGCCGTCGACGAGCTCGGAGACGAGATGGCACGCATCCTCCTCGACATAGGCCTCATACAGCGCCACGATCGCCGGGTGAGACAGCCGCGCCGTGGCGAGCGCCTCGCGAGAGGCGCGCTCGCCGGCCTGTGGGACCTCACCGCGCCCTGCGGGTG
>Ga0210387_10004901_pt1 | contig 10263 bp, 10 predicted proteins | sample IncBWC7OmetaG_FD_160108 | JGI IMG/M metagenome (GOLD analysis project Ga0210387, IMG submission 160108) | Forest soil microbial communities from Barre Woods Harvard Forest LTER site, Petersham, Massachusetts, United States - Inc-BW-C-7-O ...
TTTAGGCCGACAGGCTGGGGATACTGTTCGTACCTTCTACTGTCTTCCCATGGTCCTTTCCCAACTCTTGCTTCTATCTTTTTAAAGATGACGGAATTGTCTGAAGCGACCCTCGACTCTGTGCTGAGTACAGTCGAGGCTCTCAAAGCGGTACGTTCTCTCTATTTCGCCTGTGAGGTCGCTGTCTTTAAGGCCACTCCTTCTATTGCAGAAACTGGCTGAACACCGCGCCCAGCGTGAACAACAGCAGAAGTTGCTTGACAGACAGCTCGAGGAGCAGAAAAAACAGCCCCGGCATTTCGTTTGAGGACAATTGATATTTGTATTTACATAAATGTTATATATATTCTTCTGGGCTAAATACTTCTATCATACAACCCCAGTTCAATCTCATAATTCCAACCGTGTATCCTCCATAATCAACAGTGAGTCAGTGACAAATAGCAAAATGAAACACACATATTGTTGCATATAATATATCCACCAAATCACCCGTCATTTTCACATCAAACAACTTCATCTGTTCCTTCCTTACGAAGACTAGGCAAGGCACTATGCTCCATGTCCCCACCCCCACGGTTTTTTTTCACGATGTACGCAGGCGCACGTGGATCGAGCATTCCTTGCTCCTCCGCTGGTGTTGAATAGGCGTTAATAGGTCATGCGGTTCAAAAACCAGCAAGGATGGTGAGGGAAGACTCACGCGTAGAGTGCCAGAAATAAGTGATGAGCCCAACGATGACCACTGAAAACGCCAGGAAGTATAGCCAGTATGGGGAGTAGTGCTGTGGTGAAGAGAGTCCAATATCAAGATCAAATACGGAACGAAGGCACAAGAGACATACGTAGAGGAATAATCCTAAATCCAATAAAAATGGCTTTGAGATTTAGGTGGAGGCAGGCGATGATATAAAGACAAACCGAAAAGGAGGCCATAGAAATCACTCGAAAGCAAGCTGAGGTTAAAGTACGCAGAGGAGGCCATACGATATAACAGCGGGGCCACCGTGTACAGAATCAACATCGCTGTTCCGCAAGCCCAGTGTGACATGAGCGACTGCAGCGTTTCTGAACGGGAAAAGAAAGGCGTACCGGAGGTATACGCTATCAATAAACCAACTGCATTTGCGGGACGGGGAGTGAGTGATACGAAACAGGACGTGAGGGGCTGACAACTGACTTGTACCGGCAGTCCATGAAGCAGCCTTCATTTCGTTATGTTCCAATCCAGCTGCTTGGGCTCCGCAAATCAAGAAACCCCACATGCCAAGCTGACCCACCACCTATCAAAAACCACTATCAGCATCACAACCGCCAAAAAATGGGAGGCGGGCAGATGAAGAAAGACACAAACCTCATAAAGCGGACGTTTTCTAACGAAGAACTCCTCCGTTGAATTCGCTACATATCAGGCGAATTCAACACACAAGCTAAAGAGGCTAAGCGAAGAAGACATACTAAATCCATAGAATGTAGCTCCAGCAATCATGAACGCATCACCTTTGCCTTTACTCAAGGCGGTCCCATTCTTGTTCGTGATCATGTCTGACGCTACAAGCATCCCCAGGCCGCCGACGCAGATTACGACTCCCTTCAAGTTGAGTCAATATCAATCGGTAATTCGCGGGTATGGAAGGACGGGACTGACAAATATTTGCGTCCAATGATATTTGGGTCGCAAGTATATCCAGGAGAAGAAGAGGCAGACTGGGATTGCCCATCTATAAAGATATATGGGTTGTAATTAGTGAGCTTGCTCACGGAGTGTATGAGTGACAAGGGCCGTACGCGTCGAGTAACATGCAAGATAATAGATCCGTGTATTGGTATGCCTGGTGTTATCGATATCAGGGTATTGAAGCAGAATAGGCGATGGACTCTTTTCCCACCTTGACGACCAAGAAGTTGCCTTCTACGTCAGACGCTGCCAGGATAATGTCTGGAGAAAAGGTCCAGTCAAAGAAGATATAAGGGAGTTTTGGGGCACACATTTCCAGCCGTCTCGGAAAATCATTTGTCCCCATCCTTTGAACCCGTCTGTGGAGTAAGAGAGGTGATTAGAAACTGAGTTGGTTGAGTGATGAATGAGAGACATACATTGATAAATGGTGTACGGCGTGTATATCAGAAATAATGTGAAGTACCTAGAGACAAAAACCAGTTGCTTATCTCAACCGCAAAGGAAAAAAATGCCGCACTCACAGAAAGACGCTTTGTGTAGTTGGCAAAGCGAAGTTCTTTTTGGTGACCAACTCGGTGGTCGTCACGATCGTGCATGTAATACAGAGCGAAACCAGCTGTCCGGAAAGGAGGGAGAGCGTGAATCGGCGGGTCCATAAGCTCTTAAACCGTCGCCAGACACTCGCTGTGAAGGCTCCAACGGACGTGTATTCGATTGGAGGTCGGGGGGAGACTTCAAGAGACTCAGATTGTTGCTCGTCAATCGAGTCTTGTTTGGTATCGTGGTCATTGGAGAGAGACATGATAGTAGACTGGGCAGTCGCTCCGGGTGTGAGACCAAAGATATAGTACTGGCTTGGTACTGGCCACTTTACCTGGAAATTCGGAATAGAAAGACCGACCCCAACGGGACAGACTGTTGGACTCAAATGTCTCCGAGATTTCCATCTTCGGAGGTACAATCGATGGCGATCGGAGGAATCTCAACGGATATAGCTCAATGGGATCACGAGGTGACTCTGGAGCGGGAACATGTGTACGCAAGGGGTGACAGCAAGGTGACAGGATAAACTTTATAACTTGATTTCAAATAGCTAGTGCTTATTGGGAAGTAGAACAAACATACGTTAACCCCTTCTTCAGAGTAATGGTGCCTGCACTCACCTTTGTTCGTGTCATGCCAGTGGTTCTGTGTAGTAGCAGCAACTCTTGGAGGAGAGCGAGTAAGTTATTCATCCACCTATACTTCTACTACTTGCTAAGTAGTAAGGCCAATCGTTCAATGTCCCCATATATTCAGCCGCAATTGCAATAAAGTATCGTGAAGCCCGAATTCTTCCTCTAGCTTGTGAATGTCGGCACACCCGAATGTCACAGAATCACGCAACAGATGATCGCTCGCATGAAGCCACCTTCGCTTGTTAGAGTGTGATTCGATTGCTGGATGGGAATACCTTTGGCATTTTAGTACGATAGTCGAAACCTTCAGTTGACTAATGCTGGTAAAAGTGACGGCCAGCTCATAATGCCATGACTCCCGCAAGGTGGTGGCGTGAAAGGCATAGCCTTCCTCAGCATCTTGAAGCAGGAAAAGAAATGAGCAAGACGCTACCGAGAGTCTCCGTGCATAGCTGGTCGTGAATCACGTGATAAGAGCGACAAAAATGACAAAAATAGTAGCCTTGTTTTTGAAGTTGTTTCGTTATGTCATAATAGGTAATTCTTAGGTTACAGTCCTGGAGAACGTGAAAGTAGGTACGCTTGAAATTGCACTGGCAAAGCCTTGAAAGTATATAAAGCTTACCGTAGGCAGCGAATGAACGACAGTCCGAGTCATGCATGAGCGGAGCGGACTTCGGAAGGAAGCCCTCAAGCTTCTCCGAACATGTCGAAAGAAACGAGGTCTTCAGAAACCTCAGACGCGATTCCCGCGCCAGAGGACAATATCACGCCTCTCAATTACAGGGAGCAATTCCAAGTACGCTGGTGCCTCGTGGACTGTGTGGTTTTCACAACTCATGGATGTACATGTTTTCGAAGGGCCGTCAAGTAACATCACAATTCATCGAGTTCGTGCTGTTCACTTCTTATTTCTGCTGGTGGTAGATGGTAGCCCACAAACCAACTCAATATACTACGTTAGTCCGTGTGCAGCAGCCTCGAAAGCCTCTATGGATTGTTTGAACCGCAATAATTATGACCGTGACTCTTGCTTGGACTACTTCCGAGCCTACAGAGACTGCAAGAAATTATGGGTTCGGCTCTCTCGTGTTTTCGTTAACATTGTTAATTTACCTGTGAATTTTCATTTCATGTTAGGTAGAACAAAGAAAAGAGGATCGGCGTGCGGGACGACCAACATGATACAATGAAAATCGTACTTTATACTTGCGGTCGAAAAAAAAATACTATCGGTATTAAGCCTCTGCCTTCTTACTCCCATTCCAGTACCCGGGCCCAAAGCCTCGTTTCTTGCCCAAGGCCTTGTCAATAACATGCATCATAGCCAAGACCTTTTCTTCCTCCCACGTTTTTCCAACGATTTGAACACCCACAGGCATGCCTTCCATCGCTACTGGATCGTAGAAGGGTTTTTTACCCCTGTAAAGCGCATTTTCATTAAGCCGAGAACCAAGACCAGGTCCGTTGGTCCACTCGTCTGTGAGTTGGTCTTTTGACGGGTCCACTGTTGTGACAGGAATGCATCCCACAGGACTGTCAACGACATTGTACAGGACTGTCGAGTTAGCTAGGGCGGACAATGTCGCGCAACCACTATAATGTTGGTGTGAGACCGATGGCATGCCTTGTATGCTGGCGAGATACAAGCTTACCCGTGAAACAATTGGGGCAGAGCTTGCACTGGCGCAATAATTCCGTCAAATCCATGCTTCTCCCAAACCTGCAGTGATCATAAGTCTTGGGTCATGACTATCACGAATAGTTCTCGTACTTCTTGATAGAAGAACCTCATGAATTGATCCCTTTGGGCTGTCAAATCCAAGAATTCACGGACTGGTTTGACCTTGGCCACTCGGGCACTGTCCGCAAATAGTTTGTCATGGAAGAACGTCTCTATCGTCCATGTAGAGATGGCACGCAGTATCCCTGAAATGAAAGTTGAGGTAAATCAACAAATGATGTGCCATGCTTGGGCTCACAATTCAGGCCAGTTACCAAAGTAACCAGGAAAAGAGCTTCTTCCTGTAAAATACAGTAAGGTAGAGATCAATGACCACTGTGACAAGTTTCAAGTTGCCTTTGGATCAGGTCCTAAGTGACTCATCATCGTTTTATATCCATCAGAGGAACTGAGAGCAACGAAAATATTGAAAGCTCGCGCCGCTGGCAATGGTAATTGTTTTTTATGGCCAGAGAAACGTTGAAGTCCGAGAATACTCACCATCAGGGACTTCGAACTCGATACAGTCGTGTCCTTCTCTTCGCAAAGCTTCTACAGTTTCCAGGACGGCACGTTTACATGCCGGGGATGCCTTAACACAGCAATCTATGATTATGGCCTGTTAGAGAATTTCTTGTACGGGTCAATGACCGAATGCACCTGAGGTGTAGTAGCCAAATCGAAGCTTTGTCGGCAAATTGACGTCATGATAAGGGACTGGAGCAACGTCGTGGTCGGTGCCCTGGACACCAAATATTGTTCGACAAACGAGTTCCAGATCGTCTACAGAGCTATAAACACATTTCGGCTTAACATGGAAGTGGGAAAAATGTGGAAAATTTGTGTCCTACCGGCTCATCGGGCCCAGTACAGTGTTAATGGCCTCAAATCCAGGGACAGTGCCTGGGTGAGTAGATTAACAGTCCATGCTCAGATCAATCAAGGAAATACGTACTTTTGGCACCATAGCGGCTAACCCGCCCATGACCGGGCTTAAAGGAGTAGATTCCACAGTAAGCAGCGGGAATACGAAGGCTTCCGCCAATGTCGCCCCCAAGCCCAATAGCCGAACCATCCATGGCCAAGAGTGCGGCTTCACCACCGGAGCTGCCTCCACAAGTGAACTTGTCATTGTATGGGTTAGTTGTACGACCCCACAAAGGATTAGAGCACTCGAAAGCAAACATCGTTTGCGGTACATTCGTCTTCACGATCGGGATACCACCAGCGGCAAGAATTTGTGTTACAAGCTTAGATGATGAGAGCTCAACAGGGAAAATCTCTCAGAAATCAAAAAATGCGGCTCACATCCGCATCCCTGGTGCTCGGTTTGTTTGACCACTGAGTAAATCCCAACGTCGTATCAACATCGACCATATCAACTGTTATTCCAGTGAAAATCAGTGTTGAATGTTCTAAATCGCGATAATTGGACGGACATTGGTCTTTGAAAGAGACGGGTACACCATGAAGGGGCCCTCGTAATCGTTTGGTGGAAGCAAATTCATTGTCAAGCTCCTTTGCTTGCCGCCGGGCCCTATCAAACAAAACTGATTGGAGACAGCCCAAGTAAGTTACTGACGAACTATGCATGCGTTATACTAATAGGGGATACCTTCTGTCACGCAATTAGTGGTGGCCTGTGCATACGCAGCCCGAGCGATAAAAGCTTCCAACACCTCCGAAGCCGTCCATTTCCCATGCTCAATGTTTGATACAATTTCAGAAGCTGAAAGTACATAAGCTTCCCCAGGAGAGTGAAAGCGTCGAACGATCCACCTGTTGCATTCAAATACACGCTATGTTCACTGGCAACAGAAGGTGCAGCGGTGGAGATGGCGCGTTCACGTTCAGCGCGTTTGGCGTCTACGATTGAAAGGTAGGCATTATTGGAGAATGGCCACATGAATTCTGGGAAAATGGTGAAGCTTTGAATTCCGTCGTTTAACTTGAACGTTGCAAAAACGATAAAAGCGTGGGGATCATGCCTGAAATAGACAAGCGGAGTGCCAAATTGAGATACAAAGCAGCGGCAGTGCCACTGCAAAGCCTTTGTAGATTTCGACAGAGTCGTTGCCTGTCGTTGCCATGTTACAGACGGGCACGAACATATTTAGAGACAAATTTTCGAAATCGTTCAATACAAAGAATTCTCCCCCGTATCATACTCGAAAAGATACACACAACTTTGAGCTCCCTTCAACACTTCATCATGGGTGATCTAAACTGCATTCAACTACGTTCGCGGAGACCAGCACATCCACAACAATACTAACCCACTTGACTGTGAGTGCATTCTATCAGCCTGAGCCTCAACGGTCGAATGAAACTCCTTTGGCAACAGATACTAGTATATTATCACATAAATTGCAACCCGCAAAGATGGACGCGTCGGACCCGAGTCGTGCAGAATGTCTACCAGAAACGCGAACGGCGTTGATTGACTCCATCGCTGAATGGGCGTTTGATCCCAACACGCACACCAAGGTCTTGTGGCTTCACGGACTTGCAGGATCAGGAAAAAGCACTCTGTCGACGACCATCGCAAATTTATTCCGCGTCATGGGCTCCTTAGGCGCGTTTCTTTTCTTTGACCGGGCCATGGCTGAAAGAAGAGATCCCTCGACGGTGATTCGAACTTTGGCCCACCAACTCAGCTCCTTACACCCTCGTGTCGGGCTCGCGATTGCTAAAAGTGACACGTTCGCGGGACTACCTGATTTCGCTCCTCCACTGCGTACTCAGTTTGAAGACTTTTTTGTTAATGCACTTTCTCCCAGAGGAGTAATGGACCCGGACGCAAAGATCGTCCTGGTGCTTGATGCTTTGGACGAATGCGACATGACATCTCGCGGACATCTCCTGGAAGTGCTGGCAAAGGAATCTGCTCATATTCCATCGAACCTTCGATTAGTCATTACCAGCCGCGCGCATGCCGACATACGACACGCCTTCATGGCTCATCCTCATATTCTAGCGCAAGAGTTGGATATAACCTCTGAACTTTGTAGTGACGATATATTGACATATTTTCGACATCACATGAACTTGATCCGGGAAAAAACGCCATCTCTGGAGCACACGGAGTGGCCCGGCGAGGATCAGATCCAGCAGCTCACTCACCGTGCCTGTGGTCTCTTCATCTGGGCTTCGACTGCATACGAATTTATAAGGGATACACATGATCCTCGGAAACGTTTAAATCTGGTCTTACAGGGAAGCCAGAAAGAAGAAGCGGAGGCCGCACTTAACAAATTATATCAAATAGCTCTAGAGGAGACGGGAAGATGGGATGATACTGATTTCGTCGAGGATTTCCAAGCCATAATCGGCATGGTACTTGTTCTCAGAAATCCACTTTCCAGCGCCGCCATCGACAGTTTCGGAGGCATTCCTGATGGTCGATCCGCTAATGATATACTCAGGCCTCTGAATTGCCTTGTGTCTTCGGACCCGACTGTCCGCATCATCCATCCTTCTTTTGCCGACTTTCTTATGGATCGACAGCGATGCGGTCGCGATATATGGTTGGTTAATAAATCATTCCATAATCGCATTCTGGCCCACCTCTGTTTGCATCATCTCGATCAAAAGCTCAAACGTAACCTGTGTAACTTGACACTCTTCGTGGAGATGGAGGACGAAATACCCGATGAGGATGTGGCTTATGCCTGTCTGTTCTGGGTGGACCACGTATGCGATGTCAATGAGGATGTCTTGTCAATCATGCAGCAGTTGGACACATTCTTCCGCCGGCATCTTCTTCATTGGTTCGAAGTTATGAGCATTATGCGTAAATCAAGACATACAATAAGACTGCTTAGGGATCTTTCTGCCTGGATCATGGTGGGCCGCACAAGTTCCTTTTTGTTTTGCTTATCTAAACTTTCTATAGGTTCAGTCTCCCGACCAGATCAGTTTGCTTGAACTGGTGCGAGATTCTTCTCGATTTGCTCAGAATTTTGCGAGCTCTATTGAGGAGCATCCATTATTGGTGTATTCCACTGCACTTCCATTCACACCAGGCAGCTCAATAGTATACCAGGAGTTACATGATGGCCACCTTTGCCCCTCCATTGCTGGTGGCTTTCAGCCTCCTGGGTCATCCCTAATGCAGATATCTGGTCATCATAGTGTCAAATCAGTGGCATTTTCCTTTGATGGTGATCGTATTATCTCAGGTGGGACTGACCAAAGCATTCACATTTGGGATGCTTCGGTAGCTTCTGAGCTTGTTCCTGCAATGCAGGGGCACAGGGGTGAAGTCTGGGCTGTTGCATTCTCCCCCGATGGGACCCATGCTGCCTCTGGTGGGGCTGATGAGACTATCCGCATCTGGGATACAATAACAACTGACAAACCTCCCCTGGTGCTCCGGGGACACAAGAATGAAGTGATGTCTGTTGCCTTCTCCTCCGATGGGACACAAATTGTCTCAGGCTCGAAAGACAGAACCATCCGCACCTGGGATGCAACATCAGGTGTTGAGCTTCTTCCAGTGCTGCAAGGGCACAGGGGCTCAGTTTGGTCAACTGTATTCTCTGCTGATGGGACTCGGATTGCCTCAGGTTCCGCAGACAGGACTGTTCGCATATGGGATACAAGGTTGGGTGCAGGGATGGTACTGCAAGGACATAGATGTGAAGTTTACTCAGTCATGTTCTCTCCTGATGATACTCGAATTGTTTCTGGTTCAAATGACCTGACCATCCGCATATGGGATATAACATTGGGTACAGAGGTTGCCCAATTGAATGGACATGAGGGCTGTGTGTACTCAGTTGCATTCTCCTCTGATGGTACTCGAATTGTCTCTGGTTCTGGTGACTGCAGCATCCGGGTTTGGGATGCATTTTCAGGTGCCAGCCTTCTCCCACCAATGTTAGGGCATGGGGAGCCAATTTTATCTGTTGCATTCTCCCCTGATGGGACTCGCATTGTCTCTGGCTCTGATGATTGTACTGTTCTTATCTGGGATGCAACCCTGGATCCCAATCTTCTCCCAGAACAGCAAGGGCATGTTGGTAAAGTCTCATCTATTGCATTCTCTCCCAATGGAAGCCATGTAGTCTCTGGATCCAGTGATGGGATCATTCACATCTGGGATGCAGTGTCAGGTGCTGTGTGTCTTCCAGCACTTCGAGGGCATGAGGATGAGATTTTGTCAATTGTATTCTCCTCAGATGGGACTCTCATTGGCTCTGCCTCAAGGGACCAGACTATCCGAGTCTGGAGCACAGCTTCTGGTACTGAACTTGTCCCTGCCCTCCATGGGCATGAGGACATTGTTCGGGATGTTGCATTCTCACCTGATGGGTGCCGTATTGTCTCTGGATCGAATGACAAGACTGTTCGCATCTGGGATGCACTTTGGATAGGTGGCCAGCTTCTCCCAGCACTGGTAGGGCATCTTAAATGTGTTTCATCAGTTGCCTTCTCCCCCAATGGGAATTTCTTAGTCTCTGGCTCATCTGACATCAGAATATGGGATGCTATGTCAGGTGCCCAGCACCTTACCCTGGAAGAGCAGCCACAGGATTTCTATACATTGGTTGCATTCTCCCCTGATGGGACTTTAATTGTCTCTTCTGGTTTCCACAATAAAGTTCAAGTCTGGGTTGCTGAATCTGGTGATCAATTATTTTCAATGTCAAGACTTGATTATGCTCTCCATGTGTCTG
>Ga0210387_10004903_pt1 | contig 10261 bp, 5 predicted proteins | sample IncBWC7OmetaG_FD_160108 | JGI IMG/M metagenome (GOLD analysis project Ga0210387, IMG submission 160108) | Forest soil microbial communities from Barre Woods Harvard Forest LTER site, Petersham, Massachusetts, United States - Inc-BW-C-7-O ...
AGGAGCATGGCGCCGCTGGCTTGATTATCTACTCCGATCCCGCCGACGATGGTTGGCGCCGCGGTGATAAATATCCCGAGGGTCCGTGGCGGCCCACTACCGGCGTGCAGCGGGGATCTATTGGATATATGTTCCAGTTCCCCGGCGATCCCACGACACCCGGGATTGCCTCGGTTCCATCGCTTCTCGAAGCCAAGCGCACGCCGCCTGAGCAATCCGCACAGCTGCCGAAAATTCCCACCACTCCGCTGTCCTACGGCGATGCATGGCCCATCCTTGAGCATCTCGGAGGGCCAGACTCGCCCCGAGACTGGCAAGGTGCGCTGCCCTTCACCTATCACCTTGGGCCTGGGCCGGTGAAGGTGAAGATGCATCTCAAACAGGATTATCAGTTCCGGACCATCTGGGATGTGATCGGACGAGTGCGCGGAAGTGAACTCCCGGACGAGTGGGTGGTGGCGGGAAATCACCGCGACGCCTGGGTCTATGGAGCGGTTGATCCGAACAGTGGGACTGCGGCCATGCTGGAAACCGTGCATGGGTTCGGCGAGCTGTTGAAATCGGGCTGGCGGCCGAAGCGCACGATCATTCTCGGGAGCTGGGACGCAGAAGAAGAAGGTTTGATCGGTTCCACCGAATGGGGCGAGCAGCACGAAAGTGAACTGGCCAACGCCGCAGCCTATTTCAATATGGACGTCGCCGTGTCAGGGCCGAAATTCGGAGCGGCCTCCGTGCCCAGCCTGAAACAGTTTCTACGAGACGTGGCCAAGGCTGTTCCCGCTCCCAAGGGAGGAACCGTCTACGACAACTGGCAAAAAGAAAATCAGCCCGGGGCCGAGTCTGCCCAGTCTCCAACCGAAGCCATCGGCGAGACCAAGCGCATCCCTGCCGCGCAATCGAAAGCCGATGTGCCCGTTGGTGACTTGGGCAGCGGATCGGATTACACCGTGTTCCTCCAGCATCTCGGCGTGCCATCCGCAGATGTAAGTTCGACCGGATCCTACGGCGTGTATCACTCCGCCTTCGACAATTTCAACTGGTTCAAGAAGTTTGGCGATCCTGATTTCGTCTACGAACAGCAGATGGCGCGCATCTTCGGGATTTCAATCCTCCGCATGTCTGACTCCGACATCCTGCCATACGACTACGAAGAATATGCCAAGGAAATCGTCTCGTACATCGACTCCGCGAAAAAGAAAGCGCAGGCTGAGTTCACTGGCCAAAGAGTAGACTTTGCCGAGGCTACTCAAGCAGCGCATCACTTCGAGCAAGCCGCGGCGAAGATTCTTGTGCAGCAACAAGATCCTCCACACGACGCCGCCAAGCTGAACCAGGCTTTGCGCGATACGGAGCGAGCGCTGCTCATTCCCGAGGGATTGCCGAATCGTCCCTGGTTTCGGCACGCCATCTACGCTCCCGGCCAGTACACCGGATATGCGGCGGTGGTGATTCCGGGAATTAACGAAGCTATTGATAAGCACGATCTCGCTCGAACCCGGCAGCAAATTCCATTTCTCGCAGCAGCATTGAATCGCGCCGCCAAGGTGTTGGAGAGCGCTCACTGAGAGCAACTCGAGATTTGCGGTTCGCGTACATGCTTTTCGAAATGACTCCTCACTGTTAAGCTTTCTCCCCATGACCCCCGGCCACGCCGTGCAACAAATTCTAAGAGATCTACCCTCGGCGGCCGTGGCCACTTTTCTGGCGTTGTTCCCCATCGTCAACCCGTTTGGTGCAGTTCCTATATTCTTTAGTCTCACGGCTGATTTCCCGCATCCCGAGCGTACGCGCACAGCGGTGAAGACGGCCGCTTACGTAATCACAATTCTGATCGTCTTCCTCTTTTTTGGACGTTTCGTGTTGATACTATTCGGCATTTCCTTGCCCGTCCTGAAGATTGCTGGCGGCCTGATCGTCGCCAATACTGCATGGGGTATGGTCACCGGGAGCAGTCGCATGACCGCTGCAGAGAGCAAAGAAGCGAGCACGAAAGAAGATATCTCGCTAACGCCAATGGCTATGCCCATGCTGTCCGGCCCCGGATCAATCGGGGTGGTGATGGGCTTGGCGGCAGATGCCACGAGCTCGGTGTCTTATTTGGGTATGGTCATCGGCATCGCCGCGCTGGGTGTCGCCGTATATCTGTTTCTTCAACTCGGCGGCCCACTGGTGAAGCGTTTGGGGCCGGGAGCGGCTGGCGCGATAAATCGCATCTTCGGTTTCCTGCTCCTCGCGATCGCGGTGCAGTTAGTCTGTGACGGCATCGTCGACATCAGGGCATAGTACTTGGCTGTGCGGAACTGGCCTCCAGCGCCAGATCTGCAAAATCTCCTTGACTTCGTCCGCAGTTCTGGTAGATTCCTCGGCCACAAGCTCATGAGGGGGAGCGAGGGACTTATATGCCCGGAGATACACCTCTCAAAGCGGCAATCCCACCCGTCGAACCGCCACCGCAAGATCCTCTCCCGGTTACATTCAAGGAAGTTTTGCAAGACGAGTTGTCGAAGATTGCGGAGGCCCGCCGTGCTCGCGGGGTCAGCACCTCGAGACCCACCGCCGACAACCTGATTGGCTTGGCATTCTCCGGTGGGGGCATTCGCAGCGCCACGTTTAACCTCGGCATCCTGCAAGCGCTGGCGGAAAGCCAACTGCTGCACAAGTTCGATTACCTTTCCACTGTATCGGGCGGCGGATACATTGGCTCGTGGCTGGCCGCTTCCACTTATAGACTTTTGAATACGTTGCCAAAGTCGTCATTTAGAGACATCGAAAAGGCGCTCGTGCCCGGAAAGCGTGAGCCCGGGGGACGCGAAGAACGCACCTTCCTGCGCTGGCTGCGCTTATATAGCAATTATCTGACTCCCCATACCGGCCTGCTTTCCGGCGATACCTGGGCCATGATCGGTACGTGGCTTCGCAATGTATTTCTAAACCAGACCGTCCTCGGTTTGCTTTTCCTGGGTGTGTTTGTGTCTTGCCATGGCGTACTGCTGGGGCTGATGCGATCTTCCAGGCTCGGTGCCACCGGTCTTCTGTTGGCCGGCGTGCTGGCTTGGTTCATCGCTGCGGTCTCGATGGCTGTGAACGTGGCCGACCAGATTCCCTCAAAGGAAATGCTGCTGACTGCGTTTCAACGCATAAAGGTTACGATTACGGTTATTCTGCCATTTTTTCTGGCTTGTTTGCTCTTGAACTCCGGCTTATGGCGATGGCGGGATGTGGCGGCAAATTTGCCCCTGTGGATGTGGCTCACAGGGTGGGGAGGCTTCTACTTTGTCGCTTGGGGAGTGGCGGCGGGCCTGATGAGGCTGTGGAGAGTGATGCGGGAGAAGACGGGCCCGAACGAACAGATGCTTTCCCATACCGCCTTCTCGCTTTCTGCGTTTGCCGCAGGAGCAGTCGGAGGTGCTCTGGGATGCGGCTACACAAGGTTGCTAAACCGCATGTTACCAGCGCCAGGCCCAGTTTCTCACAGCGCTCATTGGATCGTGGGGGTCTTCGGAACTGGCGTTTTCATGCTGATCATGTTGCTTGCGGGCGCTCTACACCTCGGACTCGCTGGCCGTGGCTGCAAAGACCTGGTGCGCGAATGGTGGGCCCGCCTTGGAGGATACATGATGCTGCTCACGATGGCTTGGCTGTTGCTGGCCGGATCCTGCGCCTTCGGGCCATTGTTCGTGCGTTGGGTTATAGCCAAGTTGGAGTGGGCAAGCCTGGTTCCCGCGGCTTTGTGGGTTGCTCACAATTATCTTGGTGTGAAAGCTGCCAGCAGCGCCAAGACGAGTGGGAAGGTTGAGAAAATCGCATCGGCAGACACCTCCGGTGGCCGGTGGGTCGTCCAGTTGTTCAAGTCTCCCCGAGTTCTGGATGCTATTGCGCGATTGGCGCCGTACGTTTTCGGCATGGGCTTGGTTCTGCTGCTGGCCACCGCGGTTCACATCGGCGCGGGCATGGTTTTCGCTCCCGAACAGACCTCCAAACTTTGGCATTCAATGCCAGGCGCGACACCCGGAAACGCCTGGGCTGTCTTGTCTGCTCAGTACTGGAAAATCCAGTGGGCAGGGTGGTCTTCGTATTTGCTTGTCGCGGGCCTAGTTCTGGCGATCGCGTCGCTCTTGGCATCCCGCCGCGTGGACGTAAATGACTTCTCCCTGCATCACTTCTACCGCAACCGCCTGGTGCGCTGCTATCTGGGAGCCTCGAACCCGGCCCGCAAGCCGCAGCCGTTCACCGGCTTTGATCCCAATGACGATCTCCCGCTGAAGGAACTCGCCGTGAATTACCCCGGGCCCTACCCTATTCTGAATGCAGCCATCAACATCACCAGCGGCGCAGAGCTGGGTTATGCGACACGGCGAGCGAAGTCGTTCGTGTTTACTCCGCTGTATTGCGGCTACGACGTAATCTTCCCCGGCGATGGCCAAAACCGCTTCAAGCTGGAAAATGCATGTGAGCTCAGCTTCTCGAAAACCGAACTGGGGCGTACGGCGGAATCGCTCACTGTAATGCCCGCGGACGACGGGATTGCCCTGGGCACTGCGATGGCAATCTCGGGTGCAGCAGCCAGCCCCAACATGGGTTACTTCACCTCTCCGGCAACGGGCCTGTTCATGACCTTGTTCGACGTGCGGCTGGGGTGGTGGATGGGCAACTCGCGCTTTACGCCGCAGTGGAAGAGCGCCGGGCCGACGTCGGGACTCGGCTACCTGGTTTCCGAATTAGTCGCCCAGAGCGACCAGAACAAGGACTACGTTTATCTTTCTGATGGCGGACACTTCGAGAATCTGGCGGTCTATGAACTGATGAAGCGGCACTGCCAGGTGATTGTGGCCTGCGATGCGGGCTGCGATGACAGCTATGCCTTCAATGATCTCCTCAGTCTCGTCGAAAAAGCGCGCACTGACTTCGGTGCACGCATCGAGATCGACTTTTCAAAAATCCGTCCCAAGGACGGACGTGAAAGCGAATACAACTTCGCGGTCGGAGACATTTTCTACGATCCCCAGAACCCCAACGATCGCGGTACGTTTTTTTACGTAAAAGCCAGCCTGCCACCACGACAAGAAAAAAGCGCAGCGAACAAGAATTCGCTTCCCGATGACGTCTGGCAGTATTCGGAAAAACATCAGACGTTCCCGCATCAGAGCACCGCGGACCAGTGGTTCGACGAATTGCAATTCGAGAGCTATCGGGCGTTAGGGCAACACATCGGCCGCGCGGCGGCGGCGGCAATCGGTCGAGAGATCGAAGCTACGCTTAGCCAGCCAATATAGGCGCTGTTCGCGGTGTGCAGAACGTACCCCTGAAGTTGAGGTCCGACTGTGTGGCGCCACGAAATTGTTGTCTCAAGAAAAACCCTCGTTTCCCGCAAAATTGGTCATTTCCTCGCGCAGACGCGGTTCGTAACGGAGACTCAGCGGCAGGGCACGCGGTAGACATCCAGCGCAAGATGCTTCTTCATGGAATTAAAGTTTAGGACGTTTGCCTCGGGGCAGAACTTGCTCGTAGGCAGAGAGTACTCGACTTCGAATACCGCCTTGTCGGCCTTGATAAAAGGTAGTAGTTTGTGGCACTCGGTGTACTGGAAACACTGCTCATCCAGTGCCCAGTCGAATGAAGGCAGCAAATCCGAAATCTGGTCCAGATCGTTTTTCAGGCCGACCGAAAGACCGCGAGCATGGGCTGCCTTCGCAACGAACGTGTTGTAGGCGATCTGGTCCTGGTAAGTGAGAGGGAAGCCGGTATCGTTGGCATAGCCGTCCACATTATCTGGTTCCATCGCGTCGAAGCCCTTGGTCTGGCACAGGTCCATCCGCGCTTGCATGATGGGCCCGAGAATGTCGATGCGACGAATGTCGAGCCACCTTTCTCCCGGCCAGCCATTGTGCTTGCCTAATACAAACTTGGGAAACTTCTTGGCATCAGGACGCCAGTTCTCCCATGTGCCCACATCGATGTAGCACACCACTTTGCGGCCCTTGTTGTGCAACGAGGCGACGACGTTGGCATCGTTGTCGAACATATCGATGTCATACATTTGCACCTTCACTTTCTGATCGACAGGCGTGGTGAGCTGCCATTGCCAATTCATGTTCAGAGGCGGATGCCAGATGGTAGGCCTCGATGAAAGTTGCGGCGGGGGATGACCGTGGGAGCGGATTTCCTGTGTGCCACCCACCAGAGGCAACAGCAAGAGGGCAGAAGTCACAAGAAAGAGTCGGGAAGGTCGGTGCATAAACTCCTGGGACGGGCGACACCATTGTCCTCTCCGCGCAATCGCCAGTCAATCCGGAATATCCGCAATAAGAGAAGAATAGTGAGCGAGCAGGGGGTACAGGGAAAACTATAGGGCATTATCCGTCGGAGACCTCGTTGAAGTGATTGAAAGGATAATTTGGCGCTGCATGCGGAACGCGTGAGTGCAGGGGCGTTTTCCTCTATGTTTTCAAAGAACACGCGGCAACTCTCTGAACATATTCGCGAGAAGAACGCGGCAACTTGTACAGGCCAAGGGGCGTTACAAGCAGCTTTCGACGCTCCGCGCAGAGGCCATGCAAATTGTCACCGGTGATGACAAAGTTTTACAAAAATATGCGCATCACTTGGATATTCGATCCTTCCCAAAGATGTACGCTCAAAAATACAAAGACGAAGGAGAAAAACATGCCAATGCAATCTCAGGACCAAAGCACCCTCAACGTAAAACTTGTTCACTTCACCAAACAAAACTCACCCGATGAGCCGGTGCAGGTTGCTTTCGCGGTCATCGATGATCAGGGAAAGGAAGAGATCATCACCGGCGAGGTTCCATATAGCTATGACCTTTTCCATCTCTTTCAGGAAAACGGCTGGCTGAACATCCGACGAGGGGTTGCCTCGATTCGGGAGAGCCGGTCGTCGCCGCGTCGAGCGATGTCGGCATAATTTATAGTCTGACTCAGTGCGCTGGGACCCCGGTAAATACAGGGGTTCCAGCGCCTTGCCCACTGTTAGTCGTGAATGCCAAGAAAATGGAGGCCAGAAATGATGCGTGACGTTCAAGTTGCCATTGGTGATATCTGCGGAGATCCAACTGGTTTGCGAGTCAGAGTAGAAGATGTGGATATGTACCGTTACGTTCACTTTTCGGTGGTCGAAGCTAGCGAATCCCAAGGGGATGAGGCGGGATCGGAAGAAATGTCGAACATAGCTTTCGTTCATCGGTTCACAAAGCTAGGGAACGCGTTTGCCAGCAGAAGAGCTGCTTAGCGTGACTTAGATTTGACGAACGCGGGTTAGAAATAAAACTTCATTGCGAACTGGATGAAGCGCGGATCGCGTGCGCCTTGCGGAAACCCAAATTGTGAAGTTCCGAATTCAAGCGGCTGCGGTTCTGCCCCGATCAGGCCTACCGGTTCGAATACCGGGTTCACGTGATTCCAAATGTTGAAGAACTCCGAGCGAAACTCCAGGCGCATCTGCTCGTGAATGGGGAACATCTTGAAGACGGAGAAATCCCAGTTCTGGAGTCCGGGACCGCGAACGATGTTGCGTCCTGCATTGCCAAAGGTGAAAGGGATGGTATTGTCCACGAAGGCGCAGGTGTTGAAGACCGTTCCTGGGATGCAGGGTTTCCCGTTCTGATTGCCGACGAGGTTCGGCCGCACCTCATAAAATCCGACACCTCCGCCACCGTCGCTGGTGGAGACATTGGTGAGGGAATCGGTAATCGTGAACCAATTGCCAGTCTGCGCGGTTACGATTCCCGAGACTTGCCAGTTTCCGATGACCTGGTTGAGCACGCCGGTCGCGCCTCCGCCAAACTTTTTTCCATTGCCGAAGGGAAGTTGGTAGATATAGCTGAATACGAAGCGATGGCGCACATCGAAGTCGGAGTTGCCGTATTCGAGATAGGGATATCTTTGATCACGAAAATCGCCGTTGTTGAGCGATCCCAGGTTCGCACTGGAGGCGTCATCCATAGCGTGCGCGTAAGTATAGGACGCTTGAAACTGGAAGCCATGGGAAAAGTTCTTTTGCCAGCTTACTTGCAAAGAATTGTAGTTTGAGTAGCCGTCGGAGCGCAGCTGGTTGATGGCGGTGTCGAATACTCCATTGCAGTTCGGAGGAAACATCGAGTTGTCGCAAATCTTGGCGGGGCGGCGTGGGGCGGTCGGGCAATTGCCCGCTGTGTTCGGCGGAGTGAGGCAAAAAGTCGCATCCGGCACTGCTTGATTGCCGTTGTAATAGTTATACAGATTGCTCCCGTGCGATCCGGCATAGGAGATGTCGAGCACGCTCTGTAGCGGAAGTTCGTATTGGAATCCGAAATGCCATTGCTGCGTGGAGGGCGTCCGCAGGTTTGGACTGACGGCAAAAAGCAACGGAGTATTGGGATCCGTCAGAGCAGTCGCTGGGAAGCCACTCGCGAGTACGCTGAGGCCGGGAATTGAACAATTGTTCGTTCCCAGAGCCGGATTCGCCGACGACAGGAAACATGGAACCGAGTACGACTGAGTCACAAAGAACGGAGGATTGAATCCGGGGCTGGGATTTGAATATGGTCCGTTTTCGTCCCCCCCGTAGAAAATGCCGTAGCCGGCGCGCATCACCAATTTGTTGGTAATTTGGTAAGCAATGCCGAGGCGAGGCGCGAAGTTGGTCGCGTCGGGCGAAATCAAGCCACTTGACGCAGTCCTTTGAATCGGGATATTCGCAGCAAGGAACGGCGTGAGGGTTGCTGTCTGTCCGGCGGGAACGATCAACGACGCGGTGGAGAAATCGAAGTTCGCCTGCTCGTTGCCCCTGGCTTTCACCGTGGTGAACAAGTCGTAGCGCAATCCCAGGTTCAGGGTCAGTCTCGCCGTTGCTCGAATATCGTCCTCTGCGTAGAAGCCATAGACCGGGCGGCGATAATCAACGGTGTGTAGGCTGGTCATCTGCCCAGAGTCAGGGACACCCAACAAGAAAGTGGCGTAAGCCTCGCCGCCCGACGTAGGCGAAGCCGGGTTATCAGTAAAGTCGCTGGCAAAGCCAAGTGTCCCGCGGGGAGCGGAAGGTTCGAACAATGTGAACTCTTCGCGCCGTATTTCGGCGCCAAACTTGAAAGAATGCCGTCCATGGACCAGAGTGATGTTGTCGGTCAGGATGTAGGTGTTCTGCTTCTCAATGGCGGGAAGAAAGCCGGCGCTTCCCAAGGTCGCCGTGCCGTCGTTGATGCTGATCTGCGGCAGGCCGCCAATATTTGGTCCGAAGGGAACGCCAGGAAATCCGAGGTCCGCGGAAACGTTCGTATTGTAATTCAGTTGGAAGCGATGGGTGTTGATGCGGTTGTAGCCCAGCCGAAACTCGTTGACCAGGTTGGGCGAGAAGACGTGCGTCTCGCTCACGGCGATGGCGCGAAAGGAATCGTTTTCATAGCCATCGGAGAACGCGCCGCCGTCGAGCTCGTTCTGAAACGGCGACGGCGTGAAACTGGGCTGATCTTCGTAGCTGAAGGTTCCGAAGAGATTGTCCCGATCAGTGATCTTCTGGTCGATGCGAACGTCAGCGTTGTTCCGGCTATAGGTTTTCTTTGGCTCAGCGAGAAAGTTGGAGCCATTGATGTTGACGTTCGGCGCGGGAAAGAGAGCCGAGAGCCGCGCCGCCAGTGGGTCGATCAAACCTTTAGGGAAAATATTCGTAGGATTTCCGGCTCCATCGACGCCGATGGGCACGCCGCAAAAGCCGCTCGGGTTCACATTGGACGCTTGCGTTAATCGCGAATTGAAAATCTCTCCGTAATACGTTGGGTGACCGCTGCAATCTCGTGCTGTCGTGCCCGACAGGACGGTTCCGTCCACATCCACCTGCGGCGCCACCGTCGTGGTAAGAAAAGAAGAGAAATCCCCGCCGATCTCAGCTGGCGTTGGGATGGCTGAAAGTTGGGGCAGCGCCTGCACTACCCGGAAGCCCTCGTAGTCCACGAAAAAGAAGGTCCGATTCTTGATGATGGGGCCGCCGAAGGTGGCTCCGAATTGATTTTGATGGTAGGGCTGCTTGCCGAACGCGTCGAAGGCATTGCGCGCGTCCAGAACGTCATTGCGGAAAAACTCGTACAGATCACCGTGAAAACTATTGGTGCCGGACTTGAGTACTGCGTTGAGGATGGCGCCATTGCCGCGGCCGAATTCCGCGCTGTAAGCGTTGGTTTGGACCTTGAATTCCTGAATTGCATCGATCGAGGGTTGAATGACGTATGCCTGGCCAGTGAGAACGTCTCCCAGATTCGAATTGTTGTCAA
>Ga0210387_10004904_pt1 | contig 10261 bp, 12 predicted proteins | sample IncBWC7OmetaG_FD_160108 | JGI IMG/M metagenome (GOLD analysis project Ga0210387, IMG submission 160108) | Forest soil microbial communities from Barre Woods Harvard Forest LTER site, Petersham, Massachusetts, United States - Inc-BW-C-7-O ...
ACCTTTCCGCTAAAGGACCCGAACTTTAGCGCCGCAACCCACATGCCGCAACGTACGCGCGTAGGTCATCAGGCGTGAACCTGGATGCCCAGTCCGAGGTCCAAGCGCATCGACTCGAGAATCCATATCGCGGTGCTCAGAACGAACGAGTCAATATCCACCGCAGCGATGCGGCCCGCGTACTTCGCCGCGAGAGGCGCGCACGCCCTGCGCGCCACGTCGTCGAGGTGGCCCGCTACCGAAGCCCACATGTTGGGCCAATAACTCTGGTAGTAGACCGTCGGGTCGAAGGTCGTAAAGACCTCTCGCAGGTTGTCGACGATCTCGCCGATGAACTGTTGGTGCAGCGCGACGTCGTCGCGGGAGCCCAGTCGTCCCATGTGTCCACTGATCAGGTGGCTCCACTCGTATTCGAGCGCGATCCCGGGCGCGGCGATGTAGCCGGGCACGTCCACGGCGAGGTTCAGGCTGTAGATCGGCACCCATCCGACGTTGATGACATCCACGAGCATCAGGGTGTCATGGTTCGGCAGATAGATGTAGCTGGTGTCAGGCGAGTGGCTGGAGCCGTGCCACCCGAGTTCGATGTGCTCTCCCCCGATCTCCAGCGTGCGACTGTCTTGGAAGGTCTCGTCGGGCGCGGGCCGATTGGGATCGTTGTCGCGCAGCATGAGACGTCGAGTCTCCTCGTGCGCGATCCGCACCACGTCCGTGCCAAAGAGGGACGAGGCGTTGCCGTGGTCGGCGTGGTGGTGGGAGTGAATGAGATACCTGACCTTGTTGCTGGCGTCGTTGGCGTGAGCGATCTCGTCGATGGCCCGCTGGATGTTGTGGCCGAGTGTCGCGGGCGCATCGAGCAGGATCACACCTTCGGGCGTCGTGAGAAAGCCGCACTGGTAGACGCCGTCGGTCACCCAGTAGAGGTTGCCGTCGATTTGACCGACGTAGTAACCCTGTTCGTTCACTGCTGGCCCGAGAGATGACTCGGGCACCGGGGCAAACTGCGGTAAAGAATCGGCGCTCACCGGACTCAGATCTAACGTCATCGTTCTTCTCCTTCACTGTCGTTGCCGCGACTATATAGCATTCTGCTTGCGTGAGCAAGCAACTTTCCTCGATGGCGTGCGAGCTCGACGAATCTTCTATTTTGCTGGTGCGACGACAGATGCTCCGGACGGCGCGAGTGGTGACGCTATCGAGAGGTTCGAGGTTCCGAGGCGGGATCTTCGAGATGGGCGGCGACCTCAGACAGCGATGTTGCCACGCGATCCAGTGCGGCGGGATCGAGGTGGTCAAGAAACCGACATCGAACGCTGGCGAGGTGAATTGGCCACGCCGACTTCAACTTGGCCATGCCGCGTGGGGTGAGTCTCGCCACATTGCCCCTAGCGTCAGCGAAACTCGCGGTCTTCGTCACGAGTCCGCGACTCTGGAGTTCGTCGACGATGCGAGTCATACGGCTGGCCGATAAGCCCGTCGCGCTGGCCAGATCCGCCATGCGTAACTCCCGATTGGGGGCTTCGGAGAGGTGCATGATCGTCGTGTACTCGCTGGCGCTGATGCCGGCGCCCTTCATCAGATCGTTGTCCAACTGGCGCGGCATTGCTTTGACGATCCGCATGACCGCGCGCCACAGAACCTCTTCGTTCGACGATAAGGGGTTGACACTGGCCACGACCTGAAGTCTAATTTGCTAAGCCAAGCAAATTATTGCGGAGCGGCGGAGTTTGCCCGGTCCTCGATACGATCCAGCAGGTCAGAAAGTGAGGTACCAGCAATGACGAACCAAGACATCTCCGGGCGCGTTGCGGTGGTGGTGGGCGCGGGCAGTGGACTCGGTCAGGCCACCGCCCTCAGACTCGCCGCTCTCGGGATGAAGGTCGTCGCGGTCGACCGCAACGAGCAGGGCTTGGCGGCCCTGCCCCCTGAGATTGCCCGCGAGAACGTCGATGCGACGGACCCCAGTACGACTGCCCCGCTATTTGAACGTATTGCCCGTGACGTGGGTACGCCGGAGGTGCTGGTGAACACGGTCGGCGCGTTCGACTTGGGCGACGCGATGACAACAACGCCCGACCACTTGCGACTCATGTTGGACGTGAACCTCGGAGCCGCCCTGTGGCTGAGTCAGGCGGTCGCTCCCTATATGCAGCAAAAGGGATCTGGTGCGATCGTGCACATCACGTCGCGACCCGGCCTCGAGCCCGCCGCCGGCATGGCGGCCTATGCGGTGAGCAAAGCCGCCCTCGTCCATTTGACTCGCGTCCTCGATCTCGAGCTTCGCCCACTGGGCATTCGCGTGAATGCCGTGGCGCCACAGCTCATTTTGACGCCGAAAAACCAAGCCATGTTGCCCGCCGACGTGCTGGCGCACGCCGTGACGCCCGAGGCGATCGCCGACGTCGTGGCCTTCTTGGTCAGTGACGCCGCCGCTCCGGTGAGCGGTGCCATTCTCCCCGCCTATGGCGCCTGAACAGACTCGCGACAACATCGACCAGGTGCGCTCGTACCTGCGCAGTGCCGACCCGGTATTGGGGGCACTCATTGACGCAAGCGCGCCATTCGATCCACGAGAGTGGCCGAGTGAGGTTCCCGTCATGGACTTGTTTCGAGTCCTGTTGTTCCAGATCGCGGGACAGCAGTTGTCGGTGGCCGCCACGCGACGAACACTGGGGCGCATGGAGTCGCTCTTCGGCGGACACCTGCCGTCTCCCCCGGAACTGCTCGACGCCTCACCCGACGACCTGCGCCAGGTGGGCCTGTCGTGGCGCAAGGTGGCGACCCTGCGCGAGGTGGCGCAGCGCCTGAGCGACGGTCGACTCAATCAAGACGAGTTGGATCAGCTCTCAGACGACGACGTCATCGCTCAGTTGACGGCGATCCCGGGGATCGGCCCGTGGACCGCCCAGGGGGCGCTGGTCCTCGCCCTCGGACGAGAGGATGTCGTTCTCTCGGGTGACCTCGCTCTGCGCAAAGTGATCCAGCGCACGTACCAGCTCGATCACCTCCCCACCCCGGTTGAAGTGCTCGCCATCGCCGAGAAGTGGCGGCCATATCGCAGCGTGGCGACCCGGTACTTGTTTTCGGCTTCCCCCGGGGAGGCCGACTCAGCGACGTGAAGTTGCTGGACGTGTCGATTTCGTTGAGACTGAAGCGTCGGTATGGGTAGAAGGTCTCAAAGTGGGACCGGAGAGGAACAAGATGTCTGAGTATTTGATTCTCATCTACGGCGACGAGTCCAAGTTGAGCAACCCCAGCCCCGAGCTGATGGGAAAAATGATGAAGGGCCACGAAGACTTTGCCAAGAACCACGGCGCCAGTCTCCGTGGCGGCAATGCGCTCCAGCCCACCGGTACCGCCACGTCCCTGCGCGAGACGGCCCCCGGTGAGTTCGTCGTGACCGACGGTGCCTTCGCCGAGACGAAAGAGGCGCTCGCGGGGTACTACCTCATCGAGGCCGCCAACCTCGACGAAGCCATCGCGATCGCCAAGGGAATCCCGTCGCCGAACGGTGGACTCGAAGTGCGACCCATCCGAGTCTTTGACTGATCGGAGTCCAGAGACGTGACGATCGACGTCGAGACCGCGGTCGCCGATGCGCACCGTCGTGAGTGGGCCTTCGTGCTCGCCGCGACGGTGCGCGTGGCGGGCGACATCGATCTCGCCGAGGAGTGCGTGCAGGACGCCTACGCGCGGGCGCTCGCCAAGTGGCCGATGGACGGTATACCCGTCAACACCGGGGCGTGGCTGACCACCGTCGCACGGCGCCGCGCACTCGACGTACGTCGTCGCGACGTTCGATTCGATCGTCTGATGCCGATGCTCGCCGAGCCAGACGTCCCTGCCCTCCCAGAGGGTAGAAACGCAACGATCCCCGACGACCGACTTCGCCTTATTTTTACGTGCTGTCACCCCGCGCTGTCCGACGAAGCACAGATCGCTCTCACCCTTCGACTGGTGTGTGGCCTGACGACCAACGAAGTGAGTCGAGCGCTCCTCGTCAGTGAATCAACGATGGCCGCGAGAATCACGCGCGCCAAGAAGAAGATCGCGGGCGCCCATATTCCGTACATCGTTCCCTCGAGCGAACAGCTCCCTGAGCGCATTGACGCTGTGCTCAGCGTCGTTCACCTGGTCTTTACCGCCGGGCACACCGCCGTCTCGGGGAATCAACTCGTGCGGCGCGACTTGGTCGAGCGGGCTCTCGATCTGGCGCGAATGTTGCGCGCACTGTTGCCCGAGAATCGAGGAGTCGCCGGGCTTCTCGCGCTGATCTTGCTCTCCGACTCGCGCAGGGATACTCGAGTCGACGCCAACGGTCGACTCCTCCTCCTGTCCGAACAGGACCGCGTCAAGTGGGATCGCGCAGAGATCGTTGAAGGCGTGGCCCTCGTGCGCGAAGCATTGGGATCCCGCCCGCCCGAGCGCTTCGCGGTCATGGCGGCCATCGCGGCCGTGCATGCAGAAGCTCCTAGTTGGGACGCGACTGACTGGGACGAGATTGTCGGACTCTACGATCTGCTGACGGTGGTTTGGCCGTCTCCCATCGTCGCGCTGAATCGCGCGGTCGCCGTGGGCTTCGCTCGAGGCCCTCAGGCGGGACTCGACGCGATCGACGAGTTGTCGACCGATCCCACTCTCGCCTCCTACAGCTACCTGTCATCCTCTCGCGCCGAGTTCCTTCGGCGCCTCGGTCGATACGCCGAGTCGGCGCTCGCCTTTGAAGAGGCGCTGGCGTTCTGTGAGAACACCGTCGAGCGCGACTTTCTGATGGCGCGACTGCTCGAAACTGCCACGCTGTCCGAGGGGTCGTGAGGCCGCAGCGTCACTCAGTCGCTCAGTGAGTTCAGCGTGTGCGACAAGTGGCTTCCGAGGTCGCCCGCTCGCTGTTCGGCTTCACGACGCATGTCGGCCGCCATGTCCTTGAACTCATCGAGCGCCGGATTCACTCCCACCAAGGTGAACTCCGTCTCCACCGCGCGCGCGTCGAGTCCCAAGACGTCCTCGACGATGCGGCGCATCCAGCCCGTGGCGTGGTCCCACCCCTCGCGCGGCGTTCCCTCTCCGTAGGCGCCACCGCGGACCGTGACGAGTACCGCGGGTCGACCCTTGAGTGGTTGGCCGCCAGCGGGGCCGACGCGCGGGTCCGTCATCAACAGGTCCACGTACGTCTTGAAGTGCTCGGACACCCCGAAGTTGTAGAGGGGAACGGCAAAGAGGTAGGCGTCGGCCTCGAGTAGTTCGTCCGCAATCGTGGCCGCGAGCGCCACAGCGTGCTTTTGTTCGTCACTGAAGCTCTCGGGGTTCGACCGATCGGCGAAGACTGACGTCGCCCAGGACGTGGATGGAATGGGCTCCAGGCCGATGTGTCGGCGGATGACCGTTTCATCGGGGTTGTCGGTGCGCCAGGCGGCCTCGGTGATGTCGGCGATCGCGCGACTCACCGACCCTTCGGTGCGGATACTGGCGTCAAGTCGAAAGAGGGGCATCGCGGTTTCCTTTATCTGGAGAGTTGTTCGATCGCTCCTAATCTACAGGTAACTTCTCAAATCGAAGTCGCCTATTTTCCCTAAGCCCCTAGTAGAATGTGGGTATGCCTGCCAAGCCGACGACCAACGACGTCGAGGCCGTGGCGACGTCGGCCTGTAGCGAGGTCACGAAATCCTGTGACGGAGCTCTCACGCACGCCTTTTATTTTCTGGGCAAGCGCTGGAACGGCGTCATCTTGGGTACCTTGTCCAACGGCCCCTCCGGGTTTGCCGAACTGCGCCGCAATGTCGCAGGCATCAGTGATTCGGTGCTCTCCGAACGCCTGAGCGAACTCCAATCCGCGGGGCTCGTGTTGCGTGCCGTGGATCCTGGCCCACCGGTCTCGGTGTCCTACCAGCTCTCCCAGACCGGCACGGCACTCGTACCGGCCCTGCACGCTCTCACTCTGTGGGCCGCCGACAATCTGGCCAGCCGCGGTGATTAACGAGAGCGAATAAAGAGACCTCAGCTCGCCGTGCCATGGAAGGCAACCACGCCGGTTGCGGTCGGCACGAGGAACAGTCCATCGCCCACGCTCGGCGTCGGGAAGTGATTGGCCATCTGACCAACGTTGGCTTGCTGGACGACCTGGCCACTCGCCGGGTTCAGGCCGTAAACCACTCCGTTCTGACCAATCGTCCACACGCGATCGGCCACGAGCAGTGGTGGGCCGCCACCGATGCCCGAACTCCACACCATGTGAAGTGAGGGCGGCGACGTGCCAACCTGCAAAGCGACCGGGCCGCTCAGGCACGGCAGATATACCGTTGACCCCTCAAAGGCCGCGCCGCCGTCGATGTCCTGATCGCACAGTCCCCCCAGATTCGTCTCGCCATTGCCGATTCCGCCCAGGTGGCTGGTCCGGAGGAGGTAGGCGATGCGCGACTTTCCCGCGAGAATGGCTTGGCCGTCGCTCAGGAGTATCGGCGCGACCGTCATGTCAAGGTCCTCACCGTTGTTCGTTGTCCAGTTCGTGGGAGCAAAGTACTGCTTCAGTCGAAGGGTGGACGAGAGCTCCAAGATGCCGTCGCTGTCGTCGTAGGGCTGACCAGAGGAACTGACCGAGCCGTTGCCCGTGGTCACCCAGACGTTGCCGCTGGCATCCACCACTGGTGCCGCGCCACCCATCCATATCGCGCCCTGACTATCGCCCGCGCGCGCGTCGACGGTGAAGATTCGCCGCGGCGATCCCGTCTCGCCCACCGAGACCACCCGACCCTGGTACGCCGCGCAGTCCCCGTAGTTTCCGCCTATGTCGACTCCCACGCTGCCGTGGTCGAGATTGAGACCAGTGCGCTGGAGCAGCGCGTCGGGTGTCGAGCCCGGCGGGTCGACGTGTACGCGTAACTCGACTCGGCCGTTCGTGGTGGAGAGTCCCACGAGATAGTGCTCGGGGCCGCCACCAACCAGTTCGTCGGCGACCACGAAGATCTCTGAACGCGACGGGTCAATGACCGGCGTGCCAGTGATGCCAACCACCGGCCCGATATCCCCGCAGGGCAGTTTGGAATTCGGGACGGCACTCGCGAGGTGCCGGCTCCACACGACTCGCCCAGTCTTCGCCGAGAGTGCATAGACGACATCGTTTTCTGTCGCCACGTAGACGTCGGCGCCAAAGACCAGCGGCTCGCCGTAGACCTGCCCGCTCAGGGCGGGCGACGTCCATGCCCGTCGCGCGAGGCTGATCGAAGACAGCGCTGTCGACACCCCGGTGCTCAGCGCGTTGCCGTGATACACGGTCCACGACGAATCGGCGGTCGCGTGAGCCAAGTGTGCGGCGTGCGCGCGAGCACTTGCTGCCGATGCGGCCACGGTGCCCGCACAGACCAGGGCGACGCACGCGGCGACGACCGCCGCCCGACGCGCGCGAACGCTACGTAACTGTTTGGGGGCCATCACACCCATTCTGGTATGGGCGCGAGAACCTTACAACCCCGTGCTCAAGCGCTTGGCGAGGTGCAGGGCCAGGGCCGTCACCGGGAGGCTGAAGTGGATGAAGTTGTCCGGCATGGCCGGCGAAGCACGCGAGATATTAAAACTGTCGGTAAAGCCTCCCGGCATCGTCGAGGAGCCATAGGGCTGGTAGTTGTCCGAGGTAATCACGATGTAGTGGGCGGTGACGGCATCGACGTAGGCCACGTGACCGTTATTCCACTGGGCCACCGACCCGACGCTGGGGATCTGATTCACGAGCGCGCCGTTCGCCGCCGCGGTGCTCGCCCAGCCGTAGGCATTCGCGTGCCACGACAGGGTCAGCCCCGCTGTCTGCAACCGGTAGGCCACGTACAACGTGCAGTTGTGTGGCCCGTAGGCGTTGTGGCTCGGCTCGGATCCGCCGTAGAAGTTCCACGCCCAGCCACTGGGATTCTTCAGCCACGCGGCGTATCCCGCCACGGTGCACGCGTAACTAGGTGACTCCCCCGAACAGATCGCCGATGCGCTCACTCCGGCTTCCCCGGTCCAGGGTTCTTCGTGAGCGGTGGGACTCGCGGCCGCACCCGCAGAGTGTGAGAGAAGTACGGGGCCAATGAGAGCGCCGAGGAGAAGACACGCCCCCAGGAACACGTCCCTTACCGGGACGTAAGTCCTGACAAAATGCCCCCGCGCATTTGCCGACATGAGTGCCAACGCTTACATGTCAATTGTGTTACGCGCAAATTGAACCCCTATTTCCCTTTGTTTACTAGGTAGTAGGAATTAGATATATCGTAGGTTTTCGTCTTTCGTGACCGAACGTCCCAAAAGCGTGTGGGACATCGCGGCGTATAGCGAGATGTCAGGGCCGCGCGTTATCGTCCGGCTCGTGGCGATACGCACGGTCATCGAACACGGACCTAAGGACAAGAAGGTGGTCGCCTTCGCGCCCGACTGGCCCGGCTGGAGTCGCGGTGCCGCAAGCGCCGCCGAGGCCATGGCCGCTCTCGAGCTCTACCGCTCGCGCTATCGGCCCATCGCGGCCAAGGTCCGACTCGCCAAAGAGTTCGACGCGCAGGGCGCTTTCAAGGTGGTCGAAGAGAAAGTCGGTACGGGGTCCACCGACTTCTGGGGCATCTCGTTTTCGCCGTGTCGACTCGAGACCGAACCGATGGAGGACGCCGACTTCGCGCGGAAGGTCAGGCTGCTGCGATCGTGCTGGTCCTATTTTGACGCCGTAGCGGCTCGCGTGTCGACCACGATGGCCAAGGGGCCGCGTGGCGGCGGGCGCGAGCGCGACGACATCATTGGTCACACCATTCGAGTCGAGAGGGGGGATTTCGCCAAAAAAGTGGGGCTACAGGTCCCGCCCGGCTGGGACTGGAACCCATCGGAAGTCGCCGCCTACCGAGACGACTACGTGGCGGCGATGGCCGCGTACCGCAAAGGCGAGGTCAAGCCGATGAGATCCTGGAACCTGCCGTTTCTCATCCGCCACAGCGCCTTTCACACCTTGGATCACGCCTGGGAGATGGAAGATAAGGACCTGTCTGGCACGAACGCCGCACCCAGATAGAGCGATCTCGCCGGGATCGGTGAGAATACGTCGGTGGCTTCCTCGTTTCATAATCGCGATCGAGAGACCGCCGCCTTCGACGCACTCAGTCTCAAGGTGCCGAGCCTGATCGACGTCCTTGAATTTCTGAGTGCTCACGCACACGATGTCGATCAGTCCGCCACGTTGCCCCAGGAGAATCTTCGGGCACTCGCGGACGCGGGCCTGTACGGCGCAAGCGCCACCACCGACGAGGGAGGCTTGGACCTGGACCTCGCTGAGATGTGCGCGCTCGTCGAACTGCTGGCGGGGGCCTGTCTCACCACCACGTTCGTCTGGCTACAGCACTTTCGCTTGCTTCGCAGCGCGTGCAATCCACTCGCGCCAGACTTTCTGCGCGCCCAACGGCCCGCCCTTGTGCGCGGCGAGATCAAAGGCGGCGTGTCCTTCACCGCGCTGTTGCCGGGACCGCCGCGCCTCAGCGCAGTCGAAATCGATTCAGCCTGGGTGCTCAACGGAGACTCTCCCTGGGTTAGCGGATGGGAAATCGTCGACGAATTGGCGGTGCTGGCGCGAACCGCTGCGAACGAGGTCGCGACCTTCGTCATTGATGCTCGAGAGTCCCCCGGGATGACCGTCACTCCCCTGCACCTGTCGGCGATGAACGCGAGCGCGACGGTGACCCTCGCGTTTCACGACGTGAGAGTTCCCGCTGAGCACTACGTGGAGCGCGTGCCGTATGACTCAGGACCCGAGCGACCCGAGGGTCTGCGCGTCAACGGCTCATTGGCCCTCGGTGTCGCTCGGCGTTGTCTGGAGCTCGTGGGACCATCAGCGCTCGACGACGAGCTGGTTCACACCCGCGACGCCCTCGATCGCGCCGGCACAGAGGGCATCGGCGACGCCCGCGCGAGGGCGGCCGAGCTCGCGGTGCGCTGCGCTCACGCACTTGGCGTATCGAGAGGTAGTCGCTCGGCCCTGAGCGGTGACGTGGCGGAACGCTCCACACGAGAGGCCTCGCTCCTGCTCGTCTTTGGCAGCCGTCCCTCTATCAAACACGCTCTTCTCGAACGTCTCCTGGGTTCGTCATGACCAAACTCATCGCGGCCATCGAAGCGGGCGGCACCAAGACGGTGTGCGCGCTCGGCACTTCTTTCGAGCAGATCGTCGATACCGAGAAGCTGATCGTCCCCACGACCTCACCGCGTGAGACGATGACTCAGGTCTTGGACTGGATCGATGCACACCGTCAGGGCGCAGCGC
>Ga0210387_10004905_pt1 | contig 10260 bp, 9 predicted proteins | sample IncBWC7OmetaG_FD_160108 | JGI IMG/M metagenome (GOLD analysis project Ga0210387, IMG submission 160108) | Forest soil microbial communities from Barre Woods Harvard Forest LTER site, Petersham, Massachusetts, United States - Inc-BW-C-7-O ...
GAGACGTCAGGCAGATCGCGCACGCCGTCAGTGGGAACGCCGCTTCCGCTTTGCCATGCGGGCTTGGCGTAGCCGCTCGTGCAGGAGGAATACGTACCGTCGGTGGCGTCGACGCCGGTAGAGCAATTGCTGGGGCCGCCGCTGCCACCGACAATCGTCGATGTGTTCGGATTGTAAATTCCATCCGAATAGAGATTCAGCCCGAAAGGATCGTTCCACGGCTGCTCGGGAACAGGCTTCAGCAGGGATGTTGTGGGGAAGAGCGTGGGCACCGTATCCCAGTATGTTTCGATCTGGGTCTGCTGTTCTGTGCTGCTGCCGCTGTAATTGCTGTAGTAAAAATCGGTGCCGCCGACCGCAACGTTCCACGGGGTAGAGGCGAATCCGTTGACCGCAATTCCGTACTGCGCGATCCGCACGGCGTCGAAATTATCGCAGCCTGCCGGGCCGCCGTCTCCGGACGACACCATCGCGGTCTGACCCTGTGCGGCCGCCTGCTCCCACAATCCAGCCCAGAACTGATTGCCGGAGGTACCGAGATTCTGCTCGCAGGTGCCGTAGCTGGTGCTGAGGACGCTGGCCACGTCGTCGTCGATGGCGCGCTGGGCCGCGAGATAGAGTCCGTCCTGCACCGACGTGCCGGCGGCAGTGTAGAGATTGATGGTGGCTTCCGGTGCGACCGCGCCCGATTGTTCGACATCGAGATAGGATTCGACGACCGCGTCGTTTTGACCCGGATCACTGCCATCGATGACGACATTGAACGTGTTGGCTGCGAGTCCGAAGAAAGTGCGGTACGTGGCCACGACCGTGGGATCTACGTTGGACGCGCCAATGATGCCGATGGTGACGCCCTTGCCGGTGGTGCCCGCAGAGTAGAGAGGATTCAAGTCGTATTGGATAGCGAAGTCACCGGGGTCCAAGTCGAGCAGATCGAGGCCAGAGGGAAATGTCCACTGTGGGACAAGTTTGTGCATGCTACGGTCGTACACCTCCTTGCCGCGCACTTTCACGTAAGGGGTGGGATGGAAGTCGTTGATCGGCGTGATCCCTGCGACTACCGACTGGAGCGCTGCGGGGATTTGCGGGCTGAGGTTGTTGGCGTGGTGCTGTTCCCCATTCACTAGATATGAATGAATTTCGGTGTGGAAAGTCTCGCGAAGTTGTCCCGCGGTGCCCGAGAATTCAATCGCCGTCTTACCTTTGGTCACGCGTGCGATCGAAAAGCCGTTTTGTTGCAGCCATCCGGAAACCGCCGCGATTTCGGTGTCGTCGGGTCCGTAAAGTTCACCGAACTGTTCCGGAGTCAGCCACTTGTGGTAACTGGCGCTGCCGGTCCGGTGGGCGTCCTGCAGGAATTGAGTAAGAGCGGCCTCTCGATCGGGAGAGCGCTGGAGTAGCAGAAACATGCGCTCGACGGGAAAAGAGTCGGCAACTACGCCCTGATCGTAGCGAGCCTGAGCCAGCGGGTGCACATTTCCTTTGAGAGTGATGCGAACTCGATCATCAATGGGCCCAGGGATGCGTCCTGTGATGCTTGCACTGGACTGGTTCTGCGCGAGGCCAAAAGTCGACAGGATAAGCGATAACGCCACCGAAGGAAGCAGAGACAAAGTGCGCACTGTACACCTCAAAATGCTGACAACTGAAGATCGACCGAACCTAACGGGAACGCGTGACTATCGTGGTGATTTTGTGCTGCGCGAACAGGCCTCGTTTTACGGCGCGTCGCGACAGCGCCGATGTGTCCCCGTTCAGTTTCGGACCGGGGCCTGGCCGCCGGAGCCGCACCCGGTGGTTGCGGTCAGCAGAGCGAGAGTGAAGATGACGGACGCGAAATGGCGAGAGAGTCTGGCCTGAAGTGTAAACCATGGAGTCCTCCGAACAACGTTGGGGGAAGGATCCGGATGAACCTGTCGATACCTGTCAATGCCTCTCAATATCACGATCATGATATTGATAAAAGCCTAAACTCTCACCTGAGATTTGTCGAAAATTGTAAAGGTTGTATCTGTCCGTTAACTATTCCGGCGGGATGGGAGCAATCTTTGGCCGGTCTTTGGCGGTCGCGACGTGCCGGTCACAAGTCTGTGCGGAGACTCAGTACAGTTTGATCGGCGCCACGACTCGGGTAATGGTCCCACCGGGACTGGGCTGGTCCGGCTTCAAACCATTTTGCATGGAAGCGAACAAACCGACCAGTTGTCCCAAAATCACATCGAGCACGGGACGGTATTGATCGGGAAAATCGGCGACGCAGTCGAGCGAAAGGCAATAGTCCGCCAGAGCCGACACATCCTCCTGGCCTCGCGCCGTGACCACCGCTCGAACCCGGCCCAACCGCTTGCGATCGATCTCGCGAAGCAGGTCGAGTTCGTAGCTGCGCCGCCGCGACTCACTCGACAGAAAGCCCACAAACAGAGTTTGGCCGTCGACGCTCGACATCGGACCGTGACGCAACCCGAGCGGCGTCTCCGCCATCGTGGTCACTTTCCCGGCGGTGAGCTCCACTACTTTGAGGGCGCATTCGTCCGCCACAGCTCGCAGCACGCCGGACCCGACGAAGCACGAACGCACACAGCCCAACCTGGTGACCTCGGCAGCAACCTCGGCAGCTGCGGGAAGAAACTGAGTTCCGGTCTGCGCCAGATGCGAAACCAACTCGCCGAACTGACCCAGATCGTCCACATTGGCCACGCACTGGCCCGCCAGCAGCATGTTGGTAAACGAACTGGTCATGGCCAGGCCACGATCGTTCACCGCATCGTCGAGCACCAGCGCCAGCGCACGATCGGCATGCTGGGCACAGAGCTGCGCCATTGGACCTTGTTCATTGCAGGTGATCACCAAATGCCGGATTTCGCGATGCCGTTCCAGAGCCCGTTGTAGCAGAGCCACGCCTTCCGGACTCTGTCCCGAACGCGAAAACGAAATCCACAGATATTCCCTTCCCGGACGGTGAAATTCTTCAAATTCAGTGAGCATCGTGGTGCTGGGGATGGCCCACACATCGCAACTCCATCGCCGGCGCAACAGCGGCGCGAGCGCGCGGCCGGTATAGTCGGACGTGCCGGCGCCCACCAGATAGACCGTGGGCGACGACGTGCTGCCGCGTCCGATTCCGGCCCTCCGCAGCACGTCGTTCAACTCAGGAGCGCGACCGCAGCAGCGTTGGTAGGTGTTGCTCCAAGTGGCGGGCTGCTGCCAGATTTCGCGCGGCGTATGTTCCAAGCCGCGCTCACTTTTCTCCTGCTCCGGCAAATCCAGCAGCATGCTCAACGGGTTTTCCAACGTCGAATCTCCTCCATTCAGGACACTGTAGTCTATTACAAGGCCGACTCGGTTGAAAAGCATTCGAAAGAAAAAGAAATACTATTCGCAAGGAAACTAAAGATACGGCGAGTAAGCCCGTCGGGCCAGATTGCTTTCCACGAGATGAACTTCTCTGAAACCCCGCAGGGCCGATCTGCAACTAATCGGCGATTGAAGTGTTTGTTGATCTTGAAACCGGTGTTCGTCAATCTTGAAGGAGAGGAACAATATGAGCCGTGGATCGCATCCCCTGAGTACTCTGCTGCTGGCCGCTGCGCTCGCGTCGTCGCTTGCGGGCGTCGGATGTGCGGAGCATCATGCCTATCGCGTTTACGACCCGTACTACACCGACTATCACGTCTGGAATAACGACGAAGTCGTCTATTACAACCGGTGGGCGGCTGAGACCCATCGCGACCCGCACCGCGACTTCAGGAAGCTCCACAAGGATGAGCAGAAGGAATACTGGACCTGGCGCCACAACCACGGCGATCACTAGAAATCAGCGGGCTCTCAGCGCCGAAGCGCGTTGAGAGCCTGTTCCGTTGTCGTGAGCCTGGCTCCCAGTCGCTGCAATTCCGCCATCGTTTTCTGGCCGTCTTCGTGCTTCAAGGTTTCGATTGCGTCCTGCACGATAGCAACGCGCCGACCTCGTGCGAGCAGACCTTTCGCCGCGAAACTCACGCAATATTCCGTCACCACGCCAAAGACAAGAAACTCAGCCCGGTCGCCGAGGCGGCGTACCAGCTCGTCGGCATGACGGCTCTCAAAAATATTCAGCGTCTGCTTTTCCAGTAAGACCTGCTGATAGGCGGACAAATCGGCCGGCAACCTGGCGTCGGCGTCGTTTGGCACGCGCGCGACTTTTTCCGTTAGGGCTTCCGGAACGAACTCGGCCCCAGCCGTCCCCTTCACGCAATGCGGCGGAAAGATTTTGAACTCGGGATCGTCGGGTGTGTGAAAACATCCGTGCGACGCGAGGAAGACCTGTCTCTTCCGCGCTACGTCGGTCAACCGCCGAATGTTGGGCAGCAACTTGTCCGCACCCGGGACATAAAGATGCCCGCCGGGCAACATGAAGTCGGCTTGCGTGTCCACTTCCCACAGTATGAAGTCCGGTGAAACCATGATTGTCCTTCCCGTCCGCGCAAGATGAAGGCCGAGCGTAACATCATTGCTCGCGAGGTGACAATCTCGCGGCCGACCACGCGGTCGAGTATCATTTGCAGGCTTCCGATTTCGAGAAGTGACCCCATGAGCCACGACGCCCCGCCCAAGTCCGCTGAATCCAGCAAGCTGGTCATCCGCAACATCGGTCTGCTGCTCAGCGGAGATCTCGATCATCCGATTCTGGATGCTGACACGGTTGTCGCCGTGGACGGCGTCATCCACGCGATCGGCAAAGAGAAGGATCTCGACACCGCTGGCGCCGCCATTACGATCGACGCCAGAGCCACGGCTCTCGCCCCCGGATTGATCGACAGCCATGTGCACCCCGTCTGCGGCGATTGGACGCCGCGACAGAATCAACTGGGCTGGATCGACAGTTGCCTGCACGGCGGTGTCACGACGATGGTTTCTGCCGGGGAAGTCCACACGCCCGGCCGGCCCAAGGACATCGTCGGACTCAAGGCGATGGCCATTTTCGCGCAGCGAGCCTTCCATAACTTTCGTCCGGGAGGAGTGAAGATCTACGCGGGCGCTCCGGTGCTCGAACAAGGCATGGTCGAAGATGACTTCAAGGAGCTCGCCGCGGCCGGGGTGAAATTTCTCGGCGAAGTTGGCCTGGGCAGTGTGAAGGATGGAACGACCGGACGCCGAATGGTCGCGTGGGCCCGCAAATATGGCATCCAGAGCACGATTCACACCGGCGGTCCATCGATTCCCGGGTCCAGTCTCATCGACAAAGATATGGTTCTTGAAACCGACGCCGACGTGATCGGCCATGTCAACGGCGGCCACACTGCGCTTCCCGACGATCAGATCGTCGCCCTGTGCGAGCGTTCGCCACGAGCGCTTGAAATTGTTCACAACGGAAACGAACGCGCAGGATTACTCGCGCTGCGCACGGCGAAGGAGTTGAGGCAACTGCAGCGCGTGATTCTCGGTACGGATTCTCCGGCCGGTTCCGGCGTGCAGCCGCTCGGCATCCTGCGGATGATTTCGATGCTCTCGTCGCTGGGGGAAATTCCGGCGGAAGTTGCCATTTGCCTGGCAACCGGAAATACGGCGAAGATGCGCAGCCTCGACGGCGGACTGATCGCTTCCGGCCGCGAAGCAAGTTTTGTTTTCCTCGACACCGCACAGCAGTCAGCCGGCAAGAATTTGTTAGACAGCATTCAAAAAGGAGACTTACCCGGAGTCGGCATGGTGATCACCGATGGCGCAGTCAGCATCCAGCGCAGCCGCAATACTCCGCCGGCAACGAGAGTCCCGGAGGTCTTGAAAGCGTAGCGGTTCGTGTGGGGACGGTCGCCTTTGGCCGACCGGCAGAACATAGCGATGTAAATTCAGACCAACGATGTTTAACTGCGTGGGGTATGCAGTGCACACAAATCGACTCTGTCTCTTCGCCATCCTCTTACTCGCCGCAACTCCTCTGTTCGCACAACAGCCAATCCCTGCCGACTGGTGCCGCGCGCTTCCCCGTCCCGAATACAAGGCGCTCAAACGCGTCCCGGTCAGCGACCCATGGTTCGAAGTTTATGAACCGGCACCCGACATCTTCGCCATCTACGAACCGCATCAAGCGGAGGAAACCATCGGCTACCTCATCGTCGGCAAAAAGCGAGCTCTCGAATTCGACACCGGCATGGGCATCAGCGACATCAAGAGAGTAGTCTCTGAGCTGACGAAGCTGCCGATCATCGTGCTGAATTCTCACACACACGACGATCACGTAGGCGGCAACTGGCAATTCGACAGCATTTACGGAATGGACACTGACTTCACGCGCAAGAACGCGCAAGGCTCACGCGAAGATGCGCAAGCCGAAATCACTCCCGATCAGATTTGCGGAGCACTGCCGAAGGGATTCGACGCGAAGACTTATGCCACGCGGCCGTGGAAAATCACCGCCTATATTCACGACGGTGAGCGTTTCGATCTTGGCGGACGCACGATCGAAGTCATCGCCACGCCCGGTCATACTCCAGACGCAATATCGCTGATCGATCGTGTCAATGGCCTGCTCTTTACTGGCGACACGTATTATCCGGCGCCGATCTGGCTTTACCGGCCCGAGACCGATCTCGACGCGTATTCGAAGTCCATTCGTCGCCTGGCAGCTCTCGCGCCACAGATAAAATTGGTTTTGGGCGCGCACAATATTCCGGTCGCACAACCAGCGGTTCTCTCACAGCTGGTAGTTGCATTCGACGAAGTTCGCGCAGGGAAGATAACCGCCGCACCCGATTCGCCGGGAAAAGTCACCTACAAAGTGGGAGATATCACCTTCCTGATGAAGGCTCCAGCCATGGCCCGATGAACCTGGGCGTCCGGACAGCATTCATCATTCATCGCAACCCGTCGTCCCCTTTGATCTGATCCTTAGTCAGGCCGCCCACGCGAGCGAGCGGACGCCCGCTGTCCGTCACGGCGATTGCGACCATGATTTCGTTTGCGCGGGGCGCGTCGTTCAGCCGCACTTCCATGCCATCGAAATGACTGCGGACGAACGCGGCGTCTTTGTGCCCCAACGGAATGTCGAGCACAACACCCAACCCGCCGCGTTTCTTCGACGACGGAATTAATGCCGCGCCCTTGCCTAACACACGACGCACAGGAGTCCCCAGTTTTGGATGCAGAATTGCCGCCGCATGTTCGAGTTCTCCGTTCTCGCCGACGGCAGCGGCCTTGCCGTAACTCTCGGCGGCGGGTCCAGCGATCCCGAGCGCCGCAACCGCACGCGCTGTGAGCAACTCGCCGAGTTCCTCGCCGATCGCCATCAGTTCCGAAAGATCCTCAACGTATTTTCCGGCACACGGATTCTCAATCACGGCCACTGCCGCCGCCCGGCGTGTTGGGGGAGATATCTCGCGATCCATCTCGCGCTGCGTCTCTTCCACGAAGGTCGCGATCTTTCGAATTTTTGCTTTCATACTTGTCGCTTTCCTGTTTTTGCCTTCACCGCAGCCCGTCCTCTCCCTTGATCTCTGACGCTCTGAGTCCGCCGACGCGGGCGTGCACACGGGCGCCGGTCGTCATGACCAGGGCCAGCAGAATCTCGTCGGCCCGCGGAGCGTCGTTGATTCCCACTTCCATCGCGTCAAAGTGACTGCGGACATAGGACGCGTTGATGTGCGTGACGGGAACGTCGAGCCGTGTGCCTGGCCCGCCAACTTTTTTCGTAGAAGCGACGATCGCTTTCGCTCCGCCCAACACTTCGCGCATGGCGTAGCCGCCTGGCACGTGCCACAACGCGCCGTGCTCAAGCTCTCCTGCCGATCCAACGATGGCGCCCTTGCCGTAGCCCTCGACCACTTTCGCTTCGCCACCCAGCGCCGCGACTAGACTCCGAGCCATCTCCAAGCCCAGAGGCTTCAAGTCGTCCATGAATCCTTCGATGCTCGCCACGTAAGTTCCGGCGAATGGATTCCGAATAACCGCAATCGCGGCTGCGCGGCGCAACGGCTCCTCGACCGCTGGACCGCCTTCGTGGAAACTTTCTTCTACGCACGTACATTTCTTCCGGACCAGCACCTCAGGCATGCACCAGGCCCCTTTCGTGAGTAAGGTCCGCAATGGCGGTCGATTTCCCCAGCTTACCGATCACTCGGGTTTCTCCCTGCAGGCTAAGCGCAGCCGACCGAATCAATCCCATTCGCAACAGTCGTTCTGCAGTCCGCGCACCAGTTTCCAGGGCCTCGTCAATTTCGCCATCAGATAACTCAGCGACATGCTGCGTCACCATTCGCGCGCCGAGATCGCTGTCGGGTGCCAGTTCACAGGCTCGAACTCGCACAATTCCCGAATGCCCCGGCAGGTCTACGGCGTTGGCGATAATCGTCGCGGCAGCGTCCGCAGCAGCGGCCCGGTCAGCGAGCACGGTAACCGCATCCGCGATGCCTAGGGAGAAACTGCGGCCACGCCACCCACTGGTCGCGATCCCCCGCACGGCGTCGGCCGCATTCAGGGTAGTTGTCCCCAGCAGCGATGGAAGATTAGCTGGCCGCATATCGGGAAGATCAACCACCCCGACCACAAATTGTTGCTCGGCGCACAAATGCAATGCGATATCTCCGCCGTCGTTCACATAGGCGCGAGACAACTCTGCGGTCGAAACCATCGCGGCCAGGATTTCTTCCGCGACGGCGCCTGCGACCGCGGCCATGGGCGTGATGAAATATTCGGCGGCGTAAGGCCGGACCGCGGCCATCATTCGACGCGCGACTACACTCCGCGGCCACGGCGATTCCTCGCGGCATGCTCGGCGTAGAAGCGGCAGCTCGGCGCAAAGCTCGTCCAGCACCGTAACGAATCGCGTCCATGCGTCACGATATGCTGCCTCGACTTCGCTTCGTTCACCCCACGCCTCAACGATCAAATCGATCGGACCATCGTGAAGGTGCAGTCTGCGTCCGTCAGGCAGCATGCTCATCTGGGCTCGGGTCATCTGTGCGCGAGTCATCCGCGTGCGACTCATCGTTTTTTTCCTTTCGCACCAGACTCCAGCGGCCACGGATTGTCCGTCCGTGCCGCCAGGCGCCGCGGTCCCTCTGCCGCCGAGTTGATCGAACTCAGCGGCCGCACACTCTCCATATATCCGCCCAGGGCGGCATAGTCCGCGAGCTTCAAGGTAAATTCAATCGGAGCCACCAGCGCTGGGGTGGGCACATAACCGAACGCGTTCCGCGGCATGCGGGCGACATCGGCCATGAAGGTGATCCCGCCGCCCGGCCACACATACACGGGTGCGCCTCCGCAGGTCACTCGGGTCAAAGTGTTGCGCACGGAGTGGGTCAACTTCACCGGATTCTCCGTTACCCCCGCGCGCAACGATCCTCCCGCGCCGCCCATGAACAGCACCGTGCACAAAGCAGGCTCGCAATTCTCTTTGATTCGAGCGACGGACTTGCGCAGGCTCGCGGGCAATTCCTTTTCCCGCGGCTTCAGGTCTTCGTCCAACTCAAAATATGCGTGATGTTCGCCTGTCGTGCTTACCATCAACAGGCGCAGCCCGGCCCATGCCTTCTTTGCATTGAATTTCCCGAGAATCGAAAGTGGATCGTCAATGTCGGTCCCGCCCCACGACGTGCCCGGCTCAGCAACCTGAAAGTATCGGCCCGGCGTCGAGCGCCTTCCCTTCAGCTTTATTCCGGTCTCCGCTACGCCGAGCAACTTCCCCGCCTGATGCTCCGACAGCACGCCCGTGATGTGATCGTCGACCACGACCACATCGTCAACTTTGCCGAACCACTGTTTCGCGAACATACCGATGGTGGCCGAACCGCAGCCCACGCGCATCCGTTCTTCCTGCGTGCCGTCAATAATCGGAGGCTTTCCCGCCTGCACCACAACTTTCGCGCCATCATCGATCTTCAACTCGACGGTATCGCCGTTGCACAAGTGCAGCAACGCATCGCAGGTCGCCGTACCTTCCTGCCGCGTGCCTCCGGTCAAATGCCGAACGCCGCCGAGCGACAACATCTGCGAACCGTATTCGCTGGTGGTCACGTGCCCCACGGCCTCTCCATTGGCACGCACCGTGCTGCATTCCGCCCCCAGATGCCGGTCGGTATCGATCTTTACCTTCACGCCGCAGTAGCTGAAAATTCCTTCGGTCACCACCGTGACCATGTCCACTCCTTCCGCCTGCGACGAAATGATGAACGGCGCTGGCTTGTAATCGGGGTATGTCGTCCCTGCGCCGATCGCGGTCACAAACGTCCCGCCGTGACTGGTCAGCGTGCCGTCCCACTCGGCCGCGCGTTCCAGAAACGGCACGAC
>Ga0210387_10004908_pt1 | contig 10257 bp, 11 predicted proteins | sample IncBWC7OmetaG_FD_160108 | JGI IMG/M metagenome (GOLD analysis project Ga0210387, IMG submission 160108) | Forest soil microbial communities from Barre Woods Harvard Forest LTER site, Petersham, Massachusetts, United States - Inc-BW-C-7-O ...
TGCCGTTGAAATCCGGTTTGTCCGATTGATCCGGCTTAGGTGCGGCGGAAGTCTGGGGCAGGCTAAAAACACCGAAGCACGTGAGGGCGGCGAGCGAGCGGAGCAGGAGGTACCTCATCAGAGTGGAATCTTCTCTATTAATCTGATTCGCCCTGACCTGATCCAGGAAGTTGTTGTAATGCCAGCGGGTCAGCAGTGCGATGGTCTTTGATCTGAAAGCGCAGGAACTCAGGGATAGCCGCCAACGCCTTCGGGTTCCTAAAGTACGTCCAGCGACCTTTCGAGAGGCGAATTGGAGTGATGCTACGGCACTCGGTGGTCGGCCATTGCTCGGATGCCATGGGGGCACGTGGAAGCCGGTCGGCGAGATCAGGAGAAAATTGGATGAAAGAAAATTTTGAACCAGCAGTTGAATCCTTAGTGCGGACGGTTGGCGAGTTCGGCGCACAAGCGAAAGATAAACTAGCGGCCCAGGTGAGACGAGAACCGGTGAAAACGTTCTCGCTCATTCTCGCAGGATCAATCGTGGTCAGTGTGCTCATTGGTTACCGAATCTCCCGCGCGGAGGAAGAGTCGAGGCGAGAGCGTTTCGTGGAAGATTGGATGCAAGAGGTAACGAATTGGATCAGAGGGCATGGTGAGAAAATGGCGGCTCCGATCAGAGGGGGCCTTGCCGCGACGAAATCTGCAGTGGAAGATATTTCAAATTCCAGCGCCAAGGCTGGACGGCAGCTGCATCCATTTTTTGAGAAGCAAAAGCGGTCATTTTTGAAACTCTTTTAAAGACATGGAAATTACGCAACCTGATATTTCGTTCCGGCCCGAACAAGGTTCGAAGCCGGTGGACCAATTTCAACAGCAGTTGGAGGATCGCTGGCAGGCGGTGAAAGCTGACGTGAGGGGGCACCCCTTTCTTTACCTGGCAATTGCCTTCGTCACAGGAATTGTCTCGAATACATTCCCAGCCAGGATGCTTTTCCTGGTCGTGATGAGAATAATCTCGTGGTTGTTAGGACCGGCGATTCTATTGTTAGGGGTATTTAAGCTCAACGATTTGTTTTCCGGTTCACGACGCGCCCAGCCAACCGTTCTGGTGCGGCCGAAATGATGCACTGATAGCAGGGATACGAAGGTGGGAGTGAGCTGAAGGGGTATTGGCTATGGCGTTGGGCCGGCGCCGCGCCACGCTGCGAACGACTCCGTCGCAATCTGCCAATTCTCCTGGCTCTTAATAATCATTACCCGAACGGACGAGTCTGAGGCAGCAATATCTGTATCGGCAGGGGAAGAGGCGTTCAGGGCGGAGTCCAGACGCAGGTTGAGAAATCCAAATGCCTCGCAGAGACGTTCTCGAACCACCGGCTCGGTTTCTCCGATGACATCGGTGAAGATTAAGGCATCGAGGTGTCCTAGGGTTGCCAGCATCGATCCGACACCGGCACGCAGTCGATGAATGAACACCTCCATTGCTAGTTTTGCTCGTGGATGATGCTCTCGGGCCCTCGGAAAAATGATCCTGGTATCTCCTGGCATGCCCGACAATCCGGCCAGCCCGGAATGTTTGTTGAGCATCCGCTCGAGCGAATCCAGGTCGGTTCCGTGTCGCAAGAGGTGGATCATCAGACCGGGATCAATGGCCCCGGAACGGGTGCACATCGCGATACCATCCATGGGTGTAAATCCCATCGTGGTGTCTACGCTGCGGCTTCCCCGCACCGCGGCCAGAGAACAACCGCCGCCCAAATGGCAGAGAATTTGACAAAGATGCTCGTCATCCTGGCGACCGAGAAGCTCGGCCGCTCTTCGGTTGGCATACCGAAAACTGGTCCCGTGGAAACCGTATCGCAACAGCCCATTCTCGAGCCACTCAAAAGGTCCGGCATACGTCGCCGCTGCCTCGGACAGAGTGCGATGAAAGGCGGTGTCAAAAACCGCGAACTGGGGCACTTTGCTACCCAGGATTTCTCGGCAAGCCGAGATTCCGGCCAGACTGGGGGGATTGTGGAGCGGAGCGAGTTCTCCCAGTCGATCAATAGTCGATTCAACGTGCGGATTTACCAATGTTGCGCAGCTGAATTCCAGGCCGCCGTGAACGACTCGATGGCCGACCAAGTCTATCTGGTCCGGCATTTCGAGAGCCGCCGATTCGCCTTCCCAGGAGGCGCGGATCAGCGTTTCCAGTTTTTTTGCCAGTGACGAATTCCTCGGGACGCGCATCTCTTGTTTGCCACGAACAGAGGTGATTTGGGCAACAAAGTAATCTTCGGGTTGACCCGGCGTGGTGGAATTGATGGCTGCCTGCCAGACCGGAGGCGACGGCGCCTCAGAAGCGGAGTTGATCGCATACAAGGCGACCTTCTGGCTGCCCGATCCGGCATTCAGGACAAGAATATTAGCCATATGCGGGACACCGACAATTTAATGCCTTCAGGAATGGTCGAGACTCTCCGGGTGGGGGTTCTCGATTTCCGCTTGGGCGGCAATTGTTCATAGTCACTAGACTTCCGGTTATTACAATAAAGTATATTGTACGCCACCCGGAATTGAATATCATCGGCCGCACAGAAGGAACGTGAATCGATGGATCTCGATATAGCCGTAGTGGGTGGGGGCGTATCAGGCGCGTACAGTGCCTGGCGGCTCCAGCAGTCAAAGACCGAGGCGCACATTGGCCTCTTTGAATACAGTGATCGCATTGGGGGCAGGTTGTACACCGCCACGATAGCTGGCTTACCGCATGTCAAGGCAGAGCTTGGCGGTATGCGATATATCCCAGGTCAGCACATTTTGGTCAAGTGCCTGGTGGACCATCTGAGGCTTGCCAAGAAGGACTTCCCGATGGGCGCGCCGGCGCCGGTCGGCTCAAAATGCAACCTTTTCTACCTTCGGGGACGGCACCTGCGGCTGCACGAACTCGAGGATCCCGCCAAAGTGCCTTATAACTTGGCTTGGTCGGAGCGCGGACTGGGACCCACCAACCTTCAGGTGCAGGTGATGAACAATATCTACCCGAACATGGCCAATCTGAGCCTGTGCGATCAGATGAAGCTCAAAGTATTCGGCAAATCGCTCTGGAAGCACGGCTTTTGGGACCTGATGTACCGCGTCCTCAGCAATGAAGGCTACCAGTTCATGAAGGATGCCGGCGGTTACGATGCGAATGTTGCTAACGCGAACGCAGTGACGCAGCTTCCGGCGACGGAGTACAGCGACAGCACGAAGTTTCTCACCTTGCGCGACGGCTTCGACCAGCTGCCAATCACTCTCGCGAGGGAATTCAATGAGACCTTCGAGGGTGCGACTCCCAAAGGTCACCGCGTGCATATGAACCGCCGTCTGGTGGAGATCACGATCGGTTCCGGTGACTATCCGTACACCCTGACCTTCGAGCCCACGGTCACCAACGAATGCAAGACAACATCGAGACTGGACGCGGACACTTTGAGGGTGCGGGCGAAGAAGGTCATCCTGGCGTTGCCGCGCCGCTCGCTGGAACTCATCAAAAGCGCCTTCTTCGACGACCGGTGGCTGAAGGACAACATTCCCTCCGTCCTCATCCAGTCCGCATTCAAACTTTTCCTGGCCTACGAGCAGCCCTGGTGGCGAGCGTTGGGATTGGTGGCGGGACGTTCCGTGACCGACTTGCCCGTCCGGCAGATTTATTATTTCGGTTCGGAAGGAGAGCAGAAGCAGGGGTTGCCCTACATGAATTCGCTGCTGATGGCCAGCTACAACGACATTAGTACGGTACCGTTCTGGAAGGGTTTGGAAAATGGCGAACCTTATCAGGGCTATCGTCCGAGTTGCCTGGAGCCGGGCGTGGAGAAGATCGTGCCGACCACAGAATTTCCGGTGACGGATGAAATGGTCCAGGTGGCGAACCGGCAGGTGGCGCAAGTTCATGGTCTGCCCGAAATCCCGATGCCTTATTCCGCCATTTATCACAGCTGGAACGAAGACCCTTATGGCGGGGGCTGGCACGAGTGGAAAGCGAACTACCGACTGGACCAGGTGATGTGCCGCATGCGCAAACCGGTCGCCGAACACGACATCTACATTGTGGGAGAAGCTTACTCCTACAGCCAGGGCTGGGTCGAAGGAGCGTTAGCTACCGCCGAATCGACATTACAGGAATTCTTTGGCCTCAAGACCCCGGCGTGGATGGCACCGAAGGATTATTCGCTATTGCCCAACCCGTGTCCGGGTTGTGACGACCTCGAAGGTTGCGTGAAGTGCAAGGACGGCGCCAAGATCCTGGACTCCATTACGCCGAATTGCCTGAAAGCGGTGGAAGAGGGCTGAATCAGGTGATAAATCCTTGACAAGGCGTCGCAAAAACTGCTTAAACCACCAGCACTCGTGGGACAACCAGGTTGCAGCCGGGGAATCGTGGTACTGGGAATGCATCGCAGCGGCACTTCGGCGCTGAGCGGCATCCTGCGGTTGCTGGGATTCGATTTGGGTGCCGATCTCCTCGGGCCGAATGAATTCAACCCGACGGGGTACTGGGAAAACCAATCAGTCGTCCGGCTGAATGACAGGATACTGTCGCATTTGGGCACGAATTGGTCTGACGTCTTTTTGCCGCCTTACCACTTGGACCGGACTGATTTACGCGAGCTCTTTGAAACGGAAGCCAGGGATCTCTTGGATAAAGCATTTTTCGGTAAGCGGAACTGGGTGTTAAAGGACCCGCGTTTTTCGATGCTAATCGACTTCTGGTTACCGTATCTTGGCGAGCGGGATATTTCGATTATCCACGTCGTCCGCCACCCACTCGAAGTCGCCAATTCGCTAGATCGCAGAGATGGTTTCCCCAGGGAACGAGGACTTTTGTTATGGTTTCTGCAAAACCTTAACGCCGAGTTTTTCACCCGCGGCTTGAATCGTTGCTTCATCAATTACGAAGATTTCATCCTTGATTGGAGAGGCTCATTGGGAGACGCGTTTAGCCAGCTGAATCTAAGCCCGGTCCGGAGCTTCGAGCGGGCGGCGGACGACGTCGAAAAATTTATTGCCAAGGGTCGGACTCGACCGCCAGAAGCGTTCACTCGCGTCTCGCGGGATATCGAATGCCAGCTGGTGGGGGAGGCCTTTGAAACACTCAGAGATGCCGGTCGGTTTGACCAAAGTCAAGTTGCAGACCGCTGTGATGGGTTGATGCATCGCTTTCGGGACTCGGCAGGTTTGCTTTTGCGGACGCTGGCCGAGAACGATCTACGTGTCGAACTCGAAGCAGCTCGCAAACGGATCGGTGTGCTGACCTCAAAAGAGCTGGCCCTTAAAGGAAGGGTGAATGAGCTACAGAAGCGGAAATTGCTGCTTACCGAACGGGACTGCTTTCGAGTTCGCGAGTTTTTAAGCAACGGCGTCTGGCGATTCTGGTGGCTTTGGGTACCGCTCTCTTTGATCCCCGTCTGGATTCTCGACTAGGCTGCCCTGTCCTCGGGGCCAGTATCTGTATAGCGACACTGGCGCGAATAACCCGCAAAAACGTCAAATTTTTACATTTTTTCAAGCTCCTCACTCCCAGCGAGATCCTCCAAGTGTTCATGGGGAGGACGAGGAGGATTGGGACATGACGCTAAACACCTGCCGGGGACAGGACACCCCCCGAGTTTGTTTGGTGCTCTTCTCCGGCAGGGCGAATCAAGTTTGCCATTTCCGGTCCCAAGGATCTCTCAATGGCGGGAGGGTCGGGTCGTCCAGGTTCTCCGAAGATTCTTTCCAGCTTGGATGCCACGACGGCTGAGGACCGCCTGCTTGAGGCCTTGAGGGTTTAAGGGCAGTCCAAAGGAAAAAGATCAACAGTCCAAGCGTAAGTGATGAAAAAAGGAGCTTCATGCATTCTGACACTTTACAGCCAAACTAAACCTCTTTGCTGGAGATCAGAATACTGGGCACCGCTTGGTTGACAAGGAATAGATTTCCTCTCGCCTTCTGCAACTTTTGCAAATTCCTACCCGATGGACCGGCAGCTTTTCCCACCGACGACCGAGAACTGCTTGGCACTGAAAATACCTCCTATTCCGGCGCTTTTTCAAAGCTGAGGCGGCGTCGAGCAAGTCAAAAAGTTGTTTCCAAATGTCTGACCAAGAGGTGCTCGAGCCTGGATTAGTGCATCGTCTCATCAGTGGGAGGCACACACTTATGAGACGATGCACAAATGCATCTCCAGAGACGCAGGTTAGATTAGTGGGGCAAGAATTGCAGCAACGTGGCCAGGCCAATCCCGCCGGATGGCAACAAGAGCGCCCGGATGGCCGGCTGTTCCCACAAGTAAGAGAAGGCGCCCTGATGGGTGGACTGCACCTCCTCGATCAAGGTATCGATGGCCTCCGGCGTCCTTTGGGCCAGCATGAGCGCTTGCCGCCTGCGTCGCTGCAGACGTTCTAAGACCTTGTCCCGATACTCCCTGGCGGCTTTGGGAAGTCGCCAGGCTGCGTAAAGAGCGAGGGAGAAGTGCATGGAGAGGATCAGAATGACCACCGGCGACCAAGACCAATTATCAAAGCAGTTCAGCCGGGCCACAATCAAGAGCGACAAAATGATAAAGGGATAGTAGATCAAACGCCCGACTGCTTCAGTGCGCTTTGAAATCAGCAGGATGTCCCAGTAATCCGCAAGATCTCTCTCGTTCAGAGGGCGACTTGGTGTGATGGAATATTCGAATCGGTGAAATGTAGCATCCGGCCAGCATGTCTCATTCTTTTCGAGTTGGAGGAGAAAGCCTTCGTGTAAGAAAATGGCGTCGATCACGAAGAAGGTAAGGAAGAGGAAGAGGCAGATGGTGAAGAAGATCAAATAAAAAAAATAGAGAGACTCGCCTCTGATCGGGGGGCGGGGAAAACCGCCTAAGATAGGCTGGAGCGTGAAGAGGGCCGCGATATAGAGGACCGTCATCGGTGCGGCACGCTTGACCCGGTTCCGGAATTGGCCTCGGCAAAGATAACGTTGCCACAAGGCTTGGATATCGACCCTCTCCTCCGACTTGCCTGGCCGTCCGGAAGTGGGAGGGGAGGCGCCGGTGATTTCCGTTATCGCCGGAGTGACCTCCCAACCAAAAGAGGAAGCTTGCTGCTTGGTAGAACGTTCCAATCCAAAATCCTCCGCCAATGTGTCCGCATTTTGGCGAAGGTTGAGCTGGGTCTTCAAAATGAAGTGGGAGGACAGAAACGCCGCCAAGAGAATAATCATCATGGACGGCCAGGCACTGATTCCATCGAACCAAGCGAACGGCTCGCCGCCTCCGGAGAAATTCTGAATCAAATAGAAACAACCTACGAATCCGAGCGCCAGGATGCCGCTGATCGGCACCGCAAGCCAGCTCGAGGTGGCGAGTAGACTACGACGACTCCATGCGTCTGAGACCGCCAGGCGAATTTTCCACCAACTCGATGCTGCGATCAAATCACGTTGCTTCCAGGCGATTGCAACCGCTGTCCGGATGCTCATGGCTGATGAATCCTTCGTTTACGATGTCTTCAGGTTCGACTTTTGCTTTCGCTGGCTCCGAATGGACGCGGGAGACAAACCGTGTCCAAGCCAGGAGCAAAATTCCGAGTGCGATGAAACAGATGAAACAGACGGCCCGCAGCAAGTAAGGTCGAAAAATAGGAACTACCTGGGCGATGGTGAGATGTTCGTCCGTGGGAGCGCTCAACTCTTGGGGGTCATTACGACCGATTTCGAAAATTAACGGGGATTTGGGCAGGGCATCATCTCCACGTTGGATCTGACCCATCGCCTGCAGCGTGGCCGCAAAAAGAGCGGTCTGTCCACTCTCTCGAAACGGAGGGACACGCTCATATTGTTCCAGCGAGAGACGAAACGCCGAAACAACGACCAGGTTGTGCGTCTCGTTCCATTCGTCTGGATGGGCGAAGCGAGCGTCGAGATTGTTCGTAAAGAATGTTGCTTCGGGAAGCACTGGACGGAGTGCCCTGAGAAGTTCCAGTTTGTCGTAGACATCACTGCCGAGCAAGCCGACCGCCTTCAGGGATTCGCGGCCGCCGCTTTCCTGGCGAAATTTATAATCCAGTTTCTGCAATTCCTTGGCCAAACGGCGAATGTCATCCGCTTGGTTACGACCTTCCGTTCGCTCCGTCGGCCGCAAGGAGGCTTGGTTAGTCTTGTCACCACTTTCGGGTGCAACTTTCGTTTCTTTTTCCTCTTTCCTTTCGGTGGGGAGTTTCCCATCGATGCCTCGGAGATAAGTGTACGAATGGAGGTGCGAGGAGGGGATTGCGATTGGTTTTGAGTCCGTAAATGTTGAACAGAGGGCACGTGCGTAATAGGTGTCTTCTTCCGAAATAATAGCGACATGATCCTGCTCTCGAAGGCCACGGCAGGCCAACTCTTTCCAGAGCGTCTCGGCGATCAAATCATCGGAAAGGAGGGTCCGGTCGAAAGAAAACCGATTGTCCGATGGCAGCCGTTTCACCTTTCGCTCAATCAGATCTTTGCAGTCGCGCACAAGCGGTACGCCGGGCTCGTCGATGGCTGGTATTTGAAACAACAATCGAGACTCCGCTGCGGCGGCCTGGCTGGAATAGATATGCGTCGACGCGAGGCACTGTCGTGTCTCGTTGTTCCATGGGTCTTCGCTAGCTTCCATCACCATCGTGTGCAGCGTTCCTGAATTATCCGGACCAAGTACCGTGAATACCGGAAGCGGCGAAAAATCCAGGGCATGGGAAGCACTAAAGAGCTGCAGACGAAACCATGAGTAGAGGTCCGCCAGCCGCGCCAGGGGAGCATCGCGGAATGCGTCATCGATAAGCCAGAGCACCAAGACATGGACGACGGGCTTTTTCCTGGCGTCAAAATCCGCTGGTTCGCACCACTCGTAAGGAACGAGCAGGTAATTAAGGTCCGTTTCCTTGCTTTCGCTCCGAGTCGGCTGAATCCCTGAGTTTTCTACCAACGAGCGCGTTTCATCCTCGACTCGTTTTTTTTCCAGGTTGCACACCGAAGCGGCAACATTCGGCTCCAGCGATCGCCATGGGACGTTTAAATACCCGATTTGGTCGTCCTGCTCGGGATTGTAGCCTGCCATCCCCAATCCCTCAATCACCGCCCGGCGGCTTCGCAGGCGCCGTTCGACATCCTCTACATACGGCCCTCCGGGTATCATGACCGCAACAATCTGTAGTTGCTTCGCCTGGGCCTCCAAGCGCAATTCCTCATCCAACGGGTAAATCCCGGATGGTCTGAGCGGGCAGTCGACCGTTTTGGGGAAGCATTTTTTGAGCAGGAGTTTTTGGAATTCCGTCACAGAGTGTACTTGACTGTACGTTTGGCTCTGTTTTTCGTTCTTTTCCCGGTCTGCGACAGCCACTCCCAAGGGATCCTGCCACAGTCTTGCATCGATTGTCTGATGATCAAAGGTGCTTCCCGCGAGCTGGGGGTCTCCGCCACCGGGCCGAGAACTGATGAGCTGCGGGAAGAAAAGAAGAACTCCGCTGCCGACTCCGATCAAGGTGATCAGCGGCAGCCATGGAATGGAGGCGGACTTTTCTTCGTTTTCAGCCATGTTTCCTTGGCGATGACCCTATTTGAGGCAACCTTCCGACGACGGGTGCTCTCTTTGGTTGTTTTTATTCAACGGGAGTAAATCACGATGGTAACAAATCGGCTATACTCCATTCGGATTAGAATAGTTGACAGTAAGCAGAAGGATAGGAACAAGGCTCCGTCCGAGGCGCGGTACGCGGTTCTGTTTGACTACGCCCCAAAGAATTCGAGGACGAGGTCGACGACGATTGGAAGACGGCGACCGATCGATAGCTGCGAACCCCTAATGTGGGTACACCCAGGTATGTGTTGAGCGCCGGTTTTACGGCCCGAAGGGCCAAGAAAGCTTAGCCCAGGCTAAAGCCCGGTATCTGTTTAGCGCCATGTCCCAATCCTCCTCCTCGTCCTCGTCGTCGGCCTTCGTCCTCGATTGGGGATCGAGGTGGTTTGCTAGGATAAAAGAAGAATGAATGGAGAAAGCAAGCGGTGGGAGTTTCGCTCTTACCACTCGAAAAACGGCCGAGGACGAAGGACGACGACGAGGACGAGGAGGATTGGGACATGACGCTAAACATGTACAAAGCCTGGGCTAAGCTTTTCTTGGCCCTGGAGTCTGGACTTTCCGAGAACTATTCAGGGCGCGAGGTAAGGCGGGACGCCTTACTTAGTGCTGCCGACGAACCGGCCGTTTGATTACCCAGGCACCTTCTGTCTCTAGAAGAGGTAGTGTCGTCCGTGCCA
>Ga0210387_10004910_pt1 | contig 10256 bp, 7 predicted proteins | sample IncBWC7OmetaG_FD_160108 | JGI IMG/M metagenome (GOLD analysis project Ga0210387, IMG submission 160108) | Forest soil microbial communities from Barre Woods Harvard Forest LTER site, Petersham, Massachusetts, United States - Inc-BW-C-7-O ...
CCGGCCCACGTGCAGCGATACATCCAGTCCGACGACATCGGAGAGCTCGAGAGGGCCCATCGGCATGCCGAAGCGCACAGCCGCGCGGTCAATTACTTCAGCCGGTATACCGGCTTCCAGGGCGAAGAAGGCCTCGTTGATATAGGGCGTGAGCACACGGTTGACGACAAAGCCCGGTGCGCTCTTGCAGGGCAGCGGCAGCTTGTCGAGCCTGCGCGTGAACTTCAACGCATCGCGTGCCACCTGCGGATGCGTGCGCGCGCCGTGGACCACTTCGACCAGCTGCAGCTGCGCCACCGGATTGAAAAAATGAATGCCGACCAGTCGGGCCGGATCGTCGAGCTTCTCGCACAGCGTCTCGATCTTGATGCTCGATGTGTTCGTGGCAAGAATCGCCGTTGCTTTGAGTTGCGGCTCGAGCGCAGCGTAGAGCGACTGCTTGGCCGCGGCATTTTCGAATATGGCTTCGATGACGACGTCCGCATCGGCGACGCCGCGACCCTCGATATCCATTCTCAGGCGCGCCACCGCGGCGGCGGCCTCAGCCGGGTCTTTGATCCGCCGCTCGAACAGGGTCTTGGCTCGGCTCAATGCCGGCGCAACCAATTCTGCGCTGCGATCTTGCAGCGTCACCGTCAGCCCACGCAATGCCGCCCATGCCGCGATGTCGCCGCCCATGACGCCCGCGCCGATGACGTGCAGATGTTTGAATTCGGCCGAAGACCCGCTCCCCAAACCCTTGAGGCGATCTTGCAGCAAGAATACCCGCACCAGGTTGCGCGAGGTGGGCGTGCACATCAGATGGCTGATGGAGCGCGCCTCGGCCTCGTAGGCGGCCGCCCCCGCAGCGCCGTATTGCTGCCATAAATCCACGATCGCATAGGGAGCCGGGTAGTGCTCGCGAGGCACCGTGTTTCTCAACATCGCTGCGGTCTGTTTCGCAACGAACGGTCGTACGGCACTCAAATTCAACAGCTTCTCGAGGAACGGTGCCGAGCGGCGCGGCGGCGCGCGCAGCAGCAATGCCTTGGCGCGCGCATTGAGGTCAGCAGGCGCCACCAGCTCGTCCAGCAAGCCCAGCTGCAGTGCGCGAGTGCCTCTCACCGGTTTGCCCTTGAGCATGAGTTCCAGCGCCGGCCGCGCGCCGATGAGCTGCACCGTGCGAATCGTGCCGCCGAAGCCCGGATGAATACCGAGCAGCACTTCCGGCAATCCCAGCGACAATGTGGCGTCATCCGCACCGATCCGATAGCTGCACGCCAGAGCCAGCTCTAGACCGCCGCCGAGCGCGAAGCCATGCAATGCCGCCACCGTCGGGCAGGGCAGGTCTGCAAGTTGCTGCATCACCGACTGGCCGGCTCGCACCAACGCGTAACCCTCCTCGGGCGTGCGTATCGAGAGAAATTCCTTGATGTCGGCACCGGCGATGAAGCCGCCAGGCTTTGCCGACCGCACCACCACGCCGGCGGGCCGCGATGCCGCGATTTCGCTGAGTTTGGCGGCCAGCTCGCGCACCACCGGGCCGGACAACACATTGGTGGAAGTGCCCGCCGTGTCCAGGGTGAGCCATGCGATTCGGTCGGCGTCTAATTCTACCGCCCAGTCATCGGCACTCATGCGGCCTCACGAGCCGAGGCGTGAATCGTGAAATCGCACACCAGGGGCAAGTGATCTGAAAATTGCACGTCCGGAATCTCGAATCGATTCACTTCGATTTGAGCGCTATGCAGAATGAAATCCAGTTCTTTGCGGGGGCTGCGGCTGGGATACGAAGGCAGCCCGCGGGCATTGGCACTGGTCAAGCCGGCGGCCTGTGTGAACAGGTAAATTTCGTGATCGCCCCAATAGGTATTGAAATCACCTGCGACGATGACGGGCTTGCGGGTTTTGCGCACCAGGTCATAGAGATAGCGCAGCTGGTATTGCCGGTGGCGAAACTTCAGCGATAAATGCACCAAGAAAATCGCCACTTCATCGAGTTCCAATTCGATGATGAGCCGTTTGATCCCTGTGTCGAAATAATGGAACCGCTCGCCTCGAACTCGGGGCGCCGCGAGAAACGCGTTGGCCTGCTTGCGGACGATGGGCACCATGTGATTGACGGACGAGACACCGTACTTGCATTCGTAGGTCGAATAATGGCCGAGCGAACGCGCGATGAAATCGGCCTGGTTGACCATGCCGGTTCGCACGGATCCGATATCGACCTCGATGAGCCCGACAACATCCGGGTCCTGCTGTTTGATGAAGTCGGTGATCCGCGACAGGACCTGGCGGCTGGAACGCAGGTAGCCCGCGCCGGGCACCGGCAGGTGAAAGGCGGGCCCGGTGCCGGTGGCGTAACGTATATTGTAAATTAACAATCGCACCAGCCATTGTATCGGCGTGCCATGCTTCGCGCATGCCCATCGTCAGGCTACACTATGGCCATGGCGGCCAATCCCATTCGCTTGTTCGTGACGCATGACTGGGCGGAGAACGACGATTACACGAGGGTGTTCGAATATCTCGAGGCATCCGGTAAGTTTTACTATTGCAACACCAGCCAGCCGCAGGCCAAACGGCCCATCGATAAGGAATCGCAGCGCGAAGATCTGCGCCGGCAAATAGCGCCCTGTGAAGTAATCGTGGTGCTGCCGGCGGTGTACGCGCTCGCGCCCGAGATGGTGTTATTTCAGATGAATTTTGCCAAGGCCGCGGATCGGCCCATCGTGGCGATGGAGAATTTCGGTTCCACCGCACCGTTGCCCAAGGCCATCAAGGATTTGGCCGACGAAATTAGTGCGTGGAATGAACGCAGTTTGATTGACGCGCTGCGCCGTCAAGCGCGCCATCAAGAGTCGACGCGTTGGGACACGATCGAATTCAAACTGGACTAATTTCAGTTGCTGGCGATGAGCGCCGGCGCGTCGAATTCATCCGTGCTGCGATCGATTGCATGCAGCTGCACCACGCTTGCCGAGCGCGTCGTGGCACTGGGCGTCTTGGCGATGGCGCCGAATATTTCCACGATTAGCGCGGCGCAATCATCGGCCTCTTGATTGGACATCTTGCGAACCGAGGCGGCTACCGCATCCTCGCCGCGCAGCGGCTGCACGCCGCAAAGACTGCGCATCACCCGGCTAAAGGAGTCGCGAATTTCGCTCGGCACTTCTTCTTCGGGGAGGCACGCGAGGTGTCGCCGATAGGCACACACCAGCCGCTGTTTTATGGGGGTCGAGCGCACCAGTTCGAGGGTGGCAAAATGGAGACATTCCCAAGCACGAATCATGTAAGCCCCACGGTGAACAAAGACGTAAACCTAAAGTGGTTTCGAGGCGGCTACCTCCCGGGGAGTCTTGTCAAATCAAGACTCTGCGACTGGAATATACAAGACAATGATAGAAACGCAACGCAGTTTTTATCAAACCTTTGAACCACGTTCACACAGCCACTTGGCGCAGGGTTCCGGCCGTATTCTAGAAAGCCTGGAACATTAGGCCTCTATCTGATTGAAATTAGAACAAAAATATAGCAAAAAACGCATCGCTCGGATCACACCACGGCCCGTGCAGTCTCGCCGGGCACCTCGTCAGCGTTGGCGGAGTGATTCGCACCGATCAGCATATAGACGCCGGGCACCACGAACAGGGTGAACAAGGTGCCGATCGCGAGTCCCGTCGAGATCACGAGTCCGATGGAAAACCGCGACGCCGCTCCCGCACCGCTCGCGAACACCAGCGGCACAACGCCCAGCACCATGGCGGCAGTTGTCATGAGAATGGGTCGCAGCCTCAACTCCGCGGCGGCCACGATGGCGGCCGCCTTGGACTTGCCGCTGTGCTGTTCCTCGTTGGCCACTTCCACGATCAATATGCCGTGCTTACTGATGAGTCCGATCAGTGTGACCAGGCCCACCTGGGTGTAAATATTCAATGAGGCACCGTTGAGGCCCACGGCCGACAGCAGGGCGATGAATAGCAACGCCCCCGCGATCGACAGCGGCACGGAGATCAGAATAACCAGCGGGTCGCGGAAACTTTCGAACAGCGCCGCCAGTGCGAGAAAGACGATCACGATGGCGAAGCCGAACGTGCCCAAAACGCCGGTGGACTCTTGCAGGTATTGGCGCATCAGTCCGCCGTAGTCCACGGTATAGCCCTGCGGCAACGTGCGCGCCGCGAGACTTTGCAGGTACTTCACCGCCTCTTCCTGCGACACACCCGGCGAGGCCACGCCGGACAGCGTGGCCGCATTCAACTGCTGAAAATGATTCAGTGTCTCAGGCACGGTCTCGGCTCTAATGGTCGCGATGGTGGAGAGCGGCACCGGTACACCGCCGATCGTCGTGATGGGATAGTTGAGCAGCTGATCGACGTTTAGGCGCGAGACGCGTTCCACTTGCGGGATGACCTTGTAGGAGCGTGTCTGCATGCTGAAGTAATTCACATAGCCGCCGCCCAATAGCGCACCGAGCGATGCGCCCACTTGGTTCATGGTCAGTCCGAGCTGCGCCGCCTTGTCGCGGTCTATTTCTATCACTGATTGCGGCGAGTCGATTTTCAGATCGCTGTCGATGAAGATGAACATGCCGCTTTGCAGGACAGTCTTGAGAAAAGCCTGCGATACCTCGTTCAGGCGCGCCGCGGGCTCCGTGGTCTTGATCGCAAACTGCACCGGCAGCCCGCGCGCGCCCGGTAACGGAGGCTGCTGGAAGACCACGAATCTCTGCCCGGGCAACGTGTTCAGCCTTTGCTGCAGCTCGCGCTGGATGGCGGTCGCGCCCTGTTTGCGCTTGTCGCGAGGCACCAGCGGCACGCCGACAATGGATGTGCCGGGCGCGTCGATCTGAAATATCGCCGCCTCACCCTGCTGGGATTTGAAGATCGAAAACGCTTGCGTGCCGTACAGCACCTTTTGCTGCAGGGTGGCGTCCGGCGCGTAGGTCGCCTGGGCGGCGACGAAACTCTGATCCTCCTGCGGTGCCAATTCGCTGCGCGAGCTGCGGTACAAAAACAAAATCGCGCCCAGGATGACGACCACGAAAATGGCGGTGACCGGCGTATAGCGCAGGCTGGTTTCGAGCCGGCGTCGATAGGCGCTGCGCAGTCGGTCAAATCGGTCATCGATGAACTTGATGACTCGGGTTTCCCAGTTCACTTTGTCGGCGCGATGCGGCCGCAATAACCGCGAGCACATCATGGGCGAGAGCGTCAGCGCAATGACCGCGGACACCGTCACCGCACCGGCGACGGTGAAGGCGAATTCCGTGAACAAGGCACCCGTGAGGCCGCCTTGAAAACCAATGGGCACGTACACGGCCAGCAGTACCACGGTCATGGCGATGATGGGATTCGCCAATTCTCCGGCCGCCTGCATCGCCGCGCGAGTCGGCGGCATGCCGTCCGCCAAATGCCGGTTCACGTTTTCCACCACGATGATGGCATCGTCGACCACCAGGCCGATGGACAGCACCAGGGCAAGGAGCGTCAACAGATTGATGGAGAAACCGAGCGCCAGCATGATGGCGAGGGTGCCCACCAGGGATAACGGAATGGCGACGACCGGGATCAATACGGAGCGCGGCGAACCCAAGAACGCAAAAATGACGAACATGACGATGATCAGCGCTTCGATCAGCGTCACCACCACTTCCTTGATCGAACCGTTGACGAAGTCGGTCGAATCGTACGCAATGGTCACGGCCAGCGCCGGCGGCAATTGCGATGTGATCTCGGGCATGGCGGCTTTGACGCCCTTGACCACGCTCAAAAGATTCGCGGTGGGTGCAATCTGAATGCCGATGAACACGCCTTGTTTGCCGTCGAAGCGCACCGCCGCTTCATAGCTGTCGGCGCCGAGGGCGACATCGGCGACATCGCTCAATCGTATGATGCTGCCGTTCACCTGCTTGACGACCATGTTGCGAAATTCGTCCAGCGAATGCAGGTTGCTGGTCGAAGTCAATGTCACCTGGACCATTTGTCCCTTGGTGTTGCCCACGGCGGAAATGAAATCGTTGCTCGCAAGCGCGGTGTAGACATCCGTGGCGGTGAGGCCGAGAGATGCTAATTTTTGCGGATTCAGCCAGGCGCGCAGCGAAAATGTCTGGGCGCCGAGCACCTCTGCCTGCTGCACGCCGGGAACCGCCTGAAATATGGGGACCACGACGCGCGTCAAATAGTCGGTGATTTGATTCGGTGCCAAGGTGTCGCTGCGAAATGCGATGTACATGGCATCGAGGGTTTGGCCGACTTGCACCGTGATGGTCGGCTGCAAAGCGCCGGTCGGCAGCTGATTCAAGATGGAGTTCACCTTGATATTGATTTCGCTCGCGGCTTTCGAGGTATCGTAATTTTGGCGCAGGTTGACCGTGACCGTGCTGAAATTGTTTTGACTGGTCGAGGTCATGTAGTCGATGCCGTTGGCTTGAGCGACGGCGGTCTCGATGGGCGTGGTGATGAATCCCGCGATGGATTCAGGATCCGCGCCGGGGAAGGCGGTGGATATGGTGACGACGCCGTTCTCGGTTTTCGGATACGCCAACACCTGCAGCGAGGTGAACGAACGTAATCCTATGACCAGGATGGCGAGGCTGACCACGGAGGCCAGCACGGGACGACGGACGAATATGTCGGTGAAATGCACGCCGCTCTCAGACGCTATTCATTGGGCGGCTTGGGACTGATGGCGTCCGTGGGCAGCACATCGTTGTTGATCACCACGGGCACGCCGTTGCGCAGCTTGATTTGACCGGCGATCACGATCACTTCGCCCGGTTTGATGCCATCCTCGATGGCAACCTGGTCGCCGCGAGTGGCTCCCAATTTGACGAAACGCTGTTGAACTTCCGAGCGCGGACGGCCCTTATCGTCGACGCCGTGCTGCTCGACCACATAAACCGTATTGCCGTAAGGGTTGTACGTCACGGCGGTTTGCGGCAGCGTGATGGGCGCCGTGCGGCTGCCGTACTCGATGCGCACGCCGGCGAACATGCCGGGGACCAAGCGTCGATCGGCATTATGCACCGCGGCGCGCACTTGCACGTTGCGGCTGCCGATGTCGACTTTGGAGTTGATCGATTCCACGATGCCGGCGAATGTCTGTCCCGGGTAGGTGTCCACCATCGCCACCACCGGCTGGCCGACCTTCACCTGCGCCAGCGCCTGTTGCGGAAGATAGAAATCCACGAGTATGGGATCGAGCGCCTGCAGGGTTACGATGGTGGTTCCCGCGGCCAGGTACTGGCCGAGGTCGACCTGGCGAATACCCAAGCGCCCGGCGAACGGGGCCTTGACGATTTTTTCCTCGATCAACGCTTCTTGAGCGGCGACTTGGGCATGCGCCGATTTTTGCGTCGACACATCGGTGTCAATACTGGCCTGACTGATGGCCTGGGCCGCCAACTGTTCCACGTCGCGCTTGTAAGTTTGGTCCGCAAGTTCCGCGGCCGCCTGTAGTTGCAAAAGCTTGGCGTAATCGTCGTTCGGCTTGAGGCGCAGCAACACCTTGCCGAGGGGCACCTCCTTGCCGGATTCGATATCGAGTTTATCGACCACGCCTGATGCTTGCGCGGACAAGTCCGCACCGCGTACCGCGCGCAGCGTGCCCGTGGATTGATAATAGGGTTGCCACTCAGCGGTGGCGGCGACCGTGGTCGACACGGTCTGCGGCGCGGAGGCCGCCGCCGACATGAATTTTTTTCCTATCTTGCCGAACATGGTTTGCACGCCGAAAACGAGGCCCAGCAGAAGCGCGACCACGATGGCCATGATGACCAGGGGTTTTACCATCGCACGAGGTTTCGCAGTATCGAGGGTGCTCACGGGGAACTCTTCAAGGGTTGGGTGGAATTGGCAGCGATGTCCGTCCGGTTCCACCAGCCGCCGCCGAGTGCCTGAAACAGCGCCGCGGTGTCGGCGTAACGCTGTGCGCGCGCCTTGACCAGCGACACGGCGGCGGTTTGATAGGTTTGTTCCGAAGTGAGCACTTGTAAATAGCTGGCAGCGCCGCTTTTGTATTGAACCTGAACCAGCTTGAGGCTCTCAGCCGCGGTATTCTCCGCCAACACTTCAGCGGCCAACGCATCGGCATCGCCTTGCAGGGCATACAGCGTGTCGGATACATTTTGAAACGCCGTGATGACTGTCGCGCGATAGTTCGCGGCAGCCTCCTCGGCGGCGGCAACAGCGGCGCGGCGTTGGTGGATCAATTGCCCCCCTTTGAATATGGGTTGAGTCAGAGAAGCCGCCAATTGCCACACGACGGAGGCGGGCGAAAACACGTTGGAGAAACTATCCGCTTCGCCGCCGTAAAGCCCGGAGAGCGTGATTTGCGGCAGCATGTTGGCGGTCGCGATGCCGACCTGGGCGGTGGACTCGTGCAGCAACGCGGAAAACTCGCGCACGTCCGGCCGCTGTTCGACGAACTTCGAGGGCACGCTGACCGGCAGGTCGGTGGGCATCGACAAGGATTCCAGGGTAAATGGCGGCTCGGCGTAGTCCGCCGGAAGCGTGCCCACGTAGGCGGCCAGCAAATTCCGTGCTTGCGCAAGCTGCGTGCGCAGCAATGGCAGAGTCGCGAGCGTGGATTGCAAAATCGCTTGCTGCTGCAGCACATCGACCCGCGAGGCTCCCCCCGCCGTGACGCGACGCTGCGTGATGTCGAGTTGCCGCTGCTGCGAATTCGCGATGTCCTGAGTCGCATCGATTTGCGCGCGCAGCGACGCCTCGTTGATCGCGGCAGTCACGATGTTGGCAGTCAGACTCAAGTACGCCGCTTCGAAGGCGAATCGTTCGAACTCAGCCTGAGCGCCCAGTGCCTCCACTTGACGGCGCACCCCGCCAAACGCATCCAACGTGTACGAGACATTCACCGAGGCGCTGTTCAAAGAATAAAGAATGGAGCCCTCACCGGGCGCGCCGAGCGCAACGCCGGGAGTTTTATTGCGCTGCGTGCCGAGGGATCCTGAGACGCTGGGGTAATAGGCGCCGCGCCCTGCGGCCAAGGTTTCATTGGCCTGGCGCAACGCGGCACTCGCGGCCTCGAGAGTGGGGCTGTTGGCGAGGCCGCGCGCAATCAGCGCGTTCAGCTGCGGCGACTGGAACAACGTCCACCATTGGCCCTGGATATCCAAAGCTTCGACAAACCGCTGCGCTTGCCCGTCGGGCGTCGCGGTCGAACTCGTGTGCTCGGGCAGCTGACCTGCGGGCACGAACCCGGATGTGCGGGGCGCCTGCGGCGGCTTGAAATTCGGTCCGACCGCGCACGCACTCGCCAGCAGACCCATGGCAGCAGTAAATCCCTTTAAAGCGTGCCGAGTCATGCGCGCGACATCAGATGGCGTGACTACGCGGTGCCGCGCCCCGCAGAAACAAATCGATCACATACTCGAGGTGCGGTTTGCAATCGAGCGCGGCCAACGCTTGCGGGGCATCGAATAGCAGGCTCTCGTGCAACTCGGCGCAGATCATTTGCAGGAATATTTTCGCGGCGCGATCCGGATCGCCCAGCGTCAGCGTACCGCGCGCGACCTGGCCGCGAAAATAGTCGGCAATGGCACTATCCACACACCGCCTATCGCTGTCGCGCATTCTCGCGGCCAATTCCGGAAAGCGATGCGCCTCGGTGGCGACGATGCGAAACAATGCCGCGGAATCGGCGTCGCGGGCTCTTCCCGCGATGGTCTCCGCGATGACGGTTAGCGCCGCTTTGGGTTCGAGCGCGTCGAGGCCGGCCGTTGCCAGCACAGTTGATACGCGATCCACCAACCGACTGATCACCGCGCCGAACAGGTCCGCTTTGTTTCTAAACCGCTCATAGATGGTCCGCGTCGAGATGCCGGCTTCCGCCGCGACTTTATCGATGCTGGCCAACCCATAGCCGTCACGCAGAAATACCCGGGTGGCGGCGTTGATGAGCGCGGCCGTACGCGCCATTTCCGTGCCGCGCCGGGGTCGGCCGGTCTTGGGCAGCGCTTCGGAGGTCCGCAGGGCGTCATTCATGGCGAGAAAATGACACCTGTCGTTTTTCGACGCAATAACTACTTACCGAGTGGATATTCATTTGATAAACTATAATACATTAAATAGTTAGCATGCAAACGAATAACACCACCCGCCAATTTGATCTCATGGAGGCCAATCTTCAGGCCTTGAGCGCGCGCGTGCCCGATTTGCTGGTGGACGGCATTCTCCTGTGCCGCGTACTCATGCATGTGGGGCGTGAGATGGGGGTGAGGTTCGAGCAGCAACTGCGGCCGTTCGGCTTTGGCGAAG
>Ga0210387_10004911_pt1 | contig 10256 bp, 8 predicted proteins | sample IncBWC7OmetaG_FD_160108 | JGI IMG/M metagenome (GOLD analysis project Ga0210387, IMG submission 160108) | Forest soil microbial communities from Barre Woods Harvard Forest LTER site, Petersham, Massachusetts, United States - Inc-BW-C-7-O ...
AGCCCGTAGGCGCGCAGTGACGCGACACCCAGACTCACCCGTTCCGGCGCTGTCTTCTCGACGAGTTGCTTGATCAGTGGCGAGATGCACGACACGTCCGCAGTGGACAACGCTGTCAAGCTCACTTCGTCTTGCCCGGATTTGGCGAGCGCGCTCAGCACCGTGTCGATGATCTCTTTCGGATCCCGCTCGCGTACGGGGCGATAGATCATCCCTGCCTGACAGAAGCGGCAGCCCTCGGTGCAGCCGCGCGCGACCTCGATGCTCATGCGATCGAAGATCGCTTCCGGACCGCCGACGGGACCGTCGTCAGGGAATGGAAATTTGGAAATATCCGCCAGAAGACGGCGTTCCACGGGGAACGGCACGTCGGGGTGCATGGTTCCCGTGACGACCTCGAAGGTCGTGTCGGGGTCTACCGCGGTTTGGTACAGCGAGGGCACGTACACACCGCGGATCCGAGAAAGCTCACGCAGCCGTTGTTCGCGCGACAAGCCCCGCTTCTTGCCGTTCACCCAGCACAAGGCGATTTCGGTCGTGGCCTCTTCGCCATCCCCGATCAGGACGGCATCCAGGAAGATCGCCATCGGCTCCATGTGCGTGGCGACCGGGCCACCGGCCACGATCAGCGGGTCGTCTTCACCCCGAGCGGCGCTGCGTAGCGGGATGCCGGAGAGCTCCAGCATGCTCAAGATGTTCGTGTAAGTCAGCTCGTATTGCAGCGAAAAACCGACCATGTCGAAGTCACACAGCGGGCGCGCGCTCTCGAGCGAGAGCAGTAGTTTGCCATGCTGCAAAAGCTCGCGCTGCATGTCGACCCAGGGCGTGTAAGCGCGCTCGGCCAGCGTGCGCGGGTCGTCGTTCAAGATCTTGTACAGCATGCGAAAGCCGAGATGGCTCATGCCGATGTCGTAGATGTCCGGAAAGGCGAGACAGACGCGCGACTCCACGGAGCCCCAATCCTTGCGGCGCGTACCGTGCTCCGCGCCAGTGTAGCGAGTCGGCTTCTCGACGCGTTGCAAGAAGTTGGAGTACGGGTGCTCGAAGAGTTGCATGGCAGATTCGGACCCGCGCTCTGCACGCGGGTGTGGACATATAGCGCGACCTGCCCTCGGAAGGTACTTTGGCGCGGAATTAGCCGGGTCATTCGTGTTCCGCTCCGTGCGGACGCGGTGTAGCGAGCAGCGCATTCTTTCGCTAGAACAGCGTTTGGCATGTTCCCGCAAGGTCCCCTCGCGATCCCGAAGCTTTCACGCGCGCCGGAGCTCACTTGGCACGTTCCGGGCTCGAAGAGCATCACCAATCGCGCTTTGGTTCTGGCCGCCCTCGCCGAGGGCGAGAGCGTGCTCGAGGGCGTGCTGCACAGCGACGACACTCGGCATATGCGCAGCGCCTTGTCTGCCCTCGGCGTGCCTATCGAGGACGCGGGTCCGACGACGCTCGTCGTTCAGGGCGGCCGCGCTCGTTTGCGCGCGCCCAAAGAGCCGCTCTTCGTTGGCAATAGCGGAACGACGGTGCGCTTTCTTGCCGCACTAGCCTGTCTCGTTCCGGGCCCGGTCACACTCGTCGGCGATGACGCAATGGCTCGCCGCCCAATTCAGGACTTGGTCGACGGTCTGCGCCAACTCGGGGTGCAGATTGATTGCGAGACGGGCTGTCCGCCATTGACGATTCACGGGGGGCGCTTGGCGGGTGGCCAAGTCAGCATGCGGGGTGATCGCTCCAGCCAGTATTTCTCGGCCTTGCTGATGGCGGCGGGACTGGCCGAAGCGGCAGTCAACATAGACATTGTCGGCACCCTCGTTAGCCGTCCCTACACTGACATCACGCGACGCATGATCGGTGACTTCGGCGGCGCCGCCGAAGAGACAGAGCGCGGCTTCCGAGTCGCGCCGCGTTCTTCTTATGTTGCTCGCTCGTATCGAATCGAGCCCGACGCTTCTTCCGCGAGCTACCCGTTTGCGTTGGCTGCCGTGAGCGGAGGCAAGATCACGGTGCCCGGTTTGGGCGTACACGCGCTACAAGGTGACTACGCATTCCTCGATGTGCTCGCCACGCTGGGCGCGAAAGTGGAGAAGGGCGAGACGAGCAGCACGGTTTCAGGGTCGGGCACACGGTCGGGCGTCTCCGTCGACATGCACGACATCTCCGACACGGTCATGACGTTGGCGGCGCTGGCGCCCATTTTGCGCGGCGCGACTCGGATCTCCAACGTCGCCAATATTCGGATCAAGGAGACCGATCGCTTGCTGGCAACGGTCACCGAGCTCACGCGGCTCGGGCAGCGCGTGGCACATGGCGACGACTGGCTAGAGGTCGATCCGAGCGCACTGACTCCAGCCACGGTGCATTGCTACGCCGACCACCGCATGGCGATGAGCTTCGCAGTTCTCGGCGCGGTAGTTGGTGGTGTTGGCATCGAGGACCCCGCGTGCGTGGCCAAGACCTATCCCGGATTTTGGGACGACCTGGCCCGTTGCTACACGGACGACCGGAACGGCAAAGCGCCCTGGTAATCACGGTACGCCGCCAGCGCTGGAACCCGCTTTGCCGCGTCGCGCCACTGTCTTGCCGCCAAATGTCGCAATTTCTCGCGGCGGGTGACGAAGCGAGCTAACTGGTTTAATAGCTCTTGCCCGCACGCGGGCGCCCAGAAAAAGCACATGTCGGGTCTCAGCATCATCGGCTCCGGTCACTACGTTCCTGGCCGCCCCTACACGAATCACGATCTCACGCGCGTTCTCGACACGAACGACGAATGGATTCGTCAGCGCACCGGTATCTCCCAGCGTTACTTTTGCCCCGAAGGTCAGGGTGTCTCCGATCTCGCGTTGCATGCGGCGCGGCGTGCGCTCGAGTCAGCGGGTAAACGACCTGAGGACATCGACTACGTGCTGTTCTCGACGATGACGCCCGATCACGTGTTCCCGGGCTCGGGCTCGATTCTCGCGGCGAAGCTCGGCTGTTCCAACATTCCCGCGCCGGACCTGCGCACGCAATGCGCGGCGATGCTGTTCGGCTTTCAGTTCGCCGATATGCTCTTGAGGACGGACGCTGCGAGCTGCATTTTGGTGGTGGGCGCCGAAGCACACGCGGGCCTGATGCCGTGGCGAGACTGGGACATTCTCGAGGGCACGACCGACCGCCGTCCCTCGCCTGAAGATTGGGATCGCGCAACGCGTAACCGCGGTTGGGCCATCATCTTCGGAGACGGCGCGGGCGCCGTGGTGGTCGAGCGCAGCAAGCAGTCCGGCAAGGGTGTGATCGCCGTGGACCTGCATTCCGACGGACGGTTTGCCTCTCAGCTGTGCATTCCCGCAGGGTTTCGCACGCGGCCCTATCTGTCCGCTGCCGCGTTGGACGGTGATGACGCTCTGATTCACATGGACGGCCGTGAGGTCTTCAAGCACGCGGTGACGAAGCTTCCGAAGTCGATCCAAGCGGTGTGTCAGAAGGCGAACATCGCAGTGGGGCAGGTGGATTGGTTCGTTGCTCATCAGGCCAACGCGCGTATCAACGAAGCCGTGGCGGCGCGCCTGGGCGTGTCGCTCGACAAGATGCCGAGCAACATCGACCGCTTCGGCAATACGTCGGCCGCCACAATCCCAATTCTGCTGGACGAGATGCGGCACGACGGCAGGCTTCAGCCGGGTCAGCTGATCTGCGTTGCTGCGCTCGGCGCTGGGTTTCATTGGGGCAGCCTGCTGATTCAAACCTGAACGCCCGTTGACGCTCGCTGTGTGTCTCGGGCACACTGCTCGAACCGATGAGTTGCTCGTCCCAAAACTCGCCAGCCAACCGCAATTGCGGTTGGCGCGCCGGCAGTTTTCGGGCGTCCGCTCACTGATCCAACGGAGAAGGAGAGGCGTCCCACGGGCGCCCGTTCTCGACCGATCAGGCGTTTTTCGTGTGCCGCCGAAAACGCATGATTCAAAAAGAGCACTACACGTTTGGTGATAGCGATCTCGCCGCAACGCGGTTGCGGCTCCTCGCGCGCGTATTCGAGCCCAGCTCGGCACGCTTACTCGAACGCCTTCGATCGACCAGCGGTGAAGTTGCCGTCGATCTCGGGTGCGGTCCGGGGCATACGACCCGGCTCTTGGCCGAGCACGTCGCCGTAGCGAGCGTGATCGGCTTCGATCAATCGAAGAAGCTGCTCGCTGCCGCGGCGCGCGAACACCCGGGGCCACGCCTGTCGTTCGTCGAATGTGATGTGACGCAGCCGCCGTTTCCGGCGCCGCCAGCGGCGGCGCTGTATGCGCGTTTCCTGCTCACGCACTTGCGCGATCCGCTGCGTGTACTGCGCGCTTGGGCAGACGCAGCCCTGCCCGGCGCGCAGCTGGTGCTCGAGGAGACGGCGTTTATGACCGCCGAGCACCCGGCACTTTCGCGCTACTACGCGCTCGTCGAGCGCATGCAGAAGCACTATGGCCAACGCATGTACATCGGCCGCGAGCTTGCGGCGCTCGCGCGCGGCTCGGCCCGGCACTGGGTCGTGGAGCACTCGGAGATCGCCGTCTCACTCTTGTCCGCTGCGGATATGGCCCGCCTGCATTTGCTCAACCTTCGCACTTGGTCCGAGGACCCCTTCGCGCGGGCGAACTACGAAGGCAGTGAGCTTTCCGAGCTCGGCTTGGATCTCGAGCAGGTTGCCTCCGGCACGGTCGAGAGCGCTCCCGTCTCGTTGGGTATGGGTCAGCTCGTGCTGAGGCGCGTGTAACGGCGAATCAGTCCACCGCGTCGGTCGCGATTGAGACGATGTTCATCGCCAAGCGCCGCAGCGCTTCTAAGCTGCGGCGCTGCCAATGCAGATTCGGATCCGTCAAAAAGGCGATTTTATAAGCGTCTGGCGCACCTTTCAGGGTGTCGATCCAGACCACGAACGATTTGAAGCAGCTCGAATTCATGAACACGAGCTTGCGAAAATCACAGCGCACTTCGCTTACGGCGTGCCGCAGCGCTTCCTCGTGCACCTGCGTCAGGTAGTCGGCCAGGAGCGTGATGGCCCTCATGTCGCCACTGCCAGAGAAAGCGACGGACAAGCGCGTGTCGTCGAGCGTGGCCACGGCTTGAAAGCCATCGCCGAGCAATGGTTCGAGAGCGAGCGCGCTCATGGCTCCGCTCGCTCGGAGACCGTAATCTCCGCGGTGATGGTCAACGTGTTGCGATCGATGCTGTACCGTAGATCCATCTCGCTCTCGGCCAGGATGCGCGCCAGGCCGAGTCCAGAGCCGTCGCGCCTGCCGGCGCTCTCGCGGATCATTGCGTCGTAGTGAGCGAGTTTGTCTTGGGCGGCTGCGAGCGCGTCCAGCCGTTGCCGCGTATCGATCAGACGCTCGGGGAGCGCGCGGTTCTTGGTGCGAAGCCGGGCGCAGAGGCCGCGTTCTCCGGGCTCGAGCGCGAAGTGAAACTCTGCCATCCCCCCTGACGAATACTTCACGATATTTTCCAGCAGTTCGTGAGCTGCCAAAAGCAGGCGTGATAGCTCATCGGCGTCCGTCACGTGCGGGGCGCACAGATCCGACATGGCGCTGCGCAAACTGGTGATCTGTTCGACGAGTGGCTCGAACAAAAGCGTCAGAGAAACACGAGCCCCGTCGCCAAGCGGAAGCGTCATTGAATGCTGAGCGTTTTGGTCACCGTACCAGGCAGACCGCTGAACGGCGGCACGGTGGCGCGCTTCATCGCCGAGGCGATGCACGCGCCGCTCGACGTGCCGGCAAACGGTGCGTCGCTCACGATCGCGCTGGACACGTTGCCACTCGGCTCGAAGGTGACGACGATCGTCGCCTTACCCGCGGGCCCGCCTTTTTCACGGCAGCTTGCGGTTCCGGCCGCAGCGGCAGTGAGAGCTGCCTTCGCGGCATTGGCGTCGAAGCGCTGCGTTGGCCCATTCACGCCGCGTTTTTCATCGGCGCGCCGAGCTCCGCTCGCGAACAGCTCCGCGAAGCCCGCGTTTGGCGTAGCCGTCGGCACCGAGCCCGGTGCGTCCAGCGCGCCATGCGGGCTCGAGCCCTCTGTCCCGCTCGTGCTCCCCGAGGTTGGATTGCCGTCCGTCGCCGTGGGCTCACTCGCGTGCGTAGCTGTCGGCGCGGCCGCGGGCAGCGCGCTGATCGGCGCGGCCGGCGGCGGCTTGTCGCTCGACGAGTTGGTCAGCAGGAAAATCACTCCGCCCACGACCAACAGAGCGACGACAATGCCGACGATCAGCGGAGTACGGCTCTTGGCCTGCGGCCACTCGTCGACACCGCTTCGCTGCGGGAACGCTGCTATCGGCTGCTGCGGGTGCGGCACGAGAGGTTCCGAAGGACTGGTCGTACCGAACGGTGCAAAAGTGCCCTTGGCCGCCGGAACCGGTGCAGGTGCTGGGGACGCGGGGAAGGCTGCCGGCGTACGGCCCGCCAGCGGCGACGCAGCGTTCAGGAATGCGGGCGGCGTCGGCTGCTGCGGTGTCTCGAACGGTGAAAATGGCGACGGCGTTTTGAGGATGGGCGCGGGCGCAGGGAGTACGGGTGCCGACGGAGCCTTCGGTCGCTGCGCGGGCGGCTCGGGAATCACCGGTGACGACGGCGCGCGCGGCCGCTGAGCGGGCGGCTCGGGAATCACCGGTGACGACGGCGCGCGCGGCCGCTGAGCGGGCGGCTCGGCAATCACGGGTGACGATGGCGCGCGGGGTCGCTGCGCGGGCGGCTCGGGAATCACGGGTGACGAAGCGGCGCGCGGGCGCTGCCCCAAGGCCTCGAGCGGGCCTGGAGACGACGGCGCGCGTGGCCGCTGCGGGCCAGGCTCGAGAAGTGGCGCGGATGGCGCTTTGGCGCGTTGCGGTGCTGGCTCCGGAGGCGCCGGCTTTGGCGCTGGAGCAGGAGAAAGCAGCTCGGGAACCTGACCGAGCTCCTTCCACTCATCCATGCCTTCACGCCAAACCAGCGTCGTCTCGTTGATCGTGCCCGACGCCAGTTCCTTCTTGACCTGCGCCGCCGTGAGCTCGCGATCCTGCCCATCAGGAAAGTCGACGGCCCATAGGACCTCCGTCGCCGGTGTGGGGCTGGCCGCCGCAGGCTCCGCGGGACTTGCCGTCGGCGCCTTGGCTTCGGGTGTCTTCGTGGCCTCCGTTTTAGTGCTGCCCGCAGCCGCTGCGATTGGAGTCGCGCTTGCTGTCGGCGCCTTGGGAGTCGTCGCGGCCGTCGCTTGGGCGCGCGGCGCGGCGGCGACAGGTTGCGCTCGAGGCGCACTGGCAGCCGTCGGTTGGGCGCGCGGCGCGCCTACAGCGGCCGGTTGCGCCTTGGGCGAGCTGCCCGCGGCGAGGGGCTCCTTGGGTGCTGCGATGCCAAGCAGCGTCGGCGATCGCGGCGCGTGAGCCGCGGGTTGCGGCTTGGGTGCGGCTGCGGCTGCGGCGGCCGTTGCCTTGGGTGCGCTCGCGGTGGCGGCTGGCTGAGCCTTAGTCGCTGCGGCCGTCGCCCCCGGCTGGGCCTTGGGCGCAGTCGCTGCGGCGCCGACCGTCGCGGGTTGTGCCTTCGGCGGTTCGGCCTTCACTTCGACTTTTGGCGCTTCGACTTTTGGCGCTTCGACTTTTGGCGCCTCGACTTTTGGTATGTCTGCTTTCGGTGCTGCGACGGCAGGCGCCGCGGCCTTGGCCGGCGGAGGTTCCGGCTGAGCAACGCTCAGCGGTTCAGCGTCGTCGGTACTGGCGCTGCCGTGCGCGTCGTCGATGCGGATCCCCGCCTGGCATTGCTTGCATTTAATGGTGACAACGCGCCCCTTGACCTTGCGCTCGTAGACGTCATCCGCGATGGAGAAGGTCTTGCCGCAAGCCGTGCACGTGATGGGAAACGGCATCCGAAGATTAGGGTACACGGATCAGCTCGCTGTGCCCCAAATTTGCGGGACCCGAGGTTGAGTTCGAGCAAGCGGGGTGCAAACTTTCAGCGGCTCGCGAGCTGCGGGATATTTCGAGAGGGCCATTTCGGCTAGGCTGAACGGCGCATGACAGGATTTGCAGCAGGCCGAATCGTCGCCCGTCGCGACTGGGCGCCGGGCCTAACGACGCTCACCGTGGACGCAGCGATTGAGCCCCACACGCCGGGACAGTTCGTCAATCTCGGCCTGGAGCTCGGTGGTGAGCTCGTGCGCCGCTCCTATTCGATCGCGTCCGCGCCGGGCACGCCGCTCGAATTTTACCTCAAAGAGGTGCCGGGCGGAGCGCTGACGCCGGCACTGCTCCGACTTGCACCCGGCGCGCCCGTCTTGGTCGAGCACAAGCCCCAGGGTTTTTTCACGCTCGCCTACGTGCCGCCCTGTCGCGACATGTGGTTCGTCGCTACCGGGACAGGGCTCGGGCCGTTCATCGCGATGCTGCGTGGTCAGGAGGCCTGGCAGCGCTTCGAGCGGATTGTGTTGGTACACGGCGCTCGGCGCGTCGAGCATTTGTCATACTCAGACGAGCTGGCCGAACTCGCCGCGGCTCACCCGTCACGCTTCAAGCGAGTATCGGTGCTCAGCGGCGACACACACGGCGCCGCGTTGCCGGGTCGCGTCACGACGGTATTCGCGGACGGCAGTCTGGAAGCTCGCGCCGAGATGTCGCTCGACCCTGAGCGGTCGCACCTGATGCTGTGTGGCAATCCGGACATGATTGTCGAGCTCAGCGCGCTCTTGGCAACGCGCGGTTTGCGCAAGCACCGCGTGCGCACGCCGGGCCACATCAGCGCCGAAAAATACTGGTGAAGCGCCCGTTCAAGCGGGCTCGCGTCAAACTCCGTCACGACCGTAAACCGGAATCGCGGCGCCCGAAATGTCGCGAGCCGCGTCCGAAAGCAAAAACGTGACGACGCCGCTCAGCGATTCGATGCTCACCCATTTCGACGGATCGTGTTTGGGCATTGCGGCGCGGTTTGCCACTGTGTCGATTGTGCTCGGCAAGAGCGCGTTGACACGCACACCATCGTCGAGCACCTCGGCAGCCGCGGCTTGAACGAGCGCGACGAGCGCGGCCTTCGAGGCGGCGTAAGCCGCCGAGCGTGCGCCCTCCCAGGGTCGCGCTGCCGTGCGCGAACCGATCGCGACGACACTGCCCGATTTCGCTGCCACCATCCCAGGTAAGAGTGCCTGCAAAGTGATGCGCGCGGTCTCCAGATTCGCGTTCATCACGGTGCTCCAATCGGCATCCGCGCCCGGCTCGAACAGGCGCTTTCCACCCTTCCAAGTGCCGGCCACGAGCACGGCGCCTGCGATCTTGGACTCGGCGAGCGCGCTCGTCCACGCGTCGGGCGCGCTCACGTCGAAGGCTAGTACGCGACAGTTGGCGACGTCAGCGAACGCCCGCCGCGCGCGCTCTGCGTCGCGCTCGATCGCGATCACGCGCCGCCCGCTCAGCGCGAGCGCTCGCACTACACCGGACCCAAGCGCTCCACTGGCACCCGTGACTACGATTTCTCCGTCGCTCATCTCAGAACACCACGCCGAGGGAGAAGCGCGCCAAGAGATCGAAGGGATACAGGAAGCCGTTCAGATTCGCGACGCTGCCGTTGTTGTCCAGCTTGATCAAAAGTTCGTCCTTCGGGCAATCGTTGGTGACGCAGCGAGTTTGGCGATTCAGCTCATAACCGAGGCCGATCCCGCCTCCGATCATGAACGCGCCCCAGCGGCTGGCGTCGGCGAGCATTGCGAAGAACTCGCGGTCGGTGTGGCTCACCGAATCGATGGGGACGCCGTTGTCAGTCGAGTTGTAAGTGTACGAGTAATTGGTGAAGCCAGTGCGCAGCGCGTAGCCCCTGAACGGCTTGCCGTCGAACCAAAACGCCGCATCGACCCCGACGCCGGAAATGGCGCCGAGTCCGTTCGACGATTGTGTGAGCGTGCTCGAGTAAGAATCGTAGTTCAGCGTCGGCGGCGAGCTAGTGGTCACGAATACCGGCACGATCTCCACGCTCAGGAATTTGTAGACCTGAGTTTCGAGCTCGAGCCCAAGCCGCCCCTCGAGCAACCAATTGAACGGATCGATGCGCACCGAAAATTCCGGAATCTGAAAGCCTTCGTCCGGTCTTTGCGGTGGTGGTGGCGGGGGATAGCCGTAACCGTAGCCGGGCTGCGGCGGTGGCGCGGGCTCCTGCGGGTATTGTGCGGCGGCGGGCGGCGCGGGCGCTGGACTCTGCGTCGGATAGGCCGGCGTCGGATACGCGGGTGGCGCGGTGGCGGGCGCTGGCTGAGTGGCGGGTGCTGGTTGAGTGGCGGGCGCCGGTTGCGGGTCCGCCGCAGTC
>Ga0210387_10004912_pt1 | contig 10255 bp, 7 predicted proteins | sample IncBWC7OmetaG_FD_160108 | JGI IMG/M metagenome (GOLD analysis project Ga0210387, IMG submission 160108) | Forest soil microbial communities from Barre Woods Harvard Forest LTER site, Petersham, Massachusetts, United States - Inc-BW-C-7-O ...
ACTTCACACCGTTTCCGCACATGCCGCTCAACAGCCCAGGGTACGACTGCCGGGTGTCGAAGATCATGGGCGATTGGATGGTCAGTATCCCCTCGGAGCCGAAGGACCCAACGAAGAAGGACGACCTGATTCTGGTGAACGCGGTCGATGCCGAGGGGAATCTTCCCGCCGACGCCGATACCGATCCGCAGCCCTACCAGGAGATCCTTCCGGGTGACCCCACTTACGCCCAGGCCGTCTCGGACGCCAATGCCCGTTTGCAAAGCTACCACAGCGGGTTCAGGTACGGCTTCTGCCCCAGTACCTATACGCAGGACATCCTCGACCCGTTCATCCAGCAACAGGTCAACTCGGGCGCGCCTGTAACCTCCGATATCGGCCAGATCAACGATCCGACCAACACTCTCGTCGAGATGCCGGCCCTGGCGCCCCTGTCGCCCAACTGGGTCGACTTCGACGACACCGAGCCGCCCGGGGACTGGTTTCCGAGGCGCCCCGATTGGGCGGATGCGCTCGTCAATCCCGACATCACCAGCTTCGTTCAGCAGGCGGAGAACACCGACTTTCTCGATGCCCAGGGGGCGGAGGATCTGACCAACGTCATCGGGCAACTCGAGAGCGTGTCCCTGACCAGCGCGGTCAAGTCGCTGGTGACGCAACAGGTCCCGTTCGGGCTCTGGGACACCACTTCGGTCGCGGGCTGCGACTTCAGCAGCATTCCGACGGCTGGCAGCTTCCAGGGAGCTGACCGCCCGAGCTGGATGCAGGTGGCTCCTCCACCCGCAAACGCCCCGGTCTACGTGCAAAGCTATGGGTCGGCGGTCTTCAACAGCGTCTGTTTCAACTGCCACGGTCCCAACGCCGACGCGAAGGGCCTGCTGGCGGACGAGATTTCGCTCCTGACGGGCGGCGACGCCCGCGTGGCCGACTTTCGCGACGGCCTCTTCGGTCCCCTGGATCAACCGGGCGCCAACATCGAGCGGGTGTACGGTCCAAGCTTGACCATGCTCGGCGGGGGGCTGACGGCGGAGGATCTCGCCTCCCGCTACATGGCCTGGATGGCGCTCGGCGGGACCTCCAAGCATCTTCCCGTGGACGTGCTCAACCAGGTTTCGCAATCGCCGGTGCTCGGCACCTTCCGGGCGCACATCGCGCTGGCGGGGACGCCGGACATGCTTCGCATCGGGCTCGAGCTGTGCGAGGAGATCGCGAGCTCGAATGACGGCGGGACGAGCTACGGCGTGAGCGACCTGGTGTCGTCCGGCAGTTACGCCTGGGGACAAAATACCGGCCTCATCGACACCAACGGCGATGCGGAGATGTGGTTGCACCTCTGCAGCCTGGAGAATCGCCCCATCGTCCGGGCCCCGCTGGTGCAGGGCGGCGTTTGGACCGCGACTTCGAAAGTGCAGGACCTGACGATTGACGACACCACCCTCTACTGGGGGGCGGACGACAAGGGCAATGACCTTTACGGCGCCAACCCGGTCATGGATCAACACGGGAACCTGACCTCGGGAATCACCGCGGACAACGTCTTCCCGCTCTGTGTCCCCAAGCCAACGAGCCCGGCGGAGCTCAACTTTGCGAACGCGGCGCTCGCCGCGGCTCCGATCAATGGCAACGTGATCCCCTATTGTCCAAGCGGCATCGTGCAAGCCAGCAATGCCCTGGAAGTGGACAGCGCCACGGGCGACCACGTGGACGGTCGACGATGGGCGGCCCGCGGTGCCATCAACGCCGCGCTGGCGGTGTTCCTCTACCTCGAGGGGATCGAGCGCGATCCGTCGTCGCGTCCGGTTCCCTACAATCAGTGCAACCTGATCGGGTCGACGCAATGACCGTCGCCGCCGCACCCCCACCCCCGCGTTACCGCCGTGGGGCAGGCTCGTTCCCGCGGGTCGCGCTGCGTGCCCTCCTGGTGTTCGCGGGACCTGCCGTGGCCGCGGTTTTGGCCCTGCGGTACGCGTTTCCTTCTCGGCTGGGCGGCGCGGCGGGCGGCGTGGCGGGCTTCCTCGCCTGGGTGGCGGATCGTCATCCGCTCTTCGTCTCGCTGGCGATCTTCGTGGCGCTCTCCGAGGTCGGCCGCTACTGGACGCAGCGGATCCTGCCGGCGGCCGCCCCCGTGCTCGACGGCGACGCAGCGCGAAGCGGTGCCGGTTCGAACAGGCGGCGCGCCGCGCGGCTCGCGGCTGCGCTGGCCGCCGCGGCCATCCTGGCGTTCGTCGTTCGTTCCTCGCTGGTGGCGACCTACACCGTGGTGGGTCCCTCGATGCTCCCCACGCTGGAGGTCGGGGATCGCGTGCTGGTGAACCGCCGCGCCTACGGGACGATCGTGCCGCTCTCCAAGGCACGCTTCGGCATCAAGGTTCCGGCCCGCGGAGATCTGGTGGTGTTTCCCGCCAGTGGTCTGGTCGGCAGCGACGGGACCCAGGAGGTGGTCAAGCGGGTCGTCGGTTTGCCCGGCGACACCGTGGCCTACCAGCAGGGACAGCTGGTCATCAATGATTGGCCGGTCCCCGCCTGCGACGCGGGTCCCTACGTCGACATGCTTGGGCGGCTGACGGTGCGCGGGCGTCTGATCCTGGAGTATCTGGGAGACAAGACCTATCTCACCGTCCGCAACGTCATGGAAGCGCCGTTCGCTGGTTACACCGTCAAACCGGGCGAGGTCTTCGTCGTCGGTGACGATCGCGGCATCAGCAGCGACTCGCGGCTCTGGAAGGAAGGCCGCGGCGCGGGCGTGCCGATCGACCTGCTCGAAGGGAAGGTCACGCGCGTCCTCTTCGGTGCGCGCCCGGACGGGCGCCTCGACTTCAAGCGCCTTCTCGCCCCCCCGCTCGATCTCGAGGTCCGCCTTCCCGGGATCGAGATGGCCGAGACGGACAAGCGAATCGGCAGCTGTCTGAAGCGGCGGCCCGCCGTCACCTCACCGCCATCGCCGCTCCCCTCGACCAAGGCGTTTCCGCGCTAGCGCCGTCGTCGCCCGACCGCGGCGGAAGGCAGCGCGCGACGGCGCCGGGAGGCTCGAGAAGGCTAGAGGAACCGGCAGGTGGCCGAGCAGGTGGTCCCGTCGGGCGGATCGCAGTCCTCACCAGCTTCGATGATCCCGTCACCGCAGGGGAGCGAGCAGCCGGCCAGGCAGGTCGTGCCGTTGGGCGGGTCGCACTGCTCGCCGGGATCGAGGTGGCCGTCGCCGCACTTCGGGGGAACGCAGAACACGGAGAATGATTTGGCGACCGATTCGCAACCCGCGACCGTGGACGTGAGGGTGATCGCCTGATTGCCTCCGGTGAGACAGGTGAAGGTGGTGACCGGCGACGGGGCGGCGATCCGGCCGCGAATCCCACCCCATCGAACGTTGCCCCCGCTCTCGGCGTCGGCGTTGGCGACAGCGGCCGCCAGGTTCACCCGCCCACCGACCGACGTCACCAGCGGGGAGATCGCCCAGGAGGTGACCGTCGGACAGCCGGTTGCCTTCCGGGGGCCCCCGTCGGCGCTGGCGCCCCTCGAGTCATCAGCGCAACCTGCGGCAAGGAGACAAGCCGCCCCCCACAACATCGGAAGAAAGCGTCCGCCCATCCAGGGCCTCCTTTCTGTTCTGGAACCGCGGCCAACATAATCGACCCGTCATGGACGTGGCGTGACGATTGCGTCGTTTTGACGCGGCGAAAGGCTCGATCGAGGTTTCGAGATCGTCACAGACGGCCGGCGGCGGGCGGTGCGATATTCTCGCGCTTGAAGGTGCCGGCGCAGCTCGGGTCATTCTTCCTGCCGGTCGGCCTGGCGTTCGGCCTGCTCGCGGCGGCAGGTTGTAGCGGGACACCGTCGGTGCCCGAGCAGCCGACCTGGGCGGACGTGGAGCCGATCTTGCGCGGAGAGTGCTCGCAGTGTCACGGCTCGACCGCGCAGCAGACGGGGCTCGGCTACCGGCTCGACTTCTTCGACATGACCGCCGAGGTGTGTGGCGCGGCGGCGCTCGCGTTGCCGCCGCCGACCGCGCGGCCCACGCCAGGTCCGGTGCTCGCGGGAGCGGCCGCCGATCTCATCTACCAGGACATCGAGCCCACCGCTGGCGGGGGCCCCCCGAAAATGCCGCCCCAGCCGGGTCCCCCGCTCCTCGACTGGGAACGCGAGATGCTCGAAAACTGGACCGACCAACCGAGCAAAGGTCCCGCCCCGGCCGGGAACCGACTGCCCACCATCCAAGCGAACGGGATTCCATCGACCGTCGACAAGGACCTTCAGTTCCTGGTTGTGCTCGGCGATCCGGACGGAGACGATGTGGTCGGCGTCATCCAGGTCGCCGGTGTCACGTTTGCCATGAATCGCACCGGCAGCTTCGCGGTGGATCTGGACACCAGCAGCTGGCCGAACGGCGTTCAGCAGCTGACGGCGGTGCTGTGCGACGGGTGGGCGAACGTGTCGGTCCCGCTCGGTCCGGTCGCCGTGGTGCATTGAGCGACCACGTCGCCGGCGGCGCCAGGGTCGGATCGCAATGCGTGCACACGGCGGCCTGAGTCGGCCGGAACGGGCCCCGGCCGCCGACCGCCTCCAGCTCTTCACCTCGCACCACGTCGCGCGGTGGTCGGCCTTCGTCGGGCTCATCGTCGCCGCCTGTCTGATGCCGGCCAACGCCGACACCTACTGGCACCTCCGGGCGGGGCAGGACATCGCGCGCTCGGGACAGGTCTCGCTCGTCGATCGCTACTCCTACACCGCCGCCGGGCAGCCCTGGCCCGATCACGAGTGGCTCTGGCAGCTGTTGACGTACGGGGTCCACCACCTCGGCGGGATGCCGCTCTTGACGGCCATGAGCGCCGCGATGCTCTTCGGCGCGTTCGCCCTGGCCGAGAGCTTGGCGGTCGGCCCCTGGTGGGTGCGGCTTCCGCTCTTCATCCTCTCCGTGCTGTTGAGCGGTCCGCTCTGGGCGGTCCGGCCTGCGGTTCTGACGTTGCTCGCGCTCCTGGCGGTGACCTGGCTGCTCTCGCGCGACAAAGACTGGTTGGTGCCGCCAATCTTCTTGGCCTGGGCCAACGCGCACGGAGCCGTGGTCCTGGGTCTGGTCGTCGTGGGCGCGGCGTTCCTCACGGCGGCCGCTCGGCGGGAGCGTCGGCGTGCGCTGCGGCTCGGGGTCGTGCTGGCGATCTGCGGCGGGCTGGTCTTGGTGACGCCGCTCGGCTGGCGGCTCCTGAGCTTCATTGGCGAATCGACGGAACGTTCCCACCTGAACGGGGTCACGGAGTGGCGCTCCGGGCTCGTTCCGGCGCCCGGCAGCGTGGCGTTCTGGATCGTGGCTCTGGCGATCTCCGTTTCTGCTGCGCGGCTCTGGCGCAAGCTGCCGACCTTCGCCGACCAGTTTCTCGTCGCGTCGGCCCTGTCGTTCATCCCGCTGGGACTCCAGGCCGTCCGCAACATCGGTCCGTTCGCCATCCTCGCCCTGCCGGCAGCCAGCCGGCTCCTGGCTGCTGCAAACAGCACCCGCGTGGCGGCGCTTTCCGAATGGCTCCGCCGCACCTTCGAAGGAGACACCCGAGCGTCGGATGATCCGATCCAGGAGCCGCTTCCGTCGCTGCGCCGCAACCGCCGCAACCTGGCGGCGATCACCGTCGGCGGCGCCTTGATGGTCGGCTGGGCCTGGTCGCGCCCTTACTCTGGGCTCAACTGGACGCCTGTCTCTCCGGAAGCTGCTGCAGCCATTCGCGGCTGCCCCGGCCAGGTCTTCAACGAGTACAACGAGGGCGGTTATCTGATCTGGTTTGTTCCTGACCGCCAAGTCTTCATTGATGGCCGACAGGATCCCTATTCGCTCCCATTTCTGAAGCGCGCCCAGGCCCTGGCGCATGACGCCTTGGTGCGCGCCGCGGTTTTCAGAGACTACGGGATTCGTTGCGCGGCACTCTCTCCGGAATCCCGGCTGGTGGCGCAGCTCCGCGCCCAAGGCTGGCGCCAGACGCACCGGGACGAGCGCTGGGTCGTGTTGGCCGACTGAGGCCGGCGCAAAGCGCGCCCGGCGCCTCGTTGCTTGGCCCTCAGGTTGCCATCACGAGAGTGTAACGGTATCGTTTCACGTCGTTGGTCGGGGCGTATCGACCATTTCGAGTGAAACGGACCGAAAGGGAACGAAGATGAGATCGCTTCCGAGGCTCGCGGCGCTTCTCCTTCTCAGCGGTTGCGTCGCTCCCCCTTCCAGGTCCGAGGTCTCCAGCGAGTCTCCTGTCGCATTCAGCATTCCAGCAAGCAGCCTGACGCTTTCGTCCGTGACGTGGACCATTTCGCAAGGAACGACCATCGTCGCGACGGGGACCATCGACACGCGCATGCCGAATGCGGATCCCAGCTTCAGCGCCCTGGTCCCGGTCGGGACCGGCTACACCATTTCGCTGACCGGCACGGCCTCCAACGGAGCGGCCTGCTCCGGGTCATCGACCTTCGATGTCGTCGCCGGCACGACCGCCCACGTGTCGCTGGCGTTCGTGTGCGTTGCGCAAGCCGTCTCCACCAGCGGCGCCGTCGACGTTCAGACCGTGGTCTCCGCCGAGTCCTGCCCGCTCCTGACCGGGTACGATGTTTCGCCCACCACGCAGAACGTGGGGCAGCAGATCGACGTGACCGGCGTCGCCGCGACGGACGCAGACGGCGACACGCTGACCTATGCCTGGAGCCAGAGCGGCGGACCCGGAGTCTTGACGATCGCCAATTCGGCGACGCCGACGCCGACCGTCGTTTGTGCCGCTGCGGGAGCCGTCACGCTCGTCCTCGGCGTCAACGACAACCACACGCCGACCGGATGCATCGTCACGCAGAGCTTCAGCATCAACTGCCTTTAGTGCCCAGGCCCTCGATCGGTGGCGGAATCTGGCGCGCCGTCTGGCGCGCCATCGCGTCCCCCATCCGGGGCTGCGGCGTCCACCGACGCGTCGGCGGGGCAGGAACCCTCCGAGGGACAGGCTCCGTTGAGGATCCAGCGCTCGACCAGCTCGATGTCGGCTTCGGGCAAAGGGCGATCGGGCGGCATCCGCGGCGCGTTGCGGGCGCGCAACATGTTGACGACGCGCGATCCGGCGGGGTCGTAGGGCGTCACCAGTGGGCGCTCCTGTTCCTCACAAACGTAGGTTCCGTTCACCGTCCCGCAGGATCCACCCGCCGGCCCAGCGTCGGGCGGGAAGGGAACCCAGGTCCAGAGCCGCGTCAGGCTTTCGTACCCGTTTTCGGGCGTCGAGAAATCCAATCCCGAGACGGCCGCTGCCGGGCTGTGGCAGCTGGTGGTGGCGCAGTTTGGCTGAAAGATGGCGGGCGAGATATAGCCCCACTCCGCTGGCCGATCGTCGACCTGACTACAGCCGTCTGCGCCGACCAAGGCGAGCGCACCCAGGAGTGTGAGCCAATGCGCGCTGTTCACGGGAAGACCCAGACCCAAGGCCGCGCATATATCAGGGGGCGCGCTCCGACGATGTGACGAGTGTGAAAATGTCGCGCGGCGAATCGCGTGGCCGGCAGGGCCTCGGGGGGTCGGGCGAGGTCCGCCGCGGCCGGGTTGGCCGCGGCGGATCCGCTCGATCTCAGAGCAGACTAGGCGCCGCCGACACCGGCCGCGCCACCACTCTTGCCGGCCGAACCGCCGCCAGCACCTGCTGCGCCAGCGGCACCGCCGCCAGCGCCAGCTGCGCCGGAGCCTGCTGCGCCAGCTGCGCCGGCGCCTGCTGCGCCAGCTGCCCCACCACCGGCACCCGCCGTACCGGCCGGCTTGCCTCCGGCGCCGGCCGCCCCCGTGCTGGCGCCTCCGGCTCCACCCGCCGCAATTAAGCCCGACGAGTTGACGTCGCTGCTGCAGCCCGTCGTGCCCAGACAGGCGACGATTGACCCAGCCAGAAGAGCGCCGGCGAGAACGTTTCGGATGACTCTTGGCATTGGCATTGGCGATCCTTTTCTATGACGAGGTCCGTGACTGAACGTGTTCATGAAAAACACAGTCTAGAAGATGTAGAACGCCGAGAACTGAACGCGGCTGTTCTTCCCCGTCGAGCCATCCAGGAACTTCTGCTGGTAGTAAGCGTATTCGAGGCCGAAGCGAATGGCGGAGTTCGCCTCGACGAACAGGTTGCCGTCGACCCAGTCGGACTTGTTGAACATCTTGGTGGCGTTCGACGAGGTCTCCAGCGCCTTGATGTCGCTCGAGTACATGTGCGAGTAGTTGGCCGAGAGCCACATGCGGTTCGGCGTCGGCAGGTAGTACTGCAGGCCGGCGATCACCGACTCCCAGCGGATGGCGTGCAGCACGCCGTCGGAAGTGAAGGCCACCAGGCCGTTGTCGAAGTCCTGCGGATACGTCGCGGGCGCCGCCAGGGTGGCGGAGCTGGCTCCGCCATTGAGGCCGGTGTACAGATCGGCGGTCGCCTGGCCGTAGACGAACGAGCCGGTCAGCGTCAGCGCATTGTCCGGGTGATTGACGTCCGTGGCCGGGATGATCGGGATGAGCGCGTCGATCGAGTAGCCGTACCCGTTGATGGTGATCGCCTTGGTGGGCGCAGCCGCCAGGTTCGGCACCTTGAAATAACGGCCGACCGTCGAGAAGCCGATCGAGAGCGCGTCGATCGCGCTCCCGGCGGCGCCAGCGGTGTGCATGCCCTTCCAGTTGTTGACCGCCAGCCGAATGCCGGCCTGGCCGTCGGGCACCTCGGAGTCACGCTGCGGCGGGCGGGAGGCGGCGCCGGCGAGCTCGACGTTCACGGCGTCGCTCTTCCACATGTGCGAGAGACGGAACTGAGGAGAGCGCGAGTAGATCTGCCCCGGCACGCCTTGCATCTCGACGGTGTTGGGGTGAAACAGCGACTGCCACCCGAACAGCTCCCAGTACTGGCCGGCGAGCACGTCGATGTAGGGCGTCTCCATCTTCAGCGCGTAGTGGCGCATGCGGAACGTCGGGCTGGTGTAGAACGACGCCTCGGAGACGGCGGGCGTCCCGACCGGGTTCGGGGACGTCAGCGGCTGGTTGCCGAGGAAGTCGCACTCGAAGATGCCGGAGGTCTTGATGGTGTCCGTCTCGGGTCCCTTGAGCTTGACCCCGAAGCGCGAGTTGCGCGCGCTGAAGGTGGTGCGCCCGTTCTCGGCGCCGTAGGCCGCCGTCGGGTTCGGCGTGGCCGTGGTCGGAGCCGGCGTGTGCGTGATGACGCCGTTGCCGGCGAGATCGTTGAAGCTCTGGGTCGAATCGTAGATCCCATCGGCCTCGACGAATCCGTAGACCGTCGCCGAGAACTTGCTCATCACGTTCACGAGCGGGTTCGAAGCGGACGGAGTGGCGTGAGCGAGCGGCGTGAGCGTGATCGGTGCCGAAGGCGCGGCCGGCGGCGGCGGTGGGGGTTCGGGCGCCACCATGATCGGCGGCGCGGGTGGCGGCGGAGGCGGCGGCGCCTCGGCGGGGGGTGGTGTCGGCGCCGGCGGTGGCGCCGCTTCGGGAGCCGGCGCAGGCGCGGCCGGCGTCTGAGCGACCGCGAGCCTGCCAACGCAGGAGATCGCGAGCGCGAGGGCGCTATTTCGAACGAGGGCTGATTTCATTTGTCTGTGTCTCCTCTGGATGGGTTTCCGCGTGGCGGACCGTACCGGAGGACATTCACCGACATCCATAACAACCCCGTGAAGTTTTTGTGTCATTCAGGTGAAGTTGCCCGGGCGGATCGAGGAAGCCGGGCACGAAGCCGGGCGCGACGGTGGGCACGACGGTGGGCGCGAAGGCGGGCACGACCGCGGGCGTCCGGAAAAACCCGCTCGCGCGAGCGGCGTTCACCTGACCTTGGTTGCCCGCGGCGCCGTTACGTTTGCGTCTGCGCTGCCGCGCCGCCCGGCCGCGCAGCGGGCGGCGGCTGCACCGGCATCAGCCGCGCCGGCAGCAGACTGGCCAGGCTGGACAGCAATTGCTGGTTCACCGAGATGTAGCGGTGCTTGCCCTGATTTCGGACCGAAAGTACCCCGGCTGTGAACAGCACCTTCAGGTGGTGCGAGATCGTCGGCTGCGTGACGTCGAACCTCTCCGCGACCTGTCCACAACAGAGCTCACCGGCTGCGGCGACCTCCTGAACCATCCGGAAGCGCGTCGAATCGCCGAGCGCCCGCAGCGCCCGCACGAGCGCACGGTCGTCCAGCTCACCGCCGTCCCCGCCCACCATGACCCCTTCAATTTGGGGACGAGGAGCGGCGCCGCCAAACTGAGGCGGCGCGAAAAAACTGGCGGCGCCCGCCTGCCCGCTCGACCATCGTT